>Ga0180218_1000207_pt1 | contig 78543 bp, 75 predicted proteins | sample eDN3rd37CKraftBY_FD_151334 | JGI IMG/M metagenome (GOLD analysis project Ga0180218, IMG submission 151334) | Enriched backyard soil microbial communities from Emeryville, California, USA - eDNA 3rd pass 37_C Kraft BY (version 2) (version 2) | ecosystem: Environmental > Terrestrial > Soil >... | reverse complement strand
AGCGCGGTCTCGGTGAACTCCAGCATCGACCGGTAGTGCGCGCTGCCCAGGTAGTAGCGCAGTTCGGGAGCCCGAACCCGTTCCAGCACAGCGGGAATCGCGAGCACGTTGCCCAGCGACTTGCTCATCTTCTCGCCGCCCATGGTCACCCAGCCGTTGTGCAGCCAGTACCGGGCGAACTTGTTGCCCGCCGCCTCGGCCTGGGCGATCTCGTTCTCGTGGTGCGGGAAGATCAGATCCATGCCGCCGGCGTGGATGTCGAACTCGGTGCCCAGGTAGGTCTGGCACATCGCGACGCACTCGGTGTGCCAGCCCGGCCTGCCGCGGCCCCACGGCGTCGGCCACGACGGCTCACCGGGCTTGGCGCCCTTCCACAGCGTGAAGTCGCGCTGGTCGCGCTTGCCGGTCGCGACGCCCTCACCCTGGTGCACGTCGTCGATCTTGTGGCCGGACAGCTTCCCGTAGCCGGGCTCGGGCAGCATGCTCTGCACGTCGAAGTAGACGTCGCCGTCGCCGGTGTAGGCGTGGCCGCGCTCGATCAGGCACTCGATGAGTTCGACCATCTGGGTGATGTGGCCGGTGGCGCGGGGCTCCGCCGACGGCGGCAGCACGCCCAGCGCGTCGTAGGCGGCGGTGAAGGCGCGCTCGTAGGTGGCGGCCCACTCCCACCACGGCCGGCCGGCGTCGGCGGCCTTGTTGAGGATCTTGTCGTCGATGTCGGTGACGTTGCGGATGAACGCGACGTCGTATCCCTTGGCCAGCAGCCACCGCCGCAGCACGTCGAAGGCGACGCCGCTGCGTACGTGTCCGATGTGGGGCAGACCTTGCACGGTGGCCCCGCACAGGTAGATCGACACGTGGCCGGGGCGTACGGGAACGAAGTCACGTACGGCACCGGTCATGGTGTCGTAGAGCCGCAGATCGGTCATGTGGGCCATCCATCCACGACGGGCCAGCTTACCGGCCTATTCGACGGCGACCACCAGCGCGGTCGCTATGGCGGCCAGACCTTCGCCGCGCCCGGTGAGCCCGAGCCCGTCGGTGGTGGTCGCCGACACCGACACCGGAGCGTCCAGCAGCCCGGACAGCAGCTGCTGGGCCTCGGCCCGCCGGGGTCCGATCTTGGGCCGGTTGCCGATCACCTGCACGGCCGCGTTGGCGACGCGCAGGCCATGCTCGGCGAGCAGACCGCGGACGTGACGCAGCATGTCGGCGCCCCTGGCGTCGCGCCACTCGTCGCGGTCGGTCCCGAAGACCTCACCGAGGTCGCCGAGACCGGCCGCGGACAGCAGGGCGTCGCAGAGGGCGTGCGCGGCCACATCACCGTCGGAGTGGCCGGCGCAGCCGTCGGCGTCTTCGAACAACAGGCACAGCAGCCAGCACGGCCGACCGGCCTCAATGGGGTGTACGTCGGTGCCGAGCCCGACCCTGGGCAGGCTCGTCACGCGTCAGGACGCGGCAGCGAGAGCCTCGTCGAGAATGGTCGCAGCCTTCTCGTCGTCGGTGTTCTCGGCGAGCGCGAGCTCACCCACGAGGATCTGACGCGCCTTGGCGAGCATCCGCTTCTCACCGGCGGACAGACCGCGCTCCTGATCGCGCCGCCAGAGGTCACGAACCACCTCGGCGACCTTGTTCACGTCACCGGAAGCGAGCTTCTCGAGATTGGCCTTGTACCGCCGCGACCAGTTGGTCGGCTCCTCGGTATGGGGGGCGCGGAGCACCTGGAAAACCTTGTCCAGGCCCTCCTGTCCGACGACGTCGCGAACCCCGACGTATTCTGCGTTCTCCGCGGGCACTCGAACCGTGAGGTCCCCCTGAGCGACCTTCAGAACGAGGTATTCCTTCTGCTCGCCCTTGATGGTCCGGGTTTCGATCGCCTCGATTAACGCAGCACCGTGGTGGGGATAAACAACGGTGTCTCCGACCTTAAAAATCATCAGTTTCGAGCCCCTTTCACACGTCAATGCTAGCACGGTGCCCAGCCGAGGGTGCACCAACCGTGCAGGTCAGGGGCACCTCCGGCGCGCGAAGGGGGTTGACACAGAGGCGGATCCGTGCTTGGTGAGCACGATCGGGAGGCGGCCTCCGAGTGCCGTGGATCACGCCGTCGGCGCCGGTCCGGCGCCCACGGGAAGCCGTCCGGGAGGCACTCGGGAGACGCTGGGAAGACGTTCGGCGGACCTCAGCTACCGCCGCCAACAGCCACCTACTACTCTGCATAGTCGAAACCCGCGGCCGGGTACCGGTCGCGTCATTCGGTCGAGCAGGAGGCACGAGTGGTTCGCTTCAAACTGGCCGCCTGTGGGCTGGCCGCCGCGCTCGCGCTGGTTGGCTGCGGCGCCGGGCAGGTGTCCCAGACGGCAACCCAGGAGCCCGCGGTCAACGGCACATCCGCCAACATCGGCACCGTTGCGCTGCGCAATGTGCACCTGCGGGCCACCCAGGTCAGCGACTACGTCCAGCCGGGCACCGAGGTGGAACTGCTGTTCCAGGCCTCCAACGACTCGCCCGACGTCAACGACAAGCTGCTGGCCATCACCTCCGACGTCGGCACCGTGACCCTCACCGGGGACACCGAGCTGCCCGCCGGCGGCGTGCTGACCGTCGGTGCGCCGGACGGCCAGATCACCCCGCTGGAGAGCGTTGAGACGGCCGAGGCCGCCGAGGCGACCGTCGAGCTGACCAAGCCGATCACCAACGGTCTGACCTACAACTTCACGTTCACGTTCGAGCAGGCCGGCGAGGCCACCGTCGCGGTGCCGATCTCCGCCGGCGAGCTGCCGCGCCGCGAGCCCGACGTGGTCGGCCACGGCGGCGGTCACTGAGCGCGACACGGCCTGCACTGAGCCGCCTTCCGGGCCGTCTCTGTCGGTACCGGCGGCTACCGTCACCTCGTGGCTAAAGCCGGCACCAGAACCCGCACGCAGTACCGCTGCTCGGAATGCCAGCACGTCCTGCTCAAATGGGTGGGCCGCTGCCCCGAGTGCGGCACCTGGGGCACCGTCGACGAGGTCGCGGTGGTCGGCACGGCCGGTGGCGCGGCCGCGCGCCGCGGGGTCGTCCCGACGTCGCCCGCGGTACCGATCACCTCGATCAAGCCCGGTTTCACCCGGCACTTCCAGACCGGCCTGACCGAACTGGACCGGGTGCTCGGCGGCGGCGTGGTGCCCGGCTCGGTGACGCTGCTGGCCGGCGATCCCGGCGTCGGCAAGTCAACCCTGCTGCTGGAGGTCGCGCACCGCTGGGCGCTGGCGGGCAAGCGCGCGCTGTACCTGTCCGGTGAGGAATCCGCGGGCCAGATCAGGATGCGCGCCGTGCGCACCGGCTGCACCCACGACGAGATGTATCTGGCCGCCGAATCCGACCTCGCCACCGCGATCGGCCACATCGACGCCGTCAAACCCAGCCTGGTGGTCGTCGACTCGGTGCAGACCATGTCGTGCGCCGACGCCGACGGGGTCACCGGCGGCGTCACCCAGGTGCGCGCCGTCACCACCGCGCTGACGTCGTACGCGAAGTCCAGCCCGGCACCGGGTGTCGCGATGATCCTCGTCGGCCACGTCACCAAGGACGGCGCGATCGCCGGGCCCCGCTCACTGGAGCACCTCGTCGACGTCGTGCTGCACTTCGAGGGCGACCGCACGTCGTCGCTGCGGATGGTCCGCGGCGTCAAGAACCGCTTCGGAGCCGCCGACGAGGTCGGCTGTTTCCTGTTGCACGACAACGGAATCGAGGGGGTCGCCGATCCATCGGGGCTGTTCCGCGACGAGCGTCCGGTGCCGGTTCCGGGCACCGCGATCACCGTCACGCTCGACGGGAAGCGCCCGCTGATCGGCGAGGTGCAGGCGCTGATCGGGGCACCGGCCAACGGCACCCCGCGGCGCGCGGTCAGCGGTATCGACTCCTCGCGCGCGGCGATGATCACCGCGGTGCTCGACCGGCACGCCGGGCTGACGGTGTCCTCACACGACATCTACCTGTCCACCGTCGGCGGGATGCGGATGACCGACCCGTCGGCCGACCTGGCGGTCGCGTTCGCGATCGCGTCCTCGCAGATGAACCTGCCGGTGCCTGCGGGCATCGTCGCGATCGGCGAGGTCGGGCTGGCCGGCGACCTGCGCCGGGTCACCGGAATGGACCGCCGGCTCGCAGAGGCGGCGCGGCTCGGTTTCACCGTCGCGGTGGTGCCGCCGGGCGTGACGTCGGTGCCCTCGGGACTGCGGGCGTTCACCGTCGACAACATCCGGTCGGCATTGCGGCTGCTGCGCGACATCGGCAAAGATCAGCAGCGATAATTCTGGTTTTCCGGCGATCCCCAGGAGGACGCGATGGCCGTCAAGGGCGCCAGAGCCGGCCGCACCGTCGTGCCGCTGGCCCGGCCGACCATGCGCGAGACCATCGCGCGGCTGGCCCCGGGCACCCCGCTGCGGGACGGCCTGGAACGCATCCTGCGCGGCCGTACCGGCGCGCTGATCGTCATCGGCTACGACGAGAGCGTCGAGGCCATCTGCGACGGCGGCTTCGAGCTCGACGTCCGCTACGCCCCCACCCGGCTGCGTGAGCTGTCCAAGATGGACGGCGCGGTGGTGCTGTCCACCGACGGCAGCCGGATCCTGCGCGCCAACGTCCAGCTGGTGCCCGACCCGTCGATCCCCACCGAGGAGTCCGGGACCCGGCACCGCTCCGCCGAACGCGCCGCCATCCAGACCGGCTACCCGGTGATCTCGGTGAGCCACTCGATGAGCATCGTGACGGTGTACGTGGCCGGGGAGCGGCACGTCATCCCGGATTCGGCGACGATCCTGTCGCGCGCCAACCAGACCATCGACACCCTGGAGCGGTACAAGTCCCGCCTCGACGAGGTCAGCAGGCAGCTGTCGACGGCCGAGATCGAGGACTTCGTGACGCTGCGCGACGTGATGACCGTCGTGCAGCGGCTGGAGATGGTGCGCCGCATCAGCCTGGAGATCGAGTCCGACGTCGTCGAGCTCGGCACCGACGGCCGCCAGCTCAAGCTGCAGCTCGAGGAGCTGGTCGGCGACAACGACACCGCCCGCGAGCTGATCGTGCGCGACTACCACGCCAACCCCGACCCGCCGACCACCGAGCAGGTGACGGCGACGCTGGAGGAGCTGGACTCGCTGTCGGACAACGAGCTGCTCGACTTCACCACGCTGGCACGGGTCTTCGGCTACCCGTCGACCATCGAGGCGCAGGACTCGGCGCTCAGCTCGCGCGGCTACCGCGCGATGGCAGGCATCCCGCGGCTGCAGTTCGCCCACGTCGACCTGCTGGTGCGCAACTTCGGCTCACTGCAGGACATCCTGGCCGCCAGCGCAGGCGATCTGCAGTCGGTGGAGGGCATCGGCTCGATGTGGGCCCGGCACATCCGAGAGGGGCTGTCGCAGCTGGCCGAGTCGACGATCGCCGATCGTCTCGCCTGAGTTATCCCGCCGGCGGCGGGGGTGCGCCCTCGACGGGCGGCGGGGCCTGATCGGGTGCGGCGAGGATGAACGGCACCGCCGCCGATCTCAGATTGCCCAGCTGCACGACGAGGTTGTAGGTGCCCGGCCCGATGGGTTGGCGCGGCAAGGGGCAACCGGGTGCCGAACCCATACCGGTCCAGGTGACCTCGGTAGTCACCTGCTCGCCGGGCTGGAAGGTCTTGACCAGGGTCTCGTTCGAGGGCGCGCAGTCCAGGTTGGACCACAGCCGCTGGTTGTCCAGCGAGTACACGTAGGCGGCCAGCACGGCGGCGCCCACGTCGCGCTTGCACGCGACCAGGCCGATGTTGGTGACGACCATGGTGAACTTCGGCTGGTCACCGACGACGTACTGGGGCTGGTTGGTGATGCCCTTGACCGCCAGCGTCGAGTCGGGGCAGTCGTCGCCCTCCTGCAGGATCGGCGGCGGCACGACGGCGGCGGTCGGGGTCGGAGTCGGGGGCGGAGCGTCCTGCGACGGCACCTGCACCGGCGTCTTGGCGGCGGGGTCCTCGCCGGCCTGCTGGGCCGGGGGCGCCTCGGCGGCCGAGGACGGCGCCTCCGCGGCGGTGTTGGCGGCCTCATCGGAACCGCCGGTGTTCTTCACCACGACCAGCACGATGGTCGCGATCAGGCCGACCACCAGGACCGCGATGCCCAGCGCTAACGCCCGACGACGCCAGTAAATCTGCGTCGGGAGCGGGCCACGCGGTTCCAGATCGAGCACACCGCCACGGTAATCCCAGGTCACGCGCAATCGGGCGAGGTGGCCCGGCGTGTCGCGTCAGCCTTCGCCGATATCACCCAGGTGATCGCGCAAAACCACCCGCCCGTCGCTGAGGTGATAGGTCACCCCGACGATCGCCAGCCCGCCCGCGGCGACCTTCTCGGCGACCGCCGTCGACCGCGACAGCAGCTGCGCGCCGGTCTCGATGACGTGGCGGGCCTCGAACTCGTCGACGCGGGTCATCCCGTCGCGGCGGCCCAGCAGGATCGACGGCATCACACGCTCGACGATGTCGCGCACGTAGCCGTTGGGCACCACCCCGTCGTCCAGCGCCGACAGCGTGGCCTTGACCGCGCCGCAGCTGTCGTGGCCGAGCACCACGATCAGCGGCACGTTGAGCACGGTGACCGCGTACTCGATCGAGCCGAGCACGGCCGAGTCGATGACGTGGCCGGCGGTGCGGACGACGAACATGTCGCCGAGCCCCTGGTCGAAGATGAGCTCGGCGGCCACCCGGCTGTCACCGCAGCCGAACACCACCGCGGTGGGTCGCTGTGCGGCGGTCAGGGTGGCGCGGTGCTCGATTCCCTGGCTCGGATGCACGGGCTTACCAGCGACGAACCGCTCGTTACCCTCTTTGAGTGCTTTCCAAGCGGTCACAGGGCTGGTGTTAGGCATGACCGACATTGTGCCCCAGCTGGTCGACTGGTACCGCCGGGAACAACGAGATCTGCCGTGGCGGCGCCCGGGTGTGACGCCGTGGCAGATCCTGGTCAGCGAGTTCATGCTGCAGCAGACGCCGGTGGCGCGCGTCGAACCGGTCTGGCTGGCGTGGGTCGAGCGCTGGCCGACCCCGTCGGCGACCGCGGCCGCCAGCCCGGCCGACGTGCTGAGGGCGTGGGGCAAGCTGGGCTACCCGCGCCGCGCGAAACGGCTGCACGAGTGCGCGACGGTGATCGCCACCGAACACGACGACGTGGTGCCGTCCGACGTGGACACCCTGCTGAGTCTGCCCGGCGTCGGCCAGTACACCGCACGCGCGGTTGCCTGCTTCGCCTACGGCAGGCGGGTGCCCGTCGTCGACACCAACGTGCGCCGGGTGGTCGCGCGGGTGGTACACGGCCGCGCCGACGCCGCCCCCTCGGCCTCCGCGCGTGACCTCGCCGACGTCGAGGCGCTGCTGCCCGACGACGAGACCGCCCCGGAGTTCTCCATCGCACTCATGGAGCTCGGCGCCGTCGTGTGCACCGCACGCTCACCGCGCTGCGGGCTGTGCCCGCTGAGCACCTGCGCGTGGCGTTCACTCGGGTTCCCGGCGTCCACCGGGCCCGCCAAGCGGGTGCAGCGCTACGCGGGCACCGACCGCCAGGTGCGCGGCCGGCTGCTGGATGTGTTGCGCGCCAGCGATTCCCCGGTCACCAAGGCGGAACTGGACGTGGTGTGGCTGACCGACACCGCGCAGCGGGACCGCGCGCTGGACTCGCTGCTGGTCGACGGGCTGGTGGAGCAGACCGACGACGGCCGGTTCGCGCTCGCCGGCGAGGGCTGACCGCGCCTAGGCGCTGACCATCTCCGTCTCGTCGCCGGACTGCTCGAATCCGGGTCGTGCGCCGCAGGCGAACCGGCGGCGGTAGTCGGACGGGGTGACGCCGATGATGCGGCGGAAGTGGTGGCGCAGCAGGGTCGCGGTGCCGAACCCGCTGCGCTCGGCGATGCGGTCGATGTCGAGGTCGGTCTCCTCGAGCAGCGTGCGCGCGTACAGCACCCGCTGATCGGTCACCCACTGCATCGGGGTGCGTCCGGTCTCCTCGACGAACCGGCGCGCGAACGTGCGCGCCGACATGTGCGCACGCGCCGCCAGCGACGCCACGGTGTGTGGTTTGTCCAGGTTGGCCAGGATCCAATCCAGGTGCGGGGCAAAGCGATCCGAGCAACGCACCGGGACAGGTTGGTCGATGTACTGGCGCTGACCTCCGTCGCGGTGCGGCGGCACCACCATCCGGCGGGCGATCTTGTTGGTCACCTCGCTGCCCAGCTCCCGGCGCACCAGGTGTAGGCACGCGTCGACACCGGCCGCGGTGCCCGCGCTGGTGACCAGGTTGCCGTCGTCGACGTAGAGCACGTTGCGGTCGACCTTGGCGGTCGGGAAGCGGCGCTGCAGTTCGTCGGCGTGCATCCAGTGCGTGGTGCAGGGCCGCCCGTCGAGCAGGCCGGCCGCGCCGGCCAGGAACGCACCCGAGCAGACGGTCAGGATGATCGAGCCCGCGTCGGCGGCGGCGCGCACCGCCTCCAGCACCTCCGGCGGGTAGGGCCCCATGCCGTTGGCGGGGATGGCCACCAGATCCGCCCCGGCCAGGTCGTCGAGGCCGTGGTCGGGCGTCAGCGTGGCGCCGACCGAGGTGCGCAGCGGTTCGCCGGGCCGCGGGCCGCAGACCTTGAAGTCGAAGTTCGGCACGCCGTCGGCGGAGCGGTCGATCCCGAAGACCTCGCAGACGACGCCGAACTCGAACACCGCCATCCCGTCGAGGACCAGCGTCGATACGGTCTTCAGAGACATGGCAGCATGTTATCCTATCGTGTCTTTCCTGCCACTGTTGGCGGGATTTTTATCGGTGAAGCATTACTGCCATGACCACGGCACTCATCCTCACCGCACTGACGGCTCCGTTCGCGGTGATCGCCCTCATCGTGTGGGCCGCCCACCGCTCGGGCTCCCTGCGCCTGCACCGCGGCCAGTTCCGCTGGGCCGCACCGATGGCCGGCCGACTGTTCGAGGACGACCGCGACATGCAGCGCATGCAGCACGACCTCGACGCCATCCGGACGCGCTTCGAGAAGCACCCGGTGTGGCCGTCGTCAGGCGTGCTCGGGGAGCGACGTTAAGAACGCCTCGACGGCGCGGCGGTATTCCTCCGGCGCGTCGTCGTGGATCAGATGACCGGCGCCGGGCACGTGCACATAGGTGACCCGGTGGCCGGTCTCGGCCATCTCACGCATCTGGCCGGGCGGTGTCACGGAGTTGCCCGCCTCCAGCAGCAGCGCCGGCACCCGCACCGCCCGCCACTGGGCCCAGTAGTCGCGCCGGCCCCACTCGGCGGCGATCTCGATCCACGCCCGCGGCTGCCCGTGCAGCCGCCAGCCGGTCGCGGTGCGGTCGAACGCCTCCAGGAAGTACTGCCCGGCCACCGGCCCGAACTCGTCGTAGACCTGTTGCGCCGCGGTGTACTCCACCGGCAGCGCGTGCACCCACGGCTCCCACGGCCCGGTGGTGCGGCCGCGGAAATCCGGGGCCATGTCCTCGACGACGAGCGCGCTCACCAGCTCCGGGCGGCCCGCCGCCAGACACCACGAGTGCAGACCGCCCATCGAGTGCCCGATCAGCACCGCGGGCTCGCCGATCGCGGCCACCGCGTCGCCGAGGTCGGCGACCATCCGCTCGGTGCTGATCGGATGCGGGTCGGCGACCTCGCGGCCCCGGTGCCACGGCGCGTCGTAGGTGTAGACGCTGCCCAGCCGGGTCAGCCACGGCAGCTGACGCGACCAGGTGCTGCCGCGCCCCATCAGCCCGTGCACCAGCACCAGCGGACGACCCGCGCCGCCGCGATGGGTCAGCTGCGCGTCCATGCGAACATCATGCCGATCGGCGGTTCGGTAGCCTGATCGGCATGGCTGACCAGACTCCCGTGGTGAAGATCAACGCAATCGAGGTTCCGCCGAACGCGGGCCCGGAGCTGGAGAAGCGGTTCGCCAACCGTGCGCACGCCGTCGACAACCAGCCGGGCTTCCTGGGCTTCCAGCTGCTGCGTCCCGTCAAGGGCGAGAACCGGTACTTCGTCGTCACCAAGTGGGAGTCCGAGGAGGCGTTCCAGGCCTGGGCGACCGGCCCGGCGATCGAGGCTCACAAGGGTGAGCAGCGCAACCCCGTCGCCACCGGCGCGTCGCTGCTGGAGTTCGAGGTCGTCCTCGACGTCTCGGGTGCTGACAAGTAGTCCCAGGCGTATCCGCGCCGTCGCCCTGACGGCCGCGTGCGTCATCGCGGTGGCCGGGTGCTCCCCGACCGCCGAAACCGCCGCGCCGACCGACGAGGCCTACGGCGTGCCCATCGCGCTCAACACGCCGCAGGGCGTGCGGGCCAAGCAGACGATGGACATGCTCAACTCCGACTGGCCGATCGGCACCCAGAGCGTCAGCACCCTCGCCGTCCCGAAGAAGGTCGACGAGGTCACCGCGATCCTCGACTCGATCTGGTGGGACCGCCCGTTCACCGTCACCGACGTCGAAATCGGTGCCGGGACAGCCACACTCGGCGTGCTCACGTCTTACAACGTGGCCCAGGAGATCTCGCTGCGGGTCGATCCCACCGACGCCGCACTGGTCGACGAGTTCGACGTCTCGCTGCGGCCGCCGACCATCAGCCAGTGGTCAGACATCGAACCCGAACTGGCGAAATCCGGTGCGCGCTACTCATATCAGGTATCGAGGGTGGCTCGCGACAACTCGCGCTGCGACGTCGTCGCCGGCGCCAACACCGACCTGCCGCTGCCGCTGGCATCGATCTTCAAGCTCTACGTGCTGCTGGCGGTGGCCGAGGCCGTCGAGGCGGGCACGCTGAGCTGGGACGAGCACCTGACGATCACCAGGGAGGCCAAGGCGCTCGGCTCGGCGAACCTGGACAAGCTGCCTGTCGGCGCCATGATCACGGTGAAAACCGCTGCCCAGGAGATGATCTCGGCAAGCGACAACATGACCACCGACCTGCTCATCAACCGAATGGGTCCGGCGGCCGTGGAGAAGGCGCTGGCCGACGCCGGCCACCACGACCCGGCCAGCATGATCCCGTTCCCGACCATGCACGCCCTGTTCGCGGTCGGCTGGGGCCAGCCCGATCTGCGTGAGCAGTGGCGGGAGGCGGTCGAGAAGGGCGGCCCGCAGGACCGCGCCCGGCTGCTCAGGCAGGCGAGTTCGCATCCGTACGAACCGGATCCGGAACGCACCCACACCCCCGCGTCCACGTACGGCGCGGAGTGGTACGGCAGCGCCGCCGACATCTGCCGTGTCCACGCGGCACTGCAGCGGGCCGCGGTCGGCCCCGCCGCACCGGTGCGCGAAATCCTCTCCGCGATACCGGGAATCGACCTGGACCGGGCGAAGTGGCCCTATATCGGCGCCAAGGGCGGCAACCTGCCCGGCGACCTGTCGTTCAGCTGGTACGCCGTCGACGACACCGGCCAGCCGTGGGTGGTCAGCTTCCAGCTGAACTGGCCGACGTTCCGCAGCCGGACCGCGGCGACCTGGCTGCTGTCGATCGCCGAGCAGGCGTTCGCGTTGATCCCCGATCACTGACCGCTGGAACGCAGCGTCCAGGCGTGCCCACGGTAGTGCAGCACCGTGCGGCTGACCGGCTCGATGTCGATGCGCCAGAACGACTTCGGCGGCGCGTCGAGCACCACCAGCAGTGCCGCGCGTACCACCGCCGGGTGCGTCACCGCGACCAGCCTGCCGCGCCGCGCGGTCACCGAGTCCAGCCAGCCGCGGACCCGCTCGATCAGGTCGACCACCGACTCGCCGCCGTGCGGGGCGCGCGCCGGATCGGTCAGCCACACGGCCAGATCGGCGGGCCGCACCCCGCCCAGCACGTCCCCGCGCCAGCGGCCGCAGTCCAGATCGGCCAGCCGGCCGTCGACCTCGGCGGCCAGGCCGAGCAGCTCGGCGGTCTGGCGGGTGCGTTTCTCCGGGCCGGTGAACGCGGCGTCGACGGGGCCCAGCTCAATCGCGGCGTCGGCCTGCCGGTGTCCGAGCGCGTTGAGCGGTTCGTCGGTGGGAAACCGTCCGGCCGACATCGCGTCGGTCATGGCGTGCGACACGAGTGTCAGCCGGACGACCTCGCTCACCGGGTCAGCGCGTTCTCCCGGCGTCCGCCCTCCAGCAGCCGCGCCGCCAGCGCACCGAACACCAACGCGATCGTGGTGTACATGACGATCTGGGTGCCCAGCGAGAACAACCGAAACTCGTACAGGTCGTCGGCCGGGAAGCCCTCGTAGACGATGGCGCCGGTGGCGTCACGCAGCGGGCCGGGGGTCTCGTGGATGCCGGGCAGCACCAGCATCAGGACGGCGACAGCCAGCACGTAGGAGCCGGCCGCGGCCAGCGTCGCGTTCCACGCGCCCAGCCGCTGCACCAGCCGCCGGCCCAGGTACACCGCGCCGACCAGCAGCGCCGCCGAGGCCACCACCATCAGCAGGTACAGCAGCGTGCGCTGGCGGATCGTCTCGTCGAAGCTGACCGCAGGCGGGTTGGCCGGGTACTTCAGCGACGGAACGATGTAGAGGCTCAACAGCATCCCGCCGGCGATGTACACCGACAGCAGCCGCGCCGAGATGTCGCCGACGCGGCCGTAGGTCACCGCGAACACCACCGCGAACAGCGCGGCGATCGCGACGCTGAAGATCAGCACCCCGAACCCCATGCCGATGTTGGCCTGCACCCCGCGGGTGAATCCCTCGACACCGTCGTGATGGTGGCCGTGGGTGTGACCGTCGAGCGCCTCATGGGCGGCGCCGACCCCCTCCTCGTAGCCGATGGCCCGCTCGATGACGGGCTCGAGGAAGATGCGGGCGAAGACGAATGAGAGCAGCCCGGCCAGGGCGCCGGCCAGAAGACCGCGCCCGATGAGATGTTTCTCCATGGCTACCCGCTCAGTGGCAGGGGAAGCCGAGCAGATGCCGGGCGTCGTGGACGAACTCGTGCACGACGGTGCTGTTGCCGAACACCGACGTCGCACCCTGGTCCAGGCCGACGAAGTAGAGCGCGAGCAGCGCGAAGAACGCGGTGAACGTCAGCCAGGCCACGGCCTTGGCGGCGGAGAAGTCCAGTGCGCGTACGGCGCTCTTACCGGCCTCGGGTGAGGTCATGTCGGTGTCCTTTCCGGGATTACGCGTCCCAGGTCGAGAAACGGCGACGGACGTCGGGTCTGACTTGACACAGTGGCGCGACCGTTCTGGATTCTCACCAGATTCCTTCGCCCGCCGATTACCCGCTCATTCTAAGCAATGGGTCCCGCCGGTGCGTCAGGTACCGCAGATACCGGGCGGACACGAAAGCGGGCGGCCCCCGAAGGGACCGCCCGCCTGTCGTCGTATCCGGTTACTCGGCGCTGGTGGTGCCGGCCTGAGCCAGGTCGGCCTCCTCCACCTTCGCGGGCTTCTTGGTGCCCTTGAAGGTGAACTTGGCGTCCTCGCCCTGGCCTTCGCCGTCCCAGTTCTCCACGTCGACCGTGACGAGCTGGCCGGGGCCGATCTCCTCGAAGAGGATCTTCTCCGACAGCTGGTCCTCGATCTCACGCTGGATCGTGCGACGCAGCGGCCGCGCGCCGAGCACGGGGTCGAACCCGCGCTTGGCCAGCAGCGCCTTGGCCTTGTCCGTCAGCTTCAGGTCCATGTCCTTGGCCTTCAGCTGGGTGGCGACGCGGTTCACCATCAGGTCCACCATCTGGATGATCTCGTCCTGAGTCAGCTGGTGGAAGACGATGATGTCGTCGATGCGGTTGAGGAACTCCGGACGGAAGTGCTTCTTGAGTTCGTCGTGAACCTTCTGCTTCATCCGCTCGTAGTTGTTCTCGCCGCCGCCCTGGCTGAAGCCCAGGCCGACCGCCTTGCTGATGTCGCTGGTACCGAGGTTCGAGGTGAAGATCAGCACGGTGTTCTTGAAGTCGACCGTGCGACCCTGACCGTCGGTGAGGCGGCCGTCTTCGAGGACCTGCAGGAGGCTGTTGTAGATCTCCTGGTGGGCCTTCTCGATCTCGTCGAACAGCACCACGCTGAACGGCTTGCGGCGCACCTTCTCGGTGAGCTGGCCGCCCTCCTCGTAGCCGACGTAGCCCGGAGGGGCACCGAACAGCCGCGAGGCGGTGAAGCGGTCGTGGAACTCGCCCATGTCGATCTGGATGAGCGCGTCGTCGTCGCCGAACAGGAAGTTCGCCAGCGCCTTGGACAATTCGGTCTTACCGACACCGGACGGGCCGGCGAAGATGAACGAGCCCGACGGACGCTTCGGATCCTTCAGGCCGGCGCGGGTGCGGCGGATCGCCTTGGACACCGCACGGACCGCATCCTCTTGCCCGATGATCCGCTTGTGCAGCTCCTCCTCCATGCGCAGCAGGCGCGTGGTCTCGGCCTCGGTCAGCTTGAACACCGGGATGCCGGTCCAGTTGCCCAGCACCTCGGCGATCTGCTCGTCGTCGACCTCGGCGACCACGTCGAGGTCACCCGAACGCCACTGTTTCTCCCGCTCGGCGCGCTGCGCGACAAGCTGCTTCTCCTTGTCCCGCAGGGCCGCGGCCTTCTCGAAGTCCTGCGCGTCGATCGCGGACTCCTTCTCCCGGCGCGCGTCGGCGATCTTCTCGTCGAACTCGCGCAGGTCCGGCGGCGCGGTCATCCGGCGGATGCGCATCCGGGCACCGGCCTCGTCGATCAGGTCGATCGCCTTGTCCGGCAGGAACCGGTCGTTGATGTACCGGTCGGCCAGGGTGGCCGCGGCCACCAGCGCCGAATCGGTGATCGACACCCGGTGGTGGGCCTCGTAGCGGTCGCGCAGACCCTTGAGGATCTCGATGGTGTGCTCGACCGTCGGCTCACCCACCTGCACCGGCTGGAAGCGGCGCTCCAGGGCGGCGTCCTTCTCGATGTACTTGCGGTACTCGTCGAGCGTGGTGGCGCCGATGGTCTGCAGCTCGCCACGGGCCAGCTTGGGCTTGAGGATGCTCGCGGCGTCGATCGCGCCCTCGGCGGCGCCCGCACCGACCAGCGTGTGCAGCTCGTCGATGAACAGGATGATGTCGCCGCGGGTGTTGATCTCCTTGAGCACCTTCTTCAGGCGTTCCTCGAAGTCACCGCGGTAGCGGCTGCCTGCCACCAGTGAGCCCAGGTCCAGCGTGTAGAGCTGCTTGTCCTTGAGCGTCTCGGGCACGTCGCCGTGCACGATGGCCTGCGCCAGCCCCTCGACGACGGCGGTCTTGCCGACGCCGGGCTCGCCGATCAGCACCGGGTTGTTCTTGGTGCGCCGGCTCAGCACCTGCATCACCCGCTCGATTTCCTTCTCGCGGCCGATGACCGGGTCGAGCTTGCCCTCCATCGCGGCGGCGGTGAGGTTGCGGCCGAACTGGTCGAGCACCAGCGACGTCGACGGGTTGCCCGCCTCGCCGCCGCGTCCGCCGGTGCCGGCCTCCGCCGTCTCCTTGCCCTGGTAGCCGCTCAGCAGCTGGATGACCTGCTGGCGCACCCGGGTCAGCTCAGCGCCCAACTTCACCAGGACCTGGGCCGCGACGCCCTCACCCTCGCGGATCAGGCCGAGCAGGATGTGCTCGGTACCGATGTAGTTGTGGCCGAGCTGCAGGGCCTCGCGCAGGCTCAGCTCCAGCACCTTCTTGGCGCGCGGGGTGAACGGGATGTGCCCGGACGGCGCCTGCTGGCCCTGGCCGATGATCTCCTCGACCTGGCTGCGCACGCCCTCCAGCGAGATGCCCAGCGACTCCAGCGACTTGGCCGCTACGCCCTCACCCTCGTGAATAAGTCCCAACAGGATGTGCTCGGTGCCGATGTAGTTGTGGTTGAGCATCCGGGCTTCTTCTTGAGCCAGGACGACGACCCTGCGGGCACGGTCGGTGAATCTCTCAAACATCGGTGGTTACCTGCTCTCCATCAATAGGTCGGTGTCGCGCGCCCCCAGATGTTCGAGCAACGCACTCCACCTGCCGTCCACTCTAATGGGCGGCGCTCCCCGACGCCCCGCCTGCCGGTCGCTGGCTGCGCCGACACCGGAACATCGTCCGCACATCATTCGCATATCGGCTGAGTTGCCGACGCTACTGCTGTGCAACGTGCCAGCGCAGGGATTCGTTTCCGTATTCGAGCCGCGGCAGGTTCGCGGCTAGCGAACGCGTTCCAGCAACGTCAGCAAATGTTGCCGAGCGTTGCGATCAGCGGTTATGTCGCGGCGTGGAACGCGTCGATGACGTCGGCCGGAATCCGGCCGCGGGTCGACACGTTGTGGCCGTTGCGGCGCGCCCACTCGCGGATCGCGGCGCTCTGCTCACGGTCGATCGCCGCGCGCCCGCGGCTCGACCCGGCGGACCGGCCGCGGCGACGGCCGCCGACCCGGCGACCTGCCTCGACCCACTGTTTCAAATCATTGCGCAGCTTGGCGGCATTCTTGGCGGAAAGGTCGATCTCGTACGTCACACCGTCGAGCCCGAATTCGACCGTCTCGTCAGCCGGCCCTTCGCCGTCGAAATCATCGACCAGCGTCACAGTAACTTTCTTCGCCATTAGCTCACATGCCCTTCTGCACGAGCTTCTTAGTTCAGAGTTAAGCCTCGAACCCCCGCACACAATGTGCCATAAAAACGGACACCATTCAACAAGATCGTATTCACACGACTTTCAGTTGTGGCGCCGCACAACAGTGCCGTTTAGGTGTGGTGTTTAGCTCAGGCGTTTAGCTAGGACGTTTAGGCCGTTAAAAACGGGACGTTTAGGTATGCCGTTTCACGATGGGGAACAAAACCGTCTCACGAATCGACAGCCCGGTCAGCGCCATCAACAACCGGTCGATACCCATTCCGGTGCCGGTGGTGGGCGGCATCGCATACTCCAGGGCGGCCAGGAAATCCTCGTCGAGACGCATCGCCTCGTCGTCGCCGGCGGCGGCGGCGCGGGCCTGCGCCTCGAACCGTTGACGCTGGATGACCGGGTCGATCAGCTCCGAATAGCCGGTCGCGAGCTCGAAGCGCCGCACGTAGAGGTCCCATTTCTCGGTGACACCCTTGATACTGCGGTGTTCGCGGGTCAGCGGCGTGGTCTCGACCGGGAAGTCGCGGACGAAGGTGGGTGCCCACAGCTTCTCGCCGACCAGGTGCTCCCACAGTTCCTCGATAAGTTTGCCGTGGCCGTAACCCCGGTCGCGGGGAATCTCCAGCTCAAGCCGATCGGCGATCGCCCACAACTCGTCGGCCGGAGTTTCCGGGGTGATCTCCTCGCCCAGCGCCTCGGAAAGCGAGGGATACATAGAAATGGACTGCCATTCGCCGTCGAGGTCGTACACGCTGCCATCCGGCAATGGCACCTGACGCGTTCCGAGCGCCTCGTCGGCGACCTCTTGAATAAGCTCACGCGTAACTATGGCGGAATCATCGTAGGTGCCGTAAGCCTGATATGTCTCCAACATCGCAAATTCCGGCGAATGTGTGGAATCGGCGCCTTCGTTTCGGAAGTTGCGATTGAGCTCGAAGACCTTCTCGAAACCACCGACCAGACAGCGCTTGAGGAACAGCTCCGGCGCGATCCGCAGATAGAGGTCGGCGTCGAGGGCATTCGAATGGGTGACGAAGGGCCGGGCCGCGGCGCCACCCGGCAGCGTCTGCAGCATCGGCGTCTCGACCTCGAGGAAGCCGCGGCGCTCCAGCGCGTTGCGCACCGCCCGCACCACCGCCACCCGGGTCCTGGCGATCGACCTGGCCTCCGGGCGCACGATGAGGTCCACGTAGCGCTGCCGCACGCGGGCCTCTTCACTCATCTCCTTATGCGCCACCGGCAGCGGCCGCAGCGCCTTCGACGCCATTTGCCAAGAATCGGCAAGCACAGACAATTCGCCGCGCTTGGAACTGATCACCTCACCGTGCACGAACACGATGTCGCCGAGGTCGACGTCGGCCTTCCACTTGTCCAGTGCTTCCTGGCCGACCTTGGCGAGGCTGATCATCGCCTGCAGCTGGGTGCCGTCCCCCTCCTGCAGCGTCGCGAAGCAGAGCTTGCCGGAGTTGCGGGCGAACATGACCCGGCCGGCGACGCCGACCATGTCGCCGGTCGCGGTGTCGGGCGCCAGGTCGGGGTAGGCCTGACGGATCTCGGCCAGGGTGTGCGTGCGCGGCACCTCGACCGGATAGGGATCACGCCCCTCGGCGAGCAGCCGCGCGCGCTTGGCCTGCCGAATCCGGTACTGCTCCGGAATGTCGGGCTCGGATGTCGCCGCAGCGGCGCTGGGACGTGCGTCAGGTTCAGTCACGTCTTGCCAGCTTAAATGAACGCATGACGGCCCCTTTCAGCGCAGCGGCGGTGACCGCCCTCGGCGACGAGCGGATCGACTGGAGATACAAGGGTCTGCCCGCCTCCTGGTGGGGCGCCACGGTCGCCGAGATCCGGGGGCGGCGCCCCGATCTGTTCGCCGACGGCGCAACCGGCCCGGTGTGCGTGCTGGACGAATCCGCGCTGGCGCACAACCTCGCGACGATGGCGTCGTGGTGCGCCGAGCACGCCGTGGAGCTGGCGCCGCACGGTAAGACGCACATGTCGCCGCAGCTGCTGGCCCGCCAGTTCGAGGCGGGGGCGTGCGCCGTCACCGTCGCCACCGTGAGCCAGGTGCGGGTGTTCCGGGCGTTCGGGGTGCGCGACGTGATCATCGCCAACGAGGTGGTCGACGAGGCCGGGTTGCGGTGGCTCGCCGCCGAACTCGACGCCGACCCGGACTTCACGGTGACGTGCTGGGTGGACTCGGTGGCCGGAGTGCAGCGGATGACCTCGGCGCTGTCGGGGGCCGGGTCGGGGGAACAGCGCCCGCTGGACGTGTGCGTCGAGATCGGCGAGCCCGGCGGCCGCACCGGATGCCGCGAGCTGGACACCGTCGACGAGGTGGCCCGCGCGGCGGCGGCCTCGCCGCGGCTGCGGCTGGTCGGGGTGGCCGGGTACGAGGCGTCGCGCGGCCACGACATCGGACCCGACCGGGTGGCGCAGGTGCACGGGTACCTGCGCCGGATGCGCGACGCCGCACAACGGGTGGCACCGCTGGTGGAGGCGGACCGGGCCGTGGTGACCGCAGGCGGCAGCACCTACTTCGACCTGGTCGCCGAGGAACTGGCCGGCGAGTGGCGCACCATCCTGCGCAGCGGCTGCTATCTGACCCACGACGACGGGCTCTACCGGCGGACCTCGCCGCTGCGCGCGACGCTGCGGCCCGCGCTGACCGTGTGGGCGCAGGTGATGTCGCAGCCGGAGCCGGGCCTGGCGCTGCTGACGATGGGCCGCCGCGACGTGTCGTTCGACCAGGACCTGCCCGTGCCGTACCGGCTCCCGGGCAGCCGGGTGACCAAGCTCAACGACCAGCACGCCTATCTGCGGCTGGGTGACGGGGACCGGGTCACGGTCGGCGACTGGGTGCGGTTCGGCATCTCGCACCCCTGCACGGTGTTCGACAAGTGGCCGATGATCCCGCTGCTCGACGAGTCGGGCCGCGTCGTCGACCTGATCCGGACGTTCTTCTAGGCCCGGGCCTGTTTCAGCCGGCCCCGCTGGTTGTCGCGGTTGCGTTCGAACACCAGCCGCAGCCCGTTGAGGGTGAGGTACTTGTCGTAGTCGTGCACGGTGTGCACGTCCGGCAGCACCAGCGGCGCGGTGTGCCCGGTGGCGACCACGGCCACGTCGTCGCCGGCGAATCCGTCGACGTCCTCGCGGATGCGGTTGACCAGACCGTCGACCAGCCCGGCGAACCCGAACACCGCGCCGGCCTGCATGCACTCGACGGTGTTCTTGCCGATCACCGACCGCGGCCTGGTCAGCTCGACGCGGCGCAGCGCCGCCGAGCGGGCGGCCGCCGCGTCCGAAGACACCTGCACACCCGGCGCGATCGCGCCGCCGAGGAACTCGCCCTTCGCCGAGACCACGTCCACACAGATCGAGGAGCCGAAGTCCACGACGATCGAGGCCCGGCCGTACTTGTGGTACGCGGCAAGACAGTTGACGATGCGGTCGGCCCCGACCTCCTTCGGGTTGTCGACCAGCAGCGGGATTCCGGTGCGCACACCGGGCTCGATCAGCACGTGCGGCACCGACGGCCAGTACTGCTCGAGCATGACCCGGACCTCGTGCATCACCGACGGCACCGTCGACAACCCGACCGCGCCGGTGAGACGTTCGGCGTCGTCACCGATCAGGCCGTCGATGGTCAGCGCCAACTCGTCGGCGGTAACCTCGGGTTCGGTGCGAATCCGCCAGTGCTGCACCACTTTCGCGTGGTCGCCCGATCCGGAGATCAGGCCCACCACGGTGTGGGTGTTACGGACGTCGATTGCCAGCAGCATCAGACGTCACCGCGGGGACATCAGGTCGGCGGCGTCCGCGGGGACGAACGCGGGGTCGGAACCGAGGTCGATCGGCTTGTTGTCGGCGTCGACGAACACGATGCGCGGCTGGTACTCGCGCGCCTCGGCGTCGTCCATGGTGCCGTAGGCGATCAGGATGACCAGATCCCCGGGATGGATGAGATGGGCTGCGGCGCCGTTGATTCCGATGACGCCGCTGCCGCGCTCACCGGTGATCGCGTAGGTGACCAGCCGGGCGCCGTTGTCGATGTCGACGATCGTCACCTGCTCCCCCTCGAGCAGGTCCGCGGCGTCCATCAGGTCGGCGTCGATGGTGACCGAGCCGACGTAGTGCAGGTCCGCCTGGGTGACCGTCGCCCGATGGATCTTGGACTTCAGCATTGTCCGCAACATCAGTTCCTCCAGGGGAGTTCGTGTTCGTCGTACGCAACGTCGGGCCCCGGCCCGGAGGGCACCCCGATGTCGATGGCGATGTTGTCCAGCAGCCGGGTGCCGCCCAGTCGGCCGGCGATCAGCATCCGCGCCGCGCCGGTCTCCGGTGCCGGGCCGAGCATCGGGTCGCGGACCTCGACGTAGTCCACCTCGATCGCCGGCACCTCGTCGAGCACCGCGCGGGCGGCGTCCACGGCGGCCGTCGCGCCCTCCCCCGCCGCGTACATGCCGGCCAGCAGGGCGGCCGACAGCGCGCTGGCGTGCTCCCGTTCCTCGGGGCCCAGGTACCGGTTGCGCGACGACAGCGCCAGCCCGTCGGACTCCCGCACGGTCGGCACCCCGACGATCTGCACGTCGACGTTGAGGTCGGCGACCATCTGCCGGATCAGCGTCAGCTGCTGGTAGTCCTTCTCGCCGAAGAACGCGCGGTCCGGCTGCACAATGTTGAACAGCTTCAGCACCACGGTCAGCACACCCGCGAAATGGGTTGGGCGAACCGCTCCTTCGAGTTCGGAGCCCAGCGGGCCGGGCACCACCGAGGTGCGCGGGCCCTCGGGGTACATGTCGCGGGCGGTCGGGGTGAACGCGATCTCGACCCCGGCCGCGCGCAGCTTCTCCAGGTCCTCCTCCAGCGTGCGCGGGTAGGCGTCGAGGTCCTCGTTCGGGCCGAACTGCAGCGGGTTGACGAAGATCGACACCACCACGACCGCGCCCTGCACGAGCTTGGCGGCGCGGATCAGGCTCAGGTGCCCCTCATGCAGTGCGCCCATCGTCGGCACCAGCATCACCCGGCGGCCGGTGCGGCGCAGCGCCCGGGTGACCGTGGTGACGTCGACGGGACGTGAGTAGACGTTGAGTTGGCCCGCGGTGAACTGCGGGGTGCGCGTAGTGGTCATCGATTCTCCAGGACTGCGAACACGTCGTCGGGGGCGTGCGCACGCTGCGCCGTGCGCAGCGAGTTCGCCCGATATGCCTGTGCCAATTCGGGATTCACCTCTGTCAGGGCCTCCAGATGCGCGGCGACCGCGGCGGCGTCACCTCGGGCGACCGGTCCGGTCAGCGCGGCCTGCCCGCGCTGCAGGGCGTTCTCCAGCGACGCGCGGGCCAGCGGTGCGATCACCCGTTCGGCGATACCGCCCGGCGCGTCGAGGACGAGTTCCTGGCCGAGCAGTTCCTGACCCGACATCGCCGCGCGCAGCGCCTCGACGGCGTCGAGGACCACGGTCACCAGGTGGTTGCTGGCGTGCGCCAGCGCCGAGTGGTACAGCGTGCGGGCGTCCTCGCGGACCCGGAACGGCTCCCCGCCGATCTCCAGCACCAGCGACTGGCCGATCGCGTAGCCGACCTCGTCGGCGGCGGTGATGCCGAAACAGGTGTCGGGCAGCCGCTCGATGTCCTCGTCGGAGCCGGTGAACGTCATCGCCGGGTGGATGGCCAGCGGGATGCAGCCCTGCGCGGTCAGCGGCGCGAGGATGCCGACGCCGTTGGCGCCGGAGGTGTGCACGACGATCGTGCCGGGCCGGACGGCGTTGGTGGCGGCCAGCCCGGACACCACGTCGGCGAGCACCGCATCGGGCACCGCCAGGATCAGCAGTTCTGCGCGGCCGGCCACCTCGTCGGCGGGCAGCACCGCGGTGTCGGGCAGCCTGCGGTGCGCGCGGTCGCGCGAGGCGCGGGAGATCGCGCTGCAGGCCACTACCACGTGCTCGGCACGCTCCAGCGCCACACCCAGCGCGGAACCCACACGACCTGCGGAGATGATGCCCACCGTGAGCCGCGCAGGCCGAAATCCGTCGGGGGTTCCCATGCGAAAAACGACCTCGCTGAAGTCAGATCTGTTCGTTCCGGTCCTGCGGTGCGGGTACCGGACGGCCGCTACGAGACTAGCTCACTCCTCACGGCGTCGACGACGGCCTCCCGGCGTGGGATTGGCCTGCAGCCGGGCCAGCAGTTCGGCGACCGACTGCCCCGCGGTGTCGGTGTCGTCGGCGCGGCGGCGCCGGCCGCCGCCGGATTCCGGCCCGGCGTGCCGGGGTGTCGGCGCCGGTGTCGGGGTCGGGGCCGGGGTCGGCTCGTCGGTGTCGGCGTAATGCCTGCCGCGGCGCGGCGGTTCGATGGTCTCCGGTTCGGGTGCCCGGCGTCTGCCGACGTACTCGTCCGCCGCCCGCTCGGGCGCGGCCGGGGCCGTCCAGTTGCTGCCCGGGGTGCCCGGCGGCAGCCACTGTCCCTCCGCGGGGGCGGGCCGCCAACCGGCCGGGGCGGGTTCGGGGGTGCTGACCACCGGCTCCGGCTGCGGCGGCGGAGGTGGGGGCGTCGGCGTGGGCGTCGGTGTAGGCGCGGGCGGTGGTGGTGTCGGCGGCGGGGGCGGTGGCGGCGGTGGTGCCTGCTGTGGTTGTACGGGTGGCTGCTGCACCGGCGGCTGCCAGGGCGAGTGGTCCTCGGCGGCATGCCTGCGTGGCTCGGGCTGCGCCTCGGCCGCCCGGCGGTGCGCGCCAACCGGCTCGGCGGTCGGCGGTGTCCACTCCGGCTCCGGCGGAGTGGGTTCGGCGGGCACGTCGATGATCGGGCTCTCCTCGGTCCGGTCGTCGGTGACCTTCGGGGTGAACTCGATATCGGGCGTGAAGTCGTCGATGCGGCTGCTGGTGACGCGGCCCGTCGTCTCCGAGTCGCGGGCCCAGTCGCTGTAGGCGCGCACCGTGGTGCGTTCGGTCTCCAGCGCCGGGCGGTGCGACAGGTCGGCGTCGAACAGGATCTCCAGGTTGGTGCGCAGCGCCGCCAGCTCGGCGCGCAGCGCGGCCACCTCGTCGGCGGCCTGGGCGCGCACCTCCGCGGTCAGCTCCCGGCGCAGCTGCGACTCCAGCGACAGCTCGTACTCGCGGCGCGCGGCGATCTCCCGATCCAACTGCAGGTCGTACACCAGCTTGAGGTCGCGCACCTTGGCGGCGTCGGCGTCGGCCTGGCGGCGGTAAATCACCGACACGAACGCGCCGACGACGGCCGCCCACAGCGCGAGGATGACGGCGAGTTTGAGCAGTTCGACCCGGTTGGTGAACACCAGCGCACAGCTGGCCGCGATGGCCAGCACCAGCAACGCGGTCAGCAGCATCCAGCCCGGCCGCCGGCCGCCGCGCCGCTGGCGGGCGCTGCGGGTCGGATCGGTCATGTGGGCGACTGTACCCGGCACAGGTCACTCCGCGTGTCGGGCGCTCCGGCGATTCCACACGCGGGCCCCGAAAATCTCTATTCCGTTGCCCCGTTGGCGTTCTCCGGCGGTTCGCCGGGTGACTTGCAGCAATGCTGCAGCCACAGCGCGGCCACGATCAGCGCCAGCGCGCAGCCCGCCGCCACGAGCGAACCCGCGGTGTCCTCGGCGGCCACCCGCAAAGTCGACCGGCGCGGCAGCACGTAGCAGACCACACCCAACCACCACCCCAGGACCAGCGCACCGACCCACGCGGAGGCCTTGGCGACGACCACCGACCGCGCCACCGCGAGCGGGTCCAGCCAACCCCGGCCCACCCCGATCTCGCCGTCGTTGATCTTCATCCGGATGTAGTAGCCCCAGCCGGCCTCGGCGATCGCGACGCCCAGCAGCGACACCCCGGACCACAGCGTGATCGGCGGGAACCAGCGGTACAGCACGTGCACCAGCAGATAGGCGGCGATACCGGTGAGCACGGTCGCACCCACGAGGTCGCGGATCCGGGTCGGCCCCATCAGCGCAGCACCAGGTCCGTGCGGTGGACGTCGTCGCGTTCGGCGGGCGCCAGCGCGGCCAGCAGCTCGTCGGCGCGGCGGACCCGCCCGTCGACGGTCAGCGCGGCGTCCGGTTCCACCTCCAGCCACGGCACCAGCACGAACGCCCGCTCGTGCGCCCGCGGATGCGGCAGCGTCAGCTCCGGCTCGGTGGACAGCACCTCACGCCCGTCGGCGCGGCAGCAGACCAGGTCGACGTCGAGGGTGCGCGGACCCCAGCGCACGTCGCGCACCCGCTCGGCGGCCCGCTCGAAGTCGTGGGCCCGCCGCAGCCACGCCGCGGCGTCGGCACCGGGGTCGTCGGCCACCACCACGGCGTTGAGGAACGGGTCCTGCTCGACACCGCCCCACGGCGCGGTCTCGTACACCCCGGAGACCGCCCGCACCGCGGCACCCAGCCCGTCGACCACCGAGCGCAGCAGCGCCAGCCGGTCGCCGAGGTTGGACCCGATGGACAGCACGACCTCGCTCATCCGTCACCTCGCGACCGGGTGGCGACGACCGCGACGTCGGTGAACGTCAACGGGATCGGCGCCGACGGCTTGTGCACGACGACCTCCACCGCCGACACCCGCGCGTCGGTCATCACCGCATCGGCGATCTCACCGGCGACGGTCTCGATGAGGTTGCGCGGCGGTCCGGCCACGATGTCGGCGGCCTGCTGCGCCAGCTGGCCGTAGTCCAGTGTGTCGGCGAGGTCGTCGCTGGCGGCCGCGGGCGCCAGGTCCAGCCACACCGTGATGTCGACGACGAAGTCCTGCCCGTCGCGGCGCTCGTGCTCGAACACACCGTGGTGTCCGCGAACCCGTAAGCCGCGCAACTCGATCCGGTCACGCACCGTCCCAGGCCTCCACCACTTTGATCGCGTCGACGGAGGCGCGCACGTCGTGCACCCGCACCCCCCAGGCGCCGTGCCGCGCCGACAGCGCCGAGATCACCGCGGTCGCGGTCTCCCGGCCGTCCGGCGGGCGCGGGGTGCCGTCGGCGTCGGCCAGCAGCGCGCCCAGGAACCGTTTGCGCGACGCACCGACCAGCACCGGGAATCCGGTGGCGATGAACTCCGGCAGCGCGTGCAGCAACGCCCAGTTGTGCGCGGCGGTCTTGGCGAAACCCAGCCCCGGGTCGATGATCAGGTTGGCCGGGTCGACCCCGGCGGCCACCGCGGCGTCCGCGCTGTGCAGCAGTTCGGTGCGCACCTCGGCGACGACGTCGCCGTAGGGCGGCACCTCGTGCGGGTGGTCGGCGTCCACCGACCGCCAATGCATGAGGATCCACGGCACTTTCGCGTCCGCGAGCAGCGGTGCCATGCCCGCGTCGGCGCGGCCGCCGGACACGTCGTTGACGATGTGCGCGCCGTTCTCCAGCGCGGCCGCGGCGACCTCGGCGTGCATGGTGTCGATGCTGATCGTCACGCCGTGGGCGGCCAGGTCCCGGATGACCGGCAGCACCCGCGACTTCTCGGTCTCCGCGTCGACGCGGGTGGCGCCGGGCCGGGTGGACTCCCCGCCGACGTCGATGATCGCCGCGCCCTCGGCGACCAGCCGCAGCCCGTGCTCGACCGCGCGGTCACGGTCCAGGAAGCGTCCACCGTCGGAGAACGAATCGGAGGTGACGTTGACGACCCCCATCACACGCGTCGACGTCACCATCTGTCTGGCTGAATTCACTTGCGCAGGATGAGTTCCAGCGCCTCGGCCCGGGAGGTCGCGTCGACCTTGAACTGACCGCGCACCGCCGAGGTGGTGGTGATCGCGCCCGGTTTGCGCACCCCGCGCATCGCCATGCACAGGTGCTCGGCCTCGATCACCACGATCACCCCGCGCGGGTCGAGCTTGCGCATCATCGCGTCGGCGATCTGGCCGGTCAGCCGCTCCTGCACCTGCGGCCGCTTGGCGTACAGGTCGACCAGCCGGGCGATCTTCGACAGACCGGTGACCCGGCCGTCCTGGCCGGGGATGTAGGCCACGTGCGCGACCCCGTGGAACGACACCAGGTGGTGCTCGCACGTCGAGTACATCGGGATCTGCTTGACCAGCACCAGCTCGTCGTGCTGTTCGTCAAAGGTGGTGTCCAGCACCGAATCCGGATCGGTGTACAGGCCCGCGAACAGCTCCTGGTAGGCCCGCGCAACCCGCGCCGGGGTGTCCTCCAGCCCGTGCCGGTCGGGGTCCTCACCGACCGCGATCAACAGCTCCCGGACCGCGGCCTCAGCGCGCGCTTGATCGAACTTCGCCGGGTGGAAGGTGACAGAGTTGCGCTGCGACTGCGCCAATGGAGCCTCCTGTACGCGTACCGACCTGTCAGCGTCGGTTCTGGTCCTGACCCTGATCCTCGTTGGGACTCGGAGCACCGGGTTGCTGTGCTCCCTGCTGCGGGTAGGGCTGATAGGGCGGATACGGCTGGGGCTGCTGCCATCCCTGCTGCGGCGGCGGGTACCAGTAGCCCTGCTGCTGCGGCGGCCAGCCCGGCGCGTGCCAGCCTGCCGGGGCGCCGTAGTCGGGCTGCGTCGGCGTCGGCGCAGGCGCACCGGCCGGGACACCGGCCTGGACACCGTTGCCGTTGGCGCCGTTCGGGTTGGCCTGGTTGGCCTCGGCGGCCGCCTTGGTCGCGGCGGCGATCGCCGCCTTGAAGGCGGGCTCGGGCACCGGCTTGGGCCACGGCTCACCGCGTTCCATCGCCAGCTCGCCCGGCGTCTTGATCGGCGGCTTGTCCGACGGCACCCGGCCACCGAAGTCGTCGAACATCGTCAGCCGCGGCCGCTTCTTGACGTCCTTGAAGATGGCCTCCAGCTCGGCGCGGTGCAGCGTCTCCTTCTCCAGCAGCTGACCGGCCAGCACGTCGAGCACGTCGCGGTACTCGGTGAGGATCTCCCAGGCCTCGGTGTGCGCGGCCTCGATGAGCTTGCGCACCTCCTCGTCGATCTCACGGGCCACTTCGTGGCTGTAGTCGGCCTGGGTGCCCATGGTGCGGCCGAGGAACGGGTCGCCGTGCTCGGTGCCGTACCGCACCGCGCCCAGCTTGCTGCTCATGCCGTACTCGGTGACCATCGCGCGGGCGATCTTGGTGGCCTGCTCGATGTCGGACACCGCGCCGGTGGTCGGCTCGCGGAACACCAGCTCCTCGGCGGCGCGGCCGCCCATCGCGAACACCAGCCGGGCGATCATCTCCGAGCGGGTCATCAGACCCTTGTCGTCCTCCGGCACCGCCACGGCGTGACCGCCGGTGCGGCCGCGCGCCAGGATCGTCACCTTGTAGATCGGCTCGATGTCGGGCATCGCCCACGCGGCGAGGGTGTGGCCACCCTCGTGGTAGGCGGTGATCTTCTTCTCCTGCTCGCTGATGAGCCGGCTCTTGCGGCGCGGCCCGCCGACGACCCGGTCGACGGCCTCCTCCAGCGCGGCGCCGGTGATGACGGTGCCGTTCTCGCGGGCGGTCAGCAGCGCGGCCTCGTTGATCACGTTGGCCAGGTCGGCGCCGGACATGCCGACGGTGCGCTTGGCCAGCCCGTCCAGGTCGGCGTCGGGGGCGATCGGCTTGCCCTGCGAGTGCACCTTGAGCACCGCGCGCCGGCCGGCCAGGTCGGGGTTGGACACCGGGATCTGGCGGTCGAAGCGGCCCGGCCGCAGCAGCGCCGGGTCCAGGATGTCGGGCCGGTTGGTGGCGGCGATCAGGATGACGCCCTGGCGGTCGCCGAACCCGTCCATCTCGACGAGCAGCTGGTTCAGCGTCTGCTCGCGTTCGTCGTGGCCGCCGCCCAGGCCGGCGCCGCGCTGACGGCCGACCGCGTCGATCTCGTCGACGAAGATGATGCACGGGGCGTTCTGTTTGGCCTGCTCGAACAGGTCGCGCACCCGGGAGGCGCCGACGCCGACAAACATCTCCACGAAGTCCGAGCCGGAGATCGTGAAGAACGGCACCCCGGCCTCGCCGGCGACGGCGCGGGCCAGCAGCGTCTTACCGGTGCCGGGCGGGCCGTACAGCAGCACACCCTTGGGGATCTTGGCGCCCAGCGCCTGATAGCGGGCCGGGTTCTGCAGGAAGTCCTTGATCTCGTAGAGCTCTTCGACCGCCTCGTCGACACCCGCCACGTCGGCGAACGTCGTCTTGGGCATGTCCTTGGACAGCATCTTGGCCCGGGACTTGCCGAAGCCGAAGCCCATCCGGCCGCCGGTCTGCATCCGCGAGAACATCACGAACAGCGCGACGAGCAGCAACAGCGGCAGCATGTAGATCAGCAGCGAGCCGAGCATGCTGCCCTGGTTGACGACGGTGTTCGTCGTCGCCCCCTTGGCCTGCAGCTCGTCGAACAGCGTCGCCCCGTACCCGGTGGGGTACTTGGTGATGATCTTGTCGCGGTCCTCGGTCTCGCCGTTGCCGCTCTTCAGGTCCAGTCGCAGCTGCTGTTCACGGTCGTCGATCTGGGCGCTCTTGACGTTGTCGCTCTTGATCTGCGCGATCGCAACCGACGTGTCGACCGGCTTGTACCCCCGCGTGTCGTCACTGAAGTAGTAGAACGACCATCCCAGCAACAGCACGACCGCGATCACGGTCAGCGTGCGGATGACATTTTTCCGATTCATCAACTATCCGTCGTCGTTCGACCGCCAGCGGTCGGTCCCTCCAATGTGAGCAGCTCGAATAGTTCAGGCTACCGCTAGACCAACGAACCGAAGTTCCCCACGGTTTCTACCAGCTTGCCCGACGTCGTCACCGACGATGGAACCGTGACCGTGACCGAACGGATGGTGCGCACCAACGGCGTGCGCCTGCGGGTGCTCGAGGCCGGCCGGCGGGGCGATCCCCTGGTGGTGCTCGCGCACGGGTTCCCCGAACTGGCGTACTCGTGGCGCCACCAGATCCCGGCGCTGGCCGCGGCCGGCTTCCACGTGCTGGCGCCCGACCAGCGCGGCTACGGCGGCTCCGACGCGCCGGAGCCGGTCGAGGCCTACGACGTGGCCCAGCTCAGCGCCGACGTGGTCGGCCTGCTCGACGACGCAGGCGCGCAGCGGGCGGTCATCGTGGGCCACGATTTCGGCGGCGTGGTGGCCTGGGGTGCGCCGCTGCTGTACCCGGACCGGTTCGCCGGGGTGGTCGGGATCAGCACCCCGCCGACCCCGCGGCCGCGGGTGCCGACGACGCAGGCGTTCCGCCGGATCTTCGGCGAGCGGTTCTTCTACATCCTGTACTTCCAGCAGCCGGGCCCCGCCGACGCCGAACTCAACCGCGACCCGGCGACCACCATGCGCAAGATGCTGGCCGCGGCCTCGGGCGGCTCGCTGACCGACGCGCGGATGACGGCCGGCGGGCCGCAGGGCTTCCTGGACCGGATCCCGGAGCCCGCGGGACTGCCCGGCTGGCTGCGGCCCGACGAGTTCGACGTCTACGTCGCCGAGTTCACCCGCACCGGGTTCACGCCGGCGCTGAACTGGTACCGCTGTTTCGACCGCAACTGGGAGCTGCTGGCCGACACCCCGGCGGCGACGATCACGGAGCCGTCGCTGTTCCTCGGCGGCGCCGACGACCCCACGCTGGCGTACACCCCGCGGCACCGGGCCCGCGAGGTGGTCACCGGCGAGTACCGCGAGATCCTGATCGACGGTGCCGGACACTGGCTTCCGCAGGAGCGGCCCGACGCGGTCAACGCCGCGCTGATCCACTTCCTGCGGCGGCTTCCGGCTGTGCCGTAACGGTTCGCGAAAACGGTATGGTGCCTGCCATGCCGATCGCAGCGCGGGCCAAAGCGCCCACCCGTGTCCTGGCCGCCGTCGCGCTGGGGCTGACCGCTGTCCTGTCCGGATGTGACGCCACCCCGAGCACCCCGACCGACGACGACACCACGTCGCGTCAGGTGACCGTCGTCGGGCACGGCGAGGTGCTCGGCGCCCCGGACACCATGACGATCGAGGCCGCGATGGAGGTCGCGGGCCCCGACGCGGCGGGCGCGCTGAACCAGACCAGCCAGTTGCAGCGCAGCGTGATCGACGCGCTGGTCGAGGCCGGGGTCGACCGCAAGGACATCCAGACCTCGCAGGTGAGCGTGCAGCCGCAGTACGGTCCCGGCGGCGGCGACAACATCACCGGCTACCGGGCGTCCAACACCATCGACATCAAGGTGCGCAACCTGGGCAGCTCGGCGCAGGTGTTCCGGGCGATCGCCGAGACCGGCGGCAACGCCACCCGGATCAACAACGTCACGGTCGCGATCGAGGACGATTCGCAGCTGGTCCGCGAGGCGCGGGCGCGCGCGTTCAACGACGCCCGCAGCCGCGCCGAGCAGTACGCGCTGCTGGCCGAGATGGACCTCGGCGAGGTGGTGTCGATCACCGAGGAGTCGGCGTCCACGCCGGCGCCGTACACCAGCCCGAGCCCGCGCGCCGGTGCCGCCGAGATGGCCGCGGTGCCCATCGAACCCGGCCAGCAGACCGTCGGGTTCAACGTGACGGTGGTCTTCGAGCTGGAGACCAGCTAGCTCAACCGGCTCAGCCGGCGGGAGCGATGTCGACGGGGATCCCGTTGAGCACCGCCGTCCCCGACAGCGGGTCCAGCGTGGCACCGTCGTTGAGCTGGTTGACGTTGACGCCGGGCTGACCGGCCGCCAGCCGCTGCCCGGTGCCCGGCCGGTCGTGTCCCCAGCCGTGCGGCAGCGACACCACCCCGCGGCGCAGGTCGGCGCTGAGCTCGACGGGGGCCAGCAGCTCCCCGCCCGGACCCTTGACCACCGCGGTGTCGGTGAGGCCGAGTTCGGCGGCGTCGTCGGGGTGGATGCGCAGCGTGCAGCGGTTCGTGCCGCCGGACAGCGCGGGCACGTTGTGCATCCAGCTGTTGTTGGACCGCAGGTGCCGCCGCCCGATGAGCACGAAGCCGTCGGTGCGCCGGCCGAGCGACTCGCGCAGCCGGGCGGCGTCGGCGACCAGTTGCGGGGGCGCCAGCTCGACGCGCCCGGACGGGGTGCGCAGCACCTCGGGCAGCCGCGGCCGCAGCGGCCCCAGGTCGATGCCGTGCGGGGCGGCCTTGAGCCGCGCCAGGGTCAGCCCGTCGGGGTTGGCGCCGAACGCGTCGCCGTAGGCGCCCAGCCGCAGCATCATGTCCAGCCGCCGCTCGTAGCCGGGCCCGTCGATCAGCATCGCGGTCAGCTCCTGCACCGGCCGGCCCGCCACCGGCGACGCCGGGTCGGCGACCTCCTTGGCCAGCGTCGCCGCGATCACCTGATCGTCGACCAGCGACGGATCTCCTTGCGGCCCAACGCCGTACAGGATCAGCGCGAGCCGGCACAGGATCTCCACCTCGTCGGGTCGGCCGTCGCACGGCAGCGCGGGCGGGCTGTAGCGGGCGTTGTTGCGCACCGCCAGCGCGTTGAGCGCGACGTCGAAGTGCGGGCTGCGCGACGGCGGTGGCGGCGGCAGGATCACGTCGGCGTGCCGGGTGGTCTCGTTGAGGTACGGGTCGATGCTGAGCATGAACTCCACGCCCGCCAGCGCCCGGTCGAGACGGTCACCGTCGGGCGCCGACAGCACCGGGTTGCCCGCGATCGTGATCATCGCCTTGATCTGACCGTCGCCGGGCGTCTCGAGCTCCTCGGCCAGCGCCGCCGCCGGGAACTCCGAGAGCACCTCGGGGTGCCCGGACACCCGGCTGTGCCAGCGGCCGATCGACCAGCCCCGGCCCGGTCCGGCCGGGCGGGGTGCCGGCGCGATCGGCGAGCACGGGAACATCGCGCCGCCGGGCCGGTCGAGGTTGCCGGTGAGGATGTTGACGACGTCGACGAGCCAGCTGCCCAGCGTGCCGAACTCGACCGTGGAAGTGCCGATGCGGCCGTACACGGCGGCCGACGGTGCGGCGGCCAGTTCGCGGGCCAGCGTGCGGATGTCGTCGGCGGCCACCCCGCAGTACCCGGCGACGGTGTCGGGGGCGAAGTCGGCGGCCAGCGCCCGCACCTCCTCGACACCGTTGACCTGACCGTCGAGATGGCCGAGGTCGACGAGGTCCTCGTCGAACAGCACGTGCACCACGGCCAGCAGCAGCGCCGAGTCGGTGCCGGGCCGCGGGGCCAGGTGACGGTCGGCGAGCTGAGCGGTGCGGGTGCGTGCCGGGTCGATCACCACCAGCCGGCCGCCGCGCTTGCGCAGCGCGCGCAGCCGGCCCGGGAAGTCGGCCGCGGTGGCCAGGCTGCCGTTGGAGACCAGCGGGTTGGCGCCGATGACGACGAGGTAGTCGGTGCGGTCCAGGTCGGGCACGGTGAACGCGACGGGGCTGCCGAACATCAGGCCCAGCGACACGTGTTTGGGCATCTGGTCCAGCGTGCTGGCCGAGTACACCTGCCGGGTGCCCAGCGCCTTGACCACCACCGGGGTGTACAGCCCGCCCGCGACGGTGTGGGCGTTCGGGTTGCCGAGGTAGACGCCGACCGACGCGCCGCCGTGCTCGGCGATGACGCGGCCCAGCCCCTCGGCGACGGCGGCGAACGCCTCGTCCCAGCTCACCTCGCGCAGCTCGCCGTCGCGGCGCACCAGCGGGGCGGTCAGCCGGTCGGGGTCGTTGTCGAGTTCGGCGAAGGCCGCCCCCTTCGGGCAGATGAAACCGTGGCTGAAGACGTCGTCGTGGTCGCCGCGCGCGCCGGTGACCCGGCCGTCGTCGATGGTCAGCGTCAGACCGCAGGTGGCCTCGCACAGAGGGCAGATGCGCAGGGCTGTCTGGCTCATGCCCTCATCTTGCGCCGAGCCGGGCGCTCCGCGTGGCGGGTCAGGACTTCTCGTAGACCTTCGGGTCCAGGGTGCCGATGAAGTTCAGGTCGCGGTAGCGCTCGGCGTAGTCCAGGCCGTAGCCGACGACGAACTCGTTGGGGATGTCGAAGCCGACGTGGGCGATCTCGAGGTCGGCGCGCACGGCGTCGGGCTTGCGCAGCAGCGCGCACACCCGCAGCGAGCGCGGGTGCCGGGTGGCCAGGTTGCGCAGCAGCCACGACAGGGTCAGCCCGGAGTCGATGATGTCCTCGACGATCAGCACGTCGCGGCCGTTGATGTCGCGGTCGAGGTCCTTGAGGATGCGCACCACACCCGACGACGACGTCGACGAGCCGTAGGAGCTGACCGCCATGAACTCCATCTGGGTGGGCAGCGGGATGGCGCGGGCGAGGTCGGTGACGAAGAACACCGCGCCCTTGAGCACGGTCACCAGCAGCAGGTCCTCGCCGGTCTCGGCGTACGTGTCCTTGTACTCCTCGCCGATCAGCGCCCCGAGCTCGGCGATCTTGGCCTGGATCTGCTCGGCGGACAGCAGCACCGACTTGATGTCATCGGAATACGGTTCGGCGGATTGCTCAGGCACGGGCACAGCCTTTCATGTCTCGCACCGGTTCGGTGTGCAGGGTCAGCATGCCATCCCGGCGGCCGGCGATCAGCCGTTGGCGGCGCAGCGACGACCCCACCGCGACGCCGCCCTGGCCGCGCCAGGCGGTCACCAGGGCGTCCACCCCGCGGATCTGTTTGTCGGTCAGCCCGCTGGCGCCGGCGTCGAGCAGCCAGCGGCGAATCACCCTGCGCCGTAATGCTTCCGGTAACAGCGCCAGTCCGGCGGTGTCGAGCGCGCCGTCGCGCCGCAGCCCGGTCAGGGACTGCTCGGCCAGCGCGTCGAGGGTGTCGGTGTCGACCCGGACTGCGGCGGCCGTGCGGGCCAGCGCCTCGGCCACCCCGCCGCCGAGCACGTCCTCGAGCAGCGGCAGCACCTCCTCGCGCAGCCGGACCCGGGTGAACCGGCGGTCGCTGTTGTGCGGGTCCTGCCACGGGGTGAGGCCGAGTTCCTCGCAGGCGGCGAGGGTGACGACGCGCCGGACGCCGAGCAGCGGGCGGCACCAGGGCGGGTCGTGGGGCCGCATGCCGGCGATGGACCGCGGCCCCGAGCCGCGGCCCAGCCCGAGCAGCACCGTCTCGGCCTGGTCGTCGAGGGTGTGTCCCAGCAGCACCGGCGCGCCGTCGCGGGCGCGCTCCAGCGCCTGGTAGCGCGCACTGCGGGCGGCCGCCTCGGGCCCGCCGTCGCGCCCGACGGTGACGGTGAGCACCTGTGCCGCAACGCATCCCAGCGTCAGCGCCTGATCGCGTGCGGTGGCGGCGACGGCGTCCGAGCCGGGCTGCAGCTGGTGGTCCACGATCAGCGCGGTGGTGGGTTTCAGCGCGGCGGCCGCCGCGGTCAGCGCCAGCGAGTCCGGGCCGCCGGACAGCGCCACGCACCACCGCCCGCCGACGTGGTGGTCGCGGTCGAACGCGGTCAGCGCGGCCCGCAGGGCGGCTAGAGCACCCGGTCGATCCATCGCTGCGGTTCGTCGATCTCGGTTGGCAGCGGCAGCGTTTCGGGGCCGGTCCAGATCACGTTGAACCGCTCCATCCCGACGGTGGCGACGACGTGGTCGACGAAGGCCTTACCGCGGGTGTACTGCAACAGTTTTGCGTCGATCCCGAGCAGGGCGCGCGCCAGCCGCTGCAGCGGCGGCTGCCGGTGCTTGCGGCGCTCGTCGAACCGGCGGCGGATGGTGGCCACGGTCGGCACCACCGCAGGGCCGACGGCGTCCATCACATGGTCGGCGTGGCCCTCCAGCAGCGTCCCGAGCACCAGCAGCTGGTCCAGCGCCTCCCGTTGCGGCTCGGACTGCACCGCGCGCAGCAGGCCGATCATGCCGGTCGAATTCGGTTCGGCCGCAGCGCTGTTGGAGCGGTTGCGGACGAAGTCGGCCAGCCGTGAGGCCACCGCGGTGATGTCGTCGGTGTTGTCCTCGGTCAGCACCGCCAGCGCGCGGGACATGTGCTCGGCCAGCCACGGGTTGGCGCGGAACTGCACCCGGTGGGTGACCTCGTGCAGGCACACCCACAGCCGGAAGTCGTAGGGCCGCACCCGAAGTTGACGTTCCACGGCGATCACGTTCGGGTAGACCAGCAGCAGCTCACCGCCGTCGGGGCCGAACGGGTCGTACTGGCCCAGGATGCCCGAGGAGACGAACGCCAGCACCGCACCGGTCTGCGCGCCGGTGATCCGGCCGGTGATCGCGCCGCGGGGCTCGTCGTCGCCGCCGGTCATCGCCCGCATCGAGCGGGCGGCCGCCCGGATCCACTGCGGGCGGTCCACGATGCGCGCGTCGGGGATCTCGCCGCCCTCGGCCAGCCCGGTCACCTCGCGCACCGGCAGCTCCGCGGACTTGGATGCCTCGGCGAGCTGTTCGATGGCCTGGTTGCGGGTGTAGGCGGTGGCCGCCGGGCCCGGCCGGGCCAGCTTCTCCCCCACCGTCGCCGCGAACTTCCAGTCCACGGCGCGCCCGACCGTCGGCGACGACTGTGTGCTCATGAGCCGCACCCACACGAGCGCAGCACCGCGGCGACGTTGTCCAGCGCGATGCGTCCGGTCGGGCCCGCGTTGTTGGAGATCAACGCGAAGGTCAGCACCCGCCCGCTGGCGTCGGTGACGATGCCGCTCAGCGTGTTCGTGCCGGTCAGCGAGCCGGTCTTGGCGCGCAGGAAGCCGGCGGCCCGACGCAGCGGCTCGGGGTCGAGGTAGCGGTTGGACAGGGTGCCGCTGCCGCCGGCGACCGGCAGCAGGTCGACCAGCGGGCGCAGCCTGGGATGGCCGCTGCCTGCGGCGGCCTGCACCAGGCTGTCGAGGGTGTTGGCCGTGAGCCGGTCGTCGACCGACAGGCCGCTGGAGTCGAACAGCCGGGCGCGGGCGGTGTCGATGCCGGCGTCCTTCAGCGCGTCGAGCACCGCGCGCACGGCGCCGTCGAAGCTCTGCGGGCGACCGGCCGCGGCGGCCACCTCGCGGCCGATCGTCTCGGCCATCACGTTGTCGGAGAAGTTCATCATGTCGCGCAGCCGCTGCATCAGCGGCGGGGACTGCACGGCGGCGATCTCCTCGCCGGTGGCGGCGCGGGGCAGCACGGTCACCGTCGCCGGATCCACCTTCAGGGCGGCGGCCAGCGCCCGGCCGGCGTCCAGCGCCGGGGTGTGCGAGCGCACCGAGTCGTAGCTGACCGGCTGGGTGCGGCCGGCGTCGAGCATCACCGGCTCGATCGGCGCGATGTCGCCGTAGTCGATGTCCAGCGGATCCCAGCCGGGCGCCATGGTCGGCCCGGTGTAGGCGCTGACGTCGACGGCGACGCGGGTCACCGGGACGCCGCTGGCGCGCACCTGGTCGGCGAGGTCGCTGATGCGGGCGGCGTCGCGGTACCAGGTGTCCTCGCCGGGCGGGGCCGCCGACAGCGTGGGGTCGCCGCCGCCCTTGAGCACGATCAGGCCGGGCCGGTCGCCGCGCAGCACCCGGGTGGTCAGCCGGGCGTCGCGGTCCAGGGTGAGCAGCGCGGCCGCGGCGGTCAGCGACTTGTTCACCGAGGCGGGCTGCATGGGCACGTCGGCGCCTTGCGACCACAACTCGGCGCCGGTCAGCGCGTCGCTGACGCGGCCGGTGAAGTCGCCGAGATCCGGGTCGGCCAGCGCCGGGGCCAGCGCCGCGGCCAGCCCGGCGCGGGTGGGTTTGGGCGCACCGTCCTCCACCGGGACGACGGCGGGGTTGGCGGTGGCCGGCGCGGGTGCCGGTGGGACTGCGACGTCGTCGCCGGATCCGGTGAACAGGGCGGCGGCCGCCACCACGACGGCGACCAGCAGCAATACCGCCGCGCCGACCGCCACATGCGTCGTCCGGCGCCACCGCGTTGGCCGCATAAATCTCCTGCTCATCTGGACCGCCCCCGTAGAGCAGCGTATCGCTCGTTTAAGGTTGACCAGCGTCGTCGACAGACGACCCCCAGATCGGAGTACAGGGCAAGGAGCCACGCCGGTGTCATTCGACGTAGTGATCGAAATCCCCAAGGGTTCGCGCAACAAGTACGAGGTCGACCACGAGACCGGCAAGGTCAAGCTGGACCGCTATCTGTACACGCCGATGGCCTATCCGACGGACTACGGGTTCTTCGAGGACACCCTCGGCGAGGACGGCGATCCGCTGGACGCGCTGGTGCTGCTGCCGGAGTCGGTGTTCCCGGGCTGCATCGTGGAGGTGCGGCCGGTGGCGATGTTCAAGATGACCGACGAGGCCGGCGGCGACGACAAGGTGCTGTGCGTGCCCGACGGCGACCACCGCTGGGATCATATCCAGGACGTCGGCGACGTGCCGCAGGCCGAGCTCGACGCGATCAAGCACTTCTTCGTGCACTACAAGGACCTCGAGCCGGGCAAGTACGTCAAGGCCGCCGACTGGGTGGGCCGCGCGGAGGCCGAGGCCGAGCTGCAGGCGTCCATCGAGCGGTTCAAAAACGCAGGTCACTGACCGTACCGGCGGGGATTTTTCCTCGTTGTAACGTCGCGTAACGTCGGCGTGCCCTTGGCCGCCGATCATTCCTGGTGTGTTGATGCATCAGGGGGTCGGCCTGGAGGCGTTCAACGCAATGCCCCTGCGCAAGGCCGTGCACGCGGTGTTCGAGTGCTGCTACAGCGTGCTGCTGGCCACCGATCTGGCCAAACTGCGTCCGTTCCCGAACCACGACTCACTGTTCCGTGCGGCCGATCAGTTGCTGTTCGACCTCAGCGAGGAGTCGGTCGACACGATCCTGCAGGCCTACCCCGATGTGGGCAGGCGGCCGGGCAGCGAGAAGTCGGCGGCCGAGCAGTGCGCGATCTGGTGCGACCAGCCCGAGATGATGCAGCGGCTGGCCACCGCGTCAAAGGACTACCTCGACCACTTCGGGTTCGGCTTCGTCATGTTCATCAACGGCTACAACGCCGAACAGGTGCTCGCGGCGATGACCGACCGGCTGCACAACGACCTGGAGACCGAGCGCAAGATCGTGCGCAACGAGCTCGCGAAGATCAACCGCACCCGGCTCGAGCGGATGCTCGGGCCGGAGGGCGGTTTCGACAACTGGGTGTGATGACCCGCACTTGAGGGGGCGTGCCGGGGCGTTGAGTGGCCGGTTAGGAGGCCTTGGCGGCGGCGCGTGAGGCCAGTTTGTCGAGCACGGCGCGGCCGAGCGCGTGCACGTCCTGGTCCGGCGCGGCGGGCACCAGGGTCACACCGTCGGCCACACCGGCGAGCTTGAGGTCGGAGATCAACCCGGCCAGGCCGTCCACGGTGCCCGCGTAGCGCACCCCGTCGACCGGTTCCAGCGCATCGGTCGCCGAACGGAACTCCGCGGCGGTGGCCACGGTGGCCACGGTGACGTCGAGGATAACCGCCACGTCGGCGCGGGACCGGATCCGCGCGCGTACCCGACGTGCCTCCTGCAGATCCGCCGCGGACACCCGGACCGGGCGTCGCGGACCACCGTCGGTCAGTTCATCCCAGGCACCGCCCGGGGCATCGGTCACGAATACGCGCACAACCAGCACGCTAGACCCCGCGTTGACGGGTGTCGATTATTGCGATCAGTGCGAATCCAACGTCCCCGTCGAATCCTCGGAGCCGGCTTTGCGCACGTCATGCACCCTGGTCTTGTACAAGCTGGCCGCCGTGGTGATCAGCAGGGTGACGACAATCACACCGAGGCTGAGCAGCGTCGGGACCTCGGGCACCGGCACATGCTCGCCGCCGTTGATGAACGGCAGCTCGTTCTCGTGCAGCGCGTGCAGGATCAGCTTCACACCGATGAACGCCAGGATGATGGCCAGGCCCTGCGACAGGTACACCAGCCGCTTGAGCAGGTCGCCGAGCAGGAAGTACAGCTGCCGCAGCCCCATCAGCGCGAAGACGTTGGCGGTGAACACCAGGTACGGCTCCCGGGTGAGGCCGTAGATCGCCGGGATCGAGTCGAGAGCGAACAGCAGGTCGGTGGTGCCCAGCGCGACGATCACCAGGAACATCGGCGTCATCAGACGCTTGCCGTCCTCCTTGATCCACAGCTTCAGGCCCTTGTCCCACCGGTCGGTCATGCTCAGCCGCCTGCGGGCGAACCGCACCACGAAGTTGTCGCCGTCGTCGTCGTGGTCGGTGTCGCGGATCAGGTTGACCGCGGTGTAGACGAGGAACGCGCCGAAGACGTAGAAGATCCAGGAGAACTGGTTGATCGCCACCGCGCCCAGCGCGATGAAGATGCCACGGAAGATCAGGGCCAGGATGATGCCGACCAGCAGCGCCTCCTGCTGGTACTTCCTCGGCACGTTGAAGCTGGCCATGATGATCAGGAAGATGAACAGGTTGTCCACGGACAGGCTGTACTCGGTGAGCCAGCCGGCGAAGAACTCCAGCCCGAACTGGCTGCCGTGGAAGAACCACACCCACACCCCGAAGGCGATGGCCAGGGTGATGTAGATCGTCAGGTAGGTGCCGGTCTCGCGCCGCGTCGGTTCGTGCGGGCGCCGCCCGATGACGATGACGTCGAACAGCAGCACGAGGATCGTCACGCTGAGCGTGATCGCCCATTCCAGGGTGGATACGTTCACAGATTTCCTCCGGTCGTCAAAACGCCGGAGGTCTCTTCCACCGAACGCCGTGTCGGCCCGCAGCACCGGTCGTCCGATGACGGTCGACGTGATGACGACGCCGCGGCGAAGGAATACTCCCCTCCGCCGAGCGATTCTGCCAGGTATCTCCGGATGACCGAAACCGGACGACTCAAACCTGCTGCACGCCGGCGGTGCGGCGGACCGGCCACGGTGGCCCCGGCTGAGTAACTTTGTAGCCGTGACTGGGCAGTTTCGCGCTTATCCGGAGCAGCAGGGCTCCGCGCCGGAGCTTCCACCGCAGTACCAGCTGTCCGGGCAGGCGCCACCGCCCCGCACCCTGATCGACATCCTCTACGAGACCGCCCGCCGGTACCCCGACGCGCCCGCGATCGACGACGGCACCGTCGCGCTCACCTACGCCGAGTTGATCACCGACATCGAGGACAGCGTGGCCTGGCTGGCCGCCCGCGGTATCGGCCGCGGTGACCGCATCGGCATCCGGATGCCGTCGGGCAGCTACGCGCTCTACGTCGCGATCCTGGCCACCCTGGCCACCGGCGCCGCCTACGTGCCCGTCGACGCCGACGACCCGCAGGAGCGCGCCGACCTGGTGTTCACCGAGGCCGGCGTCGTCGCGATCATCACCGAGGCCGGGATGATCCGCGGCCCGGGTTCCTCCCGCGGCTGGCGCGCCTCGGCGCCGATCGGCCGCGACGACGCGTGGATCATCTTCACCTCCGGCTCCACCGGCACCCCGAAGGGTGTCGCGGTCACCCACCGCAGCGCGGCCGCGTTCGTCGACGCCGAGGCACGAATGTTCCTGCAGGACAACCCTCTTGGCCCGGGTGACCGGGTGCTGGCCGGGTTGTCGGTGGGCTTCGACGCCTCGTGCGAGGAGATGTGGCTGGCCTGGCGGCACGGCGCGTGCCTGGTGCCGGCGCCGCGGTCGCTGGTGCGCAGCGGGATGGACCTGGGCCCGTGGCTGGTCTCCCGCGACATCACGGTGGTCTCGACGGTGCCGACGCTGGCGGCACTCTGGCCGGCCGAGGCGCTGGAGGCGGTGCGGCTGCTGATCTTCGGCGGCGAGGCCTGTCCCCCGGAGCTGGCCGAACGGCTGGCCGTCGACGGCCGCGAGGTGTGGAACACCTACGGACCGACCGAGGCGACGGTGGTGTCGTGCGCAGCGCGGCTCGACGGCCGCGGCCCGGTCAGCATCGGGCTGCCGCTGCCCGGCTGGGATCTGGCGGTCGTCGACAGCGCGGGCGTGCCGGTCGACTACGGCGAGGTCGGTGAGCTGGTCATCGGCGGTGTCGGCCTGGCCCGCTACCTCGACCCCGACAAGGACGCCGAGAAGTACGCGCCGATGCCGACGCTGGGCTGGTCGCGGGCCTACCGCAGCGGCGACCTGGTGCGGCTGGAACGCGACGGCCTGTACTTCGTCGGCCGCGCCGACGACCAGGTGAAGGTCGGCGGGCGGCGCATCGAGCTCGGCGAGGTGGACACCGCGCTGGTCAACCTGCCCGGCGTCAGCGGCGGCGCGGCCGCGGTGCGCCGGACCGCCGGCGGCACCCCGCTGCTGGTCGGCTACATCGCCAGCGCCGACCCGTCCTTCGACCTCGCCAAGGCCCGCGAGGCCCTGGCCGAGACGTTGCCCGCGGCGCTGGTGCCGCGCCTGGTGCTGGTCGACGAGCTGCCCACCCGCACGTCGGGCAAGGTCGACCGCGACGCGCTGCCGTGGCCGGTCGACGGTGCCGGCGACGACCCGGTCGACATGCCGGGCACGATGGGCTGGCTCGCCGGGTTGTGGCGCGATGTGCTCGGCGCCCCGGTGGACGGTCCCGAGGCCGATTTCTTCGCCCTCGGCGGCGGTTCGCTGTCGGCGGCGCAACTGGTCGCCGCGCTGCGCAAACGCTATCCGCAAGTGACCGTCGGCGACCTCTACGACCATCCGCGGTTGGGCTCACTGGCCGGATTCCTCGACGAGCTCGACCCGCCGCCGGTGGTGGCGACCCGCGAGGTCAAACCCACGTCGGCGCTGACACAGGCCGCCCAAATCGCGCTGTTGGTGCCGCTGGCGACGCTGTCGGCGATGCAGTGGGTGGTGTGGCTTGCTCTGCTGAACAACCTTGCCGCACCGGTCATCCCGTGGACCCGGCCGGTCAGCTGGTGGCTGGTGGCCGTCGGCTTCGTGCTGTTCGTGACCCCGCTGGGCCGGATGGGGATCGCCGCGCTGTGCGCCCGGATGCTGCTGGGCGGGCTACGCCCAGGCACCTACGCGCGCGGCGGTCCGGTGCACCTGCGGGTGTGGCTGGCCGAACGGCTGGCCGAGGCCAGCGGCGCCGAAAACCTCGCAGGCGCACCGTGGTTGGTGTACTACGCCCGAGCGCTGGGCAACAAGGTCGGCAAGGGGGTGGACCTGCACTCGGCGCCGCCGGTGACCGGGATGCTCACGCTCGGGCACCGCAGCTCGGTGGAACCCGAGGTCGACCTGTGCGGGCACTGGGTCGACGGCGACCGGTTCCACGTCGGCCCCATCACCATCGGCAACGACTCCACCATCGGGGCGCGCACCACGCTGCTGCCGGGTGCGGTGGTCGGCAAGAACGCCGACGTCGCACCGGGTTCCGCGGTCGTGGGCAAGGTGAAGAACCGCCAGTACTGGAAGGGCTCGCCGGCGGCGAAGTCCGGCAAGGCGCGCCACCCGTGGCCCGACCACCGGCCGCCGCGGGCACCGCTGTGGGTCGCGGTGTACGGGGTGTCGAGCCTGCTGCTGGGCGGGCTGCCGCTGGTGGCGCTGGCCGCGGGCCTGGCGGTGATCGGTTACGGCGTGCGCGACACCACCTCAGTCGTCGACGCGATCGGTCCGGCCACGTTGTGGACACCGGCGGCGACGGTGGTCGCGGTGCTCACCTACGCGGCGCTGACGGTGCTCGGGGTGCGGGCGCTGTCGCTGGGCCTGCGCGAGGGTTACCACCCGGTGCGCAGCCGCATCGGCTGGCAGATCTGGGCCACCGAGCGGCTGATGGACGCCGCCCGCACCTACCTGTTCCCGATCTACGCGAGCCTGCTGACCCCGTGGTGGCTGCGCGCGCTCGGCGCGAAAGTGGGCCGGGGAACCGAGATCTCGACCGCGCTGCTGACCCCGAAGTTCACCGTGGTGGAGGACGGCGCGTTTCTGGCCGACGACACCATGGTCGCCTCCTACGAGCTCGGCGGCGGCTGGATCCACGTCGCGAAGGCCACCATCGGCAAGCGGGCGTTCCTCGGCAACTCCGGGATCACCCAGCCGGGCCGCCGGGTGCCCGACGACGGGCTGGTCGCGGTGCTGTCGGCGGCGCCGCACAAGGCCAAGCGCGGCTCGTCGTGGCTGGGCAGCCCGCCGGTCCGGTTGCGCCGCAAGCCGACCGCTGCCGACGCGCTGCGCACCTTCCATCCGTCGGGCCGGCTGAAGCTGCTGCGCGGGCTGGTCGAGACGTGCCGGATCACCCCGCTGATCGTGACGTTCGCGATCGGGGTGGCGGTGCTGCTGACCCTGCAGTGGCTGGCCGTCGAGACCGGATGGGGGTGGGCGGCGGCCGCGGGCGGTCTGGTGCTGCTGGCCGCGGGCGCCGCCGCGGGACTGGTCGCGGTGATCGCGAAATGGGTTGTGGTGGGCCGGATCCGGCCCGGCGAGCATCCGCTGTGGTCGTCGTTCGTGTGGCGCAACGAGGTGTCGGACACCTTCGTCGAGACCGTCGCCGCACCGTGGTTCGCCCGCGCCGCCACCGGGACGCCGGTGATGAACCTGTGGCTGCGCGCGCTGGGCGCCCGCATCGGCCGCGGCGTGTGGTGCGAGACGTACTGGCTGCCCGAGGCCGACCTGGTGACCCTCGGCAGGGGCGCGACCGTCAACCGGGGCTGCGTGGTGCAGACGCACCTGTTCCACGACCGCATCATGCGGATGGACACCGTCGTGCTGGAGGACGGCGCGACACTGGGCCCGCACTGTGTGGCGCTGCCCGCGGCGCGGATCGGGGCGGCCGCCACCGTCGGCCCGGCGTCGCTGGTGATGCGCGGCGACGAGGTGCCGCCGTCGACGCGCTGGCAGGGCAACCCGATCGCACCGTGGCCCACCCCGCGCCGCAAGCGGCGCCGTGACCAGGCCCCGTCGACCGAAGAACCCGCCGCGTGACCAAGGTGAAGAAGAAGTCCGCTCCGGTCATCGACCCCTACCTGCCCGCCGTCGGCAATTTCGGGTACCGGGTGTCGCGCTACGAGCTCGAGCTGCAGTACAAAGTCACGATCAACCGGCTGACCGGCACCGCGACCATCACCGCGGTGACGCTGGCGGCGCTGCGCAGCTTCACCCTGGATCTGTCCGACGCGTTGTCGGTGTCCAAGGTGACCGTCAACGGGGCGCGCCCGCACCAGTTCCGCACCGCCGGAGACAAACTGCACATCACGCTGCGCGACACGCTGCCCGCCGGTGCCGCGATGACCATCGTGGTGCGCTACGGCGGCACCCCGCGGCCGATCCGGTCGCTGTGGGGTGACGTCGGGTTTGAGGAGCTCACCGAGGGAGCGCTGGTCGCGGGCCAGCCCAACGGGGCGATGTCGTGGTTCCCGTGCGACGACCACCCCGCCGCCAAGGCGAGCTACCGCATCCAGGTCACCGCGGAGAGCCCGTACCGGGTGGTGGCCAACGGTGAGTTGGTGTCCCGGCGGGCGCGGGCCGGGATGACGACGTGGGTCTACGCGCTGCCCGAACCGACGTCGACGTATCTGGTGACGCTGCAGATCGGGATGTACGGCAGGCACCGGATGAGCAAGAACGGTGTGCCGATGCACGCGGTGCTGCCGGACCGGCTGCGGGAGAAGTTCGAATACGACTTCGCCCGCCAGCCGCTGATGATGAAGCTGTTCGTCAAACTGTTCGGCGAGTACCCGATCGCCAGCGGCTACACCGTCGTCGTCACCGACGACGACCTGGAGATCCCCCTTGAGGCACAAGGGATCTCGATCTTCGGCGCCAACCACTGCGACGGGGAGCGCAGCTGCGAGCGGTTGATCGCCCACGAACTGGCGCACCAGTGGTTCGGCAACTCCGTGACCGCGCAGCGGTGGCGGCACATCTGGCTGCACGAGGGTTTCGCCTGCTACGCCGAGTGGTTGTGGTCGGAGAACTCCGGCGGGCGCAGCGCCGACCAGTGGGCGCGGCACTACCACCAGCGGTTGGCGCAGGCGCCGCAGGATCTGGTGCTCGCCGATCCGGGGCCCGCCGACATGTTCGACGACCGGGTGTACAAGCGCGGTGCGCTCACCCTGCATGTGCTGCGCCGAAAGATCGGCGACGAGAGCTTCTTTGCGCTGCTGCGTAATTGGACCGACCGCTACCGGCACGCCACGGTGGTGACCGACGACTTCACCGGGCTGGCGTCCCACTACTCCGACGAGTCGCTGCGGCCGCTGTGGGAGGCGTGGCTGTATTCGACCGCGCTGCCACCGCTGGACCCGTCGTGACCGACGCGACGCCGTTGGACCCCGTCGGCGCCGGCGCGACGCCACTGGCCGGGCCGGTCGCGCGGGGCAGTGTCGCGCGGGTGGGCATGGCCACGGCGTTGTCGGCGCTGTGCGGGTACGCGGTGATGTATCTGGCGGCACGGGATCTCGAACCGGCCGGCTTCTCGGTGTTCGCGGTGTTCTGGGGGGCGTTCGGGTTGGTGACCGGGGCGGCGTTCGGGCTGCTGCAGGAGTCCACCCGCGAGGTGCGCTCGATGGCGTACCGCCGTCCGGCCGACGGGGGTCCGCGCACCCGTCCACTTCAGGTGGCGGCGCTGGTCGGGTTGGCGGCGGCCGCGGCGATCGCGGTGACGGCCCCGCTGTGGTCGGGGCGGGTCTTCGTGGAGGCGCGGTGGCTGTCGGTGCTGCTGCTGGCGGCCGGGCTGGCCGGGTTCTGTCTGCATTCGGCGCTGCTGGGGGTGCTGGCCGGGCTGGACCGGTGGACGGCGTACGGGTCGCTGATGGTGACCGACGCGGCGATGCGGGTGGCGGTGGCCGCCACGGCGTTCGTGATCGGCTGGGGCCTGGCGGGCTACCTGTGGGCCACGGTGGTCGGGGCCGTCGCCTGGCTGATCATGGTCGTCGTCTCCCCCGCCGCGCGGCACGCCGCGACGATCGTCACCCCGGTCGAGGCGCGCACATTCCTGCGCGGGGCGTCGCACTCGATCGCCGCGGCCGGGGCCAGCGCCATCCTGGTGATGGGTTTCCCGGTACTGCTGCAGGCCACCGCGGGGGAGCTGGGCGCACAGGGCGGGGTGATCATCCTGGCGGTCACGCTGACCCGCGCACCGCTGCTGGTGCCGCTGACCGCGATGCAGGGCAACCTGATCGCCCACTTCGTGGATCAGCGCGCGCACCGGATCCGGGCGCTGGCGCTGCCGATGGCGGTGGTGACGGCGGTGGGCGCGGTCGGGGTGGCGGCGGCGTGGGCGATCGGGCCGTGGCTGTTGCGGGTGGCGTTCGGGGCGGAGTACAACGCTGACGGGGCTTTGCTGGCCTGGCTGACCGGCGCCGGGACCGTGATGGCACTGCTGACGCTGACCGGGGCGGCGGCGGTGGCCGCCGCGCTGCACCGGGCGTACGCGCTGGGCTGGATCGCGGCGACCGTGGTGTCGACGCTGCTGCTGTTGTTGCCGGTGGAGCTGTCGACGCGCACGGTGATCGCGTTGCTGTGCGGGCCCGTGGTCGGCATCGTCGTGCACCTGGCCGCGCTGACCGGTCCGTATGCTGGCCCCCGATCGAGGGCGAGGAGAACCGCATGAGTTGGTTGGTGACGGGCGGCGCCGGATACATCGGGTCGCATGTGGTCCGGGCGCTGGCGGACGCCGGGATGCCGGTGGTGATCATCGACGACCTGTCCACCGGGCTGGAGCGCTTCGTACCGGGCTCGGTGCCGTTGGTGCGCGGCACGCTGCTCGACGCCGGCCTGGTCGCCCGCACGCTGGCCGAGCACGACGTCACCGGCGTCATCCACGTCGCCGGCTTCAAGTACGCGGGCGTGTCGGTGCAGCGGCCGCTGCACACCTACGAGCAGAACATCTCGGCGATGGTCACGCTGCTCAAGGCGATGGACGACGCCGGGGTGGACAAGCTGGTGTTCTCGTCGAGCGCGGCGACCTACGGCACCCCCGACGTCGACCTCGTCACCGAGCAAACGCCGACGGCCCCCGAGTCCCCATACGGGGTGAGCAAGCTGGTCGGCGAGTGGATGATCCGCGACGCCGCCCGGGCCTCGGGGCTGCGGCACACCAGCCTGCGGTACTTCAACGTGGTCGGCTCCGGGTCCGACGAGCTGTTCGACGTCAGCCCGCACAACCTGTTCCCGGTGGTGTTCGACATGCTGATGCGCGGGGACACGCCGCGGATCAACGGCGACGACTACCCCACCCCGGACGGCACCTGCGTGCGCGACTACATCCACGTCTCCGATCTGGCGCTGGCCCACGTGGCCGCGGCGCGGCGGCTGGACGCCGGTGAACCGCTGGAGCCGGTGTACAACCTCGGCAGCGGCAGCGGCACGTCGGTGCGCGAGATCATGACGACGATCCGCGAGGTCACCGGCTACGACTTCGAGCCGGTCGTCGGCCCGCGCCGGCCCGGCGACCCGGCCCGGATCGTGGCGTCCGGCGAGCTGGCGGCGCGCGACCTGGACTGGGAGATGCGGCACTCGCTGACCGACATGGTGCGCTCGGCGTGGATCGCGCGGCAAAAAGCAGGGGATGCGTATCCGCGGTAAGTTGCTGCGCGGCTGGGTCGCTCGCACCGCTGTCGCCCTGATCGTCGTGCAGCTGGCGATCCGGGCGGTGTTGGCGTTCGGTGGCTACTTCTACTGGGACGACCTGATCCTCGTCGGCCGCGCGGGCACCCAGGACCTGCTGTCGCCGGGTTATCTGTTCGACGACCACGACGGGCACGTGATGCCTGCGGCGTTCCTGGTGGCGTGGGTGATCACCCGGGTGGCGCCGCTGAACTGGGCGCTGCCCGCGCTGAGTCTGCTTGTGCTGCAGGCGTTGGCGTCGCTGGCGCTGCTGCGCACGCTGCACCTGATCCTCGGGTGGCGGCCGGTGCTGCTGGTGCCGCTGACGTTCGCGTTGTTCACGCCGATGACGGTGCCCGGATTCGCCTGGTGGGCGGCGGCATTGAACTCGCTGCCGATGCTGGCGGCGATGGCCTGGGTGTGCGGGGACGCGATCCTGTTGCACCGCACCGGCAATCAGCGCTACGCGGTGACCGGCCTGCTGGTGTACGTGGGCGGCCTGATGTTCTTCGAGAAGGCCGCGGTGATCCCGTTCGTGGCGTTCGCGGTGGTGGCGCTGCTGGGCTATGTCTCCGGGGTGTCGGGACCCGCCTGTGTGGCTGCGGTGTGGCGCAGCGGGATTCGGCTGTGGGCGCCGGCGCTGGCGGTCACTGCGGTGTGGGGCGTGGTGTACGTGGTCGTCGTCGATCAGCAGCGCTGGACGCTGGATCCGGCGATGACGTGGGACCTGCTGGCCCGGTCTTTCACACACGGGATCGTGCCCGCGCTGGCCGGCGGGCCGTGGGTGTGGCAGCGCTGGGCGCCGGCGTCGCCGTGGGGCGTGCCCCCGGTGACGGTGATGGTGCTGGGCTGGGTGGCGTTGGCGCTCGTCGTGGCGGTGACGATGCTGCGCAAGCGTCGACTCGGCCCGGTGTGGCTGGTGGCGCTGGGCTACGCGGTGGGCTGTCAGGTGCCGATCTATCTGATGCGGGCCTCGCAGTTCACCGCGCTGGAGTTGGCGCAGACGCTGCGGTACCTGCCGGATCTGGTGGTGGTGTTGACGCTGCTCGCGGCGGTGGGGCTGACGGCGCCGAACCGGGAGGGGTCGCGGTGGCTGGACGCGTCGCCGCGGCGCACCGTGGTGGTGGTCGCGGCGGTCGGCGCGTACGCGGCGAGCAGCCTGTATTCGACCGCGACGTTCTACACCAGCTGGCGGGACGACCCGGCGCGGCCGTATCTGCGCAACGCGGTGGCCGGGTTGCGGGCGGCGGCGCAGGCCTCGGACGCGCCGATGCTCGACCAGGAGGTCGACCCGATGATCCTGCAGCGGGTGGTGGGCCCGGAGAACCGGATCAGCCACATGTTCGCGCTGGTGTCGTCGCGGCCCGAATTCGCTTCGGCGACACCGTATCTGCGGATGCTGGACAACACGGGCCGGGTGGTCGACGCGAAGGTGACATGGGTGCGCAGCATCGTGCCGGGCCCGGTGGACGGCTGCGGGTACCTGGTGCAGCCGGACGAGCCGGCGCGGATGCCGCTGGACGGGCCGCTGCTGCCCGCGGACTGGACAGCCGAGATCAACTATCTGGCCAACAGCGACGGGTCGATGACGATGGCGCTGTCGGAGGGGCCGGACGTGAAGGTGCCGGTGCATCCGGGGCTGAACCGGGTGTTCGTGCGGCTGCCGGGGGCCGGGGACGCGATCACGGTACGCGCCAACACGGCGGCGCTGTCGGTGTGCGTGGCCGCGGGTCCGGTCGGATTCGTCGCACCGAGGTAGCGCCGCGAATTCGTGACGTAGGGGTGGCCGGAGGGCCGAGATAATCGAGCGGTGACCGAGATCGATGCCTTCCGGCCTTCTTCGACTCCGACGGACGGTTGCACCTGGGAGACCACGATCCCCAACGCGGCGACATACACCGTCGGCCCCGCGGCGAATCCGGTCGACGACATCGCGCAACACTACGAAGATCTCATCAAGAAGCCGAACCCGTGATCAACCACCGCCTGCCACTAATCCTTCACTCCATTGCGGCCGTGGCGCTGTTGCTGTGCACCACCGCGTGTTCGCCTACCCCCCGGGAGGCTTCTCCCACCCCCGATGCGGAGCCGGTTCAGCGTTGGAGCGGGCAAGTCAGCGACCTGCGGATGACGTGGACCGCGGAACCGGGAATCGACTTGGTCAGCGGGGCGGCCGTGGTCGTTCGTGCCCACCGGGAATCGATCGAACTCGCAGAACTCATGGGTGACCAGCAATACGTCTACCCCGGATTCGCCCGGGCCGTGGCGCCCGACGAACCTGACAGCCGCAAGCTCAGCGCCTGGAGCCTGTGGCCCAGCCTGGCCACCCCGCAGAAGCAGCCGCTCGTCGGAACTCTCAAGTCACACATCCTGTTCGTCGACGTGTCCGGACGGGATGTGACGTCGGTGCTGTGCTTCTACACCTACACCGCGGCAGAGGAAGCCGCCGACGGTCGGTTCGTCAGCCAGGCCCGCAAGGTCAGGGGGCATGAGCCGGGAGTATTCGCGTACTGGGTGAAAATGCTTGCCCCGGAACTGAGCTCGGGTGGCGGGCTACCGCCGCAGAAGGGCCCCGAGGCCGCCCCCACCACCGACGTGTTTGGCGACTGGCGGATCGTCGGCGCACTGAACTCCTTCGCCTACTTCGACGGCGATCTCGTCCGCGAGTGGCCCACCCTGCACGCTGACGTCGCCGCCTGCGTTGACAAGGCCCCCGACCCGCCGGACCGCCGCGCGTTCCTCATCGACGGTGAGCATCCGAGATCGGACTTCCCCACCCTGCCTGCCTCACCCGGGTGGCCTGCCGAATCACGGTGAGCGCCGTCATCGCGGGAAAGGCCGCTGTGTCACGCTGTCGGCATGACTGACGTGCGTGATCAGGGTCTTCAGGTGTTCCGTGAACTGCTGCCCGGCGTGCTGCCCGACGGTGAGGTGCCGGTCCCGGCGCCCGGCTTCGGCGGGGAGATGTTCGCGCTGGCCCTCGACAACGTGTTCGGCCGGCTGTGGACCCGCGACGGGCTCAGCCGCCGAGAGCGCAGCCTCGTCACGCTCGGCGCCCTCATCGCGCTGCGCGCCGAGGGGGAACTGGCGGCGCACTTCCGCATCGCCCGCAACAACGGCCTGACCGACGCCGAGATCGCCGAGGTCATCTACCACTGCACCGCGTATGCGGGCTTTCCCGCCGCGAACGCGGCGCTGGAGGTCGCCAAGCAGGTGCTGAGCCCCGGTGACGACAACGCCTGATGAGAGCCACCTAGGAGAATCGAACTCCTGACCTGCTCATTACGAGTGAGCCGCTCTGCCGACTGAGCTAAGGTGGCGTGCCCTGCCGCACTGTCTCGCGACGCGGGCGGGACGAGTCTACGGCAGGCCCCGCCGCGGACCCAAGTCAGTCCCGCAGCGCCTGGCCGACGGTGGCCACCATCGCGTCGACCGCGAACTTCGGCTTGACGTTCATCGCCAGCGCCTCGCGGCACTCCAGCACCGCCTCGATGCAGCGCAGCAGGTGCTCCGGCGCCACGTGCGCGGCGATGCGGGCCACCTCGTCGCGCATGTCCGGATGGTTCAACCGCACGTCATCGGCCCCGGAGGCGACCAGCAGCGCGTCGCGGAAGTAGGTCGCCAGGTCGATCAGCGCCCGGTCCAGCGAGTCCCGCGACGCCCGGGTCCGCCGCGACTTCTGCCGCTTCTCGAGCGCGTTGAGCGCCCTGGCCGCGCCCCGCAGCGCACCCGCGGCACCCTTACCGGTGCCACCCGCCCCCAGTGCGGTGCGAAGCTCCTCGGTCTCGGCCTCGTTGCGGTCCTCGGTCAGCGCGACGGCCTCCTCCTCGGCGGCCCGCACCAGCTCCTCGGCGGCCGCGTAGGCCCGCGCCGGCGTCGCCGCGTCGCGCACCAGGCTCAGCGCCCGCTTGCGGCGTTCCCGGGCCTGCTCGTCGGTGGCCAGCCGCCGCGCCCGGCCCACGTGCCCGCCGCTGACCGCGGCAGCCCACCGCGCCACGTCCTCCGGCAGCCCGTCGCCGCTGATCAGCACGTCGGCGATGGCGTCGACCGTGGGTTCCACCAGTGCCACATGCCGGCAGCGCGACCGCAGCGTGATCGCGATGTCCTCCGGGTCCACCGACGGCGCGCACAGCAGGAACACCGTCGATGGCGGCGGCTCCTCGACCACCTTCAGCAGCGCGTTCGCCGCGCCCTCGGTCAGCCGGTCGGCGTCCTCGATCACCACGATCTGCCAGCGGCCGGTGCCCGGTCGCCGCGACGCGATCTGCACGATCGTGCGCATCTCGTCGACGCCGATGGACAGCCCCTCGGGGATGATCCGCCGCACGTCGGCGTGCGTGCCCGCCATCGTCGTCGTGCAGGCCCGGCACTCCCCGCAGCCCGGGGTGCCCTCCGAGGTGCACTGCAGCGCAGCCGCGAAGCACAGCGCCGCCACCGACCGGCCCGAGCCTGGTGGGCCGGTGATCAGCCACGCATGTGTCATGGTCCCGACGGCGGCGCCGTTGTGAGCTGCATCACCCCGTGCCGCCCGCGCGGCGGCGACGAGCTCGGCCTCGACCGCTTCCTGGCCGACCAACCGTGCGAAAACCCCGGACATCGCAGATAACAGTAGTGCTGCGAACCGACACGGCAGTCCCACACCACCCCAGCAGGCCGCCGCAGCCCGATACGGTTGACGACGTGGCTGTGGAGGACACCAGACCGATCGGGCGAATCGCCGCATTCGTCCGGTGGGCGGCGCGTACCCCATGGCCGGTCTTCACCCTCGGCATGGTGCAGGCCGACATCATCGGCGCGCTGCTGGTGCTGAGCTTCCTGCGGTTCGGCCTGCCGCCCGAGGACCGTATCCAGCTGCAGGATCTGCCGGTCTTCAACCTGGTGGTGTTCCTGGGCTTCCTGTTCGTGTCGTTCACCATCGCGGCCTACTGGAGCCTGCGGCTGCTGATTCCGGTGATGCGCTGGCAGCGCCGCGAGATGCTGCTCGGCGACCGCGACCCCGAGGACACCGAGGTCGCCCGCACCCGCGCGTTGAAGATGCCGTTCTACCGGTCGGTGATCAACGTCGTGAACTGGGCGCTGGGCTCGATCGTGTTCATCGTGGCCAGCTGGCCGGTGGCACATAAGTCGGCGCCGATCATCGCGGTGGCCACCGCCCTGGGCGCCACCACCACGGCGATCATCGGCTATCTGCAGTCCGAGCGGGTGCTGCGTCCCGTGGCCGTCGCCGCGCTGCGCGGCGGGGTGCCGGAGAACTTCCGGGCGCCCGGGGTGATCGCCCGTCAGGTGCTGACGTGGGTGCTGTCCACCGCGGTGCCGATCATCGCGATCGTGCTGGCGCTGGTGGCCAGCAAGTTCGAGGTGCTCACCGCCCCCACCGACCGGCTGATCACCCCGATCCTGATCCTGGCGATCACCGCGCTGGTGGTCGGGCTGGCCGGCACCGTGCTGGTGGCCATGTCGATCGCCGACCCGCTGCGGCAGCTGCGCTGGGCGCTCGGTGAGGTGCAGCGCGGCAACTACAACGCGCACATGCAGATCTACGACGCCAGCGAGCTGGGCCTGCTGCAGGCCGGCTTCAACGACATGGTGCGCGATCTGGCCGAGCGGCAGCGGCTGCGTGACCTGTTCGGCCGCTACGTCGGCGAGGACGTGGCCCGCCGGGCGTTGGAGCGCGGCACCGAGCTCGGCGGCCAGGAGCGCGATGTGGCGGTACTGTTCGTCGACCTGGTCGGCTCCACCCGGCTGGCGTCGACGATCCCGGCCGCTGAGGTGGTCAACCTGCTCAACGACTTCTTCCGCGTCGTCGTCGACACGGTCAACCGGCACGGCGGGTTCGTCAACAAGTTCCAGGGCGACGCCGCGCTGGCGATCTTCGGGGCGCCGATCGAGCATCCCGACGCGTGCGGGGCGGCGCTGGCGGCCGCCCGCGAGCTGCACGACGAGCTGATCGAGGTGCTGGGTCAGACCGAGTTCGGCATCGGGGTGTCCGCCGGGCGGGCGATCGCCGGGCACATCGGCGCTCAGGCCCGCTTCGAGTACACCGTGATCGGCGATCCGGTCAACGAGGCGGCCCGGCTCACCGAGCTGGCCAAGCTGGAGGAGGGCCACGTGCTGGCCTCGGCGATCGCGGTCAGCGGCGCGCTGGACTCCGAGGCGCTGTGCTGGGACGTCGGCGAGACCGTCGAACTGCGCGGCCGCACAGCGCCGACGCAGCTGGCCCGGCCCAAGCGGCTGCTGTCACCGGAAGACCCCGGTAGAGCTCAAGCAGCCGCCCACTCCACGGACGGGGCCACCACCGACGGGCACGTGCCCAGCGACGTCAGCCCGTCGGGCTAGGCCTTCTTCGCGGCCTTCTTCGCCGGGGCCTTCTTCGCGGCGGTCTTCTTGGCGCGCTTGACCGGCCCCTTGGCACGCCGCTCGGCCAGCAGCTCGGCGGCGCGCTCGTCGGTGATGGTCAGCACGTCGTCGCCCTTGCGCAGGCTGGCGTTGGTCTCGCCGTCGGTGACGTAGGGGCCGAACCGGCCGTCCTTGATCACCATCGGCTTGCCGGTCGCCGGGTCGTTGCCCAGCTCGCGCAGCGGCGGGGCCGAAGCACGCTGCCCGCCACGGCGTTTCGGCTCGGCGTAGATCTTCAGCGCTTCCTCGAGCGTGATGTCGAACATCTGCTCTTCGGTGGCCAGCGACCGGGAGTCGTTGCCGCGCTTGAGGTACGGGCCGTAGCGGCCGTTCTGCGCGGTGATCTCCTCACCGGTGTTGGGATCCACGCCCACCACCCGGGGCAGCGAGAGCAGCTTGAGCGCGTCGTCGAGCGTCACCGTCTCCAGGTCCATCGACCGCAGCAGCGACGCCGTGCGCGGCTTGGGGCCCGTCGGCTTCTTACCCTTCTTCGCCGCCGAACCGGCACCGCCGTCGTCGTCGCCGGCCTCCGGTTCGGGCAGCACCTCGGTGACGTACGGGCCGTACCGGCCGTCCTTGGCCACGATCTCGTGTCCGGTCGCCGGGTCGACACCCAGCACCCGGCCCTCTTGCGGTGTGGCGAAAAGCTTTTCGGCCAGCTCGAGGGTGAGCTCGTCGGGCGTCAGGTCCTCTTTGAGGTTGGCGCGCTGCGGTTTGAGCGCACCCGGCTCGCCGTCCTCGTCGGGCACCATCCGCTCGAGGTACGGGCCGTTCTTGCCCACCCGCACATAGATGGGACGGCCCTGATCGTCGTCGAAGAGCTTGATGGAGTTGACTTCTCGCGCGTCGATGCCCTCGAGATTGACGCCGACGAGCTTCTTGAGCCCGCCCGCCCGCGCGATCGAGTCCCCGACGCCGTCCTCACCGCCGAAGTAGAACTTCTTGAGCCAGTTGGTGCGCTGCTCGTTGCCTGCGGCGATCTCGTCGAGGTCGTCCTCCATCGCCGCGGTGAAGTCGTAGTCCACCAGCCGGCTGAAATGCTGTTCGAGCAGCCCGATCACCGCGAACGCCACCCACGACGGCACCAGCGCGCTGCCCTTCTTGTGGACGTAGCCGCGGTCCTGGATGGTCTTGATGATCGACGAGTATGTCGACGGCCGGCCGATGCCCAGATCCTCGAGCGCCTTGATCAGCGACGCCTCGGTGTAACGCGGCGGCGGCGAGGTGGTGTGCCCGTCGGCGGTCAGCGCCTTGGCGTCGACACGCTGGCCCTGGGTCAGGTTCGGCAGCCGCCGCTCGGCGTCGTCGGACTCGCCGCCGGCCAGCTCGTCGATGCTCTCGACGTAGGCCTTCATGAAGCCCGGGAACGTGATGGTGCGGCCGGAGGCGTTGAACACCACCTGGCGGCCGTCGGCGGCCTGCCCGGAGATCCGCAGGCTCAGCGTGGTGCCGCGGGCGTCGGCCATCTGCGAGGCGACGGTGCGCTGCCAGATCAGCTCGTAGAGCCGGAACTCGTCGGCGTCGAGTTGGCCGTGCAGCTGGCCCGGGGTCTGGAAGACGTCACCGGCGGGCCGGATGGCCTCGTGCGCCTCCTGCGCGTTCTTCACCTTGCGGGTGTACTGACGCGGCGTCGGGTGCAGGTACTCCTCGCCGTAGAGCTGGCGGGCCTGGTTGCGCGCGGCGTTGATCGCCGACTCCGACAGCGTCGTGGAGTCGGTACGCATATAGGTGATGTAGCCGTTCTCGTAGAGCCGCTGCGCGATGCTCATCGTGCGCTCCGAGGAGAACCGCAGCTTGCGGCCGGCCTCCTGCTGCAGCGTCGACGTCATGAACGGCGCGTACGGCTTGCGGGTGTACGGCTTCTGCTCGACGGAGGTGACCGTCAGCTGGGCGCCGCGCAGACCGGCGGCCAGCGCGGTGGCGGCGTCCTCGTCGAGGACCAGCACCTCGTCGGGCTTTTTGACCTGGCCCAGCGAGTCGAAGTCACGGCCGGTGGCCACCCGGCGGCCGTCGACGGTGTTGAGCTTGGCGGTGAACGTGGGCGGCGCGGCCTGCGGGTCGGAGACGCTGGCGTCGAGCTCGGCGGTGACGTCCCAGTAGCCGGCGCTGCGGAACGCCATACGCTCGCGTTCGCGCTGCACGATGATGCGCGTGGCCACCGACTGCACCCGGCCCGCCGACAGCTTCGGCGCGACCTTCTTCCACAGCACCGGGCTGACCTCGTAGCCGTACAGCCGGTCCAGGATGCGGCGCGTCTCCTGCGCGTCGACCAGGGCGTTGTCCAGCTCCCGCGGATGCTCGGCGGCCGCGCGGATGGCCGGCTCGGTGATCTCGTGGAACACCATCCGCTTGACCGGGATGCGCGGCTTGAGGGTCTCGAGCAGATGCCAGGCGATGGCCTCGCCCTCGCGGTCACCGTCGGTGGCCAGATACAGCTCGTCGACGTTCTTGAGCAGGTCCTTGAGCTCGGCGACCGTGCTCTTCTTCTCCGGGCTGATGATGTAGAGCGGTTCGAAGTTGTGGTCGACGTCCACACCCAGGCGCGCCCACGGCTCGGACTTGTACTTCGCGGGCACGTCGGCAGCGTTGCGCGGCAGGTCACGGATGTGCCCGCGCGACGATTCAACGATGTAGTTCGAGCCCAGGTAGCCCGCGATCTTGCGCGCCTTGGTCGGCGACTCGACTATGACGAGCCGCCGCACGCTTCCGTTACGGCCACTCCCGCCGTCCTCGTCTGCCACCTGTGCGTACGCTCCACTTCTTCAGCTTGCCGACTGTGCCCGATTGTCGCCGATTGTCACCAGCCACGGCCCCGGGTCGACCCGGTCGGCACCCCACAATTTGGCACCCCGGGCGACCCGACGCAAACCGACCCCCCTGTCCGCGACCGTCAGATCCGCGGCCAATGCTGCAACGCTTCTTCTCCGTCCGGCGGTTCCCCCACGTTCTCTACCAGGCGTAACAGCCGTCGTCGACCACTGATCCGGAGGGCCGGCCGGGCCCCGCGGGTGCCGATCAACGTCGGTGCGATACCCACCCTCATCATGGCCGACGCCAGCGGGGAATGGGTGTCGGGCGCGTGCGGGTCCAACAGAAGCAGGTAGCGGTCGGCCTCCGGCGTCCCGGCGGCCAGCGTCCAGGCCCGCAGCTGGCGCGGCCCGGGCAGCCACTGCGGCGGCACCGTCTTGACCGCCCCACGGGTCCACTCGGTGGCGATCGGGACCAGGCGGGGGTCCACCGCCGTGCGCACCAGCGGCGTGTTCTCCTCGGTGCGGGTGATCTCCGGTTCCAGACCGGCCTCGACGATCATCTCGGCCAGCCCCTCGGCCCGCCACAGGGCGTCGACGACCACCGACAGCCGCGCCCCCTGCCGGGCGCCCGAGCCGACCAGCACCACCTGGCCGGGTCCGGCGAGCAGCCCGGTGAGGTCGGCGACCGCGGGCGGCACCGACTCAGCCGAGAAGAAGGACAGCTGGCTCACGCAACGACAGTAAGCCAGGCCCGGCGATTTCCGCGGCGGGCGGGCCGGGAGCGTCCGAATACGCGAACACCCCGCGGCGACCGGTTGGTGGACGCGCGCGGGGTGTTGCCTTGGTCGAAGGGTCTAGCTAGAGGGCCCGGACACCCGTGGCCTGCGGCCCCTTGGGGCTCTGGCCAACCTCGAACTCAACCTTCTGGTTCTCCTCCAGGGTGCGGAAGCCCGACCCCTGAATTTCCGTGTAGTGGACGAAGACATCCGCAGAGCCGTCCTCCGGGGCAATGAAGCCGAAGCCCTTCTCCGCGTTGAACCACTTCACAGTTCCCTGTGGCATTCCTGTTGTTTCCTTCTCTTATTCACCGGGTGCGGTCCACCGTGTTTCGGTACACCGGGCCCGTTCCGACCGCTCTCCTTCGTGGAAGCCCGGAACTCGACCCGACCTACAACCCTCGCAGGAACCGCGATCGCAACGTCGATCCTGCGAGTGCTAGTACACGAACACAGAAGCTGCGACCGCGCTAAGTCAATCACGTTCCACGCTGCGGCGACAGTCGTCCGCGGACAAGTGGGGAACAATTCCCCCTGACGAGGGCTTCAGGAGGACTTTTCATGGCTGATTTCGGCCGCGAACTGCTCGCGTGCGCGGTCGAGGGCACCGGGCGGGGCGGACCCGATCCGCTGCGTCACGTCGCGGACCTGCCGCCGCGCCCCGGCCGGCCCGGTAGCTGGCCGCGGTGGGCCGATCCAGATGTGGTGCGGGCGTTCCTTGATCGGGGCATCGAGGCACCCTGGTCGCATCAGCTGGAGGCGGCCGAGCTGGCGCACAGCGGCAGGCACGTGGTGGTCAGCACCGGCACCGCCTCGGGCAAGTCGCTGGCCTACCAGTTACCGATATTGACGGCATTGAAGTCCGATTCGCGGGCCCGCGTGCTGTACCTGTCGCCGACCAAGGCGCTCGGGCACGACCAACTGCGGAATGCGGTGGCGCTCACCGAGGCCGTGCCGTTGCCCGACGTCGCGCCGTGCGCCTACGACGGCGACAGCCCCACCGATGTGCGCCGGTTCGCCCGGGAGCGGTCGCGGTGGATCTTCTCCAACCCGGACATGATTCACCTGTCGCTGTTGCGCAACCACGCCCGCTGGGCGGTGTTCCTGCGCAACCTGCGCTACGTCGTCGTCGACGAATGCCACTACTACCGAGGGATTTTCGGCTCCAACGTGGCGATGGTGCTGCGCAGGCTGCTGCGGCTGTGCGCGCGGTACTCGCCGACGGCGGGCATGCCGACGGTGATCTTCGCCAGCGCGACGACGGCGTCGCCTGCCGAGACCGCCTCGGAGCTGATCGGCCAGACGGTGGTCGAGGTGACCGAGGACGGGTCCCCGCAGGGCGCCCGCACGGTGGCGCTGTGGGAGCCGCCGCTGCTCGACGAACTGGTCGGCGAGAACGGCGCCCCGGTGCGGCGGTCGGCGGGTGCCGAGGCCGCCGGGGTGATGGCCGATCTGGTCGCCGAGGGCGCCCGGATGCTGACGTTCGTACGGTCGCGCCGCGGGGCGGAGCTGACCGCGCTGGCCGCACGGGCCCGGCTGGAGGAGATCGCCCCGGAACTGGCGGACAAGGTGGCGTCCTATCGCGCCGGGTATCTGGCCGAGGACCGCCGGGAGCTGGAACGCGCCCTGGTCGACGGGGAGCTGCGCGGGCTGGCGACGACGAACGCGCTGGAGCTGGGCGTCGACATCGCCGGGCTGGACGCGGTGGTGCTGGCCGGGTTCCCGGGAACGGTCACCTCGTTCTGGCAGCAGGCCGGCCGCTGCGGCCGGCGGGGACAGAGCGCGCTGATCGTGCTGATCGCCCGCGACGACCCGCTCGACACCTACCTGGTGCACCATCCGGCCGCGCTGCTGGACGGCCCGATCGAGCGGGTGGTGATCGACCCGACGAACCCGTATGTGCTTGGCCCGCAGCTGCTCTGCGCGGCCGCCGAGCTGCCGCTGACCGACGCCGAGGTGCGGATGTGGAACGCCGAGGCGGTGGCCGACGAGCTCGTCGACGACGGCCTGCTGCGGCGCAGGCCCGCCGGGTACTTCCCGAGTCCGGGACTGGATCCGCACCCGGCCGTCGACATCCGGGGCGCCTCGGGCGGGCAGATCGCGATCCTGGAGGCCGGCACCGGCCGCATGCTGGGCAGCACCGGTGCCGGTCAGGCACCGTCCTCGGTGCATCCGGGCGCGGTGTACCTGCACCAGGGCGAGACCTACCTGGTCGATTCGCTGGATTTCGGGGACGGCGTGGCGTTCGTGCACGAAGCCGACCCGGGATACACCACCTCAGCAAGGGAGCTGACCGATATCGCGGTCACCGGCGAGGGGGAACGCAGAACGTTCGGACCGGTGACGGTGGGCCTGGTCCCGGTGTCGGTCACCAACACCGTCATCGGATATCTGCGGCGTCAGCTCAGCGGCGAGGTGATCGACTTCGTCGAGCTCGACATGCCGACCCGCACGCTGGACACCATGGCGGTGATGTGCACAATCACCCCAGAGGCGTTGGAGCACAACGGTATCGATTTGCTCCACCTGCCCGGCGCACTGCACGCCGCTGAACACGCGGCGATCGGGCTGCTGCCACTGGTCGCCAGCTGCGACCGTGGCGACATCGGCGGGGTGTCGACGGCGGTGGGCCCGGTGGACGGTCTGCCAACGATTTTCGTCTACGACGGCTATCCCGGTGGCGCCGGGATCGCCGACCGCGGGTACCGCAAACTCGATACCTGGTGGTCAGCAACAGCGGACGCGATCGAGGCGTGCGAATGCCCGGCGGGCTGCCCGTCGTGTGTTCAGTCGCCGAAGTGCGGAAATGGCAACGATCCGCTGGACAAGGCGGGGGCCGTCCGGGTTTTGCGGCTGGTGCTCAAAGAGATTGCTGGGCAGGGGTTCTGATTCGCAGGGAGCAGGGGCGACCGACCCCTCGACGATCGCCCCGAGCCCGAAGGAACAGGCCGGCGACGCGGGAACCGAATAGGACTTGTCGAATGGGCGGACAACTCGATCCGTGTTCTCGCCCAGCCTGCCGGGCTAGCTGAAAACTACCTCGTAGACAGGTCGCGCGCAACAGAGTTCACACTATTTAACGTAGCCCTGCTGCGGCCGGTGCCAACGGATTTCGCAGCCCCGACGCCGGTGGCCCGTCGCTAGGATGCGGGGATGATCCACGACTGGCTCCTGGTGGAGACGCTGGGCGGTACACCCGTCGTCGTCGCGCAGGGGCGCCAGACCGTCAACCTGGTGGCGCTGACCACGCTGTTACGGCGCAGTCCCCACCTCATGGCGGTGCAGACCGCGATCGCCGAGACGGTGCAGGCCAGGCAGGGGCTCAGCAGCATCACCCCGAAGAACGACCGCGTGATCCGCACCGAGGTGGTGCAGATGACCGACGGACGGATCCACGGCGTGCAGGTCTGGATCGGGCCGCCGGACATGGAGCCGACGGAGCGCCCGGAGGTCGGGCCGCTGGTGTGGGACCTGGACCGGGGTACCGCGGTGGGTACGCCGGAGTCTTTGCGCAACTCCGGCTGGGACCCGACGGCCAAGACGCTGCACAACCGCACGCTGGCCGACGACCTTCCGGTCCGTGACCTGATCCCCAGCGAAGCCAAGGTGCTGTGCATGGCGATCACCCGCAGGCCCGGGACGACGATCTGCGACACCTGGGAGCTCACCGGCGCCGACGGTGAGCCGCTGCAGATCGGGTTCGTGACCCGGGTGGTGCGCGAGCGGCAGGAGGACGGCCCCACCCGGCTACTGTGCCGGGCGATGAACTGGCGCAGCGCACCGGACCCGGCGGCGGCCCGGGAGGACCGTCTGGCGCAGCGGATCCTCGCCGGCCTGGCGCAGCCCGGCGTGCACCGCGCGCTCGTCGATCCGGCGACGTGGACGGTGCTCAAGTGGCTCGACGAGCCGGCGACGTTCTTCGACTGGCGCTCCAGCATGGCTGGCGACCGGTTGATCCACCCCGCCGATCGGCCAGAGATGAAGCGCATCGCACGGGAGTTCAGCGCCGGACCGGTGACGGCGGTGCTGCGGCTGGCCGGCGTCGACGGCGCCGAGTGGACACCGGTACACGTGACCGTCAACCGGGTCGAGCTCGACGACGGGGTGTACGCCGGGCTGGCCACGCTGCGCCGGCCGGCGGCCGAGGAGCTCTAGGCGGGCCCGGCCCGGGCGACGGCGCGCGCCGGCCCCACCGCGAACCGCCCGATCGGAATCGTCACCTCAACGGCCACAACGACATCGAGGTCGACCGCCTCGCAGCGGGCCAGCACCGCGCCCATCGCGGTGGCGACGGCGGCCGCCCATGTGCACGCCGCGGTGTGCCCGGCCGCGAGCTGACCCGCCGCGGCCAGCGCGCCCAGATCCGCGGCGGCCTGCGCGCGGTGCCGGGCCGCCACGGCCGCACCGAGATACACCGCACCGACCGTGACCGCGAGCAGCGCGGCGATCATCGCCGCCGCGAGCACCGTCGCGACGCCGTCGTCAGCGCGTGCCCGGTTCCCGCGCGGCCACCGCCCGGCCCGCGACGGTGAGCCCCGGCAGCAGGGAGCGTGCGGTGACGGTAGCGACGACGAAGTCGCCGTCGTAGCGGATCTGCACCCCGGCACCGTCGGGGGCGAGGCTGCGCGCCACCGTGGTCCCGTCGTCGCCGCGGGCGGCCAGCCGGGCCGCCTCCCGGGCCGCGTCCACGCACCGGACATGGGTCGAGACGGCGGCGACGCCGGCGACGCACAACGCCAGCACCACCGCCAACGCCGCGGTCGCCAGCGCGGCCTCGACGGTGACCCCGCCCCGGTCACCGGTCAGACGCTGGTGCTCAACGCGCGACCGATGATCCGCGTGAGCGCGCTGACCACCGAGTCGCCGGTCACGACCGTGTACAGGATCGCGCCGAACGCGGCCGCGGCCACGGTGCCGAGAGCGTATTCGACGGTGCTCATGCCGTCCTCCTGCACCATCAGCAGCGTCAGCCGTGCCTGGATGGCGCGAATCCGGTTGGTAACACCCATTTTTCTCCCTCACTGTTCACAGAACTCCCGACTGCAGAACCTCACCGGCCAACCCCGCCACCACCGGCACGATGCCCAGGCAGACGAAGGCGGGCAGATAACACAGGCCCAGGGGCGCGGCGATGAGCACCGACGCCCGTTCGGCCCGGGCCCGCGCCGCGGCGGCCGCGTCGTCGCGAGACCGGGCGGCCAGGTCGCTGAGCCCCTGTGCCAGCGCCGTTCCCGACGCCGCCGAGCGCCGCGCCAGCCGCAGCAGCGCATCGGTGTGCCGGTCGGTGTCCGGCGGGGCCGACCATGCCGCGGCCGCGGCGGAACCGAGCGCCAGCATGTCCGCGGCCCGCCCCAGCACCGCGGCCAGCTTCGGCGGTGCCGACGGCGCGGCCGCGGCGGCGGCCGTCGGCACCGCCATGCCCGAGTGCAGGCACGCCGCCAGTAGGTCGAGCGTGGCGGCGAACGCCAGCGGGTCTCGCTCGCGGGGCGCCGTGTACCGCGCCGAGGCACCGACGGCCTTGTCCGCCAACCGAATCCGCGACGGTCGGCCGCCCAGCAGTAGCGCCGCCGCCAGCAGCAGGGCCGCGGTGCTCACGGCTCGACCCCCGCCGTGATGCGATCCGACCACCACAACCCGGCACAGCACAGCCCCACGCCGGCGACCAGCAGCCACTGGCCGGGGCCGGTCAGGAACCGCAGCGGGTCGGCGCCGATGAGCTCACCGAGTCCCACCCCGAGCAGCGGCAGCCCCGTCAGGATCACGGCGGTGGTGCGGGCACCGGCCATCCCCGCCGCGACCTGAGCCGAAAAGCGTTCCCGGGCAACGATGTCCTGGTAGGCGGTGTGCATCAGCGTGGCGATCGCAAGTCCGTGCGTCTCGGCCAGCTGCCAGCACACCGCCAGCCGTTCCCAGTACCCGCACAGCACCGAGTCGCGTGCCACGCCGCGCAGACCGGCGACCACGTCGGCGCCCATCCGAGCCCGGGCGGCGACCGTGCGCAGCGCCGCCGCGACCGCTCCCCCGACCTCGTCGGCGGCGGTGTCGAACGCCGCGACCGGGTGGGCGCCGATGCGCAGCTCGCCGACCAGCACCTCCAGCGCCCCTTGCAGCGCGGCCGCTTCGGCGGCCACCGCGCGGGCCCGCAGGCGTCGCCGCCGGCGCACGGCCAGCGTCACCGCGAGGAGCCCCGCCGCGACGGTGACACCGGTCGGCGCGGCGACCGCAAGGCCCAGCACCACGGCCGCGAGCACAACCTCGACGGGTACCCGGATGTGCCGGCGGGTGCGCCGCGGGCTCAGCCGGCGCCGCGGCGGTCCGGGTGCCACCAGCAGCGCCAGCGCCAGAGCGAGCGCCGCCGCGGTCATCGCCGGCTCCGGGCCCGCACCAGCGCCCGCAGCAGGTCCGCGCCGCGGTCGAACCCTCGCTCCCGGTGCCATGCGGTGCGGGTCTGCACCCGGCCGTCGTCGCCGGGTGCCAGCACGGCGATCTCGCGCACCCCGCGTCGGCCGGCCGGATCCCGGCCGACGTGGATGAGCACCTGCACCGCGGCGGCGAGCTGGCTGTGCAGCGCGGCACGGTCGAGTCCGCCGAGCGCGGCCAGCGCCTCCAGGCGGGCCGGCACCTCGGCGGGGCTGTTGGCGTGCACGGTGCCCGCACCGCCGTCGTGGCCGGTGTTGAGCGCGGTCAGCAGGTCGACGACCTCCGCGCCGCGCACCTCGCCGACGACGATGCGGTCCGGGCGCATCCGTAGCGCCTGCCGGACCAGATCGCGCACCGTGACCTCACCGACGCCCTCGACGTTGGCGCCGCGGGCGACCAGCTTCACCAGATGCGGGTGGGCGGGGCTGAGTTCGGGTGCGTCCTCGACGCAGACGATGCGCTCCCCGGGCGCGACCACGCCGAGCAGCCCGGCGAGCAGGGTGGTCTTGCCCGCGCCGGTGCCGCCGGAGACCAGGAACGCCAGCCGGGCGGCCACGATGTCGGCGAGCAGCGCGGCGGCCGCCGGGTCGATCGCGCCGGCGGCGGTGAGCGCGGCGAGGTCCTGCGTCGCGGGCCGCAGCACCCGCAGCGACAGGCAGGTCCCGGCGGGCGCCACCGGCGGCAGCACCGCGTGCAGGCGCACGGTGAACGCGCCGGCGCCCACCCCGGTGAGCTGCCCGTCGACCCAGGGTTGGGCGTCGTCGAGGCGGCGGCCCGCGGCCAGCGCCAGCCGCTGCGCCAGCCGCCGCACCGCATCCTCGTCCGGGAACCGCACGGCGGTGCGCCGCAGGCCGGTGCCGTCGTCGACCCACACCGCGTCCGGGGCGGTGACCAGCACGTCGGTGGTGCCGTCGGCGCACAGCAGCGGTTCGAGGGGTCCCGCGCCGGTCAGTTCGGTCTGCAGCAGCCGCAGCCCGGTCAGCACGTCGCGGTCGCCGATCAGCCCGCCGGACTCGGCGCGGATCGCGTCGGCCACCACCGTCGGCCGCAGCGGCGCCGATTCCGCGGCCAGCCGTTCGCGTACCCGATCGATCAGCGAGGAGCTCATCGGCCGCTCACCGCCGGATGGTGCCGCAGCACCGTGAGCACCCTGCGGGCCGCGGCCGACAGCGGGGAGCGCCGCGCCAGCCGTAGTCCGCCGCGTTCCAGGGCCAGCTGCACGCGGGGTTCGGGCCGCATCGCCGCCAGCAGCGGCAGCCCGACGATGTCGGCGACCTCCCGGGACCGCAGCCCGCCCGGGGCGGGGCCGCGCACCACGACCCCGGCGTTCGGGTTGAGGGCGGTCACCCACTTCGCCACGACGCCGCCCGCGGCGCACGACCGCACGTCGGCCGGCGTCACCAACGCCACCAGGTCGGCGGCCGCCAGCGCGGTCTCGGCGCAGTCGCCGGGGCGGCGCGGCACGTCGCACACCACGGTCACGCCGCCGCGGCTGCCCGCGTCGATCACCGCGCCCAGCGGTCCGGCGGGGACCTCGCCGTCGGTGCCCGCCCGGCCCGCCGACAGCACGGTGATCCCGTCGACGCGCGGCAGCGCCTCGCGCAGCGCCGGGAAGCTGATCCGGCCGCTACGCAGCCGCAGGTCCGGCCACCGCAGCCCGGCGTCGGCCTCAGTGCCCATCACCAGGTCGATGCCGCCGCCCAGCGCGTCGGCGTCGATGAGCAGGGCCTCGGACGCGGTGCGGGCCAGCGCGGCCGCGAACACCGTCGCACCCGCTCCCCCGCGGCTGCCGATCACCGCGGCCACCGCGCCGCGCCCCGCACCCGAGGCGTCGGCGGCCTCGGCCAGCTCGGCCATCAGCGCGTCCTCCCCGGCGGGCAGGGTCAGCACCCGCGCCGCGCCGATGGCGACCGCCGTCTGCCAGGCGGCCGCGTCGGGTTCGGTGCGGGTGACGAGAAACACGCGGGGCCGCCGCGGCAGGGCACGCGCGGCGCAGCGCCGGGCGGCCTCGGTGTCGACGACGACGGCCGCCGCGGCCGACCACACCGTGCGGTTGGACGGCTCGGCCGCGTGCACCACCGGGATGCCCGCGGCGGCGCAGACCCTGTCGACGTCGTCGCGCAACAGCGGATCGGAAATGGCGGCGAGGTGTCCGACTGGTGGTGTCACCACCTCAGGTTGTGGGCGGTGACAACAAATTGGCTACGGGCGAGCGTGAATCTGTGGATGAACTCGCGATTGTGGATGAACGCAACCCGCCAACGCGGCGAAAATAGTATTCCGCAACCAATTGAAATGGCGGCTTCTATCCCGGTTGCGAAAACGTCCCCAAAAAGAGGACGACCCCCGCCAGGGGGGGGAGGAGGCGGAGGTCGTCGTGTATCAGCCCCGGGGGGTCGGGCTGATGCACCCCCGGCGTCAGCCGGGTAAGGCCCACTATACACACGCCTGAGGGCCTTCACGCAAGTGCTGATTGCTTACGAAACCACCACAGTTTTCAAATGTTTGCGGTCTGCGTCACGTGTCATAACCTGCCAATTTGTACAGACTGTCGGGAATTGTCACTCGGCGGCTTCTATGCTGGCGACGTGACCGCATCCGAGCCACCGGCCGACGGGCCGATTGCCGAGGGAAGTAGTCCGGCGCCCTCGCAACCCGTGCGCACGGCCGCCTTCTTCGACCTCGATAAAACGGTGATCGCCAAATCGAGCACATTGGCGTTCAGCAAACCGTTCTTCGATCAGGGGCTAATCAATCGGCGGGCGGTACTGAAGTCTTCCTACGCACAGTTCCTGTTCCTGATGTCAGGAGCCGACCACGACCAGATGGACCGGATGCGCACGTATTTGACGAATATGTGCGCCGGCTGGGACGTCGAACAGGTGAAGTCGATCGTCGGCGAGACGCTGCACGAGATCGTCAGTCCCCTCGTGTTCGCCGAGGCCGCCGAGCTGATCGCCGACCACAAGCTCTGCGGCCGTGATGTCGTCGTCGTTTCGGCGTCGGGCGAGGAGATCGTCGCGCCGATCGCGCGTGCGCTGGGCGCCACCCATGCGATGGCCACCCGGATGGTCGTCGAGGACGGCAAGTACACCGGCGAGATCGAGTTCTACTGCTACGGCGAGGGCAAGGTCGCGGCGATCCGCGAGCTCGCCGCCCGCGAGGGGTACGCACTGGAGCACTGCTACGCGTACTCGGACTCGATCACCGACCTGCCGATGCTCGAGGCGGTCGGTCACCCGGCCGTGGTAAACCCAGACCGCGCACTGCGCAAAGAGGCGCTCGCGCGCGGCTGGCCGGTGCTGAACTTCTCCCGGCCGGTGTCACTGCGCGACCGCATTCCGGCGCCGTCGGGAGCGGCGGTCGCCACTACTGCGGCGGTCGGCTTCAGCGCGCTGGCGGCCGGTGCGCTGACGTATTCACTGTTGCGCCGCTTCGCTTTCTAGCCTGGTCGTTCGCCTTCGGCGCCACCTGGCTTCCACTTAGCTGACGCCCCGTGCGTAACGATCCGCACACGCCGCGATTTGACCCTTGATGTGATCGCGGTCACGGGGTACAAAGGAGTCACGGAAGCTTGGTGAGGCCAAGCCCGAGTCGGAAGAGAAGACTCGGACTCCCGATCCCGGCTTCCCAGCACGGATCCCGGCACCCACGCGGAGCACATGCCGCGGAATAGGCAGAAGTGTTGCGGGCCTGCGTATTTGCGAAAAGCGGACGACATCGACGGCCCCTTGGGCGGGGTTGCAGTCGCAGCGCATCGACAAGACGCCGAGGCCGCCCACGCAACCCACGTGAGCACGCTTGGTAACCGGCGTCCGTGCTAGCGGGCGGCGAACCGAACTCGTTTCGGGGCGCCGCCCGCTTTGCGTTGCTGGAAAGCTACTTCGACGTGGCGTTGGTCGCGATCGACAACGCCTCACGCGCCCCCGCGTGCAGTGCACGGCATGTCAGCAGCAACCACGCGGTGAGCCCGTCGGGGGTGCCCGACGCGAAGCCCCGCGCGGCGGCGCGATAGTCGCCCGACTGCCGCATCCAGTAGACCTCGGGCACGCCGAGCCCGTGCGGGTCCAGGCCGGTGGTGATCGTCACCAACCGGGCGGCGGCCCGGGCGACCACCCCGTCGGCGGTGCCGAACGGTGCGAGCGTGAGCAGTTCACCGTGCACGACGCCCGCCAGCACCGGCGCCGGCACCCTGGTGCCGCCGGTGACGATGTCGGCCAGCAGCGCCAGCCGCTGCCCGATCTCGGGGTGCACGCGGGGCCGCCCGAGCCGGTCCTCGTCGGCGAGATCGGCGGCCGCCAGCGTGTGCAGCCGGGCCAGCGCCTGCAGCGGCGCCCGCTGCCACACCCCGACCAGCGCGGTCTCACCGCCCTCGACCGCCTCGGCGACGCGCAGCGCCCCGGCCAGCACCGGGTCGGGGGTACCGTCCTCGGCCAATTGCAGCGCACCCTCGTCGAGCACCGACGACGCCCGCGCCGCCCGCAGCGCGGCCTCGGCGGCGTTGGCCGGCCATCCACGCAGGTTGGAGCGGTGCCGGTGGGCTTTGCCGAGGGCCTCACGAGCCTCCTCGGCCGCCTCGGCGACACCGGGCAGCTCGGCCAGCGGCGCTAGCGGGTCTTTCGCGAAACCACCGGTCACGGTGGCCACGCTAGCCGACCGTTAGGCTCGCCGTTCATCACGCTCATCGCTGCGGAGTGACCGCCGACGGAGTCAGCTGTGACGGGGCGATGTGTTCCGCACCCGTGGTGACTACGCTCACAGCTATGACTGACACTACGGCGCTCGATACCCATGGTCCGTCCGTCTTTGCCCCGTCCCCGGAGTTCACGGCCAACGCGAACGCCACCGAGGACCTGTACCGCCTCGCCGAGAAGGACCGCTTGGCGTTCTGGGCCGAGCAGGCCAACCGGCTGACCTGGGACACCCCGTTCACCGAGGTGCTGGACTGGTCGGAGGCGCCGTTCGCCAAGTGGTTCGTCGGCGGCAAGCTCAACGTGGCCTACAACTGCGTGGACCGCCACGTCGAGGCCGGTAACGGCGACCGGGTCGCGATCCGCTGGGAGGGCGAGCCCGGCGACAGCCGCGACATCACCTACGCCGAGCTGCTCGCCGAGGTGTCCAAGGCCGCGAATGCGTTCACCGAGCTCGGCCTGACCGCCGGCGACCGGGTGGCGATCTACATGCCGATGATTCCCGAGGCGATCGTCTCGATGCTGGCGTGCGCCCGGCTCGGGGTGCTGCACTCGGTGGTGTTCGCCGGCTTCTCGGCCTCGGCGCTGCGGGCGCGCATCGAGGACGCCGAGGCCAAGCTCGTCATCACCGCCGACGGCCAGTACCGGCGCGGACAGGCGGCGTCGCTGAAGGAGTCCGTGGACGAGGCGTGCGCGGATCAGCAGTCCGTCGAGCACGTTCTCGTGGTGCGCCGCACCGGAATCGACACCCCGTGGACCGAGGGCCGCGACGTGTGGTGGCACGACACCGTGGAGAAGGCCTCGCCCGAGCACACCCCGCAGGCGTTCGACTCCGAGCACCCGCTGTTCCTGCTCTACACCTCGGGCACCACCGGTAAGCCCAAGGGCATCGTGCACACCTCGGGCGGCTACCTGACCCAGGCGTCCTACACCCACTACTACGTCTTCGACATCAAGCCGGAGACCGACGTGTTCTGGTGCACCGCCGACATCGGCTGGGTGACCGGGCACTCCTACATCGTGTACGGGCCGCTGTCGAACGGCTGCACCCAGGTGGTCTACGAGGGCACCCCGAACACCCCCAACGAGCACCGCCACTTCGAGATCATCGAGAAGTACGGCGTCACGATCTACTACACGGCGCCGACGCTGATCCGCACGTTCATGAAGTGGGGCCGCGAGATCCCCGACGCCCACGATCTGTCCAGCCTGCGGCTGCTCGGTTCGGTGGGTGAGCCGATCAACCCGGAGGCCTGGCGGTGGTACCGCGAGGTCATCGGCGGCAACCGGACCCCGGTGGTGGACACCTGGTGGCAGACCGAGACCGGCGCGATCATGATCTCCCCGCTGCCCGGCATCACCGCCTGCAAGCCCGGCTCGGCGATGCGCCCGCTGCCCGGCATCTCGGCGCGGATCGTCGACGAGGAGGGCGAGGAGCTGATCCCCGGCGCCGACGAGGATGAGCACGTCACCGGCTATCTGGTGCTCGACCAGCCGTGGCCGTCGATGCTGCGCGGCATCTGGGGCGACCCGGAGCGCTACAAGGACACCTACTGGTCGCGCTACGCCGACCGGGGCTGGTACTTCGCCGGCGACGGCGCCCGGGTGGACTCCGACGGCGCGATCTGGCTGCTCGGCCGCATCGACGACGTGATGAACGTGTCCGGGCACCGCATCTCGACCACCGAGGTGGAGTCCGCGCTGGTCGGCCACTCCGGGGTCGCCGAGGCCGCGGTGGTGGGCGCCAGCGACGAGACCACCGGCCAGGGCATCTGCGCGTTCGTCATCCTCGAGTCGCACGCCAAGGACAAGGGCGAGCAGATGATCGAGGAGCTGCGCGAGCAGGTCGCCAAGGAGATCGGAAAGATCGCCCGGCCCAGGGAGATTCACGTCGTTCCCGAGCTGCCCAAGACCCGCAGCGGCAAGATCATGCGGCGGCTGCTGCGTGACGTCGCCGAGGGCCGCGAGCTCGGCGACACCTCGACCCTGGTGGACCCGAGCGTGTTCGAGGCGATCAGGGCCGGCAAGTAGGCCGGCAGATCACGCGGTGGAACCGACCGGCACGAACCCCGTGCCCGGTCGGTTCTTCGCTGTGATGTCGGCCAGCTGGGCGTTGAACGACATCGTCACCGCCGGCGTGTGCAGCGGGATGTACTTGATGATGCAGGTCGGCAGCTTCTCGGAGAACGCGCCGTGGATCATGCCGACCAGCCGGTTGTTGACGGTCACCGGGGCGCCGGAGTCGCCGGGTTGACCGCACACCTGGCTGACGATCGTGCCGGGCTCCGGTCCGGGACCCCACGTCACCCCGCAGGAGTGGCCGGTGGTGCGGCCCAGCTTGCAGGCGATCTCACCGGTGACCGGGTCGGGGCCGAGCCCGTCGATCTGGAAGCCGTTGACGTTATTGGTGGGCCGGACCTTGGCCGGGTCGAACTCGATGACCGCGTAGTCCAGGGCGTCGTTTCCTGCGACCATCGTGCCCAGCACCCCGGCGGCCTCCGCACCCTCGGCCGCCACGGTGGCGCCGGGGCCGCCGCAATGCGCCGAGGTGAACCCGACCAGCGCGCCACGGGCGTCGTGCCCGATCGCGGTCAGGGTGCACAGCGTCTCGCCGTTGACGACCAGCCCGGATCCACCGCCGAGCGTGACCTGCTCCTGGGCCTGTGCGGGGCCGGTCGACAGCCCTGTCAGGAGGGCGAGAACGGCGGAGATGAACACGAGGCGGCGTCGGTTGGACCTCACCTGAGCAATACCCCTATCGCCAAGCCCGACCTGACTTGCCATGTACCAGACCAGTCTATCGTCGGCCGGGATCGTTTCCGCGCACGCCACATGGCAACATGAACCGCGACGACATCTGATGTGGAGGAATTGTCCGTGAGCGATCGCAGGAATGGCGTGCCGACCACCGTGACATCGATACCACTGGTGGACCCGCACGCCCCGAAGGCCGATCCCTCGATCGGAGACCTCGTCAAGGACGCGACCGCCCAGGTGTCCACGCTGGTGCGCGCCGAGGTGGAGCTGGCCAAGGCCGAGATCACCCGCGACGTCAAGAAGGGGCTCACCGGCAGCGTCTACTTCATCCTGGCGCTGGTCGTGCTGTTCTACTCGACGTTCTTTTTCTTCTTCTTCCTCGGCGAGCTGCTGGACCTGTGGCTGGTCAAGTGGGCGGCCTACCTGATCGTGTTCGGGCTGATGGTGGTCACCACCGGCGTGTTCGCCCTGCTCGGCTTCCTCAAGGTGCGACGAATCCGCGGGCCGCAGAAGACCATCGAGTCGGTCCGCGAACTGCCCGAGGCGCTGACCCCGGGCGGCGACAAGGGCAGGGATCTGGCGACGACGGACGGCAAACCGGCGTCGACGTCCGATCCGTCGGGCTGGTAAATGCCCCCACCCGCTCCGTCGGTTGTCCGCATCGACGGACCTTGGCGTCATCTGGAGGTGCACGCCAACGGAATTCGCTTCCATGTGGTTGAAGCAAACCCTGTTGAGGCAAACCCCGTTGAGGCAAACCCCGTCACGGCGGATTCCGGCGAGGCGGACACCCATGACCCGGACCGGCCGCTGGTCATCCTGCTGCACGGCTTCGGCTCGTTCTGGTGGTCGTGGCGCCATCAGCTGCGCGGCCTGACCGGCGCCCGGGTGGTGGCGGTGGACCTGCGCGGCTACGGCGGCAGCGACAAGCCGCCACGCGGCTACGACGGCTGGACGCTGGCCGGTGACACCGCGGGCCTGGTGCGTGCGCTGGGGCACAAGTCCGCGACGCTGGTCGGTCACGCCGACGGCGGCCTGGTGTGCTGGGCGACGGCGGTGCTGCACCGGCGCGTGGTGCGCTCCATCGCGGTGGTCAGCTCCCCACACCCGGCGGCGCTGCGGGCCTCGGTGCTGCGCCGTCGTGACCAGGGCCGGGCGTTGCTGCCGTCGCTGCTGCGCTATCAGGTGCCGATGTGGCCGGAGCGGGCGCTCACCCGGCACAACGCGGCGGCGCTCGAGCAGCTGGTACGCAGCCGTGCCGGCGCCAAATGGCTTGCCACTGACGACTTCTCGGAGACCATCGGGCACATGCGCCGGGCCATCCAGATCCCCGGCGCGGCGCACTCGGCACTGGAGTACCAGCGCTGGGCGGTGCGCAGTCAGCTGCGCGCCGAGGGCCGCCGGTTCATGCGGCTGATGCAGCGGCCGATCAACCTGCCGGTGCTGCACCTGCGCGGCGACCGCGACCCGTACGTGCTGGCCGACCCGGTGTACCGGACCCAGCAGTACGCGCCGCACGGCCGCTACGTATCCATCGACGGCGCCGGTCATTTCGCCCACGAGGAGGAGCCGGCGGCGGTCACCGAGCAGCTGACCCGGTTCCTCGGCCAGGTGTACGGCTAGGGCACGCAGGCGCCGGTGGCGACGCGCTGGGTGGCGCCGAGCTTGGCCAGCTGCTGCGACACCTCGTTGGCGGTCAGCACGAAACCGGTGTCGGCGTCGTCGACGGCCGCGCCGAACACCACGCCCAGCACCCGGCCCTCGCGGTCGATCATCGGCCCGCCCGAGTTGCCTTGGCGCACGGTGCCCCTGATCGTGTACACCTCACGCTCGACGGTGCCGGTGCGGTAGATGTCGGGGCCGGAGAGCTCGATGATCTCGCGCACCCGCGCCGGGGTGGCCACGAAGTTGCCGCCGCCCGGGAAGCCCATCACGACGGCGTCGGTGCCGGTGGTCGCCGGGGTCTCGGCGAACTGCAGCGGGGCGGCGGGCAGGTCCGGCACGTCGAGGATCGAGATGTCGGCCTGCGGGTCGTAGGACACCACGTAGGCGTCGTAGGTCTGCCCGTCGATGTCGACGGTGACGCTCTCCGAGCCGGCCACCACGTGCGCGTTGGACATCACCCGGTTAGGTGCGGCGACGAAACCGGTGCCCTCCAGCACCTTCTGGCAGCCGGGCGCGACACCGCGGATCTTCACGACGCTGGGCCGCGTCGCCTCGACGACCGGGTCGGAGGCCAGCGCGGCGTCGGGGGCATCGACCGCCACGATCGGGGTGCGGCCGAACGGCTGCAGCACGTCGGGCAGCCCGGAGGTGTCCAGCAGTGCCGACAGCCGGTTGGGCACCGAGCGCAGCCACTCCGGAGCCACCCCGTCGACCTCTTTGAGCACCTTGGAGCCGCGCACCGCGGCGGCCAGGTTCGGCTGGTCCGACGACTGCAGCGGGTAGGTCAGCATCCAGGCCGCCACCAGCACCGCGACCATCTGGATCGCCACTCCGACCAGCGAGTCCACCGCCCGCAGGCCACGGTTGCGGATCGCGCTGCGTACCGCGCGGCCGAGCACCACGCCGGCGATCTCGCCGACCACCACCAGCGCCAGGATCAGAAACAGCGTCACGAACAGCTTGGTGCGTGGCCCGTCGATGTGGGTGACGATGTGCGGCGCCAGCAGCACGCCCGCGACCGCGCCGAGCACCACACCCAGAAACGACAGCATCGACCCGAGCGCGCCCGACCGCCAGCCGGAGATGCCGGCGACGAACGCTATCCCGAGGACGACGAGGTCCACCCACTGCGAGGAAGTCATGATCGGACTTCACCGTAGCCGTCTTCGTGGCCGACGAGCGCCATTGCCTGTTCGAGTTCGCGCACGTCGTCGGTGTTCCACGGCTGCGCCCAGCCCGCGACGTCGAGCAACGCCGAGATCACCTGGCCGGTGAACCCCCACACCAGCATCTCGTTGAGCAGGAACGCCGGGCCGGCGTAGCGCCGTCCGGCGCCGTTGCGGTACACCATGATCCGGTTCTCCGGGTTGATGAACGCGCGCAGCGGGACCCGCGCGACGATCGCGGTCTCGGCCTCGTCGACGACGGCCACCGAGCCGGGGTCCGGGGAGTACGCCAGCACGGGCACGACGTGGAATCCCGACGGCGGGATGAACAGCCGCTCCAGCGTGGCCAACGGGTGCAGCCGGTCGACGTCGACGCCGGTCTCCTCGTTGGCCTCGCGCAGCGCGGTCTGCACCGGGCTGTGGTCGCCCGGATCGGCCCGCCCGCCCGGGAACGCGGCCTGGCCCGCGTGGTGGCGCAGGGTGGAGGCGCGGACGGTGACCAGCAGGTCGACGTCGTCGGGCACCCCGCCGGACGGCGAGTCGGGCGGTCCGGAGAACAGCACCAGCACCGCCGCGTCGCGGCCGGGCGGCGGCGCGCCGAGTTGCCTGCGCTCCGCGGTGACCATCGCGTACAACTCGGGCGGCACCCGCCTGCGGTAGGCCCGCTGGACGTCGCCGGCGTTGTCGAGCAGCGGTTTGAGCCACGGCGGGGCGGCCTCGGGCCGCAGCCCGCTGCCCTCGCTGACCCAACTCACCCGGTCACTCCTATCTGCGGGTTCACCGCCGCGGCGATCTCATCGGCACTGGTGAACGGCCACGGCAGGATGTCGGCCACGGTACCGTCCGCGCGCAGCACCACGGTTGCGGGCATGACGTTGGGTACCCGCAGCGCCGCGGCGATGCGCCGCCTGCCGTCCTGCAGTGTCGGCAGCCGCACGCCCAGCTCCGCAAGCCGCAGCAGGGCCGCGGTTTCATTCTCGTCCTGATGCACGGTCAGCACCGTGACGGCGGGCCCGACACGGCGCTGATACTCCGCCATCGCGGGCAGTTCCTCGGTGCACGGCCCGCACCAGTAGGCCCACAGGTTGAGCACCACGGCACGCCCGGCCAGCGCCTCGGCGACGTCGACGAGGGCGCCGTCGCCGACGCATTCGAGGGTGATGCCGCGCAGCGCCTCCGGTCCGGGTCCGGCGCCGGGGCCGGGGCAGGGGGCGAGGTCGGCGCGGGCGCGGGGCCCGGCCAGCGCCTCGGGGGTGTCGGCGTCGCGGCGGTCCCGCGCGGTGGTCTGCCTGCCGGTGTCGGGGGCGGGGTCGTCGGCCTCGAGTTCGGCCCACAGCGCCCAGCCCAGCGCCATCAGGATGACGAGGACGACGACGGTCCAGCGGGTGGAGCTGCGCACGGCGGTGGTGGGCTACAGCCCGGCCAGGGCCAGCAGGTGGTCGCGTTCGGGGCCCTTGACCAGCGGCGCGGCCTGCAGGGGGTCGGTGGGGCCGATGCCGTACGACGGGCAGTCGTCGGCGAGCACGCAGACCCCGCAGGCCGGTTTACGGGCGTGGCAGACACGCCGGCCGTGGAAGATCACCCGGTGGCTCAGGTCGGTCCACTCCTTGCGCTCGATGAGCTCGGCGACGGCGAACTCGACCTTGACCGGGTCCTCCAGGTCGGTCCAGCGCCAGCGCCGCACCAGGCGGCCGAAGTGGGTGTCGACGGTGATGCCGGGGATGCCGAACGCGTTGCCGAGGATGACGTTGGCGGTCTTGCGGCCGACGCCGGGCAGGGTCACCAGCTCCTCGAGGGTTCGGGGTACCTCCCCGTCGAACCGTTCGACCAGTTCCTGGCCGAGCCGGATCAGCGAGTTGGCCTTGTTGCGGTAGAAGCCCGTGGGCCGGATGAGCTCCTCGAGCTCGGTGCGGTCGGCCTGCGCGTAGTCCAGCGCGGTCCGGTACTTCTTGAACAGCGCGGGCGTGGTGAGGTTGACCCTCTTGTCGGTGCTCTGCGCCGACAGGATGGTCGCGACGGTCAGCTCCAGCGGGTTGGTGAAGTCCAGCTCGCAGTACACGTGCGGGAAGGCCTCGGCGAGCTTGCGGTTCATCCGCCTGGCGCGCCGCTTCAGCGCGAGCGGGCTCTCGTTCTCGAACTTCCTGGCGTGGGACCGGTTGGCGCCGGACCTGGCGGCCTGTTTCGCGGCCTTTTTCGCGGCCTTCTTGGGGGCAGCAGGCTTTTTTGCCGCCGTCTCACCCGCAGTCACGCAGCCAGCCTACGCAGACACGCCGACATCGCTACATGGACCGGTGGCAATTCGTGATCCCGCTGAGACCTTGCCCGGGTTTACTTCTGGCTTGTGTCTTGGTTGCTGGTCGGCCTGATTCCGGGGTTGCTGATGGCGGCGACGTTCGGGCTGCAGCGCGTGGAGGCCGGGCTCGACCGCGAGACCGTCTCGGCGCTCGATGTGGCCAGGTTCCTCAAGCATGCGCAGCCGTCTGACGTGCGCCGACTGGCGCGTGACGGAATGGGTGACGCGCTGGCCGGGATGGGGCACCGCCCACCGGTCCGGACCAGCCCGGTGGTCAGTGCCGTCATGGACGCCGGCACCGGTTTGCCCACCCGGATGTACACACCCGACGGGGTCAAATCGGAGTTTCGGTCGACCCGACATGCCGATCATGTGTAGCGTGGCGCTGGTCACATTTCCGTGTACCTCTAGACTTATCTCGCTGGCCGACGAGGGTCGGCTTCAACTAATCGCTTAATAAAGAGGGGCAACGTGGACGAGATCCTGGCGAGGGCCGGAATCTTCCAGGGGGTCGAACCCAGCGCCGTCGCCGCGCTGACCAAGCAGTTGCAGCCTGTCGACTTTCCCCGCGGACACACCGTCTTCGCCGAGGGTGAGCCCGGTGATCGGCTGTACATCATCATCTCGGGCAAGGTGAAGATCGGCCGCCGGTCCCCGGACGGGCGCGAGAACCTGCTCACGATCATGGGTCCGTCGGACATGTTCGGTGAGCTGTCGATCTTCGACCCCGGCCCGCGGACGTCGAGCGCCACGACCATCACTGAGGTCCGCGCCGTGTCGATGGACCGCGACGCCCTGCGCTCCTGGATCAAGGACCGCCCCGAGATCGCCGAGCAGCTGCTGCGGGTGCTCGCCCGCCGGCTGCGTCGCACCAACAACAACCTGGCCGACCTGATCTTCACCGACGTGCCCGGCCGTGTCGCCAAGCAGCTGCTGCAGCTGGCGCAGCGGTTCGGCACCCAGGAGGGCGGCGCGCTGCGCGTCACCCACGACCTGACCCAGGAGGAGATCGCCCAGCTGGTCGGCGCCTCCCGGGAGACGGTGAACAAGGCGCTGGCCGACTTCGCCCACCGCGGCTGGATCCGGCTGGAGGGCAAGAGCGTGCTGATCAGCGACAGCGAGCGTCTCGCGAGGCGCGCCCGCTAACGGCGCAGGTAGTCCAGCTGGGCCTGGACGCTCCATTCGGCGACGTCCCACAGCTTCTCGTCGACGTCGGTGTAGACGTGTTCGACGACCTGGCGGGTGGTGGCGTCCTCGCCGAGTTCGCGTAGCGCCGCACGCACCTGGTCGAGCCGCTGCTGGCGGTGCGCCAGGTACATGTCGCTGACCGCCTCGAGGTCGTCGAGTTCGGGGCCGTGGCCGGGCAGCACCCGGCGCCGGCCCAGCCCGCGCAGCCGGTGCAGCGAGTCCAGGTACGCGGCGAGGCTGCCGTCCTCCTTGTCGATGACGGTGGTGCCGCGGCCCAGCACGGTGTCGGCGGTCAGCACCGCGTCGTCGAGCACGAACGACAGCGAGTCGACGGTGTGCCCGGGGGTCGCCATCACCGTGATGCGCAGCCCGGCCGCCTCGATGACCTCCCCGTCGGTGAGCGGTCCGCCCAGCCCGCGCAGGTAGCCGCTGCCCACCGAGCGCACCACCGCGGCGGTGGCGTCGACGATCTTGTCGATGGCGCCGGTGTGGTCCTCGTGTTTGTGGCTGATCAGCACCAGCGGGATACGGCCGAGTTCGGCGAGGCGGGCGATGTGCTCGTCGTCGTCGGGGCCGGGGTCGACGACGACCATCTCGTCGCTGCCCGGTCCGCGCAGCACCCACGTGTTGGTGCCCTCGAGCGTCATCAGCCCGGGGTTGTTGCACAGCAGCACCGACGCGGTCTCGGTGAC
>Ga0180218_1000204_pt1 | contig 78980 bp, 64 predicted proteins | sample eDN3rd37CKraftBY_FD_151334 | JGI IMG/M metagenome (GOLD analysis project Ga0180218, IMG submission 151334) | Enriched backyard soil microbial communities from Emeryville, California, USA - eDNA 3rd pass 37_C Kraft BY (version 2) (version 2) | ecosystem: Environmental > Terrestrial > Soil >... | reverse complement strand
AGAGGATCTTGACCAGGGAGGCCTTGTCCAGGTTGGTCACCGACGCCACGACGGGCAGACGTCCGATGAACTCGGGGATCAGACCGAACTTGATCAGATCCTCGGGCATGACCTCGGCGAAGTGGTCGGTGGTGTCGATCTCGGCCTTGGAGTGCACCTCGGCGCCGAAGCCCAGACCGCGCTTGCCGACCCGGTCCTGGACGATCTTCTCCAGGCCCGCGAACGCGCCGGCGACGATGAACAGCACGTTGGTGGTGTCGATCTGGATGAACTCCTGGTGCGGGTGCTTGCGCCCGCCCTGCGGCGGCACCGAGGCCTGGGTGCCCTCGAGGATCTTCAGCAGCGCCTGCTGCACACCCTCGCCGGAGACGTCGCGGGTGATCGACGGGTTCTCGCTCTTGCGGGCGATCTTGTCGACCTCGTCGATGTAGATGATGCCGGTCTCAGCCCGCTTGACGTCGTAGTCGGCGGCCTGGATCAGCTTGAGCAAAATGTTCTCGACGTCCTCACCGACGTAACCGGCCTCGGTGAGCGCGGTGGCATCGGCGATCGCGAACGGAACGTTGAGCATCTTGGCCAGGGTCTGCGCGAGGTAGGTCTTGCCGCAGCCGGTGGGCCCGAGCATCAGGATGTTCGACTTCGCCAACTCGACCGGCTCGGAGCGCGAATCGCGGCCCTTCTCACTGGCCTGGATGCGCTTGTAGTGGTTGTAGACCGCTACCGCGAGCGTGCGCTTGGCGTTCTCCTGCCCGATGACGTAGCTCTCAAGGAACTCGTGGATCTCGGCCGGCTTGGGCAGCTCGTCGAGCTTGACGTCGTCGTTGTCGGCGAGCTCCTCTTCGATGATCTCGTTGCAGAGATCGATGCACTCGTCGCAGATGTAGACCCCGGGCCCGGCGATGAGTTTCTTGACCTGCTTCTGGCTCTTCCCGCAGAACGAGCACTTCAGCAGGTCACCGCCGTCTCCAATACGCGCCATGGTGGTGGGGTCCTACTTTCCTCGCAGTGTCGGAGCTTCGTCACCCGGTTGCCCCGGGTGGTTGTTCCCGACGCTACCCGTTCTTTCCGGAGTGAGGCGACCGATAAAGCCGAATCGCGTCGGTGGTATTCGCTTTGTCCGCGTCAACATATCGTCTGCGGACCCCGGGATCGTGCCGAACGCTCTGGCGTGTCGCCACCGTGACCGCACCGACGTGTCCGGGCAGCCCCCACGAGATCCGTTCCGAATGTTCGCCGCGCTTAACGATACCGTCAACCCGGCGGCGGTGAGCGCGCCAGACGGCGCGCTCACCACGGCCGGACGACGAGTTAGGCCGACTTCTGAGCCGACAGTTTGCGGTACTGCAGGACCGTGTCGATCACGCCGTACTCCTTGGCCTCCTCGGCCGTCAGGATCTTGTCGCGATCGGTGTCCTTGCGGATCTGCTCCGCCGACTTGCCGGTGTGGCGGGCCAGCGTGTCCTCCATGAGCTTGCGCATGCGCTCGATCTCGCGCGCCTGGATCTCCAGGTCGGAGAACTGGCCCTGGATGACCCCGGCCAGCGCCGGCTGGTGGATCAGCACGCGGGCGTTCGGCAGCGCCATCCGCTTACCGGGGGTGCCGGCGGCCAGCAGCACCGCCGCCGCCGACGCGGCCTGACCGAGGCACACGGTCTGGATGTCGGCACGCACGTACTGCATGGTGTCGTAGATCGCCATCAGCGACGTGAACGAGCCGCCCGGGGAGTTGATGTACATCGTGATGTCGCGGTCCGGATCCAGCGACTCCAGCACCAGCAGCTGCGCCATGACGTCGTTGGCGGAGGCGTCGTCCACCTGCACGCCGAGGAAGATGATGCGTTCCTCGAAGAGCTTGTTGTAGGGGTTGGACTCCTTGACGCCGAAGCTCGAGTGCTCGATGAACGACGGCAGGATGTAACGGGCCTGCGGTGCCAGGCGCGGATCTGTGTAGTCGGTCATTTGGTCAGTCCTGCTCCCGGTCCTTGCCCGTTGACGCTGGCGTTGGTGATGATGTGGTCGACGAAGCCGTATTCGAGGGCCTCCTGTGCGGTGAACCACCGGTCGCGGTCGGAGTCGGCCTCGATGCGCTCGATCGGCTGCCCGGTGAACTCGGCGTTCAGCCGGAACATCTCTTTCTTGATGACCGCGAACTGCTCGGCCTGGATGGCGATGTCGGCGGCGCTACCGGTCACCCCGCCCAGCGGCTGGTGCATCAGGATCCGCGCGTGCGGCAGCGCGTAGCGCTTGCCCTTGGTGCCCGCGGCGAGCAGGAACTCGCCCATCGAGGCGGCCATGCCCATCGCGTAGGTGGCCACGTCGCACGGGGCGAGCACCATCGTGTCGTAGATGGCCATACCGGCGCTGATCGAGCCACCCGGCGAGTTGATGTAGAGGTGGATGTCCTTGGTGGGGTCCTCGGCTGAGAGCAGCAGAATCTGCGCGCACAACCGGTTGGCGATGTCGTCATCGACCTGAGAACCCAGGAAGATGATCCGCTCCGCCAGCAACCGTTCGTAGACCGAGTCGACCAGGTTGAGGCCTTGCGAGGCGCCACGCATGTAGGTCACGACTGGATACCTGCTTTCTTACAAGAGCTTGTCTGCAACGACACTAACGAACCCGCGCCGGAGCGCACTCCCCAGACGGGCGGCGTTCGCTCTCAGCGTCACGGGTCACGTCTTACTCGGCGTCGGCCGATTCCTCGTTCGCGCTGTCATCCGAGCTCTCCGCGTCGGCCGGCTCCTCATCGTTCGAGCCCTCGGCCTCGGCCTGCTGCGCGCCGGCGCGCCCGAAGAACTCGGTGGTGTCGATGACGTTGCCCTCGGTGTCCTTGACCGTGGCGCCCTCGACGACCTCCGCGACGGCCAGGCCGCGGCGCACGTCGGCGAACAGCGCCGGCAGCTGGTTGTTCTGCTGCAGGGCCTGCAGCAGCTGCTGCGGCTGCATGCCGTACTGCTGCGACATCAGCACCAGGCGTTCGGTCAGGTCGTTCTGGCCGACCTGGACGTTGAGCTTGTCGGCGATGGCATCGACCAGCAGCTGGGTCTTGATCGCCTTCTCGGCGTTGGCGCGGTTGTCGGCGTCCCACTGCTCGCGGCTGCTGCCCTGGGCCTCGAGCAACTCGGCGAAGCGCGCCTCGTCGTGGTCGAGGGCGTGGATCGCGTTGTGCAGGGTGTCGTCGATCTGGGCCTGGACGACCTTCTCCGGCAGCGGCACCTCGACCTGCTCGAGCAGGGTCTCGAGCACCTTGTCGCGGATCTGCTCGGCCTGCTGGACGCGCTTGACCCGGCGCACCTGCTCGACCAGCGAGTTCTTCAGCTCCTCGATGGTGTCGAACTCGCTCGCCAGCTGCGCGAACTCGTCGTCGGGCTCGGGCAGCTCGCGCTCCTTGACCGACTTGACGGTGACCGTCACCTCGGCCTCCTTGCCGGCGTGCTCACCGGCGGCCAGCTTGGTGGTGAAGGTCTTGGACTCGCCCTCCTTGAGGCCGACGATCGCCTCGTCGAGGCCCTCGACCAGCTGGCCGGAGCCGACCTCGTGCGACAGCCCCTCGGTGGCGGCCTCCGGCAGGTCCTGACCGTCGACGGTGGCCGACAGGTCGATGGAGACGAAGTCGCCGGTCTGCACCGGGCGGTCCACACCCTTGAGGGTGCCGAACCGGGCGCGCAGCGACTGCAGCTCGGCGTCGACCTCCTCGTCGGTGACCTCGATGGCGTCGACGGTGATCTCCAGCGCCGTCAGGTCGGGCAGCTCGATCTCCGGGCGGATGTCGACCTCGGCGGTGAAGGTCAGGTCCTCGCCGTACTCCTTCTTGGTGATCTCGATCTCGGGCTGGCCGAGCGGCTGCACCTCGTTGGTGGTGACGGCCTCGGTGTAGCGGCCCGGGATGGCCTCGCTGACCACCTGGTCGAGCATCGCCTCGCGGCCGAAGCGGGCCTCGAGCAGCTTGCGGGGTGCCTTACCGGGCCGGAAGCCGGGCAGCCGCACCTGCTTGGCCAGCTGCTTGAAGGCGCGGTCGAAGTCCGGTTCGAGCTCGGTGAAGGGCACCTCCACGTTGATGCGAACCCGGGTCGGGCTCAACTTCTCGACGGTGCTCTTCACGATCCTGCTCCTTGTTGTGTTGTTGGTCTGATGACGTGGTTGTCCGTGTGTGGTCTGCGGCAGTCGGGGTGACAGGATTTGAACCTGCGGCCTTCCGCTCCCAAAGCGGATGCGCTACCAAGCTGCGCTACACCCCGTACCCTTGGTCGCCCCGAAACACGGAACGACCACGCGAGATACTACGGGCTTCACACACGAAGGCTTCAATTGGATTTGATTAACGCCTCACCGGTACCATCTGCTCTTGCCGTACAGGCGGGCGTAGCTCAATGGTAGAGCCCTAGTCTTCCAAACTAGCGACGCGGGTTCGATTCCCGTCGCCCGCTCTCAAGACCGGCCTGGTCGACGCAAAGTCCCAGGTCGGTCGTTGTTTTTTCGGCTGTTCTTCGGCCTCACGCCGCGACCGTCAGCGCCACCGTCGTCACCCCGCCCGCCGACACGGCCGTCGGGTCGGCGGTCGGCAGCGACACCTCGATGTCGTGCACGTTGAGCACGCCCACCGACGGCAGGATCCGCTCGTAGGTGCCCGATGACGCCACCAGCTGCAGCGTCACCGACTCCCCCGGCCGCAGCGTGTGCGCGACCGACTCCAGCGACACCGTCACCTGGTGGGTCTGGCCGTCGAGGGTGACCGGGATCGGGGTGATGAGGCTGCCGAGCACCAGGCCCGTCGTGTTGTCGACCAGTTGCGCGTAGACGTGGCGGCTGGTGCCCACCCCCGAGTAGGTCAGCGTCACCTCCGGCGAGCCCACCACGTACGTCGTCTCCGTCGCCGCGGGCATCCGCACGTTGACCGCGACGGGCGCCTGCAGCGCGTACGGCACGAACGGGATGCCCGACCCGCCGAGGTACGGGATCAGCGGCAGCGTCGCCGGTCCGCCACCGGCCACGATCGGGGTGCCCTTCTTGGCCGGGTACTCGTCGGAGGCCCACCACTGTCCGCGCTGGTCCACCCACTCGAACTGCGGGCCGGTCGCCACTCCAGGGTCGCCCTTGACGTAGCGGTCCAGCCACTGCAGGGTCCGCTGCTTGATCAGCTGACCGTCGGTCGGGTCGAACAGGTTGTGGGCGCACACGCCGTGCCCGCCGCAGAACCACACCACCTTCACCGGCACCCCGTTGTCCATCAGGATCTGCGCGGTGGCGTCGGACTCCAGCCCGGAGAAGACGGTGTCGACGGTGCCCTGGATCAGAAGCGTTGGCACCGTGATGTTCTCGATCGCCGGGTTGCGTGATTCCAGCAGCGCCCGGTCGGACGGCAGCATCGTGCCGGTCAGCGCGCCGATCACCGCGGCGGGCAGGATCCGCGGGTTGGTGCGGGCCATCGTCACCGCCAGCACCCCGGTCAGCAGCGTGGCCCAGCTGTTCTTGAACGCCTCGGCCTTGTACAGCGAGGTGGTGAAGCTGTGGTAGGTGATGGTCGGCACGATCGCGTCGACGCGGTGGTCGTTGGCGGCGGTGACCAGCTGGATGCCGCCGCCGTAGGAGACCCCCGTCATCCCGAGCCGCGGATCGCCGGGGGCGTCGAGCAGCACCTCGGGCTGGGTGGCGAGCCAGTCGATGATGGCTGACATGTCGCGGCCCTCCCAGTCCGCGCCGTTGAGCTCGAGCCGGCCGCCGGAGAAGTACTCGCCGCGCGGGTCCCACGTGACGACGTTGTAGCCGGCGTGGCGCAGTGTGCCGACGTCGATCATCCCGAGCGCGTCGATCAGGATGTCGTCGAGGATCGTGCCGTCGATGTTGGTGGCACCGGGCATGCCCAGCCCCGGCCCGTTGAGCACCGTTGGCGCCGTCTGCCCCGGCGCCAGGCCGGCGGCCGGCATGAAGTGGACGTAGATCGCGGTGCCGTCCGGGGAGATCACCTTGACGTCGCGGGGCGCCGGTTGTCCGGGCCGCAGCGGGTAGCCGATCAGCGGGTGCAGCAGGTCGCTGACGATCGGGATCTGGTGGATGGCCGCGACGATCGGCGTGAACAGCACCGGACCGAGGACCGGCAGGTGTTGCAGGAACTCCAGCGGCGGTATCTGCGGAATCGCGACCACCTCGCTGGTGGTGACCTGCTGGGCCGTCGGCTCGACGGCATCGGTGGCGGCCAGTTCGCGGCGCGCCGCGGCGGCCAGCGTCCAGACCGCCGCCGTCTCGATCGGCGACGGCGGTCGTTCGTCACCGCTGCCGGAGGTCTGCTTGTCGAGCTCGATCGTCGCGGCCTCGACGGGTGTCTCGGTGACCGCCGGCTCGTCGGGTTGTGCCGGTGGCGAACTCACCGTGGTCGTGGTCGTGGTCGGGGTCGGGGTCTCGGTCGGTGCGACGGCTGCCGGTGGCTCGTCGACGGTCTCCTCCGGCTCGACGGTCACCTCGTCGGGCTCGTCCGGATCGGGGTCCGGTTCAGCGAGCGTCGTCGACTCCGACGGGTCGACGTCCGGCTGCGCGGCCTTCGCGCGTTTCCGCGGCTCCGGCACGTCCTCGATCTCGTCTAGACCGTCGACGTCATCGACCTCATCGATGTCATCGATCTCGTCGACGGGATCAGTGTCGTCGGCGTCGTCCTCCACATCGGAGCCGTCGGACTCGGCAGGATCGCCGGCGTCGTCGGGAACCGTTGCCGCTGAATCCTTTTCAGCATCGGTACCGGTGCCCACCCCACCGTCCGTCGACGAGGAGGCGGTGTTCGACGGGTCGGTGGCGCCGTCACCCGGGTCGGCCGCCGCCACGCCCTGCCCGGCGAGCAGCGCCGACCCGATTCCCAGCGCGACCGCAAGCCCACCGACCCGATACGCCCCGACCCGACTCGACGCGACCCGACTCGACATAGAACCGCCCCTTTCCAGGCTTTCGGTGGGCCCAACCTATCGGCGCATACGAACCGGTACCGGCGGTTTCAACGAAAGTTTTCGACCCCGGGGCCGCCCCGTTCCTGTGGGTACGCTGAAAGCCATGGATGGGGTGCTGCTCGTACTTGTGGTCCTGGTCGTCGTCGCGCTCGGCGTGGTCGCCTATGCGGCGATGCGCGCCTCGGATCGACGCAACACCGCGGCGCTGGAGGACGCCAAGGCCGACGCCCGCCGCGTCATCGAGCGTCTCGGCGGGCAGGTGATCAGCCTGACCGGCACCGATGAGGCGTCCAAGCAGGCGCTGGCCGACGCCTCGGAGCGCTACACCGCGGCGGGGTCGCAGATCGAGCAGGCCACCACCGTCAAGCAGGCGCAGCTCGCCAAGGAGAGCGCCCTGGAGGGCCTGTACTACGTGCGCGCCGCCCGGGTCGCGATGGGGATGGACCCCGGTCCCGATCCCGAACCGCTGGCCGGTCAGCGCCAGGCGGGCGCGGTGACCGAGGACCGCAGGATCGAGTTCGAGGGCCGCCAGATCGAGGCGTCGCCGACGCCGTCGGAGCGCACCCCGAACTACTTCCCCGGCGGCCGGGTGGCCGGTCGACCCGTCCCGGCCGGCTGGTACTCCGAGCCGTGGTGGAAGCCGGCGCTGGTCGCCGGGGCCTGGGGCATGGGCTCGCTGCTGCTGTTCGACGCGCTGTTCTCCGGCATGCACGGCACCGGCTACGAGCAGGGCTTCGCGCAGGGCTACGACCAGGGCTTCGACCAGGGGCTCGAGCAGGGCGACTTCGCCGACGCCGGCGGCTGGGACGGCGGCGGCGACTTCGGCGGCGGCGACATGGGCGACTTCGGCGGCTTCGACTTCGGCGGGTTCTGACCCGCTACAGCCGGCTCTCCAGCCGCGCGGACACACCCGCCTCCTGCAGGTCGAGGCGTTCGAGCATGGCGCGCACCGCTTCGTCCTCGATGTTGCCCGCATCGCGTTCGGCGATCAGCGCGGCCCGCTGCGTCGTCAGCACCTGTCGGTACACCTGTGAGAACACCGCCGCCCGCCGGGTGTGCGCGTCGGGATCGGGCATCTCGTCGGCGTCCTGCGAGTGCCGCGCGATCAGCGCCCGGATCTCGGCGACCACCTCGGGCCGCAGGTTCTCCGGCGGGTTGGCGGCGAACTCCGCGAGCACCTTGTCGGCGGCGTCGTGCACCACCTGCTCGGCCTTGATCTCCTCGGCCCGGTCGGCGGCGTGGTCGTCGGAGAACCGGGAGATGTGCAGCCGCTGAATCAGCGGCGGCAGCGTCCAGCCCTGCAGCAGCAGGGTGCCGACGGCGACGACGAACGCGAACGCCTGGATGGTGGCGCGCTCCGGGAACGGCTCGCCGGTGACCGTCGTCGCCGGGATCGCCGCGGCCGCCGCCAGCGTCACCACACCGCGCATCCCGGTCCACGACAGCACGACGTTCTCCCGCCACGACAGCGGACGCCGGTCGATGCGCGACCGCCACTTGCCCGGTGTCCGCTTGCGCTTCCTCGCGCCCAGCGCACCGCGCGCACCCTCCGGTGGCCGCACGCTCAGCCGGCGCTCGACGTGCTCGGACAGCTTGTTGCGGCCGAAGATCAGGAACACCGACAGCGGCCGGATCAGCAGCACCACCAGCAGCACCACCAGGGACGCCACGATCACCTCGCGCAGCGACTCGTGCGCCTCGTTGAGGTCCTCGAGCACGAACCGCAGATGCAGGCCGATGTAGGCGAACACGAACGCCTCGAGCAGCACGTCCACCGAGTTCCACACATAGCGCTCCTGCAGCCGGGTCTGGTACCCGGCGGTCAGGGTGCCGTTGGCGACGACGAAACCCGCGACCACGACCGCCAGAACGCCGGAGGCGTGCACCTCCTCGGCGAGGATGAACGCGGCGAACGGCACCACCAGCCCCTGCACGGTCTCCAGTCCGGGGTTGTCGAGCCGCTTGCGGATCCACAACGTCGCGTAGCCCAACGCCGCGCCGACGAGCGGCCCGGCCACCGCGCTGTAGGAGAACAGCAGAAACGGGTTCTCGATGAACGTGTGCGTGCCCGCGACATGGGACACCGCGATCGAGAACAGGGTCAGCGCGGCGGCGTCGTTGATCAGGCTCTCCCCCGTCAGGATCGCCATCATCCGCTTGGGCAGGCCCAGTTTGCGGCCCACCGCGACGGCGGTCACCGCGTCGGGCGGTGCGACGATGGCGCCCAGCACCAGCGCGGTGCCGAACGTCAGCGGCACGATCGCCAGCCACGACGACACCGCGGCGACGGCGAACGCGCTGATCACGACCAGGCCGACGCCGAGGCCCAGGATCGGGCGGATGTTGCGCAGGAACGTCGCGAACGAGAAGTTCAGCGCCGCCGAGTACAGCAGCGGCGGCAGCACCACCGTCAGCAGGATGTGCGAATCCAGTTCGGGCGGTTCGAACTCCGGCAGGAATGACACCAGGCTGCCGATGACCACGATGATCAGCGCCGGCTCCAGGCCGCGGTGATGAGCGATAGCGGTGACCAGGATGGCGCCGACGACGACGAGTATCAGTTCCACTCACCGATTGTCTCTGCTGGCGCGCGTTCCTTCCTGTCGGTGCCGCGGATGTGGGCGAATCGGTGGCGGGTCAGTGCTGTTCGGTGGGACACCAGAACAGGTTGCGGCCCTCCATCACCTCGGTGCGGATCTCGGTGCCGCAGATGCGGCACGGCTCACCGGCACGCCGGTAGACGTAGGTGCGGGGCCGGCCCGGCGCGTATGACGGTGCGCCGTGGTCGTCTTCGTGACGGATGGTGTGAATCTTGCCGCGCCGCAACCCGACCCGCATCAACGCGACGAGATCGGCCCACATGGCCTCGAACTCGGCCTCGTCGATGCGCACGCCGGGGCGGTGCGGGTCGATGTGGTGGCGGTACAGCAGCTCGCTGCGGTACACGTTGCCGACCCCGGCGATCACCGTCTGGTCCATCAGCAGCGCGCCGATCGGTCTGCGCGACTTGCGGATTCGCGCCCAGGCCAGCGACGGGTCGGCGTCGCGGCGCAGCGGGTCGGGCCCGAGCCGGCCGATCACGTCGCCGATCTCGGGTTCGGCGAGCACCTCGCACACCGTCGGCCCGCGCAGGTCGGCGCCGTACTCGGTGCCGACCATCCGCATCCGCACCTGTCCCACCGGCAGCGGCTGCGTTTTCCCGGCCGCAAGAGGCCACTCCGTGAACGTGCCGTACAACCCGAGGTGCACGTGCACCACCTGACCACCCTCGTAGTGGTGGAACAGGTGCTTACCCCAGGCGTCGGCCTTGGTGAGCACCCGGCCGCTGACCGCGGCCGCGCCGTCGGCGAAGCGGCCCTGCGGGCTGGACACCAGCACCGGGGCACGCCCGAAGCGCCGCTGGTGCAACCGCGCCAGCCGGTGCAGCGTGTGGCCCTCGGGCATCCGGGCTAGGCGCCGGGTACCGGGGGTGCGACGTGGGTGCGCTCGTACTCGGACAGGATGTCGATGCGCCGCTGGTGGCGTTCGGCCTCCGACCAGGGGGTGGTCAGGAACGCGTCGACGATCGCCAGCGCCTCCTCGAGGCTGTGCATCCGGCCGCCGATGCCGATCAGCTGCGCGTTGTTGTGCTCGCGGGCCAGCTTGGCGGTCTCCACACTCCAGGCCAGCGCGCAGCGCGCCCCCGGCACCTTGTTGGCCGCGATCTGCTCACCGTTGCCCGAGCCGCCGAGCACGATGCCGAGGCTGCCCGGGTCGGCGACGGTTTTCTGCGCCGCGGCGATGCAGAACGCCGGGTAGTCGTCGTCGGGGTCGTTGACGAACGCCCCGCAGTCGACCGGCTCGTGTCCGGTCTTGCGCAGGTGCTCGATGATGGCCTGCTTGAGGTCGAAGCCGGCGTGGTCGGCTCCCAGGTAGACGCGCATGGCGGCCATTCTCGCAGACGCGGTGCCGGCCCCCGCCGCGCGCTCAGTCGAACTGCGGCGCCTCGGTGCGGGTGCGCTTGAGCTCCCAGAAGTGCGGGTAGGAGGCGAACGTCACCGACGCGTCCCACAGCTTGCCGGCCTCCTCGCCGCGCGGGATCCGCGACAGCACCGGGCCGAAGAACGCGACCCCGTTGACGTGGATGGTCGGGGTGCCGACGTCCTCGCCGACGGCGTCCATGCCCTCGTGGTGGCTCTTGCGCAGCGCGTCGTCGTACTTGTCGGTGTGGGCGGCCTCGGCGAGTTCGGCCGGCAGGCCGACCTCGGCCAGCGACTCCTTGATCACCTGGTCGAAGTCCTTGTTGTCCTGGTTGTGGATGCGGGTGCCCATCGCGGTGTAGAGCGGCTCGAGGATCTCGCGGCCCTTGAGCTGCTCGGCGGCGATGGCCACGCGCACCGGGCCCCAGGCCTTCTTCATCATCTCCTGGTACTGCTCGGGCAGGTCGCGGCCCTCGTTGAGCACCGCCAGGCTCATCACCCGGAAGTTGACCTCGATGTCGCGTACCTTCTGCACCTCGAGGATCCACCGCGAGGTGATCCAGCACCACGGGCACAGCGGGTCGAACCAGAAACCTGCGGTCGACTTCTGCGGGGCCTTCTCGGTCATTACGGGATCCTTCCGGGCGCGTGCGATCAGAGGTCCATTGTGACAACCGAGACCGGGCGCCGACTGTTCCCGCGCGCTCAGGCGGGCGTCACCGCGGGGTGTGCAGGCGCGGCGACCACGGTGACCACCGTGCGCGGGCCCCCGGTGAGGGCGTCGACGACGCCGGTGGTGACGTAGCCGACGCCGGCGGAGTCGAACACCACCGGGCTCTGCGGGTAGCCGTCGAGGTCGATGCGCACCGGGGTCAGACCGCCCGGGCGCACGACGAGCACGCCGGTCGACAGGCCGTCGGCACCCTCGACGACCTGGTACACGGCGCCGTCGGGCCCGGAGACCAGGCCCTCGTAGGGGGCGCCGTCGATCGCGGTGGTGGTCCACAGCGACCCGTCCGCGGCGGCCACGGTCAGCGCGTACTCCCGGCCGGGGACCCCGCTGAGCGGATCGAAGTCGGCGTTGGTGACGACGAAGACGGTGTTGTCCGCGCCGACGGTGTGGTCGGTGAAGTAGCCGTCGAGGTGGATGCCGTCGGCGGTTCCGGCGGCCAGGTCGACGAACGTGACCGCGGTGCCGACACCGTCGCCGAGCACCGGCGCGATGTAGGTGAAGGTGTTGTCCGACAGGAACTTCAGGACTCCGGCGTCAGTTCCGGCCAGCGGCATCCGCGCCGGCCGGTCGTCGCCGAGCACGGTCACCACCAGCCCGTCATGGCCGCCGAGCACCGGGTCGGCCGGCACCTCACGGGCGGCGGAGATGACGAACGGGGTGCCGTCCGGGGCGAACCGCACCCCCTGCAGCACCGACGACGCACTGCTTGTGCGGCCGGCGCTGACCAGCTGCCCGTCGATCTCGACGGCGGTGGGTTCGCTTCCTCGGCGCGCGATTTCGACGAGGCTGGACGAGGCGCCGTTGTGGTGCGTGTAGACGGTGCCGTCGGGACCGGTCACCGGGGCGTCCGCGGTCGTCGTGGCGGTCTCGACGAGTCGCGCGCCGGCCACGTCGATCACCGCGACCTCACCGGTGCGCAGGGTCTGGTGTGCGGTGCCGTCGGCGGCGATCCGCGGCCCGCCGCGCGGACCGGCGGGCAGGGTGACCACGGCGACGTCGCCGTCTGGCCCGATCACCACGACTCCCCCGGGCCGCATGGTCAGCAGCGCGGTGCCGCCGGGACCGAGGGTGATCGCCCCGACCGGCGAACCGGTCAGCGAGATCGTCTGGACGGCACCGTCTTTGGGGATCCGCGCCAACGAGTACCGGTACCGGTCACCTGCGACGACCCGCACGGTCTGGAACGTGGTCCCGTCGGGCGCGGTCACGAACTCCAGCGCCGCACCGGGCAGTTGCGCGGCGGTCCTGGTGGCACCGCGCACCGGGTCGATCGCGGTGACGGTGGTCCGGTCGGCGGCGTCCCCGTCGGCGAACGGCCGCGATTCGGTGACCTGATAGGCGATTCCGCCGCCGGTGCCGAACGCGACGGGATAGCCGTCGACGGATGCCTCGACATGCCGGCCGCGGTCGAGGACCGTCACGGTCGTGACGTAACTGTCGGTGTCGGGGTCGTGCCGGTAACTGCTCTGGTAGGCACGCCCGTCGGCGTCGAACACCACCGGGCCCGCCGGGGTGCCCGCCAGCGGGATGGTGCGGCCGGCACCGGTCGCGTCGAGCACGCTCAGCTCGTAGCTGTCGTCACCGGAGTCAGCGAGAACCGTTGTGTTGTAAGCGGTGTGGTCGGGAGCGAAGGTGAAGTGGCTCAGCGCCCCGGGGACCGGCGCGGTGACGGTCGCCGACGGGCGCTGCGGGTCGATGATCGCCACCGCGGTCTCGTAGGTCGCCGTGACGGGATCGTTGCGCACCACCACCTGGAAGCCGATGTCGTTGGGCGCCAGCCGGACCCCGCTGACCGGCACCCCCGCCAAAGCGGGGTAGGCCGCGGTCTCGGCGGCGTGCACCGGTGCGGTGACGGTGATCGGCACGCCCGCACCGCGACTGATCCCGGCGAGGATCGCGAACGCCACCTCGGCACCCGACACCGTGAACGCCTGCACCCGCGACACCGGGGTCGGCGTGAAGGTCCACCGCCCGGTGACCGGGTCGACGTGGACCGCACCCGCTTCCGGCTGGTCCTGCAGCGCGAAGCTCAGCGCGGTGGTGTCCAAAGCGGTGACGTTGACCGACCCGGTGACGATGCCGGTGCGCAGGTCGACGTCGTCGATGGTGAACGGGTTGTCCACATCGACGATCAGCCCGCCGGTGATCAGGCGGGTGAACAGGGCGACGAGCTCGTCGATCAGCGAGCGCGCGGTGTCGTGGCCGGTGACCGTTCCCGCCGCCGTGAACGTTCCGTGGGTCGCGGCCAGCCGCGGCGCCTCGGGAACGTGCTCGGCGTCCGGGTGCTGGCCGGGCAGCTGACGGCGGACCCAGGCCATCAGGAGCCATGCCGCCGGACTGTCCAGCGGCACAGCGGGTCCGGGTACCAGCAGCGGGCTCAGCGCGGCGGTCAGCAGGCCGGACACCCGCCGGATCCGCGTGCCGGGCACGGTGGGCGGGTCCGGCGCGGGCAGCACGATCGCGGGCGTTCTGCGCACCGGTGCGGCGACCGTGACGACCGGCACCTCCAGGTAGGTCGGTGCCAGCCAGAGTTCATCCGCCGGATCCCAGACCGGACTCGTCGACACCGGACGCGGGTGAACCTGGCCGACCGGGCGCAACCAGGCGTCGTCGTTGGCGGCGGTGTCGCCCGGCCAGTGGTCGCCGCCGCCGTCGCCGGGCGCCTGCGGGGCGGGTGCGTGGTGGCCGTTGAACAACGGCACCACCCGGGGCCGGGTCGGGGGCGGAGCCTCCGCGGCCCCGTCGTCGCTGACGGTCGCGGCGCTGCCGAACGAACCGGACTCGTCGAGCGCCTCGATGTCGTCGGTGTCGGAGGTGTGCGCGCCGCCCGACGAGCCGTAGGTGACCGGGGGCGAGGTGCCGACGACGACGGTCGTGCCGTCGGGATCGAGCGCGGGGCCCACGGCCTCGTCCGCCCCGGCGTCGAGAATCACGTCGTCGAGGCCGAACGACGTCGCGCCGATGCCCGTCACCCCGTCGGAGAGGTCGCCGGTCTCCGACGGCTGCGGGCCGGTGTCGGTGTTGTCGTGGTCGGACGCCGACGGCTCGGCGCCGGGTGTGGGATCGGCGAACGCGATGGGCGGGGCCGCGACGGCGGCACCGACGCCCAGGGCAAGCGCCAGCGCCCCCACACGTCCGATGTACCGCGCATGCCCTCGCGCGCTCATAGGTCTCCGTCCATGGCGTTGCCCGACTTCTGACGGTAGGGACTTATCCGCGCCGAGGAATCAGGGGTTTCCCCACACTTCGCCGCACGTCGGACGCCTGATCCCGATTAAGCGTCAAATGAGAAACGCCTCAATGTGCAAACGGAGACCGAACCGTGTTCTGGATGTGACCTGGGTGACGAATCGTGACCAAAGTGATGAAACGTGTTACTTCCGCCACCGGCATCTCCGTGTTCTCGGTCGGCCTGACGTGCGCGATGGCCGTGGGCGCGGGCCCGGCGCACGCGCAGACCGACGGTCTCGATGACGCCTTCCTGGCCGCGCTCACCGGCGCGGGCATGACGGTCGCCAACCCCGTCGACATGGTCCGGCTCGGCGAGTCGGTGTGTCCGATGCTCGTCGAACCCGGCAAGAGCCTGGCCAAGATCTACACCCGGGTCTCCGACAGCGGTATCCCGCCCGATCTCGCGGCGTTCTTCACCGGGATCGCGATCTCCACCTACTGTCCGCAGGCGATCGCCTCGGTGGGCAACGGCACGATCCTGGACTGGCTGCCCGCGGCGCGGGCCATACCCGGCCTGTAACCCGCGCGGCCTCTCGGTTGGTGCCTATAGGTTGGTGAGGTGGCACTTCCCAACCTGACTCGCGACCAAGCCGTTGAACGCGCCGCCCTGGTCACCGTCGAGCGCTACCGCATCGCTCTCGACCTCACCGACGGGGCGGGCAAGCCCGGCGAGCGCACCTTCCGGTCGACCACGACCGTCGAGTTCGACGCGACCGCCGGCGGCGACACCTACATCGACATCGCCGCCGACAAGATCCACCGCGCCACGCTCAACGGGCGCGACATCGACGTGTCGGGCTACGACGAGTCCACTGGCATCCCGCTGACCGGTCTGGCCGAGCGCAACGTCGTCGTCGTCGACGCCGACTGCCGCTACTCCAACACCGGTGAGGGCCTGCACCGGTTCGTCGACCCGGTCGACGACGAGGTCTACCTGTACTCCCAGTTCGAAACCGCGGACGCCAAGCGGATGTTCGCGTGTTTCGACCAGCCCGACCTCAAGGCTACCTTCGACATCACCGTGACCGCCCCGGCGCACTGGGAGGTGGTGTCCAACGGCGCCACCGTCAGCGTCGAGGACGACGGCGCGGCCAAGAAGCACACGTTCGCCGAGACCCCGCGGATGAGCACCTACCTGGTGGCGCTGGTGGCCGGGCCGTACGCGCGCTGGGACGACGTCTACCGCGACGAGCACGGCGAGATCCCGCTGGGCCTCTTCTGCCGCAGGTCGCTGGCGCAGTACATGGATCCCGAGCGGCTGTTCACCGAGACCAAGCAGGGCTTCGGGTTCTACCACCGCAACTTCGGGGTGCCGTACGCGTTCGGCAAGTACGACCAGCTGTTCGTGCCGGAGTTCAACGCCGGCGCCATGGAGAACGCGGGCGCGGTGACGTTCCTCGAGGACTACGTGTTCCGCAGCAAGGTCACCCGGGCCTCCTACGAGCGTCGCGCCGAGACCGTCCTGCACGAGATGGCGCACATGTGGTTCGGCGACCTGGTCACCATGAAGTGGTGGGATGACCTGTGGCTCAACGAGTCCTTCGCGACGTTCGCGTCGGTGCTGTGCCAGGCCGAGGCCACCGAGTACACGCAGGCGTGGACCACGTTCGCCAACGTCGAGAAGTCGTGGGCCTACCGCCAGGACCAGCTGCCGTCGACGCATCCGGTCGCCGCCGACATCCCCGACCTGCACGCCGTCGAGGTGAACTTCGACGGCATCACCTACGCCAAGGGCGCCAGCGTGCTCAAGCAGCTGGTGGCCTACGTGGGGCTGGAGTCGTTCCTCGCAGGTCTGCGTGACTACTTCCGCGACCACGCGTTCGGCAACGCGACGTTCGGAGATCTGCTGGGCGCGTTGGAGAAGGCGTCGGGCCGCGACCTGTCGGGCTGGGGTCGCCAGTGGCTCAAGACCACCGGCCTGAACAAGCTGCGCCCGTCGTTCGACGTCGACGCCGAGGGCCGGTTCACCCGGTTCGCGATAGAGCAGAGCGGTGCCGCGCCCGGCGCCGGTGAGACCCGGGTGCACCGCCTGGCGGTCGGCATCTACGACGACGACGGCAGCGGCAAGCTGGTGCGGGTGCACCGCGAGGAGCTCGACGTCGAGGGCGAGACCACCGAAGTTCCTGCACTGCAGGGGGTTTCGCGCGGCAAGCTGATCCTGGTCAACGACGACGACCTGACGTACTGCTCGCTGCGGCTGGACCCGGACTCGCTGCAGACGCTGCTGACCCGTATCGCCGACATCGCCGAACCGCTGCCCCGCACGCTGGCGTGGTCGGCGGCATGGGAGATGACCCGCGACGCCGAGCTGCGCGCCCGCGACTTCGTCGCGCTGGTGTCCTCGGGTGTGCACGCCGAGACCGAGGTCGGTGTGCTGCAACGGCTTCTGCTGCAGGCGCAGACGGCGCTGAACTCCTACGCCGAACCGCATTGGGCGGCGTCGCAGGGCTGGCCGGCGTTCGCGGACCGGCTGCTGGAGTTGGCCCGCGGCGCGGAGGCCGGCTCGGACCATCAGCTGGCGTTCGTCAACGCGCTGTGCACCTCGGTGCTGTCGCAGCGGCACACCGATGTGTTGAAGGCGCTGCTGGACGGCGATCCGGCGGAGCAGGGCCTGTCCGGGCTGGTGGTGGACACCGATCTGCGGTGGCGGATCGTGACCGCGCTGGCCGCGGACGGCGTCGTCGACAACGACGGCACCGACACGCCGTTCATCGACGCCGAAGCGCAGCGTGACCCGACGGCGGCGGGCCGGCGCAACGCAGCGGCCGCGGCGGCGGCGCGTCCGCAGGCGGCGGTGAAGGCCTCGGCGTGGGAGCAGGTCATCGAGGACGACACGCTGGCCAACATCACCGCGCGTTCGATCATCGGCGGGTTCGTCCAGCCGGGTCAGTATGAGCTGCTCAAGCCGTTCCGCGACAAGTACTTCGAGGCGATCTCCGGGGTGTGGCAGCGCCGGTCCAGCGAGGTCGCGCAGACCGTGGTGGTCGGGCTGTACCCGTCGTGGGACATCAGCGAGGAGGGCCTGGCCGCCGCCGACCGGTTCCTCGCCGACTCCGAGGTGCCGCCGCCGCTGCGCCGGCTGGTGCTCGAGGGCCGCGCCGGGGTCGAACGGTCCCTGAAGGCCCGCACCTTCGACGCCGGCTGACCCGCCGAATAATCCGCGAGCGTGCGTGTCTGCACACGACACGCCGCGGATTTTCCGGCATTTGCGCACGCTCGCGCTGCATGCTCTGCAGGTGGCGGTCAGCAGGAGTCGCAAAGCGCGTGCGGCGCGGCGTCGTCAGCGTCGCGTCGCCGCCGTCGTCAACGACCTCACCCCCGCACAGTGGGCGGCGTTGAAGGAGGCGTGGCAGGGCTGCGCGTACTGCGGTGCGACGGACCGTCCGCTGCAGAAGGACTGCGTGATGGCGATCAGCCGCGGCGGCCGCTACACCGTCGACAACGTCGTGCCGGCATGCCCGTCGTGCAACACCAGTAAGTGCAACGACGAGGTCACCGGTTGGCTGCGCCGTAAGCGGCTCGACGAGCGCCGGTTTCTCGAGCGCTACATCGAGATCCGCAGGATGCTCACCGAGACGTCGGTCAGTTAGCGAGTGTCGGCGGGAAACGCCTCGGGGCAAGCCTGACGCAACTCGTCGGCCGTGCCGTAGATCAGATCTGCGGCTTCGACAAGCCGCGGATCACTGTCGGCATTCGTACGCAGCGCTTCGGCGAACGTGTCGAAGCCGTCGGCCCAGGTGTTCAGCGTGTCCTTCAGCTTCGGGTCGTCGACAGCACGCGTGGCGTCGCGAACCTTACGGGCCAACTCGGCCGCGGGACCGCCTCCCGCTTGATCCTGTGCTGCGGATTCGGACCACTCGCGCGCCAGTTCCGCCACTACCTGGCAATCCGATTCGGAGGCAACGGATTCCCTGTTCCATATCACCAGGGCTGTCACTGTCGCCAGGCAGACAACCACGGCGACAAGCGCCAGCAACCACTTCCGGTCAAGCCTGTTCAATTCGTTCCCTTCACTCGGCTTCGACGCGATATGACTCGGGACAGGCCTCGCGCAACTCGTCGGCCGCCCCGAACACCAGGCCCAAGGCCCGGACCAGGGTCGGGTCGTTGTCGTCCACCGCACCGGCGGGTCCGCGCCGGATCTCAGCCAGCGGGTCGGCCCCTTCCGCCCAACGGTTCAGGTCGTCCCTGACACTCGAACTGGAGACGGAGTCGGCTGCCGCGCGTATGCGTTCGGCAAACGCCCCGGTGACCTCGCCCCGATCCTCGCCGTCCGGCCCTACGCTCGCCCATTCGCGGAAAACCCCTGACACCACGCGACAGTCAGCCTCCGAAGGCGACTGCTGGGCACCTCGTATCACGATCACCGCGGTCGCCAGTTCGACGATCAAGACGGTGGCGATCCCCGCCCGAAGCCAAGGAGTGTGCGTCACGCTGTGGTCACCCTCCGGACACTATGACCGGGTGGTCTCTAGATGGCACGGGTATATGGTGTTGACCCCCAAACGGATTCGGGATGTACAGCGGAAGTCGAGGGTTCCGCGCCTGGATCTGGTAGATGTCCTTGATGTCGATCGGCTCCCACTTGTTTTGCCCCCAGTGGAGCGTGGGGTAACCACCACCGTCATTGTGAGGGACGAGGGCCGTTACGCGTTCTCGCTCAAGGTCGCAATCGACCCAGGTCGCCTGGTACCACTTACCGTTCTGCTCCACCCAACGCACATGACTCGGGTCTCCGTTGAAGCCCTCTCCGGTGACTCGAAACCGGTATGCCTCTTGCATCGTCCACGCAGGCTGTACCCCCCACCCGTTAGGCGGCGGAGGGGCGATTTCCTGCAGCCCGGAGGTTCCACCGACCACAGGCGGTTCAATGTCTCTGTGCCACGGCTTCGGCGGTGCGACTCCGACCGGCGGTCCACCGTCTGGACCCGGCGGGTAGGCCTGGCCGAGCACCCATCGACCGCCACCCGGGGCGGAATCGTTCGGAGGCGGCGGATCGAACGGATACCGCCAGGGCTCATCGCCCTCGGCGCGGCTCGGCTCCTCCTCTTGCGTTCCCTCGTGGTCACCGGCGCCCTGAGGGAAACCGCCGAAACCAGCGCCCAGGAACTGGTATTCGTCCTTGATGCCGTTGATCCTGCCGGCGATCGACCTCATATCGGAGTCGGACCGCTGGATGACCTCGCTCAGCTCGGTGGCGCCGCGGCTCACCACCGAGAGCAGGACACGCTCTCGATTGGCTCCCGGAGGGACGCTGGCCGCCGTGTCGTGCACCCACTGCCGGATCGCGTCGAGGTTCTGCCTGCCCGCGATGACCACCTGAGCCGACCGGTCGACTTCGGCCCGCAGCCGCCGATCGAGTTCGGCGAGCCGCCCGAGCACCCGGTTCTGTCGCTCGTTCGCCGACGAGTACGAGTCTGCCGCGGAGCCGGCCCACTGCGCGGACGGCTGGGCGGACCGCACGGTGGACTCCAGCCTCCGCAACTGACCGCTCTTGTCGAATCCCGATCCATCGACCGGTGGCCCGTCGCCGAAGGTCGACCGAGCCTTCGACCAGATCACGTCGAACCCGTCGAGCACTCCCACCCAGGCGTCCCTCTATTCGCGACCTCTCACGTCCGCCTCAAGCCTATGGCCCGCGCGGGGAGGCTCGTCGCACGAATTTCGACCAGACACCGACCCAGAACACAGCGACGCCCTCCCCGGCTCCGGGGAGGGCGTCGGTGTTCGAACGTCAGTGCGGCGAGACGCCGGCGCTCATCACGCGCACGGCGCTGATGAGCCCGTCGATCAGGTTGCCGTCCTTGAATGACGCGGCGGCGGCGGACACCCCCAGCGGGGCGGCCTCTTCGATGCCGCGGCCCTTGACGTCGGCGCCGTAGACCACCTCGATGGCGCGCTGGTTGGGCGACACCGCGAGCAGCACCGCGTTGTTGGGCGTCGGCACCTTCGCGAGGATCTCGCGGGCCGTCGCCGCGGTGTCCTCGCCGAGCCCGCCGATGTAGACGGCGAAGCGGGCCTTGGCCGCGCGCGAGCCGTACTGCAGCGCCTCGTCGAGGGCCACCAGGTCTTTGACGGGGAACGGGTACTGAACCGACAACTCGCCCGGTTCGGTGACCCCGGAGAGCCGGCCGCTGGAGGTTACCGCCCAGCCGAGCGGCAGGTTGGCCGGATCGACCGTCTTGACGTCACCACTTGCCACTTGCGCCGCCTCCAATCGTCAGCGAGTGCGAGCCGTGGCCGTGATCGGCCGGTTCCTCGGACGCCCACAGGATGGGTGCGTGCGTCCACGGCTCGGAGAGCTTGTAGGTCTCGGGGTGCGGGCCCTTGCGGTTCTTGCCGACGCCCCAGATCAGGCCGATCAACACCAGCGTTGTGACCAGTGGAACCAGGCCCATTAGCGAATGACTAAGTGCGGTGCTCACGGGCAAACCGTATACCAGCGCCCGGTCAGGCCGCTCCCTCGCCCAGGTATCGCACCCATGCCGGGTCGAGTTCCTTGACGGTCGACAGCAGCCGCCAGTGCTGGCCCTTCGGCGGCGTCGGGACCGTGCGCAGGGTCCAGCCCAATTCGGCCAGCAACCGGTCGGCCTTGCGGTGGTTGCACGACGAGCAGGCCGCCACGCAGTTCTCCCAGGAGTGCTCACCGCCGCGACTGCGCGGCACCACGTGGTCGACGGTGTCGGCCTTGGAGCCGCAGTACGCGCAGCGGAACCGGTCACGGTGCATCAGTGCCGCCCGGGTCATCGGGACGCGGGCCCGGTACGGCACCCGCACGTAGGTGCGCAGCCGGATCACCGACGGGACGACGATCGAGTGGGTGGCCGAGTGGATCACCGGGCCGTTCGGGTCATCGTGGACGACGTCGGCTTTTCCGCATAAAAGCATGATGACCGCCCTGCGCATCGTCAGAGCGGTCAACGGTTCGTAGGTCGAGTTCAGCAGGAGGACGCGGCGGCGTCCCCATATCGAGGCGTCCCCGCCGCCGGGCGGGTGGGTCTCGACACTGTGCAGGACGCGGGACGACCCCGGCGGTGCCGCGGTCGTGACAGGGCGGCTCCGGTGGCCGGCCCTCGTGGACTGGCCTTTCTTTCGATGCGCCATACGTCCTCCGAGGAGACAGTTCACCACGGATCGGTGTTCACCGCACGACAATTCTGCGCGTGTTCGCAGGTCAGTCCGGCGAACTTCCGGTGTCGCGACCGGCTGACCTGGCGAATCCCGCGGCAAGGGACAATGGGGAGCGTGACGCAGCCGCAGGGATCGTTCTACGACGAGGTCGGAGGCCACGAGACGTTCCGCAGGATCGTGGCGCGGTTCTACGAGTTGGTCGCCGAGGACGAGATCCTGCGCCCGCTGTACCCCGAGGAGGATCTGGGCCCGGCCGAAGAGCGGCTGAGGATGTTCCTCGAGCAGTACTGGGGCGGACCGCGCACCTACTCCGATCAGCGTGGGCATCCGCGGCTGCGGATGCGGCACATGCCGTTCCGGATCGGGTTCCTCGAGCGCGACGCCTGGCTGCGGTGCATGCACACCGCGGTGGCGTCGATCGACGCGCAGATGCTCGACGACGCCCACCGCAGGGTGCTGCTGGACTACCTGGAGATGGCGGCCGACTCGATGGTCAACTCGGCGTTCTAGTCGTCGTCACTGGCTGCCGGAGCCGCCGTCACCACCCCGCACGACGCCGTCGTCGCCGAGCACGCCGCGGCGCCGTCCCCAGCCACCACAGCTCGTCGGACGGCGGGGACAGTGTCGCGTCGACCGACGCCAGCAGCACGCGAGGCTCACCCGGCGGCGAGGCCAAACCAGCCAAGCCGACGACAGCCGCGCCGTGCACCCCGGCGAACGCCAGTTGCGACCACCCGATTCGAATGTTGCTGGGGATATCCGACTAGCTGCTACGACGCAGATCCAATAATTAACGTGATCGACAAATTGCGTGTGCTGGATTCCGGAATTTTCTTTGTGAACGCAAGTTCCTGGCGACGCTCCGCGACTGCTGGTCCAGACTGGGGTCAACGACGCGAAGGAGGCCGGTGAGCAATCCCAGCAGCGGACCGTGGTGGGCGAACGCGGTCTTCTACCAGGTGTATCCACGGTCGTTCTGCGACAGCAACGGCGACGGCGTCGGGGACCTCGACGGCGTGACGTTTCGCCTTGACTACCTGAAATCGCTTGGTGTGGAGGCGATCTGGCTCAATCCGGTGATGGTTTCGCCGATGCACGACCACGGTTACGACGTCGCCGATCCGCGCGACATCGACCCGCTGTTCGGCGACCTGGCCGCGCTGGACCGGCTCGTCACGGCCGCACACGCCCGCGACATCAAGGTGACGATGGACCTGGTGCCCAACCACACCAGCTCCGCACACCCCTGGTTTCAGGCCGCGCTCGCGGCCCCACCGGGCTCTCCCGAGCGTGGCCGCTACATCTTCCGAGACGGCGCCGGCCCGGACGGTTCGCGACCCCCGAACAACTGGCTGTCGATCTTCGGCGGCCCCGCCTGGACCCGCGTCACCGACCCCGACGGCACGCCCGGCCAGTGGTACCTGCACCTGTTCGACGCCACCCAGCCCGACCTGAACTGGGAGAACCCGGAAGTGCTCGCCGACCTCGAGGTCACGCTGCGGTTCTGGCTCGACCGCGGCGTCGACGGGTTCCGCATCGACGTCGCGCACGGGATGGCCAAACCGCCGGGTCTGCCGGACATGCCGGTGACCAAGCCCGAGCTGCTGCTCGCCGAGATGGACGACGACCCCCGGTTCAACAACGACGGCGTCCACGACATCCACCGCGCCATCCGCCGGGTGCTCGACGACTACCCGAATGCCGTTGCCATCGGTGAGGTCTGGGTCTACGACAACGAGCAGTTCGCACGCTACCTGCGCCCCGACGAGCTACATCTCGGCTTCAACTTCCGGCTGGTGCGCGCCGGGTTCGACGCCCTCGACGTCCGAGCGGCGATCGAAAACGCCGTCGCCGCTGTCGAACTCGTGGACGCCGTGCCCACCTGGACGTTGGCCAACCACGACGTGGAGCGCCCGCCCACCCGGTACGGCGGCGGCCTGACCGGACTGGCCCGGGCCCGGGCGATGGTGCTGGTGATGCTCGCGCTGCCCGGGCCGGTGTTCATCTACAACGGCGAGGAACTCGGACTGCCGAACGTCGACGACCTACCCGATGAGGCCCTGCAGGACCCGGTGTGGGAACGCTCGGGCCACACCCGCCGGGGCCGCGACGGCTGCCGCATCCCGATCCCGTGGTCGGGCGACGATCCGCCGTTCGGGTTCTCGACCAACCCGCACACCTGGCTGCCGATGCCGCCCGCGTGGACGGACCTGACGGTCGAGAGACAGTCCGCCGATCCGTCGTCGACGCTGGCGCTCTACCGGCGCGCCATCGAAATCCGCCGCAGGCGTGCCGAATTCAGCGGGTCGACGGTCGAGTGGCTGGACTCCCCCACTGACGCCCTGGTGTTCCGCCGCGGCGGTCTGGTGTGCGTGCTCAACGCCGGCGCCGCGCCGATCCCGCTGCCCGAGGGCGAGGTCCTGCTGACCAGCGACCCCGTCGCCGACGGCGCCCTGCCACCCGACACCGCCGCCTGGCTGGCCTGACTTTCTTCCCCCTTCCCGCGAGCGTGCGTGTCTGCACACGACACGCCGCGGAAAATCCGTATTTTGCGCACGCTCGCGGACGGCGGTCCCCATCCAGCGCGCAGTTCTACGCCAGATCGCGAATCGTCGTAAACGACTGCCCTGCTGTAGAACTCGCGACAAACTGTCCGCGCTCAGCCGTCACGAGCGTGCGCAAATGCAGGAAAAATCGCGGCGTGTCGTGTGCAGACACGCACGCTCGCAAAAAAGAGCTAGGGCAGGACGGCGAGCGGGTCGGTGCGACGACGGTAGACCGAGCCGAAGCGGGCGTCGAGGCGCAGCCATGTCGGCGACACCCGCACCCGCACGATCTCGTCGGCCGCTACCGCATCGCGATCGACCGGCAGGAAACCCATGGCGGTCAGGGCGAACACGCAGCGCATCGGGACACCGACGCTCTCCTGCCCCGCACTGACCACCACGACCTCCTGGTCCAGCAGCGACGCCGGCGGTCCGTGCCCACCCGAATGCTCGCGGACCAGTTCGCCGCCCCGCTCGGCCAGCTCCAGCATCACCCGCGCGGGCAGATCGTCGAGATGCACGAACCCCGTCTCCGGCGGCAACGCGCCACGCCACGCCGAGTCCATCGCGAAACCGGTGTCGACGTAACCGTTCCCGGGGTCCACCATGGCCAGGCCGGCCACCAGCGCGTCAGCGCCGGCCGTCAGATCCCGCGGCTGCACCCGGCCCGCGACCGCCCTTCCGGCCAGCACGTCGAACCCGGTGGCCACCCAGGCACCGACCAGCCCGTCGGCCCGCTGCCGCAGCCGGATCACCGCCGCGTCGTCGAGGCGGACCGCCCGCTCGGCGAACGTCGCCAGGTCTGCGCGGTGGTCGATGTCGCTCAGCCACAGCCCGCGCTCGGGCTGCGTCACCGCAGCCAACGCTGCAGGTATTCCCGCTGCTGCTCGGAAATCCGGTGTAGCCGTTGCTCTTTGATGTGCACCGTGGCCAGTTGTGTCTCGGCGATCACCGCGGGCTTGGAGTCCGGCGCCGCGTTCACCGACCGCACCTCGTAACCGATGGTGAAGTCGACCGAACGCACCCGGGTGGTCCACATCGTCACCTGCAGCGGCGAGTCCACCAGCCGCAGCTGCGCCTTGTAGGAGATCTTCACGTCGGCGATGAGCAGCCCGATGGTCTCGATCTCCGGACCGAACGGCTCCCGCAGGAACGGGATCCGGGCCTCCTCGAGGATCGTCACCATCGTGGCGTGGTTGATGTGCTGGTACATGTCGATGTCGGACCACCGAACATGCACGGGAGCCACGAATCCCGTCGTACCTGCACTGCCTGTCGCACTCGTCACCGAGATGTCCCCAATCCACTTGTTCGCGTCATACTGCGGATCTGACGCGCCGCCACCGACAGCGTCGCCAGGTCGTGTTCCTCACTGTCGTAGATCTCGGTGAGGGTGCGGTGGGCGCGGCTCACCCGTGAGCTGTTGGTGGCCTCCCACTCGGCGATCTTCTCCTCACCCGTCTCGTCCGGTTCACCGACGGCGAGAACGTCCATGCACAGTGCCCGCAACGACCCGTAGATGTCGTCACGAATGGCCAACCGCGCCAACGAGTGCCATCGGTCGTCGCGCTCCAGCCGCGACACCGCGGTCAGCAGTGTATCGGCCTTGAGATAGTCCATGAGCGCGAAGTAGGTGTCGGCGACCTCGGCGGGCTCACGGTCGACGATGTCGGCGATGTCGATGACGTCGAGGAAGCTGAACTGGTACAGGCCGGTCGCGACCGTGTACGCCAGGTCGGCGGGCACCCCGCGCGAGGAGAACTCGGCGGCCTCCTTGCCGACGATCGCGGCGTCGTCGCCGCGCAGCCACTCCGAGATCCGCGGCGCCAGCGCCGACACCTTCGCCGCGAACCGGTTGATCTCCGCGCCCACCGCCAGCGGCTGCGGCCGGTAGTTCAGCAGCCAGCGGCCGGCGCGGTCGACCAGGCGCCGCAGGTCCAGTGTCATCCGGTCGGTCACGGCCGTCGGGGCGGCCCCCTCGGCGCCCACCCGCCGGATCCGCTGCCACACCTCGTTGATCCCGAAGATCGCGTCGGCCGCCGCGTAGCTGCGCACCGCGTCGACGTAGCCGACGCCGGCGTCCTCGGTGATGCGGTACGCGTACGAGATACCGCAGGTGTCGACGAGGTCGTTGACCAGCATGGTGGTGACGATCTCGCGGCGCAGCTGATGCGACCGGATCTCGGCGCCGAACTGCTCGCGCAGCTTGGCCGGGAAGTACGCCGGCAGCCGGGACGCGAACACCTCCTGGTCGGGCAGGTCGCTGGCCAGCACGTCGGCCTTCAGCGCGAGCTTGACGTGGGCCATCAGCGTCGCCAGTTCCGGTGAGGTCAGCCCGATCCCGAGCTCGGCGCGACGCTCGATCTCCTTGTCCGACGGCAGCGCCTCCAGGTCCCGGTTGAGCCCGCGTTCGCTGACCAGCTCGCGGATCATCCGGGCGTGCACCTGCAGCAGGCTGGCCGCGTTGGCGCGGCTGGTGCCCATCAGGTCGTTCTGGTCCTCGTTGTCGCGCAGCACCAGCCGGCCGACCTCGTCGGTCATCGACAGCAGCAGGTCGGTGCGCTCCTCAGGACGGACCTTGCCCGCGGTGACCAGCGAGTCGATCAGGATCTTGATGTTGACCTCGTGGTCCGAGCAGTCCACCCCTGCGGAGTTGTCCAGCGCGTCGGTGTTGATGCGGCCACCGGCCAGGTTGTACTCGATGCGACCCTTGGCGGTGACGCCCAGGTTGCCGCCCTCACCGATCACCTTGGCGCGCACCTGGTTTCCGTTCACCCGTACCGGGTCGTTGGCGCGGTCGCCGACGTCGGCGTCGGATTCGGTCTCGGCCTTGATGTAGGTGCCGATGCCACCGTTCCACAGCAGGTCGACCGGGGCGCGCAGGATCGCCTTGATCAGCGTGGGCGGGGTGAGCTCGTCGACGTCGTCGTCGATGCCGAGCGCGGCGCGCACCTGCGGGCTGATCGGAATCGCCTTGTGCTGCCTGCTGTACACGCCGCCGCCGGCGCTGATCAGCGAGGTGTCGTAGTCCTCCCAGCTCGATCGCGGCAGCTCGAACAGGCGCTTGCGTTCCTCCCACGACCGAGCGGCGTCGGGGTCGGGGTCCAGGAAGATGTGCCGGTGGTCGAACGCGGCGATCAGCCGGATGTGCTTGGACAGCAGCATCCCGTTACCGAACACGTCACCGCTCATGTCGCCGATGCCGACGACGGTGAAATCCTGGGTCTGGGTGTCGATGCCCATCTCGCGGAAGTGCCGCTTGACGCTCTCCCACGCCCCCTTGGCGGTGATGCCCATCGCCTTGTGGTCGTAGCCGACCGAGCCGCCGGAGGCGAACGCGTCGCCGAGCCAGAAGCCGTACGACTGGGCCACCTCGTTGGCGATGTCGGAGAACGTCGCGGTGCCCTTGTCGGCGGCGACGACGAGGTAGGCGTCGTCGCCGTCGCGGCGCACCACACCAGGCGGCGGCACCACCTTGCCGGTGGCCTTGTCGACGTTGTCGGTGACGTCGAGCAGACCGGCGATGAACAGCCGGTAGCAGGCCACCCCCTCGGCGCGCTGGGTGTCGCGGTCGGCGGCGGGATCGCCGGTGGGTGCCGGGGGCTGCTTGACGACGAACCCGCCCTTGGCGCCGACCGGCACGATCACCGCGTTCTTGACCGCCTGCGCCTTGACCAGGCCGAGGATCTCGGTGCGGAAGTCCTCACGACGGTCCGACCAGCGCAGGCCGCCGCGGGCGACGTAGCCGAACCGCAGGTGCACACCCTCCACCCGCGGGGAGTACACGAAGATCTCGAACTTCGGTCGCGGCAACGGCAGTTCGTCGATCAGACCGGGATCGAGCTTGAACGACAGCACATCCCGGCGGCGCGCGGAGCCCTCGCGGGTGACGAAGTAGTTGGTGCGCAGCGTGGCCTGGATCATCGACGCGAACGCCCGTAACACCCGGTCGGTATCGAGGCTGACCAGCGCGTCGATGTCGGCGGTCACCGCGGCCGCGGCGGCCTGCGCGTCACGGCGCTTGGCACCGTCTCCGTCGTCGGGGTGGAACAGCGCTTCGAACAGTTCGACCAGCGACCGCGCCGTCGCGGCGTTGTCGTTGAGCACCGTCTCGATGTGCGCCTGGCTGTACGGGAATCCGGCCTGGCGCAGGTATTTCGCGTATGCGCGCAGCACCGCCACCTGCTGCCAGTCCAGTCCGGCGCGCATCACCAGCTCGTTGAACCGGTCGATCTCGGCGCGGCCCTGCCAGATCGCGGTCAGCGCGTCGGCGAACCGTGCCGACGTGGCGTCGCGTTCCTCGGCGGAGGTGATCCGCGGGATCGACTGGTGCGGTGAGATCTTGAACTGGTAGATCGACACGCACAGCCCGTCGGGTCGGGTCACCGTGAACGGGCGTTCCTCGAGCACCACGACGCCCATCGACTGCAGCATCGGCAGCAGGTCGCTCAGCGACGCCGAGTGCCCGCCCAGGAACAGGGTCAGCTGTGCGGTGCCCTCCTCGAGGTCGACGAGGACGGGTCTTATCGAACCCTGTTGCAGCTTTTCGATGATCGCGATGTGGGCGATGGCGTCCGACGGGGCGACGGCCTGCTTGTAGGTCTCCGGGAACGCCGTCGCGTAGTGCTGGGCGGTGCGCTGGCCGATGGCCCCGGTCTTGACCGCACCGATCAGCCGGTCGCCCCAGGTGCGTGCGGCCTCGGTGAGCAGGTCCTGGATCCGTGACTCGTTGGTCTCGCTGAGGTCGATGTCGCGGGCCCGGGTGCCGTCGGGCATGCGCACGGTGAAGTGCACGACGGCCCAGGGTGATTCGCTGACCCGCGCGGTGTACTCGATGCTCTCGCCGCCGAGTTCGCGCACCAGGATGTCCTGCATCTCCAGCCGCACCCCGGTGGTGTAGCGGTCACGCGGCAGGTACACCAGGCAGGACACGAAGTGTGCCAGCGAGTCGGCGCGCATGAACAGCAGGGTGCGCCGGCGCGAGCCCAGGTCGACCACGGCCTTGACCATGTCGAGCAGGTCGCGCGCCGACAGCGCGAACAGTTCCGAGCGCGGGATGGTCTGGATGATGTCGAGCAGCAGTTGGCCCGGGTGGCTGGGGTCGCGCCGCGACATCTCCAGCGCCTCCCGCACCTGCCGTGAGATCAGCGGGATCTCGAGCACGTTGGCGTTCATCGCCGACACCGTGAACAACCCGACGAAGCGGTGCTCGACCGCGTTGTCGGGGTGCTGCTCACGTACCACGACGATGTACGGGTAGGCGCCGTAGCGCAGGTAGCTCGGGATGGTGGCCTGCGCCAGCACCAGCAGTTCGTCGTCGCCGGTGAGCTGGGGCAGCACGTCCTGGCGCAGCCGCAGCACGCCGAGCCGGCTGGCCGGGTCCACCGCGGCGTGGCCGTCGTGCACCCGGCAGCGCTGGTAGCCGAGCAGCACGAAGTGCCCGTCGGCCAGCCAGCGCAGCAGCGCGGCGACGTCGGCGCGGTCCGGCCCGCGGAACCGCTGCCCGGTGTCGGTGTCGAGGTCGCGGGCCAGCCCGAGCAGCGCCGCCCCCAGCGCCTCGGTGTCCAGGGCTACGTGACGGGCGTCGGCGAGCACGCTGGGCAGCAGCTGCACCACCTGGCGCACCGCCGCGGCGTCGTAGGTGGGCGCCAGCTGCACGTGGATCCAGGCCTCGTCGACCCCGTCGTGCATCCCGGCGGCGTCGGCGACCGGGGTGGCGTCGAGCAGCTCGCCGGCCCGCGCCCGGTGCACGCGTAGCACCGGGTTCATGATCGCGGTGTAGGCCACCCCGAACCGGTGCAGCAGCACCGTCACCGAGTCCATCACCATCGCGGTCTGGTCGGTGACGATCTGCAGGGCGGGGCCGATGCCTTCCGGGTCGTCGGCGGGGTACACCGCCACCCGGGTGTCGCCGAACGGGCGGAACGCGGCGAGCCTGTGCTGCGCGGCGATCAGCCCCGGCGTGACCGCCCGGCCCGCCGCCGCGGCCAACGGCATCGTGACCGTGGCGTCGGCGGTGGGCGCGTCGGCGTGCGGACCCCGATAGGTCTCCAGATAGGCACGCGTCAGGCGGGCCGTGGTCTGGTCATCGAGTACCGGCCCGACCGGGCCGGCCTCCGCCCTCGTTGGTCCCCCGACAGATCCCGGATCAACCGACATGCGACGCTCCTGACCTCTAGGCGCGCGGACCGTCCGTCGTTGGAGGCGCCGCTGCCCGGTGCGGGAGCGACGCCGCGGCCCGCAGCATGACCTTATAAGTCTCGGCGTGCGCGAGGTCCCTGCCTCGCCGGATCAGTCGCGGGTGAGCTTGCGGTAGGTCACCCGGTGCGGCCGGGCCGCCTCGGCGCCGAGCCGCTCGACCTTGTTCTGCTCGTAGGCCCCGAAGTTGCCCTCGAACCAGAACCACTTCGCCGGATTGTCGTCGTCGCCCTCCCACGCCAGGATGTGCGTGCAGGTGCGGTCCAGGAACCAGCGGTCGTGGCTGATGACCACGGCGCAGCCGGGGAAGTTCTCCAGCGCGTTCTCCAGCGACCCGAGGGTCTCGACGTCCAGGTCGTTGGTCGGCTCGTCGAGCAGGATCAGGTTGCCGCCCTCCTTGAGGGTCAGCGCCAGGTTCAGCCGGTTGCGCTCACCACCGGAGAGCACGCCGGCCGGCTTCTGCTGATCCGGGCCCTTGAAGCCGAACGCCGACACGTAGGCGCGCGACGGGATCTCGTTCTGGCCGACCTCGATGTAGTCCAGCCCGTCGGAGACCACCTCCCACACCGTCTTCTTCGGGTCGATGCCGGCGCGGTTCTGGTCGACGTAGCTCAGCTTGACCGTCTCGCCGATGCGCACGGTGCCGCTGTCGGGCTGCTCCAGGCCGACGATGGTCTTGAACAGCGTGGTCTTGCCGACGCCGTTGGGGCCGATGACGCCGACGATGCCGTTGCGCGGCAGCGTGAACGACAGGTCCTTGATCAGCTGGCGGCCGTTGAAGCCCTTGTCGAGGTGCTCGACCTCGACCACCACGTTGCCCAGTCGCGGCGGCGTGGGGATCTGGATCTCCTCGAAGTCGAGCTTGCGGGTCTTCTCCGCCTCGGCGGCCATCTCCTCGTAGCGCTGCAGGCGGGCCTTGCTCTTGGCCTGCCGGGCCTTAGCGCCCGAACGCACCCAGGCCAACTCCTCCTTCAGCCGCTTCTGCAGCTTCTGGTCCTTCTTGCCCTGCACCTCGAGGCGCTCGGCCTTCTTCTCCAGATAGGTCGAGTAGTTGCCCTCGTAGGGGTAGGCGCGGCCGCGGTCGAGTTCGAGGATCCACTCGGCGACGTTGTCCAGGAAGTACCGGTCGTGGGTGACCGCCAGGATCGCGCCCTTGTACTCGGCGAGGTGCTGCTCGAGCCACTGCACGCTCTCGGCGTCGAGGTGGTTGGTGGGCTCGTCGAGCAGCAGCAGGTCGGGCTTGGACAACAGCAGCTTGCACAGCGCCACGCGGCGGCGCTCACCACCGGACAGGTGGGTGACCGGCTCGTCGGGCGGCGGGCAGCGCAGCGCGTCCATGGCCTGCTCGAGCTGGGAGTCGATGTCCCAGGCGTCGGCCGCGTCGAGCTCCTCCTGGAGCTTGCCCATCTCCTCCATGAGCTCGTCGGAGTAGTCGGTGGCCATCAGCTCGGCCACCTCGTTGTACCGGTTGAGCTTGGCCTTGATGGCCACGCCGGCCTCGACGTTCTCGCGGACGGTCTTGGTCTCGTCCAGCGGCGGCTCCTGCTGCAGGATGCCGACCGTCGCGCCGGGCTGCAGGAACGCCTCACCGTTGTTGGGCTGGTCCAGTCCGGCCATGATCCGCAAGACGCTCGACTTGCCGGCCCCGTTGGGACCGACGACGCCGATCTTCGCGCCCGGAAGGAAGTTCAGGCTGACGTCGTCGAGGATGACCTTGTCGCCGTGCGCCTTGCGGACCTTCCGCATCGTGTAGATGAATTCGGCCATGCCGTTGATGTGCCTTTCAGAAATTGCGAGTCTGAGAAAAGGTAATGCTCGCGGACCATCGTAGGCGTGGCCTCTCGACGGTGCGCTAGGCCGTCAGGGGCAGCGCGCCGCTGGACTGGTCCGCGACATGATCAGCACCGCCGTCGGTGTCCCCGTCGGTGGCCTCGTCGAGGTCCTCGGCGCCGTCCCCGGCATCCGGGACCGGCGCCGGGGCCTGGTCGTCCTCCGGGCGGGACCGCACCAGGCGGGCGCCGCAGCGGTTCAGGTCCGGCCCCACCGAGGTGGCCCGCACCTCGACCGAGGAGCGCCGGTTGCCGTCCCGGTCCTCGTACTCACTGGTGTAGACGTGGCCGATGACGATGACGGGGTCACCCTTGACGAGGGCCGCGCTGGCGTTCGCCACCGCCCGACCCCAGCAGCTGACTGTGACGAACAACGAATTTCCCGGCTCCCATGTTCCCTCGGCGGTGCGCCGCCGCGAGTTGCTGGCCAGCCGGAACCGCAGCACCTCCTGATCGCCCACCCGCCGGTGGATCGGGTCGGACACGATGTTGCCCACGATGGTGATCCCGGTCTCGAACATGACTCCTCCAGTTGTTTTCCGAACGTGCCGACGCCGTGCGGCGCCGGTGACACGTCCATTGACCGTGGGAGCACCGACAGCGGACCCGCGTGGAACGCCGGGGCGGCCCAGACTGTGGATGAAGTCGGCGTTGGGGATAACCGGGTTACTGCCGGCCCTGCGCGTCGCGGCGGGCCAGCTCGGCCAGCATCGCGTTGTAGGCGGCCAGATCCGCGTCCTCGTCGCGGTCGGCGGCCCGGTCGAGCCGTTTGGCGGTGCGCTCGTCGTTGCGCCGCCACTGGATCAGCAGCGCGGCCATCACCAGCACCAGCGGGAACTCACCGGCGGCCCAGGCGATGCCGCCGCCGGTCTTCTGGTCGTCGAGCAGGTCGATGTCCCAGGGCAGCTGCAGCGACCGGTAGAACGGCTCGGCCAGCACCGTCTGCATCCCCATCAGCACGACGCCGAAGAACGCGTGCAGCGGCAGCGACGCGAACACCATCGCGAGTTTGCCCAGCTGCGGCAGCTGCCGCGGTGACGGGTCGATGCCGATCACCACCCAGTAGAAGAAGTAGCCGCTCATCAGGAAGTGCAGGTTCATCAGCACGTGGGCGGCGTGGTTGTCGGCCGCGGCCTCGAACAGCCCGCCGAAGTACAGCCCGTAGAACCCGGCGACGAACATCACCGTCGCGACGACCGGCTGGGTGACCAGCCGCGAGTACCAGGAGTGCAGACCCGCCAGGATCCACTCCCGCGGCCCGGGCGGCTCACCGCGGCCGGCGGGCGGCAGCACCCGCAGCGCCAGCGTCATCGGCGCGCCGAGTGCCAGCAGGATCGGCACCAGCATGGACAGGAACATGTGGCCGATCATGTGGATCGAGAACATCACCGGCATGTACCGGCCGATGCCCGACGACGTCGCGATCAGCAGCGCCGCGCACCCGCACAGCCAGCCGATGGTGCGGCCCACCGGCCAGGTGTCGCCGCGTTTGTGCAGCCGCCGCACCCCGACCAGGTACACGACCGCGAACACGATCGCGGCGGTGCCGAAGATCAGGTCGAAGCGCCAGTCCAGCAGCAGCCGGGTCACGGTCGGCGGGCCGGCGATGTCGTAGCCGATGGCCACCTCCACCGGGCTCGGCTGCACCGGCCGCGGCGGTGGCGGGGTGCGGCCCAGCCCGACGGCGATGCCGAACGTCGCGCCGAACAGCACCGCCTCGGTCAGCGCCAGCCGGATCAACGGCCCGCGCGCCTGCGGATCGGCCTTCAGCGCGGCCAGCCCGGAGCGGCGCTGACCCCAGCCCAACGCGCCGAGCAGCACCAGCGCGGCGGTCTTGGCGACGACCAGCCAGCCGTACTCGGTGCTCAGCAGTTCCGAGGGCGCGACGCGGACCAGCGCGTTGATCACCCCGCTGACCGCCATCGTGACGAAGCACCAGAACGCCACTTTGGAGAACCGGCGCGCGGCCAGGTCGGCGTGGCCACCGCCGCGCAGCGCGTGCACCAGCAGCGCGAGCAGCCCGCCGGCCCACAACGCGCCCGCCACCAGGTGGTACAGCAGGCTGTTGGTGGCCAGGTCGTGGTCGCCGCCGCTGGAGGAGTGCCCGGTCAGCACCAGCGGCATCAGCGTCAGCAGCGACCCGGCCAGCAGCGCCGGTGTCCACCCCCACCGCAGCACCGGCAGGCTGGCCACGGTGACGGCGGCGGCCAGAAACGCCGTCCACCGCCACGCTCCCGCGGTCTCGACCAGGCTGGCGGCCGACCAGATGGCGGCGGGGTCGAGGTTGTCCAGCAGGGGCTGGCCGGACACGTCCGACACCGTCAGCGGCACCAGCAGCGCCGCGCACACCGTCCACACCGCCGAGGCGCCGGTGCCCAGCCGCAGCGCCCGGTAGCCGTCGGCGTCGAGCACCCCGTTGTCCTGCGGCGGGGTGAAGAACGCGGCGAACAGGAAGGAGCCGACGGCGACGACGGCGGCGATCTCCCCGGCAGCCCGCACGAACGGCAGCCCGTAGGTGGTCACCGGACCGGGGTTGGGCAGCCCGGTGGCGATCAGCGCGTCGGCCAGTGACAGGGCGGCGATCCCCGCGGCGACGGCACCGGCCAGCACCGCCACACCGACGAGCACCGCCCACACCGCACCGCTGCGGGTGGTGTGCACGCTCGGCGCCGCAGAGGTCATGGCGATTAGCGTATGGCGTGCGCGCCCGATGCCCGAATCGCCAAGTGGGCTGGTGTAATCGCCGTCACTGCGCGCGGGCGGCCCGGCGCGCCCGCTCGCGGGCGAAGAACTGCTCCAGCGAGATCCGCTCCACCTGGTCCATGTCGCGCAGGATCGCCCGCAGCTCGTTGCGGAACGCCAGCCGTCGCTCGGCGAGGTCGGGCGCGGGTTCGAGCAGATGCTGGTCGGCGGCCACCTGCCGGGCGGTCGCGAACAGCAGCGCCGACACCGACTCGTTGTTGCGGACCCGGTTCTGGGCGACGTACTGGTTGCCCAGCCCCAGCGCCCGGTTCGTCAGCTCCTTCTCGTCGAGCTGGGCGGGGGCGTCGCGCAGCGCCTCGGCGACGATCCAGTACGCCTCGAAGAACGGCCTCAGCATCGCCCCGGCCAGCAGTGGCGACTTGACCCGCAGCAGCTCGTTGACCTGTTCCTCGCCGCCGACCACCCGGGCCTGCCAGTCGTCGGTCCAGGACAGCTCCTCGGCGACGTGTTCGCGGAACTCCGCCGAACCGGCGAAGTAGAAGTCGAACTTCAGCAGGTCGCGCAGCCGCATCACCTGGGTCCAGAACGCGTCCACCTGATCGGATTCGGCGCGCCCGGCGTGCACCAGCGCCAACTCGACCAGCGAGGTCTCCAGAAACGCGTCGATGAGCGTGTTGCGGTAGAACGCGGCCTCGTGTTCGTTCTCCGGCGCGATCCGCCACACCGGTTCGCGGCCGCCCTCCACACAGGTGACGGGGTGTCCGCCGGACAGCGCGTCGAGCGCGGCCCGCACCCCTTCGGGGGTGCGTAACCGCAACGCGCTGTTGGTCATCGGCGTCTGCTTCAGCTCCAGGTAGTCCAGCGCCGGCTGCAGCGAGTGGTGAACCTGATCCAGCGTCATCGCGGTGCCGCGGGCGGTGAGCAGCAGCGCCGACACCAGCGCGCTGGCGTTGACCGGGGTGGCGCGCAGGATCCGCCAGGACACCTCGAACGCCATCTTCTGCAGCGCAAGGCGTTTGGCGTCCGGGTCGGTGGCCATCGGTCCGTGCGGGACACCGAGGTACTCGCGCATCGACACCGCGGGCGGGAAACGCACGTAGATCTTGCCGTAGTTGCGTTCGCCCTGCGCCTTGATGAACTTGTAGAGCCACTCCACGCTCTCGGGGGTCTTCTCCCCTCCCCTGGCGTAGGCGGCGTACTCAGAGGTCTCGTGCAACTGGTCGAAGCTGATCGACACCGGCTGCAGCAGGATGTCCTCGCTGCGGCCGTCGAGGTAGGCGTCGGCGACGTAGGCGAGCAGACCGAGCTTGGGCGGCAACATCTTTCCCGTCCGCGACCGGGTGCCCTCGATCGACCAGGACAGGTTGAACCGCTTCTCGACGATGTATCCGACGAACTGGCGCAGCACGTACTTGTACAGCGGGTCGTCGAGCTTGCGGCGCAGGAAGATGACGCCGGAATGCCGCATCAGCGGGCCCATGAACCCGAACGACAGGTTGATCCCGGCGAAGGTGTGCACGGGCGGTAACCGGTTCTCCTGCATGGCAACCGGGACGATCACGCCGTCCAGATAGGAGCGGTGCGAGAACAGCAGCACGGCCGGGTGGTTCTCCAGGTTGCGCCGCAGCAGCTCCACTTCGTCACGGATGTAGTCGATGTTCGGGTCGAATCCGCGGCTGAACACCGCCCGCCCCAGGGACGGGATCAGATCGACCGAGAAGCGGCTCCAGCCGGTAGACAGCTCGTCGAGCATCTCCCCGGCCTTCTCCAGGCTGGCGCCGGGGATCTTCTCCAGGCCTTCCCGGAACCGCGACGACGCCATGATCTCCGGTTTGATCAGCCGCGGCGACTTGTACTCCGGCCCGAGCAGCCGCAGTTCGACCCGCTCGATGGCCAGGATCGCCCGCCGGATGACGAAACGCGCGAACTCACGCGGGTTTTCGGCCGCGGTGGTGTCAGCCCACTGCTGACGCAGTTCGGAGACCTTGGCGGGTTCACCGGCCACCACGCGGGCGCGGCTGGGGTCGCGCCGCAGGATGCGGCGCTGCAGGATCTCGGGCGGACGGTAGGTGTCGCGGCCCGACAGCAGCGCCACCACCTTGGACCGGGTGGGCAGGCCGCCGGGCACCCAGAACACCCGCACCGGCACCACCGAACGGTCCTCGTCCTCCTGCAGTTCGGCGACGAGCTGGGCCAGCACGGTGGGCGGCGGGTCGTCGGAGTCGGGCAGCAGCAGCACGTCGATCTTGGCGCCGGGGTGGTCCCGGCGCTGCTGGTCGAGCCAGTCGTGCAGCAGATCCCGTTCGGCGGGCGATGAGGCCGCCGCCAGCACCAGGGCGTCGCCCTCGGGGATGAACGGCGCGTACTCGTCGGCGGCCGGCCTCACTGCTGCTCCCCCGGTGTCGTCTTCTTCGCGGTGGCCTTCCTCGCCGGCGCCTTCTCGGCGGGTGTCTTCTTGGCGGAAGCCTTTTTCGCGGTGGCCTTCTTCGTGGCGGCCTTCTTCGTGGTGGCCTTCTTCGCCGGCGCCTTCTTGGCCGGCGCCTTCTTGGCCGGCGCCTTCTTGGCCGGCGCCTTCTTCGCGGAGGACTTCGCGGCGGGCGCCTGGGACCGCTCGTACAGCGCCGGTGTCGGCAGCTCACCCCGCGGCCAGTTCTTGAGCGTGTCGAGATAGAGCTGACGCACCTCGTCGATGCGTTCGTTGAGGTTCTCGTGCGTCCAGTCGTCGACGGGGATCGGCGGGTAGACGACGACGTCGACGGTGCCCGGGTTGAACGTCGTCGAATCCCGGGCGGCGATCACCTCGGCGTTGCGGATCACGATCGGCACGATGGGAATTCCCACCGACATCGCGATCCGGAACGGCCCCTTCTTGAACGGGCCGACCTCGGTGGTGTCCAGCCGGGTGCCCTCCGGGGCGATCAGGATGGACAGCCCCTTGCGGGCCAGCTCCTCGACCTTCTTGAGTTCCTCGACGGCCTTCGTCGGATCGTCGCGGTCGATGAACGCGGCGTCCATCACCTTGCCGAGAGTGCCGACGATCGGGTCCTTTTCGAGCTCCTTCTTGCCGACGGAGGTGAAGTCGGTGTCGACGAGGTGCCCGGCGATCAGCGGGTCGGCCTGGTTGCGGTGGTTGAAGATGAACACCGCGGGCCGCTGCTTGGTCAGGTTCTCCCGGCCCAGCACGTTGAGCCGGATACCGATCGCGCTCATCAGCGACCGGCCGAACGCCTGGGTGAAGAAGTTGAGACCGGCGCGCTTGCTGCGGGTGAGCAGGCCCAGCCCGATCGCCCCGGCGGCGATCGGCGCCGCCGTCGCCACCCCCGCCACGGTGCGCAGCTGCGACATCGGGTTGACCGCACTGCGGCTGGTGAACCGCAGCACCGGCCAGCCGCGTTTGGCCGCCACCGCGGCGAGCTTGCCGCCCGGGTTGGTCGGCCGCGGGTTGCCGACCAGGTACATCAGCGCGACGTCCTCGTCACCGTCGGCGTAGAAGTAGCTCTTGGCCAGGTCGACACCGTGTTCGGCGGCGAATTCCTGTACCGCCCTGGCCTTTCCGGGACCCCAGATGATCGGGCGCTGCACCTCCCCGGTGAGCAGACCGTGCTCGTCGACCTCGAACTTGTTGCTCAGCACGTTCGTGATGCCGAGGAACCGCGCGACCGGTTCGACCTGAACGGTCAGCGCCGACGAGCTGAGCACGACGGTGTGGCCGCGGGCCATGTGCGCGCGCACCAGTTCCCGCATCTCCGGGTAGATGCGGCCGACGATCTTCTGCATGAACAGCCGTTCGGCGAGCTCGTCGATGTCCTCGAGCGAGCTGCCGCGCAGCATCCGCGCGCCCTTGCCGATCAGGTCGTCGAACTCCGAGCGGCCCAGCTGGTGGTTGAGCCCGGCCTGCACCATGCCGAGGAACTCACCGACCGACATCTGCCTGCGCCGGAACCGGTCCTGCGTCATCACCACACCGGTGAAGCCGGCGACCAGGGTGCCGTCCAGATCGAAGAACGCCCCGACCTCCGGCCCCTCGGGGCTGGCCTCGATCTCGGCGACCGACCCGGGCAACCTCAGGGTGCCCTTGGCGCCGGAACCCTGAGCGCCAGCACGCTGCGAAGTCACTGCGCCGCACCCCCGTTCGTGCCGTCGACGTGACACGACGCCGGTTCGGCGCGGCCGTCGCCCAGGGCGAGCACCTCGTTGAACCCGTCGAGCAGGCAGCGCGCCCACAGCTCCTGGTCATTGACCGCGGCGCGGTCGTAGCGGCTGGTGACGGTGCAGTAGCCCGACCGCGAGACCAGCACCACCATCATCGCCACCCCGGGCAGCGGGCCCAAGCCGTACTGCCGCAACACTTTCGCGCCGGCGATGTAGGTGTCACCGGCGTACACCGGCACGTTGCTGGCCTGCACGTCGGCGTTGACGACGGTGCCTGCCATCGATTCGAGCACGGTATCGGGCAGCAGGCCGACCAGCGGTGCGATCGCCCCCACCATGTCGATGGCCCGCTCCTCGCGTTTGGTCGTCATCTGGGCGCGGATCTCGCGGATGCGCTCGGCGGGGTCGGCCAGCCCGATCGGGGCGGCGAGATTGACTCCGGCGAACCGGTTTCCGCCCGCGGGATCGGAGTCGGAGCGCAGGTTGACCGGCACCGCCATCGGCAGCGTGTCGACCGGAACGCCCTTCGCCTCGTGGTAGAGTCGCAGCGCACCGCACAGCCCCGCCAGGTAGGCGTCGTTGATGGAGCCGCCCGCGGCCTTGGCGGAGCGGTGCATCACCCCGAATTCGATGTCGATCGCCTCGCTGCGCGACGACAGGCTGCGCCGCCGCAGCACCGGCGACGGTTCGGCGACCGGCCCGACCACCCGGGTGCCCGACATCGCGTACTCGACGACGCTGCCCAGCCGCGACACCGGGTCGCGCACCACCTCGGTGGCGACGTGCGCGGCGCCGGCCAGGGCCCCGCGCAGCCGCCCGGCGATGGTGCCGGGCAGCCGGGTGATGCCCTGACGCATCAGGTCGTTGGGTGAGAGGTCCTGCGGGATGGGCAGCGGCGGCGCGGGCTCCGGCGGCGGGTCGCGTTCCAGGTCGTAGAGGCTGGCGAACATCTCGACGCCGCCGACGCCGTCGGTGACGGCATGGCTGAGGTGCACGACCAGCGCGGCGCGGCCGCCCTCCAGCCCCTCGACCAGGGTGGCGGTCCACAGCGGCCGGGAGATGTCGAGCGGGGACTGCGCGGCCACCTCGGCGAGGTCGAGTACCTGGCGGAAGGTGCCGGGTTCGGGCGCCCGGACGCGACGCAGGTGGAAGTCGAGGTTGAAGTCGGGGTCGACGACCCAGCGCGGCGCGACGGTCGGCAGCGTCGGCATCACGACCTTCTGGCGCAGCCGAAGCACCTTGCGGGAGGCGTACTCGAACTTGGTCCGGAAGGTGTCCCAGTCCGGCGCGCAGTCCAGGATCTCCAGGGTCATGATCCCGGAGCGGGTGCGCGGATTGGCCTCGCCGCGGTGCAGGATCTGGTCGAGCGGGCTCAGTTCCTCGGGAAGACCAGCCGCGTCGAGTTCCGGCACGCTCATCAGGTGTCGCTTCCTCCTCCGACTCAAGTGGTGGCCACCACGCTAGTCGGCGACCTGCCGATGCGAGACGGTTTAGTAGCTGAGTCCCGTTACCTGTGACCGTGCCGCGATAGACTGCCCTCCGCTGCCTCCGTAGCTCAGTGGATAGAGCAGCCGCCTTCTAAGCGGCTGGTCGCAGGTTCGAACCCTGCCGGGGGCGCTGTGCGGCCCCCGCAGGGGTAGAACCTGCCGGGGCGGACGTGCGCGCGGCGGCGCGTGGCACCGCTGCGCCGGACCGGCGAGCGGACCCTCGCGTACCATCGCCGCAGATGTGCGTTTGCTGCGCGTGCGGAAAGGTAGGGGATGGCCAGGTCCGGCAGGGTGAGCAGGTGGATGACCACGATCGCGGCGGCCGGTGTCGCCACCGCGGTCGCAGGGGTGGCGGCCACCCAGCCCGAATCGATCTCGGCGCCGCTGGTCGACCTGTCCGCGCTGATCGTGGTGGGCAGCTCCACCAATCCGACGGGCGCGGGCGTGCAGAACTTCTTCGGCGGCAAGTTCCTGGACCCGATCTACACCGGCCCCAACGGCGACGACATCGTGATCGTCGACTTCCGCAGCGGCCCGCTGGGCATCCAGCAGGCGCTCGACGCAAACGCCGGCGAGCCCAACCTGATCCTCGCCTCCGGGTGGGGCGCGGCCAACGCCAGTTTGCTCGCCCTGGTCGACCGGACCGACCTCGATCAGACGGTGCTGATCTTCGACAACGACGTCGCCCGGCCCGACGGCGGGTTCGGCACCCGGTATCCGTGGTTCGCGTTGATCGGGGTGAACCCGATCCCCACCCCCAGCCGGGTGCCTGCGTTGGCCGCGGTGAACATCGGCTACCAGTACGACTACAACTCCAACGCCCCCGCCGACCTGCTCAACGCGGTGGCGGCGGTCAACGCGCTGGTGTCCTACCTGTACACGCACCGCAACCAGGACACGATCGACCTGCCGATCAACCCGGACGGCAGCCCGTCGGTGACGTGCAATGCCAACACGTGCGCGATCACCGTCAGCGGCGCGGTGCTGGACTGCCCGGACGCGCGCTGCGCGGAACCGGAGGACGACCGCATCTCGGCCTACATCACGACGCGCGACAACACCACCTACGTCACCTACACCACCGCGGAGCTGCCGCTGACCCGGCTGATCCGCCAGGTGTTCGGCGACCAGCTCGCCGACCTGACGGGTCCGCTGCTCAAGCTGATCGTGGATTCGGCGTACTACGGCGGCAATCCGATCCCGTCGGATCCCAGCGCGTACCGTCCGGCGCGGCTGTTCCCGTCGCCCGCCGAGCTGCTGGCGACGCTGGCGAAGGTGCCCGGCGCCATCCAGGAGGGCATCGAGGCGGTCACCAAGCCGAAGAAGTCGGCACCGGCCCCCGAGCCCGAGCCCGAACAGTTCGGGCCCATGCACGTCGCCGACATCGACGACGATCCGGCCGACGACGAGCCCCTCGCCGAGCTCGAGCAGAACCGCGGCCCCGAGCTCAACGTGGTGCGCACCAGCGACAAGGCCGAGCCCGGCCAGGTGGACACCTCCGCCGGCTCACCGAAAGACGATCTGAAAGACTCGCCGAAAGACGATGACCCGCAAGAGGTTACGGAGCCGACGAGCGGGCCGTCCCCGCAGACCGAACCGGCTGACACCGGCGCGGGCACCAACGATTCCGACGACGCCGGGGCGGGCGGGGACGGCGCCGACGCCGCGGCGTGACCGGCGACTACTGGAACCACAACACGGCGTACCACCCGTGGCTCGTCGACATCGCCACCCGCCTGCACGGTGACGTGCTCGACGTCGGCTGCGGCGACGGCCTGCTTCTGGCGCGGCTGGCACCGGTGTCGCGCTCGGTCACGGGGATCGAACCGGATGCCGGCGCGATGGCCCGCGCCGAGCAGCGACTGGCCGGCACCGCGACTCTGATCCGCGCGACGTTCGACGACTACGACCCGGGTGAGCGGCGGTTCGACCTGATCACGTTCGTCGCGAGCCTGCACCACATCGAGTTGCGCGTGGCATTGACCAAGGCGCGCAGCATGCTTCGGCCGACGGGCGAGATCGCGGTGGTCGGGTTGGCGGCCAACAGGTCGGTGCGCAACTGGGTGTGGGCGGGCGCGTGCCTGCCGGTGGTGCGGGTCGCGTCGCGGCTGCACGGCGAGACGCCCGACATCGGGGTTCCGGTGGCGGGGCCGACGTCGAGCCTCGACGAGATTCGCCGCGAGGTGGCCGACGTGCTGCCGGGCGCCCGGATTCGCCGGGGGCTGTACTACCGATTCCGGCTTCGCTGGAGCGCCGGCTGGCTAGACTCCACCGCGTGACAGCCAGCTGCGGCATCCTCGCAGCCGTCTCGACGGCCACGGTGCTGGCCGGCGTGCTCGCCGCGCCCGCGCAGGCCGCTCCCCCGAGCTACGGCAGCAACGGCGTGTTCAACGTCAGCACGAATCTGCGCCCGGGCTGGACAACGGCGGTGATCGAACCCGGCCGCTACCGGGTGGACCAGGCGCCGAGCATGCCGCCGTACCAGAGCGCGCAGGGCTTCTGGTACCGGTGCAGCGACTTCCCTTGCACGCCAGGCCATCCCGGCAACGTGATCGCATCGGGGCCGGCGGACCGCAACGCGCCGACGTTCGTCGACATCCTGCCCACGGATGTGGCGGTGGCGTTGCACAACGTCACGCTGACGGTCGCCGGCTGACACGGCGGCCGATTTCCGGGATCTGACCCGGGCTCCCGGCTGCCCTGCGCCCGGTCTCGCTGACTGAGACCTGTGCTTGCCCGCCGTTGACGTCTCACCTCACCGTGAGCTGTCCATTCCAACGGCGGGAGGAACATGCCGATGAACGACGCCCCCGACAGGGCCGAACCCAGACACAGCCGACGTCGACACCTCCGGCGCACACTCGGCGTCGCCGTGGCGGCGATCGCCCTGCTGCTCGCCGCGGCGGTGCCGGCCGCGGCGGCGGAGTTGATGCGAGTGACCTTCGTCCGGCACGGCGAATCGGCGGGCAACGCCTCGGGCCTGATCGACACCTCGACACCCGGACCGGTGTTGACCCCGCTCGGCCAGCAACAGGCCCGGGATGTCGTCGGCACCCTGGGCGACAACAACTACGACGCCGTCTACGCCTCGGCGATGGTGCGCACGCAGTTGACCGCGACACCGATGTCGCAGTACCTGCGCCTGCCCATCCAGGTGCTGCCCGGCATCCAGGAGATCGAGGCGGGTGTGTTCGAGGGGACCCCCGAGGCCAGCGCGTCGAGCGGTTACGGCCTGTATCCCCTCGGCTGGACGTTCCCGGGCGTGATCCCGCAGCTGCCGGTGTCGATGTTCAACAAGGGCACCGTGATGCCGGGTACCACCCTCGACGGCTACGGGTTCGACGAGCGGGTCAAGGCCGCCCTGCAGACCATCTACGACAACGGTGACCGCAATGCGGTCGTGTTCTCCCACGGCGGCACCATCATGTTCTGGACGTTGATGAACGTCTCGAACCTCACCATCACGCAGAAGCTTCAGCTGCTGCAGACCGCGGCGCTGGGCAACACCGACTACGTGGTCATCGAGGGCAACCCCGAGGACGGCTGGACGCTGGTCAACTGGAACGGCCAGCAGTTCGCCCCCAAACGCACGCTCGTCGCCGAGATCGCGCTGCAGGTGCGGACGTTGACGCGGCAGCTGGCCGCGGCGACGACCCAGGTGTTCCAGGCGTTCGCCACCGGCGATGTCAGGACGATCCTGACCGCGATCAACCGTGCCGTCGCCGACGCGGCGTACTCGGTGGTCAAGTTCAACCGGACGGTCACCGCGAAGGTGGTCGGCGCGGTGACCGACCTGATCGCACCGCCGGCGCCGGCCGCGCCCGAGCAGGCCGGTTTCGCCGCCACGACGGCCGCCCCCGACGAGGGTGCCCAGGTCTCCCAGGATTCGCCGGAGCGCGTCGCAGCCGAGAACGTGACCGCGTTGCGCCAGAAGCGATCCGACGCGACCGAGGCGGCTGTGCCTGCCACCGAGCAGACCGAGACCGTCCCGTCGGATGAGGACGTGATCGACGCCGACGAGGTCGATGTCGACCTCGAGGCCGACGCCGATGAGGGGTTCCCGGCAGACGAGGAGGACGCCGCGCTGACGCCGGTCGACCTCGACACCGAAACCGGGACCGAGCCCGACCCCGACACCGACACCGACACCGATACCGACACCGGCGCAAGCCGGTCCGGTGACGAGGGGTCCGACCAGGAGAACAAGGCCGCCTGAGCGCGCCGACGACCGGCCCCTTCCGACCCCGAACGGAAGGGGCCGGTCTACATTTCAGGAGTGGTGTTGCCACGACCGGCACGTCGCGCGCCGGAGCCACCGACGTCGATGGTGTCCCGGGTCGCGCTGATCCTCGGCGTGTTCGACAGCCCCGGAAAGCATCTGCACCTCGACGAGATCGTCGCCGACACCGGGCTGCCGCGGTCCTCGACGCACCGCATCCTGACGCAGTTGCACGCGGCGGAGCTGCTCACCCACGGTCCGGACGGGTACTGCCTGACCGTGGCCGCCCTGCCGGCCACCGTCGATCATTCGCAGCTGCGCGGCGTGGCGTCGCCGGTGCTCAAGCGGTTGCGCGCCGACACCGCCCTGGTGGTGCACCTCGGTGTGCTGGCCGGCCCGGATGTCGTCTACCTCGACAAGGTGGGTGGCATCGACGGGGTCGCGGTACCGACCCGGGTGGCGGGCCGGACACCGGCGCATGCCAGCGCGCTGGGCAAGGCGATGCTGGCCCGGCTGGCCGCCGAGGAGGTCGACGCGATGCTGTCCGACCCGCTGCGCAAGTGCACCCCCGCGACGATCGCCGACCTCTCGACACTGCACCGGGAACTGGCCCAGATCCGGGCGCGGCACGGCCTGGCCTACGACGATCAGGAGCTGGCCGTCGGGTTGTCGAGCATCGCCGCACCGATCCCGCTCGCCGGGAACCAATGTGCGGGGTTGTCGCTCACCGGCCCGACGCCCCCGCACCGGCTGCAGCGCATGGCGCCGTTCCTCACCCGCGCCGCGCGGGGCATCTCGGAGCACCTGGGCAGGTCGACCCGTGCCGAGCCCGAACCCGTGTCGATCACCGACGACATGCTGTCGCGGGTGCTTCGCACCCTGTCGTCCGACGACTGGGTCTAGATCACCAGATCAGGTCGTCGACGTTGAGCCCCAACGTGAATCGACCCACCACCGACAACACCTGCTCGACGTTGCTCGCGACGTGCATGCGGGCCGTCTGCGCGTCCCGCCACACCCGCTCGAGCAGCGCGGCGTCGGTGTCCGGGCCCGGGTCGTGCACGACGGCACGGATCGCGGCGAAGGCACGTTCGGAGGCCATCACCTGATCGCGGCGGGTGCGCAGCACCAGATCGTTGTCCGGCTGGGTGTCGGCGCGCACACAGGCCATGAGATCGTCGACGTTGCGGCTGATCTGGCGTATCGACAGGTCCACGTCGGCGGCAGCCATGGCCAGGGTGCTCAGCGGTGCCATCTCGTCGACGGGCCGGGTCGCCAGCACGCGTTGCGCCGCGCCGAGCAGCGGGATGGTTCCGGCCAGGGTGTACAGCGTCGGCTGCGGCAGCCGGTCGATCAGCGTGTCCGCCCGGCGCGGATCGAAGTTCAGCCAACTGAACGCGCGGTGGTCCGGGACGAACGCGTCGGTGACCACCACGTCGTCGGCGCCGATCCCCCTCAGCCCCAGGCCGTTCCACGTCTTCTCGACCACATAGTCGTCGCGCGGCACCAGCACGGCCATGAAGTCCTGGGCCGCGCCGTCGGGGCCCACCCGCAACGCGGCCGCGCTCAGCCAGGACGCGTGATGCGCGCCCGTGCAGCGTGTCCACCGCCCCGACAACCGGAAGCCGCCGTCGACCGACTCCAGCCGCCCGGTCGGGGCGTACGACGAGCACAGCAGCGCCCGCGGGTCCGAGCCCCAGATCTCCTGTCGCACACGTCTGTCACGCACCGACAGGCCCCAACTGTTCAGCGCCAGCCAGCTGGCCAGCCACCCCGTCGACGTGCACGCCGACGACAGTTCGCGGGTCGCGGTCAGGTAGTCGTTCGGATCGGTCCGGTTCCCGTCGGCAGGACGCAGCACCGAGAAGTAGCCGGCGTCGTGCAGCCGCGCGATCACGTCCGGGTCGACCGCGCCGCGGCGATCGACCTCGGCCGCCGACGCCGCGATCTCGGGAAGCAGGGCGCGAACGGCGTCGACGACCGAATGCGTCCCGGTCGTCCTCACAGCTGCGCTCCGCATGGCACGATCATCCATACCATGTAGCGCGGCGTCGGGAGGTGAGTATGACGGAGACGACGGCTCCCGTCGTACGCCGCATCCTCGACGCCGCCAACATCACCGAATCGGTTGGCCTGCTGGAGTGTTCGCTTGCCGGCGCGACTCTGCGCTGGGCGCCGCCGACGGAGGGCTTCGTCTCCGACGTGCATGAGCTCGGCGCGATCGACGGGGCGCTGGGCTGGCTGGCGGCGGTCTTCAACACCGCGTCGCACGAACTCTCGTCGTTTCCCGGCGCCGATCCGCACGCGACCGTCACCCTCGCCGCGCAGGGGGACGGCACCGTCCGCCGCGGGAAACTGACCGGACGCTGGCAGTCGGTCGTCGGCGCCGAGTACGCCGAGTGGTTTCTGTTGCCCGCGAGGGATTCTCGTGTGCTGGTGCCGCGCAGCGCGGTACAGCTGGCGCCGGCGCCGCCCCGGCCCGCGCTGGCGGCGACGGGCATCTGCGATGTGGCGGTCGGCGGCCGGCCGGTCGACGACCTGATCGCACCCGGGGGCATCGGTCCGCTGGCGGCGACGGGCGCGGCCGCCGCCGTCGTGGGGTCGGCCGACGGGGTGTGGCGCCGCCATGTCGGCCAGGTCCGCGCCCGGCTGGCCACCACGTACGGCGGCGAGGACGTCACCGACGACGCGTCCGCGCAGGTGGCGCGCGCCGCGTCGGACATCGACGCCGCTCGGTTGCAGGTCCTCGACTCGCTGCGGGCCGATCAGGTGCGGGCCTGCCGGCAGGCGGTGGGCCGGGCGCGCGCCGCGGTGGACCGGCTGCTGGCCATCAGCAAGTACGCGCTGGACGCGGCCGACCCGGTGACCCGGCAGTGGCAGGACGTGCAGGCGGGTTGCCGCCTGGCCGAGCGCCTCTTCGACCGCTTCTGACGCCGGTCTCTAAGCTGGGCGCGTGTCTGATTCCGTACTGGTCGATGTCGAGGACCGCATCGCCGTCATCACCGTCAACGATCCCGACCGCCGCAACGCGGTGACGTTCGAGATGTCGGCCGCGCTGCGGGAGGCGGTCACCGCCGCCGAGACCGACCCCGAGGTGCACGCGGTGATCGTGACCGGCGCGGGCAAGGCGTTCTGCGCGGGTGCGGATCTCAGCGCGCTGGGCTCGGCGACCGCCGACGGACTGCGCAAGATCTACGACGGCTTCCTGGCGGTGGCCGACTGCACGCTGCCGACGATCGCCGCGGTCAACGGCGCGGCGGTGGGCGCGGGCCTGAACCTGGCACTGGCCGCTGACGTGCGGATCGCCGGGCCGGCGGCGCTGTTCGACCCGCGGTTCCAGAAGCTCGGCATCCATCCCGGTGGCGGTGCGACGTGGATGCTGCAGCGGCTGGTCGGGCCGCAGGCGGCGCGGGCCGCGCTGCTGTTCGGGATGCGGTTCGACGCCGAGGCGGCGGTGCGGCACGGGCTGGCGCTGGAGATCGCCGACGATCCGGTCGCGGCGGCCAAGGCGCTGGCGGCGGGCCCGGCGGGTGCACCGCGCGACGTGGTGCTGGCGACCAAGGCGTCGATGCGGGCGACCGCGAACCCGGGCGTCGTCGACAGTGACCAGCACCGTCTGGCGGTCGACATCGAGATCGGCCCGCAGGCCGCCTCCATCGAGTCGCCGGAGTTTCAGCAGCGGCTGGCCGCCGCCCGCAAGAAGTAGACCCGGCGCGCTACCCGGCGTCGACGTAGAACCACCGGCCTGCGCGCCGCTCGAACGTGCTGCGCTCGTGCAGGGTGTCGGTCCGGCCCGCGACGGTGTAGGTGGCGACGAACTCCACCTCGCCATACTTGTCGCCGGCGCCGCCGGCCACCACGTCGCTGATCTGCAGGCCGCGCCAGGTCATCGCCGGCTCGACGCGCACGTCGTCGGGCCGGGTCCGCGGATGCCAGGTCCGGAACAGGTAGTCGGGCAGGCCTTTCGCGAACGCCGAGTAGCGCGACCGCATCAGCTCCTCGGCGGTGGCGGCGTCGCGCACCCCGTCGTGCAGGGGTTCGCAGCAGGCGGCGTACGGCGCGCCGCTGCCGCACGGGCAGGCGTCCATGGCACCGATTGTGCGCTACAGGTCGAGCAGCGCCGTCTCGGGCGCCTCGATGAGCCCGCGCAGTTCGCCCAGGAACGCCGCGACCTGCGCCCCGTCGGCGACGCGGTGGTCAAACGCGCACGTCAGCGTCATCGTCGGCCGCGCGACGACCGCACCGTCGACCACCACCGCGCGCGGTTTGAGCGAGCCGATCCCGAGGATCGCCGCCTCCGGATAGTTGATGACCGGCACGCCCTCGTCCAGGCCGAGCGCACCGAAGTTGGACACCGTGAACGTCGAGCCCTGCAGCTCGGCGGGTTTCAGCGTGCCCTCACGCGCCGCGGCGATCAGCCGCGTCACCGTCGCGGCCAGCGCTCGCGTGGTCAGCGTCTGCGCGTCGCGGATCACCGGCACCAGCAGTCCGCGCGCCGCGGCGACCCCGAAGCCCAGGTGGATCGCCGGGTGCCGGTGGATCTGCGGCCCGTCGCTGGTGTCCACCCAGGTGGCGTTCAGCTGCGGGTGGCGCCCCAACACGATCGTCAACAGCCGCAGCGTCAGCACGAACGGCGTGATGTCATCGCCGGTGCGCTCACGCAGCTTGTCCCGCAGCGCCAGCAGCGCGCTGCCGTCGACCTGAACGGAACCGTGTGCGTCGGGAATCCTACTGCGCGACAGCGTCATCCGGTGCGCCATCTCCGCCTGCACGCCACGCACCGGCACCATGTCGTCGGCGGGAACCTGCCCGGCCGCGGCCAGCACGTCGTCGCGGGTGACGATCCCGTCCGGCCCCGATCCGGCCACCGCGCCCAGGTCCACGTCGAGGTCGGCGGCCAGCTTGCGCACCGGCGGCTTGGCCCGGGCCCGATGACCCCGGGCGCGATGACGCGGTGCGGCACCGGTGCGACGGCTGCTGTCCATCGCGTCGTCGGCACCGTACCCGACCAGCACGGCGCGCCGGTTCCCCGGCGCAGGCTCGGGCTCGGGCGCCGCGACGTCGGTCTCGATGCGCACCAGCACCGCGCCGACGGGCAGCGTATCGCCTTCGCGCCCACCGAGTTCGAGGATCCGGCCGGCGAACGGGCTGGGGATCTCCACCTGCGCCTTGTTCGTCTCGACGGTACACAGCGTCTGGTTGAGCTCGACCTCGTCACCGACGGCGACGCTCCAGCCGGTGATCGTCGCGTCCTCCAAGCCCTCGCCGAGGTCGGGCACCAGGAACTCTCGCGCGGTCATGGCATCTCCAGGGTGCGTTCCACACAGTCGAGCAGCCGGTCCACGCCCGGCAGCCACAGCCGTTCCAGCCGCGCCGGCGGATACGGCGTGTCGAACCCGGTGGCGCGCAACACCGGAGCCTCCAGGTCGTAGAACAGCTCCTCGGAGATGCGGGCGGCCAGCTCGGCGCCGAACCCCAGCGTGCGCGGACCCTCGTGCATGACGACGACGCGTCCGGTGCGGCGCACCGACTCGGCCACCGTGTCGAAGTCCAGCGGGTTCAGCGTCCGCAGATCGAGCACCTCCAGGCTCCAGTCGTGGTGCTCGGCAGCCGTTTCCGCCGCGCTCAGCGCCGTCGCGACCAGCGGACCGTAGGTCACCACGGTGACGTCGTCGCCGGGACGGCGCACTACCGCGCGGCCCAGCGGCGGCGCGGGTGACGAGGTGTCGACCGGTTCGCGCGCCCAGTACCGGCGTTTGGGTTCCAGGAAGATCACCGAGTCGCGGCTGGCGATGGAGTACCGCAGCAGCCAGTAGGCGTCCGACGGGGTCGACGGCACCACCACCTTGAGCCCGGCGGTGTGCAGCCAGTACGTCTCGGTGGACTCCGAATGGTGTTCGACCGCACCGATTCCGCCGAACGACGGGATGCGGATAGTGACCGGCATATCGACGTCGCCGCGGGTGCGCAGCCGGTACTTCGCCAGGTGGCTGACGATCTGGTCGAACGCCGGGGCGGCGAACCCGTCGAACTGGATCTCCGGCACCGGCACGAACCCGCGCATCGCCATCCCGACCGCGATCCCGACGATCCCGGACTCGGCCAGCGGCGTGTCGAAACACCGCGCCTCACCGAATGTTTCGGCCAGTCCGTCGGTGACCCGGAAGACGCCGCCCAGGGTTGCGACGTCCTCGCCGAACACCAGCACCCGCTCGTCGGCGGCCATCGCGTCGTGCAGGGCCCGGTTGATCGCGGCCACCATCGTCATCGTCGGCGGGGTGGGCACCGGCCGGTCGTCCCCGTCGTACGTGGCCGGCCGCTCGATGATCTGGGTCATGTCAGGCCTCCCTTGCGAGTTCGGCCGCGAGTTCGTCGCGCTGGGCGGCCAGATCCGGGGTGATGTCGTGGTAGACGGCGTCGAACATGTCGGTGACCGGGAAGTCCGTGGCGCCCACCACCGCGTCGCGCAGCTCGCCGCGCAGCCGGGTGGCACGGGCCGTCGCCCGCTCCTCCAGCCGCGGTGTCCACACCCCCACCGACTCCAGGTAGGCGCGGTATCTCGTGATCGGGTCGCGGGCCGCCCATTCGGCCACCTCGTCCGGGTCGCGGTAGCGGGTCGGGTCGTCGGAGGTGGTGTGCGGGCCCATCCGGTAGGTGACCGCCTCGATCAGCGTGGGGCCGCCGCCCGCGCGGACCCGCCGGGCGGCCTCGGCGGTGACGGCGAAGCAGGCCAGCACGTCGTTGCCGTCCACGCGGATCCCGGGCATGCCGTAGCCGATGGCCCGGTGCGCGATCGACGGTCCAGCCATCTGCCCGCTGACCGGCACCGAGATCGCCCACTGGTTGTTCTGCACGAAGAACACGCACGGCGCGCGGTACACGGCGGCGAAGTTCAGCGCCTCGTGCACGTCGCCCTCGCTGGTGGCGCCGTCACCGAGGAACGCCAGCGTCACCGAGTCCTCGCCGAGCCGCTGGGCGGCCATCGCCGCGCCGACGGCGTGCAGGGTGTGGGTGCCGATCGGGATCGCGATCGGGGCGACGCATTTGTCGGTGAAGCCGAGCCCGCCGTGCCAGCTGCCCCGCCACACGGCGCTGAGCTGGGCGGGCGTGATGCCGCGCAGCAGGAACGCGCCGATCTCGCGGTACTGCGGGAACAGCCAGTCGGTCTTGCGCAGGCAGGCGGCGGCGCCGATCTGGGCGGCCTCCTGACCGCGGCACGACGCGTACAGCGCGAGCTCGCCCTGGCGTTGCAGGTTGATCAGCTCGGTGTCGAGGTCGCGGGTGACGACCATCGACTCGTAGAGCCAGGCCAGCGTCTCGGGTGGTAGATCGCGGCGGTATCTGTCCTCGGGGGTCGGCGTCCCGTCCGGGGCGACCAGCCCGATGGGCTCGAGGTCGACGTCAAACGTCTCCACACCTGCCATACCGCCTCCTTGCTCTCTGACGACGGGTCACGCCGTCGGGCGACTGAGGTGTCTCAGTGCGGAGGCTGTCGAGCAGGTCCCCGGGTGTGGGGGTGTCGCTAGGCGCCTGGGTCGGGCGCCAGCGCGACGATGCGCTCGGCTCGCCGCAGCACTGGGGCATCCACCATTATGCCCTCGTGCTGGAAGACGCCCCGGGCATCGCGGGCCGCGTCGAGGACGTGTCGGGCCCACCGCACCTGTTCGTCGGTGGGCGTGTAGCCCTCCCGGATCACCGCTACCTGCGACGGGTGGATGGCGACCTTGACGTCGAACCCGACGGCGACCGCGTCGTCGACCTCGGCGCGCAGCCCGTCGAGGTCCTTGATGTCGAGGTACACCGAGTCCAGGGCCAGCCTGCCGTAGGCCTTGGCGGCCAGCAGGGTCTGTGACCGCACGTGCTTGGCCACGTCGCGGTAGCTGCCGTCTGGGAAGCGGTTGGCGGTGCCGCCGGTGACGGCGAACAGGTCCTCCGCACCCCACATCAGTGCGACGGCGTTGTCCATCCGCGCCAGTTCGGTCACCGCGAGCGCGCCCAGCGGCGTCTCGATCAGCACCACGACCTCCAGCGGCGCCAGGTCGCGCACCTGCTGCGGGTCCTCGGTCTTGGCCAGCATCACGGTGGTGTAGGCGGTCTTGGTCAGTGCCTCGAGGTCGCGGCTGTGGTCGTCGGTGCCGCTCGGGTTGACCCGCACGACGGTGCGGTTCGGGTCCAGCGGGGTGTCGACGAGCGCCTTGCGGGCGGCCTCCCGGTCCTTGGCGGCGACCCCGTCCTCCAGGTCGAGGATCACCACATCGGCCGCGGCGGCGGCCTTTTCGAAGCGTTCGGGGCGGTCGGCGGGGCAGAACAGCCAGGCCGGTCCGGCGGCGAGCGTCACTGGTCCTCTCCCTCCGGGCGTTTGCGCACCATGGTCTTTCGGGTGGCGGTGGCGACGATGTCGCCGTGCTGGTTGCGGCCCACGTGGGAGAACGTCACGATGCCCTCCCCCGGCCGGCTCTTGGACTCGCGCTTCTCGAGCACCTCGGACTCGGCGTAGAGGGTGTCGCCGTGGAACAGCGGCTTCGGGAAGGCGATCTCGCCGAAGCCGAGGTTGCCGACGATGGTGCCCTGGGTCAGCTGGGTGACCGACAGTCCGACGAGCGTGGACAGCGTGAACATCGAGTTGACCAGCCGCTGGTGGAACGGCGGCTGCGCGTCGGAGAACGCGGCGTCCAGATGCAGCGCCTGGGTGTTCATCGTCAGCGTGGTGAACAGGACGTTGTCGGCCTCGGTGATGGTGCGGCCCGGCCGGTGCAGGTACAGCACGCCGGTCTCGAACTCCTCGTACCAGAGCCCGCGCTGGACGACGACCTTCTTCTCGACCTCGCTCCGAGTCTGATCGTTCGCTCCGCTCACAGACCCAGCTCCCGTCCGATGATCATCAGCTGCACCTCCGTTGTGCCCTCACCGATCTCGAGGATCTTGCTGTCGCGGTAGTGCCGCGCGACCGGGTACTCGTTCATGAATCCGTAGCCGCCGAAGATCTGGGTGGCGTCGCGGGCGTTGTCCATGGCGGCCTCGCTGGCGATCATCTTGGCGATGGCGGCGGCCTTCTTGAACGGTTTGCCCGCCAGCATCATCGCGGCGGCGTCGTAGTAGGCGGTGCGGGCGGCGTGCGCGCGGGCCTCCATCCGGGCGATCTTGAAGGCGATCGCCTGGTAGGTGCCGATCGGCGCGCCGAACGCCTCACGTTCCTTGGCGTAGCGCACGCACTCGTCGACGCAGCCCTGCGCCGCGCCGGTGGACAGCGCCGCGATCGCGATGCGGCCCTCGTCGAGGATGCGCAGGAAGTTCGCGTAGCCGCGGCCGCGTTCGCCGAGCAGGTTCTCCTCGGGTACCCGCACGTCGTCGAAGCTCAGCGGGTGGGTGTCGGAGGCGTTCCAGCCCACCTTGTTGTAGGCGGGTTCGGCGGTGAAGCCCTCGATCGGCACCGGCACCAGGATCGAGGAGATCTCCTTCTTACCGTCGGTCTCCCCCGTCACCGCGGTGACCGTGACAAGGCGGGTGATGTCGGTACCCGAGTTGGTGATGAACTGCTTGGAGCCGTTGATCACCCAGTGCCCGTCGTCGAGGCGCGCGGTGGTCTTGGTGGCGCCGGCGTCACTGCCACCGCCGGCCTCCGTCAACCCGAAGGCGCCCAACGCTTTCCCGCTGGCCAGCAGCGGCAGCCACTCCTGCTTCTGCGCCTCGGTGCCGAACCGGTAGACCGGCATCGCGCCGAGCGACACCCCGGCCTCCAGCGTGATCGCCACGCTCTGGTCGACCTTGCCGAGTTCCTCCAGCGCCAGGCACAGCGCGAAGTAGTCGCCGCCCATACCGCCGTACTCCTCCGGGAACGGCAGCCCGAACAGGCCCATGTCGGCCATGCCGGCGACGACCTCGTACGGGAACGAGTGCTCCTCGTCGTGTTTGGCGGCCACCGGCGCCACCACGCTCTGCGCGAAGTCGCGGACCGTCTTGGCCAGTTCGGCGTAGTGGTCCGGCAGCGTGCCGGACGACAGAAAGTCGCTCATGATTGTCCCTCCACTGTCGGGTCGGCGGTGACCTTCGCCAGCAGCTGACCCACCTTGACCTGATCGCCTTCGGCGACAAGCAGTTCCACCACGCCGTCGACCGGTGCGGTCAGGGCGTGTTCCATCTTCATGGCCTCCACGGTCGCCACCACGGTGCCTGCGCTGACCCGCTCACCGTCGGAGACTCCCACGGCGACGACGGAACCGGGCATCGGGCTGGTGAGCTCGGCGTCGCCGCTGTGCGCGTCGTCGGGGCGCACGGGTTCCTCGCGCACCTCCTCCACGGCGACGGTGTGGCCGGCGCCGGTCAGCCAGATCCGACCGTCGTCGGCGGCGACGAGGTAGTCGGTGCGCACCCCGTCGAACGTGACGGCCAGCCGGTCACCGTCCAGGGCGGCCGACAGGGTGTGCGGCGCACCGTCCTCGATGACCGCGGTGGCCGCGGCGGGTGTGCCGCCGAGGTGGACGTGGTCGGTGCGCTCACCGGCGCGCAGCCGGTAGGTGATCGGCGCGCGGCCGCCGACCCGCCAGCCGGTCGGGGCCGCCCACAGGTCGGTGACGGGGTCGGGCCAGGCGCGCAGCCAGGTGTAGGCCGCGGCGGCGACGAGGTCGGTGTCGCTTGCGGGCGCCGGGGTGAAGTCGGGGCTGCGGCGGTCCAGCAGCCCGGTGTCGAGGCGACCGGCGACGACGTCGGGGTCGGCGAGCAGGAACCGCAGGAACTCGACGTTGGTGGTGACGCCGAGCACCGCGGTGTCGGCCAGTGCGCGGTCCAGTGCCCGCAGCGCGCCCGCGCGGTCGGCGGCGTGCGCGATGACCTTCGACAGCATCGGGTCGTAGTCGCTGCCGACCACCGTGCCGGCCGAGAGTCCGGAGTCCACGCGCACGCCCCGCGGTTCGGCGAGCCCGAGCACCGGCCCGCCGGTCGGCAGAAAGCCGCGGCCCGGATCCTCGGCGTAGATGCGGGCCTCGATCGCGTGGCCGGTCAGGGTGACGTCGTCCTGGCTGATGCCGAGTTTCTCGCCCGCGGCGATGCGCACCTGCTGCTCGACGAGGTCGATGCCGGTGACCAGTTCGGTGACCGGGTGCTCGACCTGCAGGCGGGTGTTCATCTCCATGAAGAAGAACTCGTCGGGGCGGTCGGCGGAGACGATGAACTCCACGGTGCCCGCCCCGGTGTAGTCGACGCTGCGGGCGGTGTCGCAGGCCGCGGCGCCGATGCGGGCGCGGGTGGCGGCGTCCAGCAGCGGCGACGGCGCCTCCTCGATCACCTTCTGGTGGCGGCGCTGCAGGCTGCACTCGCGTTCGCCGAGGTGCACGACGTTGCCGAACGCGTCGGCGAGCACCTGGACCTCGATGTGGCGCGGGTTGAGCACGAACCGCTCCAGAAACAGGGTGTCGTCGCCGAACGCGGCGCCGGCCTCGCGGCGGGCGGAGACCAGCGCGGCGGGCAGGTCGGCGGGGTCGTGCACGACGCGCATGCCCTTGCCGCCCCCGCCGGCGGAGGGTTTGACCAGCACCGGGAACCCGACCTCGGCGGCCCCGGCGATCAGGTCGTCGTCGGTCAGGCCGCGCCGCGAGACCCCCGGGACGACAGGCACTCCGAACTTCGCCACCGCGGCCTTGGCGGCGATCTTGTCGCCCATGGTCTGGATCGCGGCCACCGGCGGACCGATGAACACGATCCCGGCGGCCTGCAGTGCCGCGGCGAATTGCGCGTTCTCCGAGAGGAATCCGTATCCGGGGTGCACGGCCTGGGCGCCGGTGCGCTGCGCGGCGGCGACGACGGCCTCGATGTTCAGGTAGCTCTCCCGCGCGGCGGCCGGCCCGAGGCGCACGGCCACGTCGGCCTCGGCGACGTGGCGGGCACCGGCGTCGGCGTCGCTGAACACCGCGACGGAGCGGATGCCCATCGCGCGCAGGGTGCGGATCACCCGCACGGCGATCTCGCCGCGGTTGGCGACCAGGACGGTGTCGAAACTCATGAGCGGAGGTCCTTACATCCGGAACACGCCGTAGGAAACCGGTTCGAGCGGGGCCTGCCCCACCACCGAGAGGGCAAGCCCGAGAACGGTTCTGGTGTCCGCCGGGTCGATGACGCCGTCGTCCCACAGCCGTGCGGTCGAGTAGTAGGGGTTGCCCTGGTGCTCGTACTGGGCGCGGATCGGTTCCTTGAACCGTTCCTCCTCCTCGGGCGTCATGTCACCGCGGACGGTGGCCAGCACGGAGGCGGCCTGCTCCCCGCCCATCACCGAGATCCGGGCGTTGGGCCACATCCACAGAAAGCGCGGCGAGTACGCACGCCCGCACATCGAGTAGTTGCCGGCGCCGTAGGAGCCGCCGATCACCACGGTCAGCTTCGGCACCCGCGCGCACGCCACCGCCGTGACCATCTTGGCGCCGTGTTTGGCGATGCCTCCCGCCTCGTAGTCGCGGCCCACCATGAAGCCCGAGATGTTCTGCAGGAACACCAGCGGGGTGTTGCGCTTGTCGCACAGTTCGATGAAATGCGCGCCCTTGAGCGCGGATTCGCCGAACAGCACCCCGTTGTTGGCGATGATGCCGACCGGGTGGCCGTGGATGCGGGCGAACCCGGTGACCAGGGTGGTGCCGTATTCGGCCTTGAACTCCGCGAAATCGCCGCCGTCGACGATGCGGGTGACGACCTCGTGCACGTCGTAGGGCACCCGGGAGTCGACCGGGACGACGTCGTAGAGCTCGGTCTGGTCGGCGATGGGGTCCACCGTCGGCAGCACGTCCCACGGCGGGGCCTGTTTGGGTCCGAGCGTCGCGACGATGCGCCGCACGATGCGCAGCGCGTCGCGGTCGTCGTGCGCGAGATGGTCGGTCACACCGGAGGTCTTGGAGTGCAGGTCGCCGCCGCCGAGCTCCTCGGCGGTCACCACCTCACCCGTCGCCGCCTTCACCAGCGGTGGGCCGCCGAGGAAGATGGTGCCCTGGTTGCGCACGATCACGGCCTCGTCGCTCATCGCGGGCACGTACGCCCCGCCGGCGGTGCAGGATCCGAGCACCGCCGCGATCTGCGGGATGCCCTGCGCGGACATGGTGGCCTGGTTGTAGAAGATGCGGCCGAAGTGGTCGCGGTCGGGAAACACCTCGTCCTGGCGCGGCAGGAACGCCCCGCCGGAGTCGACGAGATAGATGCACGGCAGCCGGTTCTGCGCGGCGACCTCCTGGGCGCGCAGGTGCTTCTTCACCGTGATCGGGTAGTACGTGCCGCCCTTGACGGTGGCGTCGTTGGCGACGATCACGCACTCGCGGCCGGACACCCGCCCGATACCGGTGATGATCCCCGCGCCCGGGCACTCGTCGTCGTACATGCCGTTGGCCGCCAGCGGCGTGAGCTCCAGGAACGGGCTGCCCGGATCGAGCAGACCGTCCACCCGGTCCCGGGGCAGGAGCTTGCCGCGGCTGACGTGGCGCTCGCGGGCGCGTTCCGGTCCGCCCAGCGCGGCGGCGGCCAGTTTCGAACGAAGCTCGTCAACCAGCGCGAGGTGTGCCTCGCGATGTGTAGACCGCGGTGTCATCGGCGACCCGTTCTCAGTTAATGGCGACTAACTCGTGGTACGTTAGCCACGATTAACTGAGTTGTCTAGAGCCTCGGAGCCGCTGTGTCCCCTACGGTCCCCGACGCGACCGCGCGCAGCAGGGCCAAGTCCGACCGCCGGTCCAAACTGATCGCCGCGGCGGAGCGGTTGATGGCCGACCGCGGCTATCTCGCGGTGCGGCTGGAGGACATCGGCGCCGCCGCCGGCGTCAGCGGTCCGGCGATCTACCGGCACTTCCCGAACAAGGAGGCGCTGCTCGTCGAGTTGCTGGTCGGCATCAGCACGCGGCTGCTCGCCGGGGGCCGCGAGGTGGTCGCCAACGCACAGGATCCGCGCCGGGCGCTGGACGGGCTGATCGAGTTCCACCTCGACTTCGCACTGGGCGAGCCCGATCTCATCCGGATCCAGGACCGCGATCTGAACAATCTGCCGCCCGCCGCCAAGCGCCAGGTGCGCAAATCGCAGCGGCAGTACGTCGAGATCTGGGTGGATGTGCTTCGGCGGCTTAACGATTCGCTCGACGAGGGCGATGCGCGGGTGATGGCCCATGCGGCGTTCGGCCTGATGAACTCGACACCGCATGCGCTCAAGCCGAACACGAAAACGACCGAGACCAACCCGCGGGTCATCTTGAAGGCGATGACCGTCGCGGCGTTGGCCTCGGTCGGTTAAGCGGTTAGATCAGGGCCGGTTAATACCAGGCTCGCCTGCCACCGACCGGGCGGCCGACCGAGCCGAGGATCCAGAACACGGCGCCGACGACCATCAGGATGATGCCGATCGTCCAGAGGATGTTGATCCCGAGAACCAGCCCGAGGATCAGCAGGATTGCTCCGAGAATGATCATGATTGTTCCTTTCGAACTCTTCCGAAACTTCCAGTGACTACTGGCTGGGCTCGGGCAGGTTGCAGCTGCTGACCTTGGGGTTGACGCCCGCGTAGTTGAGCGGACCGACGACCACCGTCAGCGCGATGCTTCCCGCTGTCGCGCAATTGGTTTCACTGGTGGAGAAGTAACCCCGCTGGTAGGCGGCGACGACACCGATGAGCAACCAGACGAGGACGATGACGCCCAGGATTCCGCCGCCTCGCATGCTGTGCCTCCTTAGTCGGGGGACTCGAATCACCTGAACTCGAGCGTGAGCAGCGTTTACCCGGCGGAAAATTCACCCAAACCTGGCCGGGGCGACAATTTGATCAAGAAATTCGGTCACGCCGAGGCGGCCGCGCTGAACGACGTGAGCAGCCACTCGGTCATCGCCTTGACCAGCACCGCCCGGTTCTCGCGGCGGTCGATCTCATGGCCGTCGTCGTCGAAGGTCAGCAGTTCGGTGCGGCGGCCCAGCGCGCGCAGCGTGTCGTACATCTGCAGGGATTCGGTGGGCGGCACGTTGGTGTCGTTGAGGCCGTGCACCAGCAGCAGCGGCGCGGTGAGCGCGTCGGCGCGCTGCAGCGGCGACAGCTGCTCGAGCAGGTCGCGGTCGCTGATCGGGTGGCCGTATTTGGGGTACGCCGCCGCGGCGATCCACGGTTCGGTGGTGCGGTACCAGGTGTTCAGGTCGCTCATGCCGCAGATGCTGATGCCCGCGGCGAACCGGTCGGGGTGAAACGTCAGCGCCGCCTGCGTGAGGTAGCCGCCGTAGGACCAGCCGCAGCAGGCGATGCGGTCCGCCGGGGCCACCCCACGCTCGACGAGGTGGTCGACGGCGTCGGCGACGTCGTCGATGGCGGCGAACCGGCGCTCGCGGTCGTCGGCGTGCATGAAGCTGCGCCCGAACCCGCCCGAGCCGCGCACGTTGGGCACGAACACCGCGATGCCCTGCTCCAGCAGCGGCGGGAAGAACTCGTTGTACCCGGGCCTGCCCTGGCCCTCGGGCCCGCCGTGCAGGAACAGCATCGCCCCGATCGTCGGCACCCCGGCGGGCGGGCGGAACAGCCAGCCGCTGAACGGCAGGCCGTCGCGCGCGACGAGTCTCTCCAGGGTCGGGTCGGCGGCCACCGGACCGGAGCTGGGTTCGCGGTCGACGGGCTCCCATTCGCGGCTGCGCGGGTCGACGAGCTCGACGGTCGGCGGGGTGGACGGGCCCTCGACGGTCAGCGCCAGCATGTTGCCGCCGGCGCTGATGGACAGCTGGCTGGCCACCATGCCGGGCAGCGGGATCGGCGGGTGCAGCGTGTTGTCGGCCAGCTCGAGGATCTGTAATTCACTGGCGCCCTGCATGTTCCACAGCAGCGCCACCGTCGAGAGGTCGTCGCTGACGGTGAACTCGTCGAGCTCGCAGTCGGGCCGCTCGGCCAGCACCTGGTAGGCGACGCCGTCGGGGGTGACGGTGACCTCCAGCAGGCGGGCGTACTCGGCGCCGTTCTCGCTGCGAATCAGGGCGCGCAGATAGCCGTCGGGGTTGTCGGGTCCGTACGGGTGGTACAGCTCGAAGGTCTCCCCCTCCAAGCCGGCGCGCAACCGGCGCGGGCGCTGGTCGTCGAGGATCACACCGGTGTCGGTCGTCGAGCCGGGATCGTAAGGCAGCAGCGCGGTTTCGATTCCGTCGCGCAACATGATCAGGTCGCGGTAGCCGCGGGGGCCGACGCGCACCAGCGCCGCACCGGCCCAGGCGTCGACCAGGCGGCCGCCGGAGCGGCGGTCGAGCACCGTGGTCGCGCCGGTGGCCGGGTCGATCAGACACGAGCTGCCGACCCCGTCGTCGCCGGTGAGGATCGCCGCGACCCGGGTGCCGTCCCAGTTGATCAGTTCGGCGGTGCCCTCGGGGGTCCCGTCCGGCCACGAGTCGATGCGATGCGCGTCACGGTCGTCGGGATCGGTTGTCACCACCCAGATCTGGGTGCGGCTACTGCCGTCGGGGGCCACCTCGCAGGCCAGCCAGTGGCCGTCGGCGGAGTGCAGCACCCGGGTGACCGGCCCGTCGACGGGCAGTTCGACGTCGCGTGAGGAGCTGGCCCGCCAGCCGCGCAGGAACCGCTGCACCGCGCGGGGGAAGCCGCCGTCGTCGACCAGATGGGCGAACGCCGTCGCGTCCGGTGACATGGACGCGCCGTAGACCCGGCGAACCTGCGTACCCACCGGTCTCATTCTGCATGCCGGAGCTGCCCGCCGCCGGGCGACCGTGACGGCGCTCGCGGCCAACTGTGCGGTTGCCCAGGTAGCCTCGCAGCCATGAGGTGGGCATGACCGAGACACCACGGCGCGGAAGCGGCGAGGAACCGCAGGCCTACGGCTATCCCGGGTACACCGACCCCGCATACGCCAGCCAGGCCTACGGCCCCACTTATCAACCGCCGGTGATACCCGCGCCTACCCGGCAGCTTCCGACGTACCCGGGCGGCTACGACCCGTACGGGACCGGCCAGTACTACGCGACGGGCCAGTACGGGCAGCCGCCGTACCCGCCGGGCGGGGAGCCGCCGCCGGAGCCGGAGAAGCCGAAGTCGCCGCGCTGGCTGTGGGCGCTGGCGGGCATCGCGGCGTTGACGGTGGTCGGGCTGGTGATCGCCCTGGTCATCGTGAACAGCTCCAAGCAGGAGACGCTGGTGGCGCCGCCGCCGATGGACGAGCCCAGCTTCAGCACGCCGCCGACGTCGCGCACCCCGACGACGGTGCCGCGGCCGACGGTGCCGCCGTCGACCAGGCCGTCGGTGCCGCGCCAGCCGGGGGTGCCCGCCCCCACGTATCCGACGTCGCCGCGCACCACCCAGCCGGGCGTCACGCAGACCGTCGTCTACGTCGTCAACGGCACCGGCCGGGCGATCAACATCACCTACGTCGACACCGGCGGCCTGCTGCAGACCGAGTTCAACGTGCTGCTGCCGTGGCGCAAGGAGGTGCAGTTGGCCGAGCCGGCGAGCTCGACGGCCAGCATCAGCATCATCAACGTCGGCCGCGAGGTGAACTGCTCGATCACCGTGGACGGGACCGTCGTCGAGCAGCGCACCGGCGCCGGCCTGACGATCTGCACCGGTATCCGCTAGCGCCGCGCGGGCACCCGCACCAGCAGCATCGCCACCAACCCGGCGGCCAGCACCGCGACCAGCCCGCCCATCCCGGCGCGGTCGGTGCCGAAGATCGCGATGAACAGCGAGAACAGCATCGGCGCGACGTAGGACACCGCCCGGCCGGTGGTGGTGTAGAGGCCGAACGCCACTCCCTCCTTGCCCTCGGCGGACATCCGCAGCATCAGGGTGCGCGCGGCCGACAGCGTCGGGCCGATGAACAGGCACAGCGTCAGCCCGCACACCCAGAACGCCAGCGGGCCGTCGAGCGCCATCAGGGTCAGGGCGGTGGCGATCAGCGCGGTCAGCGACGCCACGATCACCGGTTTGGGGCCGAACCGGTCGTCGAGCAGACCGCCGAGTAGCGCGCCGAGCGCGGCGACGGTGCTGGCGCAGACGCCGAACAGCAGCACGTCGGCGCCGGATATGCCGTAGACGTTGACGCCGAGCACGGCGCCGAACGCGAAGATCCCGGTCAGCCCGTCGCGGAAGATGGCGCTGGCGATCAGGTAGTAGACGACGTTGTGGTCGCGGCGCCATTCGCTGACGATCTCCGTCCACAGCACCCGGTAGCCCCCGAAGAAGGCCCCGAGGACGCCGGTGGCCGCCCGGGGTTCGGCGTCGCGGGGCGCGCTGGGCACCGCGAACAGCACGGGCAGGGCGAACACCGCGAACCAGGCGGCGGTCAGCAGCATCGCCGCGCGCACGTTCTGGCCGTCGGCGGCGGGCAGGCCGAGCAGGCCGCGGGTGTCACCGTCGCCGGCGATGAAACCGAAGTAGGCGATCAGCAGCAGCGCGACGCTGCCGAGATAGCCCAGGCCTAAACCCATTCCGGAGATCTGGCCGGAGGTCTGCGGGGTGGACAGTTGCCGCAGCATCGCGTTGTACGGCACGGTGGCCAGCTCGTTGCACGCCACCGCCGCGGCCAGCAGCACCAGGCCGGGGACCAGGTAGTGGTAGTCGTCGCGGATGAGGCTCATCGCGGCGGTCAGCGCCACGGCGGCCACGGTCAGCACGGCCAGCACGCGGCGCCGCCGCCACGGCGCGTCGACCCAGACGCCGGTGACAGGCGCGAGCACCGCCACCACCACCCCGGCGATGCCGAGCGCCCAGCCCAGCCAGCTGGCCGGGCTGGCCGAGCCCGGCAGATCGTCGCCGACGGCGCTGGTCAGATAGACCGAGAACACGAATGTGACGACCATCGCGTTCAGGCCGGTCGCGCCGAAATCCCACAGCGCCCAGGCGGTGATCTGCCGCCGACCCCCGATCCGCACGGACGGCGGCGAATTGCTCATGGTCGCCCACGATATAGTCCCGCCCATGCCAGTTCCCGCTCCCAGTGCGGACGCCCGCGCCGTCGTCACCGGCGCTTCGCAGAACATCGGTGAGGCGCTGGCGGTCGAGCTCGCCGCCCGCGGCCACCACCTGATCATCACCGCCCGTCGCGAGGACGTGCTGCGCAAGCTGGCCGACCGGCTGACCGCGCAGTACGGCGTGACCGTCGAGGTGCGGCCCGTCGACCTGACCGACCCCGCCGCACGTGCGGCGTTCTGCGAGGAGCTGTCGACGCGCAACATCTCGATCCTGTGCGCCAACGCCGGTACCGCGACGTTCGGCCCGATCACCAAGCTGGATCCCGCCGGCGAGAAGGCGCAGGTGCAGCTGAACGTGCTCGGGGTGCACGACCTGGTGCTCGCGGTGCTGCCCGGCATGGTCGAGCGCAAGGCCGGCGGCATCCTGATTTCCGGTTCGGCGGCGGGCAATTCGCCGATCCCGAACAACGCGACCTACGCGGCCAGCAAGGCGTTCGCCAACACGTTCAGCGAGTCGCTGCGCGGCGAGCTGAAGAAGGACGGGGTGCACGTCACGCTGCTGGCCCCCGGCCCGGTGCGCGAGACGCTGCCATCCGAGGAGGAGCAGTCGCTCGTGGAGCGGCTGATCCCGGACTTCCTGTGGATCTCGACGCAGTACACGGCCAAGCAGTCGCTGGATGCGTTGGAGCGCAACAAGATGCGCATCGTGCCCGGGGTGACGTCGAAGGCGATGTCGGTGGCCTCGGGGTACGCGCCGCGCGCGATCGTGACGCCGATCGTCGGCGCGATCTACAAGAAGCTCGGCGGCGGCTGAGCCTTCGTCAGCGGCGGCGCCGGGTGCGACGGCTGCCGGTGCCGAGGATGCTGCGGGTGATCTCGCGGCCGATCACGGTGCCCGCCGAACGCATCGCGCTCTTGAACGCCGGACTGTTGACCACCTTCTCGAACATGCTGGGCTCGACGGTCTTGCGCACCCGCACCTCGCCGGAGGTGCTGGCCTGACCCGAGACCGGCGGCAGCGGCGGCGGCAGCGCGTCACCGGTCGCGGGCACCGGAGCCTGGGTGGGCTCGGGTTCGGCGTAGCGCGCGGTGAGCATCTCGTAGGCCGACTCGCCGTCGACGGTCTGGCCGTACTCGGCCTGCAGCGGGCTGGCCTTGGCCGCGGCGGCGATGGCGTCGGCGCCGATGGTGTCCATCAGTGAGCGCGGCGCACGCATCCGCGTCCACGCCACCGGGGTGGGCGCACCCTTCTCCGACAGCACGGTGACCACCGCCTCGCCGATCCCCAGCGAGGTCAGCGCCGACTTCAGGTCGTACACCGTGGTTTTCGGGTAGGTGCGGACGGTCTTGGTCAGCGCCTTCTCGTCGTCGGGGGTGAACGCCCGCAGCGCGTGCTGGATGCGCGCGCCGAGCTGGGAGAGCACGTCGTTGGGGACGTCGGTGGGCAGCTGGGTGCAGAAGAACACGCCGACGCCCTTGGAGCGGATCAGCTTCACCGTCTGCTCGACCTGCTCCAGGAACGCCTTGGAGGCGTCGTTGAACAGCAGGTGGGCCTCGTCGAAGAAGAACACCAGCTTGGGCTTGTCGAGGTCGCCGACCTCGGGCAGCGAGGTGAACAGGTCGGCCAGCACCCACATCAGGAAGGTGGAGAACAGCACCGGACGCAGGCCCTGGTTGCCGAGCTCGACGAGGGTGATGATGCCGCGCCCCTGCTCGTCGACGCGCAGCAGGTCCTCGGTCTCGAGTTCGGGTTCGCCGAAGAACGTGTCCCCGCCCTCGGCCTCGAGGTTGACCAGGGCGCGCAGGATGACGCCGGCGGTGGTCGGCGACACCGCGCCCAGGGATTTGAGCTCGGGCTTGCCCTCGTCGCTGGTGAGGTACTTGATCACCTCGCGCAGGTCCTTGAGGTCCAGCAGCGGCAGCCCCTTCTGGTCGGCCCAGTGGAAGATCAGGCCGAGGGTGGACTCCTGGGTCTGGTTCAGGCCGAGCACCTTCGACAGCAGGATCGGGCCGAAGCTGGAGATCGTCGCGCGCACCGGCACCCCGATGCCCTCGGTGCCCAGCGACAGGAACTCGACGGGGTAGCCGGTGGGGGTCCAGTCGTCGCCGGTGTCCCTGGCGCGCGCCTCGGTGTTGGCGTTGGCCTCCCCCGGCCGCGACAGCCCGGACAGGTCGCCCTTGATGTCGGCCATCACCACCGGCACCCCGGCGGCGGACAGCTGTTCGGCGAGCACCTGCAGGGACTTGGTCTTGCCGGTGCCGGTGGCGCCCGCGATCAGGCCGTGGCGGTTGACGGTGCGCAGCGGGATGCGGACCCGGGCGGTGGGGTCACAGACGCCGTCGACGACGACGGTGCCGAGCTCGAGTGCGGCGCCCGAAACGGCATACCCGGCGGCGATCTGCTGTGCGGGGGTGGCGGTCGGCTCACTGGTCACAGCAGGCACCCTAACCCGCGTCACGGCCGTTACGGGCGGGTGGAGCGGGCCTGGCGGGGCCGGAAGGCTTACTGTGAGCGTCGTGCGCGACGAACTGGTGTGGATCGACTGCGAGATGACAGGGCTCGATCTCAAGTCCGACCGGCTCATCGAGATTGCCGTACTGGTGACCGATGCGGACCTCAACATCCTCGGTGACGGCATCGACGTGGTGATCCACGCCGACGAGGAGGCGTTGTCCTCGATGATCCCGGTGGTCAAGGACATGCACACCCGCTCCGGCCTGATCGACGAGGTGCGGGCCTCGACGGTCACGGTGGCCGAGGCCGAGGAGATGGTGCTCAGCTACATCCGCGACCACGTCAAACAGGCGAAGACGGCGCCGCTGGCCGGCAACTCGATCGCCACCGACCGCGGCTTCATCGCCCGCGACATGCCCAAGCTCGACGACTACCTGCACTACCGGATGATCGACGTCAGCTCAATCAAGGAGTTGTGCCGGCGGTGGTATCCGCGGATCTACTTCGGGCAGCCGGAGAAGGGCCTGGCGCACCGCGCGCTGGCCGACATCCACGAGTCGATCCGCGAGCTCCAGTACTACCGGCGCACCGCGTTCGTCCCCCAGCCCGGGCCGTCTACCAGCGATATCGCGGCGATCGCCGGTGAGTTGGGCCCGCCGAACGGACAGACAAAGGGAGCCGATTCGGCTACTGAGCACCAGAGCGGCTAATATCGACAGGCCGCATCCGCCCGACAGGGTGAGCGCGGCGATGGTGGCTGTAGTTCAGTTGGTAGAGCACCAGGTTGTGATCCTGGCTGTCGCGGGTTCGAGTCCCGTCAGCCACCCCGACTGGTAACACCGCCCCACCTGCAAACGCGGGTGGGGCGGTGTTCGTTTTGGTCTTTGCGCCGAACGTGAAGTTATGTGCGAGAAATCGCCGAAATCTCGACCACAAGCTCACGTTCGCGACGCGCAAGAACGGGCCTAGACGCCCGCGTTACCGGCCTTCCACTGCTCCCACGGGATGTTCCAGTCCCCCAGCCCGTCGGTGCCCGGCAGCGTCGAGCCCACGGTGTTGAGGACCTCGACGATGTCGCCGCGCTTGGTGTTCTCGTAGAACCACTGACCGTTGCTGGTGCTGACGTTGATGCAGCCGTGGCTGACGTTGGCCGAGCCCTGGCTGCCCACCGACCACGGCGCGGCGTGCACGTAGATGCCGCTGTAGGAGATCTGGGTGGCCCAGTCGACCTCGGTGCGATACCCGTTGGGCGAGTTGACCGGGACGCCGTAGGTCGACGAGTCCATCACCATGTGGCTGAACCGGTCGCCGACGATGTAGGTGCCCCGGTTGGTGGGCGTGCTGTTCTTGCCCATCGACACCGGCATGGTCTTGATCACCTCACCGTTGCGTTTCACCGTCATCGTCTTGGTGTTGTCGTCGACGATGGCGATCACCTCGTCGCCGATGGTGAAGTGCGTCGAGACATCGTCCTGGCCGAACAGGCCGTCACCCAGGTCGACGCCGTAGGTGTTCACCTCGACGGTGACCTTGGTGCCGGGCTTCCAGTACTCGGCCGGCCGCCACCGCACCTCGCGGTTGTTCAGCCAGTAGAACGCGCCCTCGACCGGCGGATCCGTTGTGATCTTGATCGCTTTCTGGGCGGCCAGCCGATTCGGGATGTTCTCGTCGAACCGCACCGCCACCGGTTGGCCGACGCCGACGACCTCGCCCTCGCTGGGCACCACGTACGGCATGGTCAGGTTCTCGGGCGAATGCGTCTCGAACGTCATCTGCCGCCGGGTGACCCCGCCGAGGCCCAGCGACTCCGCGGTCAGCGTGTAGCGCTTGTTGAAGCCGAGCGGCTCAGCGGTGGACCAGGTCAGCCCGTCCGGGCTGAGTTCGCCCTGGATGGTGCGGCCGTCCTCGTTGGTCATGGTGACCGCGCCCAGCACCCCGCCCTCGGCGGTGACCGTCACCGGCGAGTCGACGCTGACGCCGACGGCGCCGTCGGTCACCGACGCGGTGAGCTTGGGAACCAGCAGATCGCTGAACGGGGTGCCCTTGTCGACGATCACCTGCGGCTCAGGCGCCGGCTGGTTGCCGCCGCAGGCCGACAGTGACAGCGCCAAGGCGGGGATCAGCGCGATGGTCAGCAACCATGGGCGCCGACGCGGACGGGCCACAGCACGGACTCGCCACATTTATGAACTCCACCTCGCAGCCGACATCGAATGACGTTAGGACCAGTCTAGGGCAATCCGCACCTGCGGAGCGGCGGCGGCGACGCATCCGAAAAACCGCTCGTGACCACGCGATTTCATATTGCGGCCCGAGGGCTGTTATTGTCTCACACGCAGCGCCGTTAGCTCAGTTGGTAGAGCAGCTGACTCTTAATCAGCGGGTCCGGGGTTCGAAACCCTGACGGCGCACTTTCAATTCACCGGGGAGACGCGATCGTGGCAACCGCCACGGTCGCGTCTGTTTTTTATCGGGCGCCTCAGCGGCGACACCATACCCTCGGGTATCTAACTGTCAAACGTTGCCACTTACTTTTCCGTTGATTTTTTCGCCGATCTTGTCCAGAATGCGAAGGAGTGTGCTGGAATCGACGCACACGCAGCTTCTTCACCCGCTGCCTGCGACAACGCATCGTTGCGGAGAGAGGCTGCAGGATGAAATCTGCGAGTTTGATCAGGTCGAAGACAGGGACTTCTGCTACAGTTTTGTTAGCTGGAAGGGCTGCCACCGGACACGCACCGGTCACGGCAGATGGAAGATAAGGAATTAGCTGATGTCGCCGGTAGGCGGATCGTTCGGAAGGGGCGCCAGTGGCGCCGAGTCCGCCGAGGGCGTAACTCCGCAAATCCCCGTCTCGGTGTACACCTGCAGCCGGATCGGCCGCGTCGCCAATCCTCCCGGCTTCTCGCTCTCCGACTGGCTGCGCGCCCGGCGTCGCTGACCGCGCCGGCCACCGACGCGTAAGACATCATCGGCGGCCGGTTGCCGCCAACGGTAGATCAGCGCCGGATCCGGCGCACCACGAGCACGAGCGTCAACACGCCCACCCCCGCCAGCGAGATCATCACCGGCGGCTTCGTCACGAACCGCACCGCGGCGGCCTTGACGTCATCAGCCAGCCGGCTGGGATTGGCGCGCTGGGCGAGGGTGTCGACCGTCGCCGCCAGCTGTTCGCGCGCCTGATCGATGTCCCGCTTGATGTCCTCGGGATCGCGGTCCGCCACGTGCGCCTCCAAGCCGCTGTCGGTTGCTGCTCCCCTCACGGAGCCTGCCGATCTACCCTAAAGCAGCCCGCGCTGGCAGCAGCGCACCGGTCGACAGAAGGGATGCCCGCGCCGTGCCACAGACTCCGCGCCTCGAGGTTGGCGACAAAGCCCCGGCCTTCAGCCTGCCCGACGCCGACGGCAACATCGTGAAGCTCTCCGACTACAAGGGCCGCAAGGTCGTGGTGTACTTCTACCCCGCCGCGATGACCCCGGGCTGCACCAAGCAGGCGTGTGATTTCCGGGACAGCCTCGCCGAGCTCAACGAAGCCGGGCTCGACGTCATCGGCATCTCCCCCGACAAGCCCGAGAAGCTGGCCAAGTTCCGCGACCGGGACCAACTGAACTTCCCGCTGCTGTCGGACCCGGACAAGAAGGTGCTCACCGCCTGGGGCGCCTACGGCGAGAAGACGATGTACGGCAAGACCGTGCAGGGCGTCATCCGCTCGACGTTCGTCGTCGACGAGAAGGGCAAGATCGAGGTGGCCCAGTACAACGTGCGCGCCACCGGCCACGTCGCCAAGCTGCGCCGTGACCTGTCCGTGTGACGGTTACAGCGTGAACAGCTGATTCATCCGGGGAACCGTTGCCGGCCATCCGAATTCGCGGTCGATCCGCCTACGCAGCGTGTCCGCGGCCTGCGGTTCGCCGTGGACGACGAACGTGCGCCGCGGTGCGGAGGTGAAGCCGGAGGCCCAGCGCATCAGCTCGTCCGCGTCGGCGTGGGCGGACAGCATCCGCAGGTTGACCACCTGCGCGTTGATCGGGATCCACTCCCCGAAGATCTTCAGGAAGCGCTCCCCCTCGGCGATCGACCGGCCGCGGGTGCCGGGCACCTGATAGCCGGTCACCATGATCGTGTTGCGGGGATCCGGCCCGAACACCCTGAGGTGGTGCAGAACCCGGCCGCCGCTGGCCATTCCGCTGGCCGAGATCACCACCTTCGGGTCGCGGCTGGCCGAGATCTCCATCGACTCCTCGACCTCCCGGGCGTAGGTGGCCATCGCGCGCATGCCCTCGTACACCTGCGGCGCCAACCGGTGGTCGCTCTGGTGGGTGCGCAGCAGATCGCTGGCGTTGATCGCCATCGGGCTGTCCAGGTAGATCGGCACGTCGACGAGCCTGCCCGCTTCCCGCAGCCGCCACAGGTGGTACAGCAGCGTCTGGGTCCGGCCCACCGCGAACGCCGGGATCACCACGGTGCCACCGCGTTCCACGGTCGCGTTGACGGCCTCGGCGAGGGCGTCAGCCGGGTCGACGCGCTCGTGCAGCCGGTCACCGTAGGTGGATTCGATGACCAGGTAGTCGGCGGCGGGCACCGGTTCGGGATCCAGCATGAGCGGGTCGTCGTAGCGGCCCAGGTCGCCGCTGAACACGATGCGCCTGCCCTGCCAGACCAGCTCGACGGTGGCCGCGCCCAGGATGTGCCCGGCGCGCCGGAACAGCACGGTCGGGCCGCCCTCAGACGAGTCGAAGCCGGGCACATCGACCACGCGCCCGAACGGGCGGGTGGTGAACAGGTCCAGCGCCCGCTCGGCGTCACGGGTGTCATACAGCGGCAGCGCCGGATGGTGCTTGGTGGCGTGGTGCTTGTTGAGGAACGCCGCGTCGCGCTCCTGCAGCATGGCGCTGTCACGCAGGATGATGTCGGCGACGGCGGCGGTGGCCCGCGTGCAGACGATCGGGCCGCGGAACCCGTCGCGCACCAGGCGCGGCAGATAGCCGGTGTGATCGAGATGCGCGTGGGTCAGCACGACGGCGTCGATGCTCTCCGGGCCGACGGGCGGCCGGCTCCAGTTCAGTTCGCGCCACGCCTTCACACCCTGGAACAGGCCGCAGTCCACCAGGATTCGCCGATCGCCGGACTCCAGCAGGTGTTTGGACCCGGTCACCGTGTTCGCCGCGCCCAGGCAGCGCAGCGTCAGGTCGGTGTCCCAGGCGTCGTCGGCGGCCACCACCGCAGTCTGTCAGAGACCGCCGCGCCCCGGTGAGGGCTTGAGCACTCATCCGGGGGTGACCTTGGGCCCTAGCCGGTGCCGCCCGCGTGGGCGATCCTGAGCGCTGTTGGCAACGTCAAGGGGGCGACGAGCGTGAGCAAGCACGAGATTCTGAAGTTCCTGTGCGGGTTCCTCGCCGGTGTCAGCGTGGTGCACGCCAGCATCGGGTTGTCGATCGCGGCGGGCCTGCTCGACTATCCCGGCGTGACCCGCAGCACCTGGGATTCGCTGTCCCCGTGGGTGGGGGCGGCGTTCTATCTGGTGCTCAGCGTCCTCGTCGGCGTCACCGCCTGGCGGCCCCGGGCGCGGGTGGCCGCCGACCTACGGCGCGAGGTTGGCCAGCAGTAGCGCCTCGGAGATCGCGGCCTTCTCGAGCACCCCGAGGTGCAGGCTCTCGTTGACGCTGTGCGCCTGGGTGGCGGGATCCTCCACACCGGTGACGAGGATCTTGGCCTGCGGGAACGTCTTGGCGAACTCGGCGATGAACGGGATCGACCCGCCGATACCGGTTTCCACGGGTTCGGTGCCCCACGCCTGCCGGAACGCCGCGCGGGCCGCGTCGTACACCGGCCCGGTGGTGTCGATCGCGTACGGCTGGCCGAGATCCCCGGGGGTGACGGTGACCTTGGCGCCCCACGGTGCGTGGGTCTCGAGGTGACGCGTGAGCGCGGCGAGGTGTTCGGCGGCGTCCCCGCCGGGTGCGACGCGCATGCTCACCTTGGCGCGGGCCCGCGGGATCAGCGTGTTCGACGACTTCTCGATCGGGGTGGTGTCGATGCCGATGACGGTGATCGCCGGTTTGGCCCAGAGTCGTTGCGGCACAGTCCCGGTGCCGATCTCCTGAACCCCGGGCAGCATTCCGGTCTCCTCGCGCACCCGGTCGGGTGAGAAGTCGACGTCGGCGGCGGTGGCCTCGTGCAGGCCCTCCACGGCGACGTTGCCGTCGTCGTCGTGCAGGCTGGCCAGCAGTCGCACCAGCACGCTCAGCGCGTCGGGGACCACACCGCCCCACAGCCCGGAGTGCAGCCCGTGGTCGAGGGTGGCGACCTCGACCACGCAGTCGGCCAGCCCGCGCAGCGTCACGGTGAGCGACGGCACCTCGGTGCTCCAGTTGTCCGAGTCGGCGATGACGATCACGTCGGAGGCCAGCGTGTCGCGGTGGGCGGCCAGCAGTCGCGACAGCGACGGGGAGCCCGACTCCTCCTCACCCTCGACGAACACCGTCACCCCGACCGGCGGGTTGCCGCCGTGCGCCCGGAACGCGGCGAGATGCGTTGCGATACCGGCCTTGTCGTCGGCGCTGCCGCGACCGTAGAGGCGGCCGTCGCGCTCGGTCGGCTCGAACGGCGGGGTGTGCCACTGGACCGGGTCGCCCTCGGGCTGCACGTCGTGGTGGGCGTAGAGCAGCACGGTCGGCGCACCCGGCGGGGCCGGATGGCGGGCGATCACGGCGGGGGCGCCGCCCTCGCTGACGATCTGCACGTCGCCGAACCCGGCGTCGGACAGCAGCCCGGCCACCGCGTCGGCGCTGCGCCGCACCTCGCCGCGCCGCGCCGGGTCCGCCCACACCGACTCGATGCGGATCAGGTCCTCCAGATCGCGCCGCACCGACGGCAGCACCTCACGCACCCTCGCCACGAGATCACTCATGGCGTCGAGGCTAGCGCTCCTCGAGGATGGCGACCGCGGCGGCGGTGTCGGCCTCATGGGTCAGCGACACGTGGATCGTGACGTCCTTGAGGTGCTCGGCGATGGCGCCGGACAGTCGCACCTTCGGCCGGCCCCACATGTCGGTGATCACCTCGATGTCGCGGTGGATGCCCTCGGGCAGCACCGGCCGCTTGGCGAACCGAGATCCCGACCACGCCTTGATCACGGCCTCCTTGGCGGCCCACCGCGCGGCGAGGTGCCGCGCCGCCGACGAACTCTTGTCGGCGGCGTGGCGCCGCTCCCCCGGCGTGAACGTCTCGGCGAACACCGTCCCGGGTTGATCGACCTGCTCTGCGAACTCGGAGATGGAGACCAGGTCGATCCCCACTCCGACTATCGCCATGTGCGCAATGCTAACTCGGTCTCGGCTATCTCGAGCTCGGCTATCTCAGTCTCTCCCAACCACATACACGTCACCCTCGCCGAGCCGGGCGTCCATGCTGAGCAGCATCTCGGCCTCGGCCTTCTTCTCCGGCTCGTCGTGGCTGAACCGGCGGTCGGCCGGCTTCTCGTACAGCGGCTGGCCGCCGGCGATCGCCGACGCCAGCCGGTGCTGACCGGCCAGCACCCGCTCGGCGGCGCGCTTCTGGTAGTCCTCGCGCTCCTCCGGGCTCAGCGTCGCCAGGAACGCCTGCGGATGCACCAGCGCCACCAGACCCGACACGTGCCCGAAGCCCAGGCTGGTCACCAGACCGGCCTTGAGCGGGAACTTGTCGCCCATCCGCAGCGTCTCGCGCACCCAGACCAGGTGGGAGGCGCCGGCGAGTTCGTCGTCGACGCAGTCCAGGCTGCGGTTCGGCGGGATCACCCCGTCGCGCAGCATCTGGCACATCCCCATGATCTGGAACGCCGCCGCACCGCCCTTGGCGTGGCCGGTGAGGCTCTTCTGCGACACCACGAACAGCGGGGCACCCTCGGACCGGCCGAGCGCGTCGGCCAGCCGCTCGTGCAGCTCGGTCTCGTTCGGGTCGTTGGCCAGCGTCGAGGTGTCGTGCTTGGAGATCACCGCGATGTCGTCGGCACCGACGCCCAGCTTGGCCAGCGACTTGGCCAGCTGCGACTCGGGTCCGCCACGGCCCGCGCCCAGCGCGCCCAGGCCGGGCGCCGGGATCGAGGTGTGCACACCGTCGCCGAACGACGACGCGTACGCCACCACCGCCAGCACCGGCAGCCCCATCTTGACCGCCAGGTCGCCGCGGGCCAGCAGGATCGTGCCGCCGCCCTGCGACTCGACGAAGCCCAGCCTGCGCCGGTCGTTGGCGCGGGAGAACTTGCGGTCGCTGATGCCCTTGGCGCGCATCATCTCGGTGTCGGCGGTGGCCGCCATGTCACCGAACCCGATGATCGCCTCCAGCGTCAGGTCGTCGTAGCCGCCGGCGACCACGAAATCGGCCTTGCCGAGCCGGATCTTGTCGACACCCTCCTCGACCGACACCGCGGCCGTGGCGCAGGCGGCGACCGGATGGATCATCGACCCGTAGCTGCCGATGTAGGACTGCACGACGTGGCCCGCGTAGACGTTGGGCAGCACCTCCTGCAGGATGTCGTTCGGCTTGTTCCTGCCCAGCAGGTTGCCGTGGTACATCGTCTGCATCGAGGTCATGCCACCCATGCCGGTGCCCTGCGTGCTGGCCACCATGCTCGGGTGCACCCAGCGCATCAGCTCGGCCGGGGTGAACCCGGCGGACAGGAACGCGTCGACGGTGGTCACCAGGTTCCACAGCGCCAGCCGGTCGATCGACGACGCCATGTCGGGTGACACGCCGTAGACCGTCGGATCGAAGCCGGTCGGGATCTGCGCGCCCACGGTCCGCGACAGCTTGACCTTGCGCGGCACCCGGATCTCGGTGCCCGCCTTGCGGGTCACCTGCCAGTCGCTGCTGTCGGGCACCGGCTGGATCACCGTGTGCTCGGGATCGAACGTGTAGAACGCCCGGGCGTCGGCCTCGCTGGACACCACGAACGTGAAGTCCTTGTCCAGGAACACCGAAACCAGCAGCGGCGACGCGTGATCCGGATCGATCGCACCGTCGTCGACCCACTCGCGGATGCCGACGCGCTCGATCACCGCATCGTGGTAGCGCTCGACCAGCTCACCCTCGTCGACCAGTTCACCGGTGGCGGTGTCGTACCAGCCGGGGGTGGGATCGTCCTCCCACTTGACCAGGCCGGTGGTCCAGGCCAGCTCGAGCACGCCGGCGGCCGACAGCTCGTTCTCGACCTCCATCTCGAAGCGGGTGCGCGACGAGCCGTAGGGCCCGAGCTCCGCGCCGCCGACGATGACGACCAGGTCGGCCGGGTCGACGTCGAGGTCCTCCCACTGCGGCGGCGGGGCGGCCTGGTAGCCGCGCGGCGGCGACGGCAGCGCCTTGATGGTGCCCTCGTCGTCGGACTCCTCGGCGGCGGTCTCGGCGACCATCTCCTCGCGGGCCTTGGTGGCCAGCTCGGCGAGGTCGAGTTCGACATCGGCCAGTCCGCCGGTGAGGTCGACCTCCAGTGGCTCCTGCGCGGCGGCGACCTTGGCGTCGACGTCGCACAGCCGCAGCAGCAGGCTCGCCATCTCGTCGGTGGTGTAGGTCTTGACCCCGGCGGCCTCGACGGCGTCGACGATGACGTCGTTGTGCCCCATCAGGCCGGTGCCCTTGGTCCAGCCGATCAGCGCGTGGGCCAGCGAAACCCGCTGCGACCACGACGTCTCGGCCTTCCACCGCTTGACCAGCGCATCGAGCGCGGCCTTGGCCTCGCCGTAGGCGCCGTCACCGCCGAACATGCCGCGGTTCGGCGAGCCCGGCAGCACGACGTGCAGTCGCGCGGCGATGTCGCGCTCGGCACCGATGTGCGACAGGCCGGCGATGAGCCGCTCGACCGCCCACAGCAGCACCTTCATCTCCATCTCGGCGCGCGAACCGGCCTCCGACATGTCGCCGGCCACCCGCGGCGCGGCGAACGGGAACAGCAGCGTCGGGGTCTGCGCATCCTTGATGTGAATCGACTGCGGCCCAAGGGTTTCGGTCTGCTCGGAGCCGACCCACTGCACCAGCGCATCGATGTCGGTGTAGGACGCCATGTTGGCGGGCACCACCCACAGCTTCGCGCCGAAGCGGGCGTTCTCGCGGTACAGCTGCTTGTAGAACGCCAGCCGGTCGTCGTCGAGCTTCGACGTCGTGGCGATCACGGTCGCACCGCCGTCGAGCAGCTGCGCCACCACCGAGGCCGCGATCGAGCCCTTGGATGCGCCTGTGACAACGGCGATCTCGTCGCTGTAGCGACCCTTGCCGGGGTTCTCCGCACCCGCGGCGGCGCGGCCGTACAGCGCGGCGTGGATGTTGCGGCCGGCGGCCAGCGCCTTGCCCTGCCACCAGTTGGCCTGCTTGCTGACGATGTGGCCGGCGCCCTCGAAGCGCTCCGACAGCCGCTCCCAGTCGGCGTCGATCTCGCCCTCGTCGAGCAGCCACAGCCGGGCCAGGTCCTCACGGGCGCTGGCCCACCGGTCGTCGAGCAGCACCGCCTTGCGGCCGTCGAACACCGGCGCCACCAGACGCGGCCAGTCCGAACCCAGTTCGGCGGTCACCAGCTCGATGAGCTCGGCGTCGGTGGCCTCCGGCACCGACACCGGGGTCTCCAGACCCAGCTGGTTCAGGATCGTGCGCGCCGCGTTGGCCAGCACACCGTTGGGGCCGGTGACCTGCTCGGCGAACTCGGTCAGCGCGGCCGAGTCGACCACGCCGCCACCGCCACCGGCGGCCGACGGCAGCGACACCGAGACACCGTGGCGCGCGGCCACCTTGGCCACCGCGGCGTCGATCACCTTGTCGACATCGGCGGCCGATGCCAGCGCACCGTCGTGCAGCCCGCCGAGATCACCGCCGCGCACGCTGCTGCCCTCGCGGGTGCCCAGCGCCACCTCGACGGTGACATGCTTGGCCCAGCCCTCGCCCAGTTCCCAGGTCTTGGCGACCCGCTCGGCGATGTAGGCGGGCCGCTTGCCGGACGGCCCGAGCACGGTGCGCAGCTGGTCGTTGATCGCGTCCGACAGCACCGGACCGAACGGCTTGTAGGTGCGGGCCAGCTTGGTCACCTGACCCTTGAGCCCGGCCAGATCCGCCTCGGCCGCACCGTCGATGGCACCGAGGTTCAGCTCGGAGCCCAGGTCGACGAGCAGCTGGTTGCGCCGCGAGGACGCACCGTCGGTGATCGACTCGATGGAGTCCAGCGGCTCGATCTGGTCGATGCGCATCTTCGCCGACAGCGCGATCAGCGCCATCGTGGCGTCGGCGGCGTCGAAGGTCAGATCGTCCGGGCGCGGACCTCCTGCCGGTGCCGCCGCCGGAGCGGGCACCTCGGCGGGCGCGGGTGCCGCGGGCGCCTCGGCCGGTGCGGCGGCCTCGGGTTCCGGTGCGGTGTCGTCGATCTCGGGTTCGGGATCGGTGTCGGTGGCGAACAGCACCGCGGCGTCGCGCTCGGCGTTGAGCACCTCGACGGTGCTGTGCGAGTACTCCGGCAGCTTGAGCGTGTTGGCCGCCAGACCCGCCACCGTCGGCGCGTTCTTCACGCCGATCTCGACGAACCGCTCGACACCGAGGCCGCCTGCGGCCTCCTCGATGAACAGCAGGTCCTGCGTCTCGATCCAGCGCACCGGGCTGGCGAACTGCCAGGCCAGCAGCTCGATGACGACCTTGCGGCACAACTCGACCGGGCGCTCGTTACGCCAGGTGTCGTAGTCGGCGAGGATCTCGTCGAGCGGCTCGGCGGGCACCAGGTCCCGGATCTCCTGGATGAAGTCGCGGTCCAGCGTGAACGGCCGCGGCACCAGGTTCGGGATGTACTTGCCCACAACGAGGTCGGGATCGCGGTCACGCGGCAGCACCCGCTCCAGGCTGCGGCGGAAGTCGTCGACGCCGACGCGCAGCACGCTGGAGTGGAACGGCACGTCGATGCCGGGCACCAGGATGAACGAGCGCTTGCCGCCGGTGATCTTGCGGCGCCGCTCGACCTCCTCCTCCAGGGCCTCCAGACCGCGCACGGTGCCGGCGATCGCGTACTGCGAACCACGCAGGTTGTAGTTCACGATCTCCAGGAATTCGCCTGTGCGCTCGGAGATCTCGGCGACGAAGTCCTTGACGTCCTCGTCGGCCAGGTCGATCTGGCTGGGCCGGATGGCGGCCATGCGGTAGTTGGAACGGCCCTTCTCGTCGCGCGGCACGATGTCGTGCATCTTGGAGCCGCGCTGGAACACCGCCTCCAGCAGACCCTCGAGCTCGATGACGCCCGAGACGCAGGCCAGCGCGGTGTACTCACCGACGGAGTGGCCGCAGGTGATCGCACCCTCGACGAACGCGCCCTGCTCACGCATCTCGGCCACCTGCGCGGCGGCCACCGTGGCCATCGCGACCTGGGTGAACTGCGTCAGGTACAGCACGCCGTCCGGGTGCTCGTAGTGCACGCCCGCCGCGATCAGGCTGGTCGGGTTGTCGCGCACCACGTGCAGCACCGAGAAGCCCAGCGTCTCGCGGGTGAACTTGTCTGCGCGGTCCCAGA
>Ga0180218_1000203_pt1 | contig 79709 bp, 75 predicted proteins | sample eDN3rd37CKraftBY_FD_151334 | JGI IMG/M metagenome (GOLD analysis project Ga0180218, IMG submission 151334) | Enriched backyard soil microbial communities from Emeryville, California, USA - eDNA 3rd pass 37_C Kraft BY (version 2) (version 2) | ecosystem: Environmental > Terrestrial > Soil >... | reverse complement strand
GGCTCCCAGATGTTGACGGTCAGCCTGTCGCCGACACCGACGGTCATCGCCCGTGATCCACCAAAGGCATCGCGAAATTCCGTCTGGAAGCCAAGCGGTTGATAATGGTTACTGAGGCTGACCGACATTGGATCGAGCGGCACCAGCACATAAGGCAATGGTGCGGACGAGACATTCTCCTCGGCAGCCAGGCGGCTGATCTCAAGCGCCTGTGGCCCCGGTCCGGGCATTCCGGAACAGGCCGCTAGAAAGAGGAACACTAAAAGGCCGACTGATCTTGCGAGCCAGCCGCTCAGCATGGCACGCACTCAGCCCCGTCGCCCGCTGCAGAGCGGACCCTTTCAAACGCGCAGGCACCCAGCAGTGATGCGACGGCGAGCACCATCCACTCCTCCCCCCAATAGGAGCAAAGCCATGACGAAGCGAAATCGTGTCGAGAGCTGACGTGAGGAGCGCAGCGCCGCTTCACGCGGCAAGATCAATGCAAGAAACCGCAGAGGTTTCTGCTACGCCTGAACACAACCCGACAAACATGCAGCCACAATCAAACGGCTGCATCATCTACGTTATACAACCTATACGATTATGCTCGGCAACTCAAGCGGGAACTGATGATCTAATAGATCGCGACGAGCCTGCTTCCGACCGGCACAACCTTGATTTCGGTCTCGTAGATCTGACTGAGCAGGTCAGGCTGGATGATCTCAGCCGGCGATCCGGAAGCGACGATCTGGCCATTCTTCATGGCGACGATCACGTCGGAGAAGGTCGACGCCATGTTGATGTCGTGCAGCACAACGACCATCGTTTTGTTGAGCCGTCGCGCGGCCTGCTGCACGAGCCGCATGATTTCAACAGCATGCTTGATGTCGAGGTTGTTGAGCGGCTCATCGAGCAGCACATATTCCGTGTCCTGGCAGATCACCATGGCAACGAAGGCCCGCTGGCGCTGACCGCCGGAAAGCTCGTCGAGGAACCGGTCGGCAAGGCCGCTTAGGCCCAGCATCGCGATCGCCTCGTTGACGTGGCGCTCGTCCTCAACCGTGTAGCGGCCCTTTGAGTGCGGATAGCGGCCGAAGCTTACGAGGTCCCGCACCGTCAGGCGCACAGCCAGATGGTTGTCCTGCCGCAGAACGGCAAGCCGCTTGGCCAGCTCATCGCTCGGCGTCTTGGTAACGTCCAGCCCACCAACGGTGATCGTACCGGAGTCGGCAGAGAGGAAGCGCCCCACCATGCTGAGCAGAGTAGACTTGCCCGCGCCGTTCGGCCCGATGATCGAAGTCACACCGCCCTTGGGGAGCGTGATCGATACGCCATCCACCACCACGGAGGAGCCGTATGTCTTGGTAATCTTTTCGACAGCAATCATCGTGCAGCTCCTCTGACGACCAGAAGGATGAAGACAAGTCCTCCCACGAACTCGATGATGATGGAAAGCGCTGTGTCGAATGCAAACACACGTTCCAGGATCACCTGCCCACCCACCAGGGTTACCACTGCTATCAGTGTTGCAACGGGCAGCACAACAGCGTGGCGCGACGTGGGTAGAATGAGATAGGCCAGATTGGCAACAAGCAGCCCGAAAAATGTCACCGGACCGACGAGCGCTGTGGAAACCGCGATCAGCACCGAGATCAGCGCCAGCGTGAACATGATCGTGCGGTTGTGATCGACGCCAAGCGCGGTCGCATGGTTCCGGCCAAGCGCAACGACGTCGAAGACTGGCAGCATCCGCAGGATAATCACGGTAACGATCGCGACGACGACGCCTGCGATGCCGAGCAGCGACGTGTCTACCGCGTTGAAGCTCGCGAACATGCGGTCCTGCAGGATCAGGAATTCGCTGGGGTCGAGGATGCGCTGCAGGAAGCTCGACAGGCTGCGGAAGAGAATGCCGAAGACGATGCCGACCAGCATCAGAAGGTGCGGGCTGCGCGCGGCACCCGCAAGAATCCACCTGTAGAGCAGGTTGGAAAACAGCATCAGCATTCCCGCTTCGAGCAGGAACAGCAGGAACGGGTTCATTGCCGAGAGCCGCCCCGCTCCGATGGCGAACACCAACACCGTCTGCAGCAGCACATAGAGCGCATCGAAGCCCATGATCGACGGCGTGACGATCCGGTTTTCCATGATCGTCTGAAACAGCACTGTCGAAACGGCAATAGAGAACGCGACCAGCACCAGCGCCGCGAGCTTGGCCCCGCGGAACGAGAGAATGAACGACCAGCTGCCCTTCGCACCAAGCGTCATGAAGGCGACCATGGCGATGACGGTCAGCACCGAGAGTAGGGCAACGATTGCCCGCACGCGTTTCCTGCGAACCTCAGGCAGCACGGGAGGTCCTCCTCAAAAGCAGGTAGAGGAAGAAGAACGCGCCGATGACACCCATGACCGCGCCAATCGGCATCTCGTAGGGGCGGATGATCAGGCGGCCGAAGATGTCGCAGACGAGCACGAAGCCAGCGCCCAGGATCGCCACCCACGGCAGCGAGCGGCGCATGTTGTCACCCACCATCATGGCAACCACATTCGGGATGATGAGACCAAGGAACGGCACCGAACCGACTGTAACGACAACCGAGGCGGTCACGAGCGAGACGATGGTAAGCCCAAGCAGCATCACGCGGCGGTAGTTGAGCCCGAGATTGGTCGTGAAGTGCTGGCCCAGCCCGGCGACCGTGAACCGGTCCGCAGCAATATAGGCCGCGATCCCAAGCGCACCCGCGATCCAAAGCAGCTCATAGCGGCCCTTGAGAACCACGGAAAAATCGCCCGTCATCCAGGCGCCCAGCGATTGAAGCAGATCAAGCCGATAGGCGAAGAAGGTCGTGATCGCACCGATGATGCCGGAAAGCATGATGCCGACCAGCGGCACGAGCAGGACGGAACGCAGCGGCACGAACTTGAGAATGCGCAGGAAGATCGCCGTGCCCGCCATCGCAAACACCGAAGCTGTGATCATTTTGGCGATCACTGGCGCACCCGGCGCGAGAACGGTGATGGCGAGGATCCCGAGGCTGGCTGACTCCACCGTTCCGATCGTTGACGGCTCGACAAAGCGGTTGCGTGCCAGCATCTGCATGATCATGCCGGCGATCGCCATGCTGGAGCCGGCGAGGATGAGCGCCGCCGTGCGCGGTGCGCGGCTGACAAGAAGCACCTGAAGCGACTTGGCATCGCCGCTCATGAGGCTGCTCAACGATACGTCGGAAACGCCGACGAACAGGCTTGCCACTGCAAGTACCAGCAGAATGAATCCCGCTAGCAAGAGGGCTGGCAACGTTGACTTCACTGATGGCTCACGCTTCAGGGCTCAAAACAAAACACAACCGGCCTGACGAAAGGCCGGCTGTGCACTCGTGGCGTTAATAGAACTTACTTGCTGAAGGCTGCAAGTAGCTCGTCCACATTCGCCTGAACGGCATTGAGCCCGCCGCCGATGATGTACCAGTTGGCAGCGTTCAGGTAGACAACGTGGTTGTTCTTCCAGGCGTTGGTCTGGGTCACCAGCTCGTTGTTCAGAACCTGCTCGGCAGCCTGGCCTTCCTGGCCGATTGCAGCATCACGGTCAACGACCAGCAGCCAGTCCGGATTGGTCTCGAGGATGAACTCGTTCGAGATCGCCTGCCCGTGCGTGCCAACTTCCAGGCCTTCCGCAGCCGGCGTCATGCCGAAGTCCTCATAGACGATCGTGAAGCGACCGCCCTTGCCGTGGGCGCTCATGCGGCCACCGGTGGTGAGGATGGTCAGAACGCGTCCGGCATCGGCGGTCTTCTCCTTGAGGGCCGCAATGCTCTCGTCAAGCTTTGCGAGCTTGGCTTCAGCTTCCTGATCCTTGCCGAACACCGACGCCAGCGTCTTGACGTTCGTCTTCATGTTGTTGAGGAAATCGTCCGGCGCGCTCGTCATGTCGATCGTCGGAGCAATCTTGGAGAGGTCCGCATATTTCGGTGCGGAACGGCCACCGACGATGATCAGGTCCGGCTCCGCTGCATTGACGGCCTCGAAGTCCGGCTCGAACAACGTGCCGACCTTCAGGTATTCGTCGCCCTCATACTTCTTGAGCGAGCCCGGCTTGTTGCCGCCCGGAACGCCTGCAACCTCGACGCCAAGCGCGTCGAGCGTATCGAGCGATGCCATGTCGAACACCAGCACCTTCTTCGGGGTATCCGGCAGCGTGGTCTCGCCCTGCGCATGCTTGATTGTAATTTCGGCGGCGAACGCTGGGGACATTGCCGTCGCGGCAGCCAGTGCCAGGGATGCGAAAATGGTGGTCAGCTTCATGGGAATGGGTTCCTTCGCTGCTGCTGTTAATCGTCGACGTGGTCGTGACCGCCAATGCGGCCCGGACGCCAATAACCTTCCGAACGGATTTGCTCGCGGGTAAGACCACGCGCGATGAGTGCATGGCGCTGCCGGCGAACATTGCTGGTTTCGCCAATAATATAGGCCTGACCCCTGCCCTCCGGCAGTTCGAACGCATCCACAGCTTTCGCCATAAACTCGCTCGGGCCTGCGGGCAGATCACCCCGGTGGAGCCATTGAAGGCTGAGATCCGCATTGGTGTTGATCGCCACCTCTCCGCTCTCTTCCTGCACCTCGATGAAGGCGTAGGCCTTTGTGCCAGCCGGCGCCTCTTCCAGAATGTGGACGATTGCCGGAATACAGGTCTCGTCACCGGTAAAGAGATGCCAGTCGGCTTCCGCATTGAAGACCGTGTGGCCGCGCGGACCCTTCACCTCGATCTCGTCGCCTGCCTTCGCACCGATTGCCCAACGCGGGCCTGGTGTGTCGCCGTGCTTCAGGAAGTCGACAGCCAGCGTGCGCGCCTCCCGATCAAAGGAGCGGATCGTGTAGTCGCGACGGCCGAACTCGCCATCACCCAGCGGGATCATCATCACGATCGCCTGTCCGGGCTTGTAGTCGAACGCAGTCGCATCGGCGGGCAAGGCAAACGTCACCCGCTGCATATTGCCTCCGGCCTCCACGCTGTCCACGACCGTCAGCCGGTAGGCGGGAAGGTTTGGTCTCCCGCGTCGCGGGGCAGATGCCTCTGCCCCAGGTGTCGCCACAGCGCGTTCCATTCGTGTACTCCGGATGAGCTTAGAAGGTTGAAGTCATGCCGACCCAGAAACGGCGGCCGTCGAGGGAGTTGCTGTATTCATCGGGATCGACCGTCTTGTCAAACAGGTTGTAGACAGCACCCTTCAGCGTGACGTTGTCACTCAGGGCGTAGTTGACCCCGGCATCAACCAGCGTGTAGGCGGGCAGCGTCTTTACCCGTGGCGTCTGGCGGGCGTTGGCGCTGATCTGCTCGCCGTAGTAGTTGACGCTGGCCCAGAGGTCGAGTTGGTCGGTTGCCGTCCAGTCAGCGCGCAGGCTTGCCTGATGCTCCGGCGTGCGGGTCAGCGGCTCGCCCTCGAACTCACCCGAGGTCTGCCTTGACTTGGTGTAGGTATAGGTGCCGCGGAACCTCAGGTCAGGCGTCGCCTCCCAGCTCGCGGTGAGCTCCACACCCTGGATGACAGCGCCATCGATGTTGAAATGCCTCCACAGGCACTTCTCGGTTCCGGTGAGGACGGCCGACGAACAGTTGCCCCCCGGGTCACGGATGGCGCCGGTTTCAGGATCGATAACGCGATGAGTGTTCTCATTGGTGATCTTGTTGGTGAAGTCCGTATAAAAATACGTCGCACCGGCGGTGAAGCCGCCGTAGTTGTCGTAGAGCACGCCGATTTCGTAGCTCGTGCTCTCTTCCGGCTTCAGGTCAGGATTGCCCGGGATCACACCGGCGCCCTGCTGGGTCGGATAGTAGTAGCCCGGCGTAACCGTACGCAGTTCCGGAGCGGTGAAGCCCGTCGAAACGCCGCCCTTGACCGTGATGCCTTCGAACGCATTCCAGACGCCATAAAGACGCGGCGTGACATGCGTTCCATAGCGCTGATGGTGGTTGAGGCGCAGGCCGCCCGTGAGCGCGAAATCGTCGGTGATCTTCCACTCATCCTCGGCGAACAGGGCGAAGCTGTTGACCGACAGGTCCACATAGTCGTCCGTGTGCCCGGTGTCCTTGAGCGCCTCGTTCATGTACTGGCCACCGGTCACCAGCATGTGTTCTCCGAGAAGCGAGAACGGCGTCGTAAACTTGGCATCCAGAACCGTATTGCGGATCTGCGGAATGCGCGTGTTTTCAACCCACTCATCGAGGCCCGGCGTGGACGAGTAGCTGGTGCGCTTTCCAAACTCCTGCGAAAGCGAAATCTCGGATGTCGTCCAGCCCCAGTGGCCGATATGGGTCGCCGACCAATGACCACGGTCGTAGTCGCGATAGCTGTCAGCGGGGCTGCGGCCGGCGGGATCAACCGTCTCGCCCACATGCGAAAGCGAGCGGACACGAGCGAAGCCGCCCTCGAGGTAGATCTCGTGATCGTCGGAGGGCGTGATCGTCAGCTTGGCGTTGATGTCGCCTTCCCTGCGGCCTTGGGTGCCGCCAATGACGCTGTCCTCGCCGCGCAGGAAGCCCCTGCCCCAGATCTGGATGCCGACGGTATCGTCAACGACCGGGCCGGAGATGTAGATCGAGGTCTGGCCGCTGTTGCCGTAGCGGGAGTGCTCGTTAAGCGTGCCATCGATCGAGAGGCTGCCAGACCAGACATCGGACACCTTGCGGGTGATGATGTTGATCACGCCACCCATGGCGTCGGAACCATAGAGCGAGGACATCGGACCGCGCACGATCTCAATACGCTCGATAGCCGAGATCGGCGGAATGAAGCTCTGCTCCAGACCGGAGCTGCCGTTGGGGCGCGAGCTGCGGGTGTTCTGGCGCTTACCATCCACCAGAACCAGCGTGTAATTGCCCGGAAGGCCGCGGATCAGAATGTCGTTCTCGTTTGCGGCACCCGTTACCATCACGCCCTGCGCTTCCTTCAGCGCGTCGGTCAGATCCTTGAACGAGCCCTTCTCGAGCTCTTCGCGGGTGATCACGGTGATGCTGGCCGGGGCATCCTTGACGTTCTGCTCGAAACCGGCTGCGGTCACGACAAGCTGCTGAAGCTGGGTTACACCATTGGTGTCGGCCTGAGCCCAGGCCTGTGGAGTTCCAAGCGCGAGCAGACTCGTGCCCAGCGCCCAGCCAGTCCGGGCTACCTTACCTACACGTTCATTTTTATAACTGGCATAAAACATTTATTGCCCCAAACCGAAAACCTGATTAATCCACTCCTATTATTTTTACGGTCCGCGGGGTCAAACGCTATGTTTCAGAACCATTCTAAATTTCGATTTCTGGAATATTGCACTCAGCTTTGGCAGCCTAAGGTTTTCGCCCGGTGAGCACGCGGTCGATCGGCACTACCAAGGCAACGGAAGGCGGTGTTTCCACAGGATCGAGCCCCCTCTCCGGCCTGAAACTGCTGATCGCTCTCGACGTTCTGCTGGTTGAAGGCAGCATCGGCCGCGCCGCCGAGCGCCTCGGCATGAGCGCACCGGCAATGAGCCGCCTGCTGGCGCAGATCCGCGAACAGTTCGGCGACCCGATATTCATCCGCACCGGACGCGGCATGGTTCCGACGCCCTTCGCCGAAAGTCTGCGAGCGCGCCTGCGCGCCCTGGCGGGTGAAGCTGAAGCGATCCTCAATCTGAAACCCTCTGCCAACCATGTAGACAGCGCTGGCTTCTCGCCTCCAGCGTTGGTCTCTCCGCCGCAGCCAGCCGCCGCAGCCACGCAGCCGCTTGCCACGCGAAGTCATGTATTGCCGGAAGGAATGCCGTCGCCTGAAGCGATCAGCCGGCGGCTGGACGAGATGGCGCGATCCAACAACCCATCGAAGCGGCTCGCCAAACACATCGTAACCACCGGTGCGGGCGCGGGTCGGACGCGCCCCCTGACCATGGCGGAGGCCGATGACGCCATGTCGATCATCCTTCAGGGGGAAGCTGATCCGATCCAGATCGGCGCTCTGCTTGTTGCCCTGCAGTACCGCGGCGTAACATCGGCAGAACTGGCGGGGTTTGCCCGCGCCCTGCGCCGCGAGTGCGGCTGCTATCGCATAGCATCTGGCAAGGTGGACCTCGACTGGCCAGCCTATATTTCGCCAAGGCGTGGAAGCCCGCCCTGGTTCCTGCTGTCGGCACGGCTTCTTGCGCGGGCAGGTCACCGCATTCTGCTGCACGGATTGGGCTCCAATCCCCAGATCGATGGAGCCATGAGGATTCTCGGCATCCGCACCGCCGGCGCCATGACGGACGCCATTCATGTGTTGCAGACGGAGGGCATCGCCTACCTGCCCCTGCCCGGCATTTCACAACAGTTGCAGGCGCTGCTTGGGCTCTACCACTTTTTCCAGATGCGCTCGCCATTGAATGCCGTGGTTCACCTCCTGAACCCGCTTGGGGCAACCGCCAGCCTTCTGAGCGCTCCCGGAACCGCACCTGCGGAAATCCTGCGCGAGGCGGCAAAGATGGCCGGTTTCAGGAACCTCACGGTCCTCACCACCTGCCGGGACGTCGCCCAGGCCACACCCTACCGCGCCATGCCGCTGATGCGCCTTGAAAATGGCGAGCTGCAGGAGTTCATCATCCCCTCGCTCAAGAAGACACCAGCCACCAGGGCGACCGGCCTGACCACGCTCGAATACCTCGAAGCCGTCTGGCGCGGCACCGAGCGGGACGAAACCGTCACTACAACCATTCAGTCGTCCACCGCCCTCGCGCTATATACTATGGGTAGATACCCCAATTGGGTAGAATCCTATAACGCGGCCGAATTTCTCTGGAAGGGCCGTCAAAAGTTCTAGGATAATTGGGCCAGGGGCGACCTTGCGCCTCATTTGAATGAGTGATAGAAGACGTTTCGCTCGGGTGATTGCAGACCCGGAGACTGGAAGCGTTCCTGGACGACCCTTTCCCCGTATTTCAACATCTGGCGTTGGCGAACCTGCGCGCGTTGCGCAGACGCTTTTTGCAAACGGGGAGTATCCCATGGCCACGACCGGCACCGTAAAATTCTTCAACACCACCAAGGGCTTCGGCTTCATTACGCCTGACGACGGCCAGAAGGATGTGTTCGTTCACATCTCCGCTGTCGAAAATGCCGGACTGCGCACGCTCTCCGACGGCCAGAAGGTTTCCTTCGACGTAGAGCCCGACCGCATGGGCAAGGGCCCGAAGGCTGTAAATCTTACCGCTCTCTAAGAGCCGGTAGCACAGTACAGTTTCGAAGCGCGGCATTCATTTTGCCGCGCTTTTTCTTTGTCAGACAACAATTTGCCGCCTAATGCGTACCTTGTACAAAAGTTTCGCTTGCTCATAACCCTAAAATAGATGAGTATTTCCATGTTCGGGCATTTGCCGGCCCGGAGACTGGAATAGCATACCCCGGCATACGACACTAGAAAGGCTCCCGGGAAGTCGCGATGCAGAAATCCGATAGGATCAAGCGCGAGATGACTGTTTCTTCTCCTCCAGTAAACGACCGAGGTAACGTGAATTGTCCCTGATAGGCGGTTCGCAGAAGTTGGATCGGGAGCAAAGGATTCCTTCCTATGTCGCAGAGCGGTACTGTTAAGTTTTTCAACCATGCCAAGGGTTTTGGCTTTATCACCCCGGATGATGGGCAGAAGGATGTGTTCGTTCACATCTCCGCAGTCCAGGCATCGGGTCTTTCAGGCCTCGAAGATGGCCAGAAAGTTTCTTTCGACACCGAGCCGGACAAGCGCGGTAAGGGCCCCAAGGCTGTTAACCTCTCTCTCGCTTAAGAGATCTTTTCAGCCGTCGGCTTCGACGGCGATTTTCTGGCGCCGGCTTTTGCCGGCGTTTTTTATTGGCGCAGCTGTAGAAACTCCACCAAGGCTGACCCTGCCTCCCTGGAGGGACTCTAATAAGCACAATGACTTACATGCATCAGCATTTCGCATGCTGAAATGATCCAAAACATCATCAGCAGTTATTTATAGTATTAATATGAATTGAAGCAGCTGCTTTTCAGTATCCATACCATTCAGTTACCGTTCATCTTACCTGTCCTAGGGTGCAATCATACGAACCATGTCGCTCCTTGCGATGGAGATTATGATGAAATCGATGATCAAGTACGCCGTCACGGGCATGGCCCTTGCAGCAACCGTCATGACGGTTGTTCCGGCAGAAGCGCGTGACCATTGGCGTCGCCACAACCATGACGATGCCGTAGCAGCAGGCATTGCCGGGTTGGCGATCGGAGCCATCGTCGGCGGACTGGCTTCGCAGCCGAGCCGGACCTATATCGATCCGCCCTATCGGCCCACCTATCGCCCGGTCTATCCGTCCTACCAGCCGTATCCGGTGTATCAGGCTCCGCGCTACCGCTATGCGCGTCCGGCCTATAGTTACGGCGGCGGCATCGAGCCCTGGACCCCGGGCTGGTACCGGGCCTGCAGCCAGCGCTACCGCAGCTTCGATCCGTCTTCAGGCACCTTCATGGGGTACGACGGACGCCGGCACTTCTGCACCTTTAACTAGGTTCAGACGGGTTCTAGTACGAACAAAGCCTCTGAGTTTCACCGCTCGGAGGCTTTCTTTTAGCCCTCGCTAAATCAGGAACGGGTTCGTCTGGCGCTCGACGCCAAGCTGGCTGGCCGGTCCATGTCCGCAGATGAAGGTGATGTCGTCGCCCAGCGGCAGCAGCTTCTCCTTGATCGAACGGATCAGCGTCTCATGATCGCCGCCCGGAAGGTCGGTGCGACCGATCGAGCCACGGAACACCACATCCCCCACATGGGCGAACTTTGCCGCTGCATTGTAGAACACCACGTGCCCCGGCGAATGGCCCGGGCAATGAAAAACTTCGAATGTATGGCTGCCGAAGGAAACCTTCTCGCCCTCGGTGAGAAAACGATCCGGGGTGCAGTTCTTCATGCCGGAATTGGCGAGCCCGATCTCAGCCGAACGGGCTTCGACACTCTGCATGTGCGGCAGGTCCGCCTCATGCGGTCCGATGATCTCGACACCGCCGAGGGCTTCCTTGAGCTCCATCGCGCCGCCCACATGGTCGAGATGGCCATGCGTGATCCAGATCGCATCAGCCGTAACGCCGATCTGCTTGAGAGCTGACAGGATCTGCGGGACATCGCCACCCGGGTCCACAACAACACCGTGCATGTCCTTGTCATCGAACAGGATGGTGCAGTTCTGCTGGAATGGTGTCACCTGAACGATGGCTGCCTTTAGCGCTCCCATAAGACTCTCCCTGAAATGTGCCTCCCGCGTCTTAGATCATTCGGGAGGTGAGGGAAATCCTCAGCGATGACGATTGTACTTGCCCGAGTGTCGGCAGAGGCTGGGCAAATGCAAACGGGCGGCCCGTGCCGCCCGTCTTCAGAAATTACCCAGCCCCTTCAGAGCGTATGACTTGCCGCGTTACTCGGCTGCGGCACGCAGGCCCGGGCGTACTTCGTTGCTGTAGTCCTCCATCAGGACCTTGGTGATCTCGGCCGGCTTGAAGCTGTAGGGTCCGATTTCCGCAACCGGCGTCACTTCCGCAGCGGTGCCGCAGATGAAGCACTGCTCGAAGCCTTCAAGCTCTTCCGGCATGATCACCCGCTCGACGACCTCGATGCCGCGGCGCTTCGCCAGGTCGATGATCGTCTGGCGCGTAATGCCGTTCAGGAAGCAATCCGGCGTCGGCGTATGCAGCTTGCCGTCCTTCACGAAGAAGATGTTGGCGCCGGTGGCCTCGGCAACCTGGCCGCGCCAGTCGAGCATCATGGCGTCGGCATAGCCCTTGGCTTCGGCCGCATGCTTGGAGAGCGTGCAGATCATGTAGAGGCCGGCAGCCTTCGACTTCGACGGAGCCGTGCGCGGATCCGGGCGGCGGTACTCAGCGATGTCCAGGCGGATACCCTTGAGCTTCTGCTCCGGATCGAAGTAGCTCGGCCACTCCCAGATGGCGATGGCGAGGTTGATACGGTTGCTCTGAGCAGAAACACCCATGGATTCGCTGCCGCGCCAGGCGATCGGGCGGACGTAAGCGTCCTTCATGCCCTGCTTCGCCAGAAGCTGGCGGCAGGCTTCGTCAATCTCTTCGACCGAATAGGGGATCTTGAATCCAAGAATGCGGGCGGACTCATGCAGGCGCTCGGTATGCTCGGTGAGCTTGAAGATCTCGCCGTCATAGGCGCGCTCGCCTTCGAACACGGCGCTGGCATAGTGCAGACCGTGTGTCAGCACGTGAACCTTGGCATCTGCCCATTGGACAAATTCACCGTTGAACCAGATGTAGCCATCCTGCTGATCGAACGAGACCGCCATGATGTTTCTCCCTAAAAGCGCCTTGTCGCCCGTGACGGCCGCTCGGCTGCGCGAATTGTTCTGGATTGTCTTCTGCCGAGGCAAACAGTTTATGGATAGTGCCCGATCACGGGGGAATCCAAGCATTAAATTGCCAGCCGAGGCCGAAAAGCTTGGCAAAAATTATCAGTATGGGGTATTTATGTCAACAAGGCTGACATAATTCAGAGGACGCGAGACGAGCATGACGGGTTCAACTTTGCCGGTGGTGGAGCGACCGGCAAGCAACAACAACACCGAGCCGATTCATTTCGACCTGATAGAACTGCTCTTCTTCGCCTACCGGGACTTCACGTCTGACCCGGACGAACTGCTGCTGCATTACGGCTTCGGTCGCGCCCACCACCGCATTCTTCACTTCGTCACCCACCGCCCCGGCATGACCGTGGCCGAGCTCCTGGATGTGCTGCGCATCACCAAGCAGAGTCTCGCCCGCGTTCTCAAGCAGTTGATCGACACCGGCTACATCGTTCAGGTTCCCGGCCCCCGTGACAGACGGCAGCGCGAGTTGTATGTAACGAAGGAGGGGAAGGAGCTGGCACTTGCACTTGCATTGCCACAGTCCCGCCGTATCGATGCGGCACTTCGGGAGGCTGGTATCCAGGACCGCGCGGCGCTAGAACGGTTCTTCCGCGCCATGGTCAACCCCGAACGGCGTCGCCAACTGGACCGCACGACACCGAGCGAGTAGCGGAGGGAGAGCGGAATGATCGATGACGAATTGCTGGACAGCGCCGAAGCGCCTTTGGACGATGCTGCGCACCTTCTCGTGGTGGATGATGACACGCGCATTCGCATGCTGCTGCATCGCTTCCTGCGCGAGAATGGCTTCCGCGTTACCGTCGCAGGCGATGCCGCCGATGCGAGGCGCAAGCTTGAGGGCCTGGAATTCGATCTGATCATCCTCGACGTGATGATGCCGGGAGAAGACGGCGTTTCCCTCACGCGGTCGCTCCGCAAGGAGCGTGACGTCCCGATCCTGATGCTGACGGCCCTGTCGGAAACCGACAGCCGCGTTCTGGGCCTTGAAGCCGGCGCCGACGATTACCTGCCCAAGCCCTTCGACCCACGCGAACTTGTCCTGCGCGTGAACAACATCCTGCGCCGCGGCGGCCAGCAGGCCGTTCCCGCCGTCGAGCAGGTCGTCTTCGGCCCGTACACCTTCCAGATCAGCCGGCGCGAGCTGAAGCGCGGTGGCCAGCAGCTCCGTCTGACGGAGCGCGAACGCGAGATCCTCTCGATCTTCGCGGAACGGGCGGGCGAAACCATTCCCCGCCTGGACCTCGTCGGCTCAGACTCGGAGGTTGGCGAACGCACGATCGACGTGCAGATCAACCGGCTCCGCCGCAAGATCGAGCGCGATCCCTCCAATCCGGTCTGGCTGCAGACGGTACGCGGTATCGGCTACAAGCTCTGCGTCGAGTAGACCCACACGCTGTAGTGCATTGAGCGGGAACAAGGTTTCACAGCGGATCAAACGCGGCTAAATTAGGCGCAGGCCGAAGTCTGCGAAAGCAACCGCAATTGTGTGTCCGGCTCGTGGGTAAGGAAGTATGACGAGACGGGACGTGTCAGTCACACCACAGAACGGCCTGATCTACGCTCCGGTCAAGGCGGTCGCGCGCGCGCGCTCCTATTGGCGCCTTTTCTGGCATGTCGTCTCGCATTACATGCCGAAGCGGCTTTACGCCCGCTCCCTGATCATCGTCATTGCGCCGATGATCCTCCTGCAGTCGGTGGTCGCCTTCGTCTTCATGGAGCGTCACTGGCAGACCGTGACCCAGCGCCTTTCCCAGGCCGTGACGCGTGATATCGCTGCCGTCATCGACGTCATCGAGACCTTTCCGAATGACGATGACTACGCCAATGTCATTCGTATCGCGCAGGAAAGCCTGGCGTTGCGCATCAGCGTGGAGCCCCTGGAGCCGCTTCCGCCACCCGGGCCGAAGCCGTTCTTCTCGATCCTCGACCGTACGCTTTCGGAAGAGATTACCCGCCAGATCGGCCGCCCCTTCTGGCTGGACACCGTGGGCGATTCCGACATGGTGGAGATCCGCATCCAGCTTGAGGACAAGGTGCTGCGGGTCTTTGCCAAACGCAGCCAGGCCTATGCGTCCAACACGCATATCTTCCTGCTCTGGATGGTCGGAACGTCCCTCGTCCTGATCGTGATTGCTGTCGCGTTCCTGCGCAACCAGATCCGTCCGATCCTGCGACTGGCGGAAGCTGCGGAAAGCTTCGGCAAGGGCCGCCCGACGAGCGATTTCCAGCCGCGAGGTGCTGAGGAAGTCCGCCGCGCCGGTGCCGCCTTCATCCAGATGCGCGAACGCATCGAACGCCAGATGGAGCAGCGGACCGCCATGCTCACCGGCGTGAGCCACGACCTGCGCACGATCCTGACGCGCTTCAAGCTGCAGCTGGCGCTCGCCCGCACCAAGTCCGACATGAAGGCGCTGGACCAGGACGTCGAGGAAATGCGCTCGATGCTCGAAGACTACCTGGCCTTCGCGAGGGGAGAAGGTACCGAGGAGCCCGGCCTGTTCGACCTCGACGCATTCTTCGAAAAGCTGAAGGACGAGGCGCGGCTGCGCAAGCGCGGCCTGGAGATCAAGGGCACCGGCTCCATGCAGATCTTCGTTCGCCCTAACGCCTTCTCACGCCTCATGTCGAACATCGTCGGCAACGCCTTCCGCTACGCCCAGAACGTGAAAATCGAGGCCCGCCACCCGCGCGGCATGCTCTACATCGTTGTTGATGATGACGGACCGGGCGTGCCGGTGGAAAAGCGCGAGGAGATTTTCAAGCCTTTCGTGCGGCTCGATGCGGCCCGCAACCAGGACAAGAGCGGCACAGGCCTTGGTCTCTCGATTGCGCGCGACATTGCCCGCAGCCACGGCGGCGAAATCACCTTGAACAACAGCCCTGCAGGTGGCCTGCGCGTCATCATCCAGCTGCCGGTGTGAGCCTCGCTGCTGTCGGACCGGTCAGTTCCATTGTAGTTTTCGCTGAAATTGCGTCACTGACGAACGTTTAACGGGTATTGGCTAAAAGAGCGGAGGGCTTCAGGGCCCATCCGCCACGCTTCAACCGGGGGCCCGCTTCACGTGTTCTACGACCTTGGTATCATCCCAACCCTGATCCTGATCGTCCTCTTCCTGTTCATCGGATCGGCTCTCGGATTTGTAGCGACGTTCAGGTCACGCCGGCTCGAAGCCCGCGTGGAGCAGCTCGAAGGCACCCTTATGCAGCTGCGCGCAGCCGCAGGCACAGCCATGCCGCCAGCGGCCGAAGAGCAACGTCCGGAACCCGAGCAGGTCCAGCAGCCCGAGCCGGTCGCAGAAGACGTTCCCGAAGCGGTTCCGGAAGAAGAGCCCGCACCCGAACCGACCGTCATCGCCACCCCGAGGCCTTCTCTGGAAGAACGTTTGGGAGCCCGATGGACCGTATGGGTCGGCGGCCTTGCCTTGGTGCTGGGCGGCATTTTCCTCGTACGCTATTCCATGGAAGCCGGGCTTCTGACGCCATCTGCGCGCGTTCTGGCCGGTGCGCTGCTCGCGCTGGTACTCGTGGGCGCTGGCGAATACCTGCGCCGTCGCCCGCAAAGCGAAGAAACCAACGGCCGCCCCTATATCCCGGGTGTGCTGACGCTTGCGGGAACCACGACCGCCTTTGCCAGCATCTACGCTGCTCACGCCCTCTACGGCCTGATTGGTCCGTCTATCGCATTCATCCTGCTGGCGCTGACCGCGCTGCTGACGCTCGCGGCCTCGGTTGTCCACGGTCGCACCGTCGCCTCCTACGGCTTGCTCGCGAGCTATATCGTCCCCTTCCTTGTCTCCTCACGTGAACCCGCCGTCTGGCCTCTCGTCTTCTACGGGCTCGCCGTCAGCGCCTCCGCCTATGGCGTGGCCCGCCTGCGTCTCTGGCGTTGGCTCGCGATTGCCGCCGCCATCGGCTCGGTCTTCTGGGGCCACGTGGTTGCCTATGCTGCGGACGGCGCGTGGGATGCGGGCGCGCTCGCCTTCTACGATCTCGCAGCCTTCGCCATGGCAGCATTCGTCTTCGTGGTGAGCCTCTACCCGCGCGACGCTGAGGCCGTAGCAGAAAAGCAGGATTGGCTGGCTGCAGGCATCCTCTTCCTGCAGGGTTTCCTCATCCTCTACCTGCTGCAGGAAGGCCAGTTTAACGGCGCGGCATTGGCCGTCCTGCTCGTGGTCGCCGCAGCCATGATGCTGATCGCATCCGAATGGCCGGTTGCGGCTGCGACCGCAATCAGCTCGTTCCTGCTCATGGGCCTTGCCTATCTCTCGTGGGAAGTGCCCCTCTCGCCGCGCGACCTCACGATGGATATTTCGGCCACGGAGCGCATGACAGCCGCCTTCGCCAATCCATCGGCAGCCCTCTTCCCCAACACCGGCCTGATGCTGGCAGCGCTCGGCGGTGGCCTCGGCTTCTGGGGCGCATGGCGCTCAGCCGGACGCTGGGCGCTCGCTGCCGCAGGCGTGGCGACGCCGCTTGCCATGCTGGCGATCGCCTATTTCCGACTTGCCCCCTTTGAGACGAGCATCGTCTTCGGCGGCATGTCGCTGGTGCTCGCCATCCTGTTCCTGGCCGCTCTGAGCTTCCTCGACAAGCGGCTCGACGGGGAAGCACCGCACCGTGAAGCGGTCCTTGCTGCCTATGCCATCGGCACGGTGGGCGCCATTGCGGGCGCCATGACGATCTTGCTCGGAGACGGTTGGCTCCCCGTTGGTTTGAGCCTTCTCACTGCCGGCATCATCTGGATCCGCGGCAAGTGGAAGCTGCGGGCGCTGCCACCGGTCGCGCTCGCTGTCGCAGCGCTCACCGGCTACGTCATCTGGCACAACCCGACGATCGTGCAGCCGCAGCTCCTCGGCAGCCATCCTATCTTCAATGCGCTACTCTACGGCTACGGCGTACCCGCCCTCTCCTTCGCATGGTGCGCCTGGACGCTTGCGCACCGCGATCATGAGCGCGGACGCGTGCAACAGACCTTCGAAGCGATTGCCGTGTTCGCGGGAATGCTCACCTTCTCCGTGCTCATCCACCATGCGATGAATGGCGGCAACCTCTACGGAAATCCGGACACGCTCGCCGAGTGGAGCCTGCAGACGCTGGTCTTCCTGTCGTGGTCGCTCGCAATCCGGCAGATCAACCTGCGTGCCGAAAGCCGGGTGCTGGAAGCCGCCGTCAACATCCTCGGCTTCCTCGGCCTGGTCACCGTCGGCTTCATCCACCTCTTCGCGCTGAACCCGCTCTTCACCGGTGAACGCATCGGCCAGAACGTGTTCTTCAACGTCCTGTTGCTCGCCTATCTGATCCCGGCGATCATCCTGGGTGTCACTGCAATTCGAACAAGGGGTGGGCCACGTTCGCTTTATAGCCGTGTGGCGGGTTGGCTCTCGGTGGCGCTCACCTTTGCCTGGCTCTCGTTGCAGGTCCGCGCGGTCTTCCACCGCCCCTATCTCGACCAGGGCATCACTGACTATCCCGAGTTCTATACATATTCGGTGGTGTGGCTCGTCTTCGGCATCGCGCTGCTGCTTATCGGCCTTTACCTCAACTCACGCTCGCTGCGGCTTGCTTCCAGCGCCTTCGTCCTGGCGGCAGTTGCCAAGGTCTTCCTGCTGGACATGGCTGGCCTGGACGGAATCTGGCGGGCACTATCGTTCCTCGGCCTCGGCGGGGCGCTAATCGGCATCGGATTGCTCTACCAGAAGCTGCTGCGCCCAAGTGCGCCGCCCGATCAAGGACAGGAAGGTATTCCCTCCTGATGGCAAAATAGCCTAAACCAGAACAACAACCATCGTGGAGGGATGCATGGCTTTCGTACGGGTAAATGGGGTTGTCCTGCATTATGCGGACCGCGGGCGGCATGACGCGCCGGCAATCGTCTTTGCCAACTCGCTGGGCACGGATTTCCGCATCTGGGAGAAGGTCGCGGACGATCTCTCTGCGGAATACCGCATCATCCTCTACGACAAGCGAGGACATGGCCTCTCGGACGCCACACCCCAGCCCTACAGGCTCGATGACCACGTCGGCGATCTTGCCGCTCTGCTCGACCACCTTGGCGTCTCGAATGCGGTCATCGTTGGCCTCTCCGTGGGTGGGCTGATCGCGCAGGGCCTCGCTGCCAACCATCCTGAACTCGTCCGCGCCTTGGTCCTCTGCGACACCGCCCACAAGATCGGCAACGACGAAATGTGGAACGGCCGGATCAACGCAATCAATGCAGATGGCATCGCGCCGCTTGTCGATTCCATCATGCAGCGCTGGTTCACACCGGCTTACCGCACGGCTGAGAACCCCGACTATTCCGGCTACGTGAACATGCTGGCCCGCACGACCGTCGACGGCTATGCCGGCACCTGCGCCGCACTCCGCGATGCCGATCTGACGGATTCAACCCGCGCCCTCGCCTTGCCAGTCCTCTGCATTGTCGGCGACCAGGACGGTTCCACGCCGCCCGACCTTGTCCGCGAGCTCGCTTCCCTGATAAAGAATTCTCGCTTTGAGATCATCGAAGGCGCTGGCCACATCCCCTGCGTAGAGCAGCCGGAAGCCACGGTCGAAGTTATCCGCAAGTTCCTGGATGAACTTGCAATCCGTTAGTCCTGCCCGAAAGGAAGCACCATGGAAATTCGCAGAGTAAACGACGACTTTGCCGTCGCCGGACAGATCGGCCCCGAAGCGGTCGCCGACATCGCCGCCGCTGGCTTCAAGAGCATTGTCTGCAACCGTCCGGACACTGAGGATGGTGCGGTCCCGCACGACGCCGTTGAGGAAGCAGCCAAGGCCGCAGGCCTTGAGTTCCGGTTCCTGCCGGTTGTCGCGGGTGCCATCACCGACGAGGACGTGCAGGAAATGACCGCCATCCTCGACAGCCTCCCCACCCCCGTTCTGGCCTACTGCCGCACGGGCAACCGCTGCCTGAACCTCTTCGCACTGGTTCAGGAAGGCAAGTAAGCCTTTTCTTCGTTTCTCCCCGGCTGCGAACAGCCGGGGGAAAACGTGTGGCGACCTTCGCTTCACGCGCAGAATTCGCCTATGATTGCAGGATGGCAATCAGGCAACTTTCCGAGAATATCATCAACCAGATCGCGGCGGGCGAGGTCATCGAACGGCCTGCGAGCGTTGTGAAGGAACTGGTCGAGAACGCCCTCGACGCAGGCGCTCGCCGCGTGGAGCTTGCGACCGCAGGCGGGGGCTTGAGCCTCATCCGCGTGGTAGACGACGGCAAGGGCATCCCGCCACAAGAACTACCCCTCGCCGTCTCGCGTCACTGCACCTCAAAGCTTTCCGACAACATCCACGACATCCGCTCGCTCGGTTTCCGTGGCGAGGCGCTGCCCTCGATCGGCTCGGTCGCCCGCCTGTCGATGCGCTCGCGCCCACGCGATGCCGACAGCGCTGCGGAAATCATTGTCGATGGCGGCAAGGTAAGCCCTGTCCGACCCGTGGCTTCGAACCTCGGCACTGTAGTCGAGGTCCGCGACCTCTTCTTTTCCACGCCCGCCCGCCTCAAGTTCATGAAGACGGAACGGGCGGAAGTTTCCGCCATCACCGACGTGGTGAAGCGCATTTCGCTTGCCTTCCCTTCCGTTCGCTTCACGCTCTCCGGCACCGACCGGACAATGCTTGAGCTGCCTGCCGTCTCCGAAGACGGCGACGGATTGCTGCGCCGCATCGGGCAGGTGCTGGGCAAGGAGTTCTCCGACAACGCGCTACCGATCGACGCCGAGCGCGAAGGCGTGCGGCTGACGGGCTACACCTCGATTCCAGCCTATTCGCGCGGCAATGCGCTCAATCAGTTCGTCTACGTGAATGGTCGCCCCGTCCGCGATAAGCTGATCGCTGGCGCCATCCGCGCAGCCTACATGGACGCGCTGCCCCGCGATCGTCACGCGGTGACGGCACTCTTCATCCAGCTCGACCCTGAACTTGTCGACGTTAACGTCCATCCCGCCAAGGCCGATGTGCGGTTCCGCGATCCGGGCCTTGTGCGTGGCCTCCTCGTCGGTGCGATCCGGCAGGCGCTGGGCACAAGCGGCACCCGCTCCTCCACGTCGGGAGCGGCGGCGATGCTCGAAGCCTTCCGCGTGCCCGAACAGCAGCGTCAGCAGGCGCAGCAGCCGTTCCGCTCCTATGGCGAACCGCGGCCGAGCACGCCCTGGACCGCAACGAGCTCTCCGAGCCGCCCGCTGGATTTTGCCGCACCTGCCGCCGGCTTGGCGGAAGCTGCCACTGAGTTCCTAGGGCTGGCCACCATGCCTGCCGCTGATGCGCGCGCCGACCGCCACGAGGTCAAGGAAGAACTGCGCTTTCCACTGGGCGCGGCCAAGGCGCAGGTGCACGAGAATTACATCATCGCGCAGACAGAAGACTCCCTCGTCATCGTCGATCAGCACGCAGCCCACGAGCGGCTCGTCTATGAGGCGTTGAAGGAGGCGATCCATTCGCGCCCCCTTCCCTCGCAGGGTCTGCTCATCCCCGAGATCGTTGACCTGCCGGAAGACGATGTGGACAAACTCGTCCAGCACGCAGAATTCCTGGCCCGCCTCGGCCTTCATCTGGAGCGCTTCGGCCCGGGTGCTGTAGCCGTCCGCGAAACGCCAGCGATGCTCGGACAGGTGGACGTCACCGCCCTCATCAAGGACCTGGCCGACGAGGTCGCTGAGGCGGATACGACAAACCTGCTGCGCGAACGGATCGACCACATTGCCGCGACCATGGCGTGCCACGGTTCTGTCCGTTCGGGTCGGCGCCTGCGGGTCGAGGAGATGAACGCGCTTCTGCGTCAGATGGAGGCGACTCCCGGCTCCGGCACGTGCAATCACGGCCGCCCGACCTATATTGAGCTCAAGCTGCCCGACATCGAGCGCCTGTTCGGTCGCAGGTGATCTGGACTTGACGCGCAGCGAGGAATATGGCGCATGAGGGGCAATGAAAGGTCTTTCCCATGAACCGTTTTGAACGTGCCGGCGATAACCAGGCGACGCTGAAATATCTGGATGGCGACTATCAGGTGATCACGCCCGGCACCTATGTGCTCTGCGCTGTGACCGGCGAGAAGATCATGCTCGACGACCTGCGTTACTGGAGCGTCGCGCGCCAGGAAGCCTATAAGGACGTCGACATTTCGTTCCGGCGTGAGCTGGAACTGAACCCGGAACTGCGCCGCCGGCGTTAACCGGCCCTTCCGCGCACCATACGCTCGCGTCCGCGCGTTATCGCCTGCTGGATGATGCGCTGAGGCGTCAGCGCTTCCTCAAAGACTGCTTCGATGGACAGGCTCTTGATCCTGTCTCTGAACTCGGCGGCATGCGGCATGCCGTTGGCGATACGGACGAGATCCTTGTCGGTCGTTACCGGGATCAGCTGGCGCTTCTCTGCCTCTTCCAGAAGCTCTGAAAGCTCCTCGTCCGTGAAGGCATGATGATCCGCGAAAGAACGGGTCTCGACCACCTCGGCGCCGACCATCCGCAACGTATCGTAGAACTTGTCCGGGTTGCCTATGCCGGCAAAGGCAAGCACCTGTTTTCCGGCGAAATCCGGTGCATTGATCGGCTGGACGCTCGCAGCGAAAACGGCTCTCCCGGCCCTCGCCGTCCGCCGGATCACATAATCCGCTCCGTCGCCCTTCCCCATGGTCAGCACCGCATCGACGTAGTGCATTTGCCTGCCGAGCGGTGCGCGCAGCGGCCCGCCGGGGAGCACGTGGCCATTGCCAAGCCCGCGCCTTGCGTCCACCACCATCAGCGCGAAATCCATATGCAGCTTGGCGCTCTGGAACCCGTCATCCATGATGATGAGGTCGCAGCCTTCCGCGATCAGACGGCGGGCGCCTTCCACCCGGTCAGCCGCCACCACGGTCGGTGCGGCCCGAGCCAGCAGCAGCGGCTCGTCGCCCACGACGCGCGCGGAATCCTCGTCAGCATTGACCATGTGCAGGCCGCTATGCGCGCCGCCATGGCCGCGCGACAGAAACCCGGGGCAGTGCCCCATTGCAATCGCTTTTCTTGCGAGAGCAATCGCGACCGGCGTCTTGCCTTCGCCGCCCACCGTGAAATTGCCAACGCAAAGAACGGGAGCTTCCACCGGCATACGCGGTGCGCGGCGCATCAGCTGCGCGGCGACCGCGCCATAGAGTGCTGAGGCGGGCCAGAGCGCCCAGGCGCGCCAATCAGACCTGTTCCACCAGAAGGAAGGCGCTTCGCCCGGCAGAGCCATGCCGCTTTACCGTTCGCCGCCGCCTTGCAGGCGGCTCTTGACGATCAGCGGGTGCAGGAACGGCTCCAGCGCAATCAGCGTGCGGGAAAGTGATCCAGACATCTGCTCCACGGCGGTGAGGCCCGCCTGCATCATCGTCTCGCGCTCGGCGTGGTTTTCGAGCAGGAAGTTGACCGCACCAGCGAGCATCTTCGCGTCGCGCACCAGCCGTGCACCACCGTGATCGATGAGCAGGCGATAGGCTTCCCGGAAGTTCTGCACGTTCACGCCTGAAAGCACCGCCGTGTTCAGCATGGCAGGTTCCATCGGATTCTGTCCGCCCTCACCCGAAAGCGACCGCCCGACGAAGGCAATTTCGGTCAGGCGCAGGTAAAGGCCCATCTCGCCAATCGTATCGCCCAGCAGGATATCGGTGAGCGCATTGATGGAAGCGCCGCTGCTCCGCGTCACCACTTTGAGCCCGAGCTTTGTCATTTCCTCAAGCAAAGCTTCGGCCCGGTGCGGATGCCGCGGCACGATGATCGTCAGCAGGTCTGGATGACGGGACTTGAGCGCCCGGTGCACCTGCGCCGCGATCTTTTCTTCGCCCTCATGCGTGGAGATCGCCGCCCAGGTCTTCCGGGAGCCGATCTCCCGCGAATAGTGGTCAAACAGCCTCTCATCGACCGGTGGCGGTTCCGTATCGCCCTTCAGGTTGCCGGAAACGGTGACCGGCCGAGCGCCAAGCGCGCGGAACCGCTCGCCATCCGCCTCGGACTGGGCAACCACATGGGCAAAATTCTCGAACAGGGCTTCGGCAAGATAAGGAGCCTTCTGCCACCGCGCGAATGACTTGTCAGACATGCGTGCATTGACCAGAACCTGCGGTATGCGACGCGCGCCCAGCTCCAGGATGGTCACCGGCCAGATCTCGGACTCCGCCATGATGGCGAGGTCCGGCGTCCAGAAGGCGAGGAAGCGGCTCACCGCCGGCTTCAGGTCGAGCGGCACGAACTGGTGGATGACCCGATCGCCGAGCCGCTCATGCGCCACCCGCGCGGACGTCACCGTGCCGGTCGTCAGCAACACATGGATGCCGCTTTGCAGGATGTAATCTATGAGGCTCAGCACGGCGACGGTCTCGCCAACGCTTGCGGCGTGCACCCAGACGAGCGGCCCGTCGGGCCTCTGCTGGCTCGACCTGCCGTAGCGTTCGTGCCTGCGTGAACGGTCTTCCTTGCCCTTGCCCACCCGCGACAACACATAAGCGCCGATGAAAGGCATGGCGGCAACGCCGGCCCACCGGTAGGTCGTCAGCAGCATTCGCGCCCAGCGTTCGCTCATCGGTTTCCGTCTGCCAGATTGTAGGCGCGTAGCGTCGACTCGTTGAGCGCGTCGGTCAGGGTCCGACGTGCCGTTTCCATTGCCGTATCATCGGCATCAGCCGGAACGTGGATGGGCTCGCCCGTGATGACCGCCAGCCGGCCAAAGGGAAGGTTGATCGTCGTCTTGTCCCAGCTGCGCTCCAGCACCTTGCGTTTGCTGGTGGCGACGGCGAATGGAACGATGGGTCGGCCGGTCAGCCGGGCAAGCGTGATGATGCCAAGACCGGCGCTGCGCGGCACGCCATGGGGAATGTCGGCAATCATCACGACGTTGCTGCCATCAGTAACCGCTCGCTTGAGCTGGATAAGGGCACGTACACCACCTTTCTTGCGGGGATCGACACCCTCACGGCCACCCGATCCACGGATCACCTCGACACCAAACTTCGCTGCAACCAGCGCATTCAACTCCGCATCAGCGCTGCGCGACACGAGCGCCGTGTAGCGCCCTTGCGGCGCGACGACGGGTGCTAGCAGATGCTGGCCATGCCAAAGCGCGTAAATCGCCGGCGCATTCTCCTTCAGCACCCTTGGCAGATCAGCGGAGCCCTCCGCCCGACGATTGCTTCGGACGACGAACCGGAGCGTTCCCGCAATGGCCGAAGCCAGCAGGTTCTTTACCCCGGCGGATTCAGCCAGCGGCTTGCGAATGCGCTGCCAGACCGACTTCATCAGTCTTTTCTCCGGGCGTGCGCGCGCTTGACCCTCAGCATCGGAAGTATGCGTCATCCTCTTCCTACCGCCTGGCCCTACTGACCGTTCACTTGTGGATCAAGCAGGCGATGCAGGTGTACGATGAAATATCTCATATGGGCGTTATCGACCGTGGCCTGGGCCTTCGCCCGCCACGCCAGTTCGGCAGACTTGTAGTCGGGAAAGACGCCCACAATGTCGAGCTTGGACAGATCCCTGAACTCGGTACCATCCAACGAAACCAACTCACCGCCAAAAACAAGGTGTGGGAGCTGCTTCTTCACATTTTCCCCGGCCATGGGCTGATTTCTCCATTCCGAAGTTTGCGCGGCACCGCCTCGCACGAGTGGCGAGAGCTAACGCCGCAAATCACTTGCTCTTTTTGGAGCTATTCGGCCAAGCAGGCAAGTCCGATTGCCTGCTCAAACGCCGCATTCACTCTAGCGTCGAAGTCATAATTCTCAGTAAACCGCCGCTGCCCGCCGCAAGTTCACCTTTTTCGGGATCCTCGCCCGCAAGGAAGGGACGTCTGCCCTTGCCATCGAGGAGCAGGCCACCGGCCTCGCTCAGGATGAGATCCGCCGCTGCCAGATCCCAATCGTGCGAGAAAGGTTTGACGAAAGTGGCGTCGAGCGCCCCGTTCGCCACCATCGCTATGCGATAGGCAAGTGACGGAATGTGGGCAGGTACATCCACCCGCTTCAACATGTCCTGCGGAAGCCTGTTGATCATCGGGCGGGCACCGGCGATCTTCAGCTTGTTCCTCTCCCGGCCGACCGAGAGGGTCTTGCCATTGCCGAACGCACCCTCGCCGACAGCCGCCGTATAAACCTCGTTGAGCGCCGGACAGTCGAGCACGCCGGCAATCGAGCGTCCATCTTCGACCACGGCAATGCTGACGCACCAGATGTCACGCCCGCCGATGAAGGCCCGCGTTCCGTCGATCGGATCGACAACAAACGTGCGGCGCGCCTGCAGGCGTTCCGACCGATCGACTGTCTCTTCCGAAAGCCAGCCGTAGTCCGGACGAGCCGCAGACAGCGTTTCCTTGAGGAACTTGTCGACCGCAAAGTCGGCGGCGCTGACGGGCGAATCCCCTTCCTTCCACCAGACCTCAGGATCACGCTTGAAGTAGCGGAGCGCGATTTCTCCCGCTTCCCTTGCAGCCTCGGCAATAAGTTTCAGGTCGTCAGCCGGAGCCGTGAGCTCGGTTTTACTCTCCTGCAACGGTCATTCCTTCGATCAGAAGCGTCGGAGCAGCCGTGCCGAAGTTGCGGTCGAGATCGTTCGCCGGGACCATGCGCATGAACATGTCCCTGAGGTTCGAAGCGATCGTGATCTCCGACACTGGATAGGCGATCTCGCCGTTTTCGATCCAGAACCCGGCTGCACCACGGCTATAATCACCCGTGATCAGGTTCGTGCCATGGCCGAAGAGATCGGTGACGTAGAACCCATTCTTGATACTGGCGATAAGCTCCTCCGGCGAAACGTCACCGGGCTCGATGGCAAAATTGGTGGACGAAGCGGTAACGGAGGAAGCCGACCGCACGCCGCGTCCGTTGGTTTCGAGCCCCAGTTCGCGCGCTACGGAAGTCGAAAGCATCCAGGCCTTGAGCACGCCATTCTCGACCGGCACCAGCTTTTCGCCCTGCACGCCCTCGCCATCGAACGGACGCGAGGACGGCCCACGCCGACGCAGCGGTTCATCTGTGATCGTGATCCCGGCGGAAGCAATCTGCTGGCCCATCTTGTCACGCAGGAAGCTCGTCTTGCGTGCCACGGACGCGCCATTGATTGCGGCGGCAATGCTTCCCGCGATGCCACGCGCCATGCGTGGATCGTAGACGACCGGATAGACGCCGGTCTTGATCCGGCGCGAATTGAGCCGCTTTACCGCCCGCTCACCTGCCGTCCTGCCGATCTTGTCGGGCGCTTCGAGGTCCGCGAAATGCAGCCGGGAGGAAAAGTCGTAGTCCGTCTCCATGCCCGTTCCAGAGCCGGCGATCACGCTCACCACCCGTGAGAAACGCGTCGCGGAATAGGCACCGACAAAGCCATGGGATGTGGCGAGCACCAGCCCGCCCGCACCCGCCGAAGCACTGGCGCCAGACGAATTGGTGACGCCTTCGACCGCCAGCGCGGCCTCCTCGGCGGCGAGCGCATCCTGCGTCAGCCGTTCAGCAGAGACTTCCGTCGGATCAACCAGATCAAGATCCAGGATCTCGGTGGCCAACCGGTGCGGATCGGCGAGGGTCTGGTAGGGATCTTCCGGAGAGACTTTCGCCATCGCTACGGCGCGCTCGGCCAGAGCGGCGGCATCGGAATTCATTGCGGCGGAAACGCTGGCGACGCGCTGCCCGACAAAGACACGAAGCGACATGTCATCGCTCTCGGAGGACTCGGTGCCCTCCACCTTGCCGAGACGCACGGAGACGCTGCTGGCGCGTGAGCGCATCACCACGGCGTCGGCGGCATCGGCGCCGGCGCGCTTGGCTGCTTCCACGAGTTCGGCAACACGGTCGACGAGAATCTGCTGGTCAGAGGCAACGCTCATGGAAGGGCCTTTATCAATGTTCCTGGTAAACCGGGATCCACAATGAAACGTCCATTGCAAACACCTGACCACATTTATGGCTGCTCACCCGGCAACGCAATGGCGGAGAAGCTTACGCCGCGCCGCCGTCGGCCAGCTGGCCGGAGATCCTGGCGGAAATTGCCTTGTCCAGCGCGCGCTTCAGCTCGTCCTTCACCGAAACCGTTTCGAGCATGATTGTTTCCATCCTGAGGAAATCCAGGACGCGAATATGTCCGACGGGTGGGCGCAGGAGGATATCAGGCCTGCTGATTTGCAGCTTCGTCTGGATAATAGATTGCATCATCAGCTGCGAAGTACCGAACAGCACTTCGAGCGTCGAGGGAGCTTTCCCACCAGCGCCACTGGGCACTCCCACAACGTCGACAGCGACCACAATGTCAGCGGTGCCGTCCAGGAGGTCATAAGGCACGGGATTATACATGCCGCCATCCACCAGCATCATGCCATCTCGCACCACCGGCTGGAAAACCGCGGGCAGCGCGACCGAAGCTGCAACGGCGGAGACGAGGTCTCCGGAGTTGAACACCGCGAGCTTGTGCCCGTAGTAGTCCGTGCCGGTCACCTTCAGCGGGATCTGCAATTCCTCGAAACTGGCAGGGATGCGCTCCGGCAGGAACTCGCGCAGGATGCGCTCGGCGTTGAGGCGACCAAGCTGCACGCCACCCTGAAAGAGTTCCGTGATCGATGCCTTCTGCGCTCGCCAGACACGCGAGGCCACCTCTGCTTTGCTGGTGAGAAGCGATCTGGCATAGTCGCGGATGTCTCGACCGGTCATTCCAGATGCCATGGCGGCACCCATCATGGCGCCGATCGAAGATCCGGCGATGGCTGTGGGCCGAACCCCAAGCTCATCCAGGGTTTCAATCACGTGGATATGGGCGAGCCCGCGGGCTCCGCCGCCTCCGAGCGCCAGCGCCACACTTGGACCAGACGTCATCCTCGATCTCCGGAATGGTTACGCACGAGACAGATATGGATCAGCAGCGAGAAGGTTCCGGCAGCATGCCGGAACCTCAACGGGGATCAGGATGATCAGCTGTCACCCTGGCCGACGATCAGCACGGCTGGCTCCTGCGACAGAAGCTTCGCTGCAAGCTTCTTGACGTCCTCAAGCGTGACGGCCTCGTAGAGCTTTTCCAGCTTGTCCAGATAGTCGATCGGGCGGTTGAGCCGCTGCAGATTGACGAGCGTGCGAGCAATCTGGCTGGTCGTGCCTAGCGAATCCATTATCACCGCGCCCTTCATATAGGACTTGGCCGCATCGACCTCTTTCTGCGAGATGTCGCCTTCGGCTATCTGCTTGACGACGTCTCGCGCCACCTCGAGAGCCTCATTGGCACTCGCGGCCCGCGTGCTGGTGGAAACGTAGACCAGTCCCCAGTCGCGCGACAATGCGCTTGACGCTCCGGCGCCATAGGTCAGGCCGCGCTTCTCGCGCAGTTCCATGAAGAGGCGCGAGGTCATGCCGCCGCCCATCAGGTTCACCAGCACATTCGAAGTGTAGAGGTCCTGGCTGCTGTTCGGAATACCGGGATAGACGAGCGCAATGGAGGTCTGCGGACGGTTATAGGCCTGATGCACGGTGACGCCGAACTTCGGCTCCGGCGGAGCAACCGGCTCAACACCAGCCTTCTCCGGCAGATCGCCGAAGACGTCGTCGAGAACCTTGGAAAGCTCTTCCTTGCTGATGTTACCAGCCACACCGACCGTCAGGTTGGAGCGCGCCAACAATGCCTTGTGCCGCTCGATCAGGTCGTCGCGGGTGATCGCCTTGATCGTCTCCGCGGTGGTGATCGAACCCAGCGGATGCTCACCGTAGAACGCCTTGCCGAACTTTTCCCAGCCGAGGCTGTCAGGGTCGTTCTTCTTGTCCTCAAGCGCGGCGTAGACCACGCCCTTTGCCTGATCGATGGCATCCTGATCGAACCGCGGCGCCTTGAGCGCAAGCGCCAGAAGCTCTAGCGGCTCCTGCTCTTCACCCGGCAGAAGCTTGATTGAGCCGCTCACCAGATCGGAGCTGCTGCGCAGCGAAAATCCTGTGCCGGTCTTGTAGAGGCGCGTCGCAAAAGCCTCACGGTCCAGGTCGCCCGCACCCTTGTCCATGAGATCGATCATGAGAGGGGTGAGACCTTCCTTGCCGGCTGGATCCTGCAGGTCGCCGCCCTCGAAAGAGAACGAGATGGAAATCATCTGATCTGACGGATCGTTCATAAGCCAGGCTTTGATGCCCTTCGGCGATACAACCTCTTCGATCTCGATCGCCTGTGCGGCGGGAACCAGAAGCATCACCGCAAAGCCGCCCGCAACCAGGGTGCGGAAGCCAAGGCGAAGCAAATTCATTTGTATGGTCATGAGAACTCTTCCTTGATGCCTTGGTGCGGGCTTACTTGGCGGGCCTGAGGTAGGCTTTGACGCTCTTGTCCAGAAGCAGATACTTCTTCGCCGCTTCCTGGATGTTTTCGAGCGTTACCGCTTCCAGCCGCTCGCGCGTGTCATCCAGCTCATCAACGCTCGCGCCCTCGATCAGATCCGAAGCGTACTGAACCGCACGTCGCATCAGGTTCTCGCGCTGGAAGATGATCGCGCTCTCATAGACCTTCTTGGCGGTCTCAAGTTCCTCTGCCGTCACACCATCGCGGATCACTGCTTCCAGTTCCTCGCGGATGGCGGCTTCCACCGTCTCAAGCGCTTCGGCATTGATTGGGTCCGCGCCCACGACGAACCGGGCACTGTCCCTGGCGCCGTATAGGTACGCGAAGACGCGGGCGGCAATGCGCTCCTTGATCACCAGACGGCGATGCAACCGGCTTCGCTCGCTGCCGCCAAGGATTTCGCCCAGCACGGCCAGCGCATCGTTGAACTGCCGCTCGTCGGAATAAGCTGCGGGCGCAAGCCAAGCCTGGCTGAAGCTCGGAATGCTGACACGGTCGTCCGCAAGCGTCACTGTCCGCTCGGTTCGTGACGGAGGCTCCATGGGGCGCACGCGCTCCGGCAGGTCAGGCCCGCGCTCAACCTTGCCGTAGGTTTCCTCGGCGAGCTTTTTCACGGTCTCGGTATCCACGTCACCGGCGACCACCAGGATGGCGTTGTTCGGGACGTAATGGCTGTCGTAGAAATCCGTCAGCTGCTCGCGTGTGACGGTCTCGATCTCATGCCGCCAGCCGATGACCGGACGCCCGTAGGGATGGTTGGTGTAGAGCGTGGCGGAGAAGGCCTCTCCGAGGATGCCGCCCGGATCGTTGTCCGTGCGCATCAGGCGCTCCTCAAGCACAACCTGCCGCTCCGTCTCGATGACCTCGTCATTGAGAATGAGGTTCCGCATACGGTCCGCCTCGAATTCCATCATCTGCGGCAGGGCGTCTGGCGTAATCCTCTGGTAGTAGACCGTGGAATCATGGTTGGTAAACGCATTGTGATCGCCACCAACCGCCTGAACCGCTGCATCGAGCTCACCTGCCGGATGTTTCTCGGTGCCTTTGAACATCAGATGTTCGAAGAAATGCGCCATCCCCGAGAGACCTGCGGGCTCATCCGCTCCACCTACCTTATACGCAAGGAGATGAGTCACGATCGGCACGCGCCGTTGCGGGATCACGACCACCTGCAGGCCGTTATCCAGGGAAAAAACGTCCACATCCAGCTTCGGCGCCTCTTCGGCGGAACTCGGCAGCGCTAGGCTGAGAACGATAAAAAGGGCTCCTAATAAACTCAGAAAAGTATTGTCACTCCGAAATTGGCGCATATGGACGTATCCTCAACAAATCTAGGCTTACGGCTCTGCCCTGCCAATTTGACGGAAATCAGACTACACTGCAGAAACAGAGGGTGCTCGAAGCATAGTCACGTCTTTCGTGAAGGGTAAGACCTTCAGGTGGCTGGAACGGCGTGGCCGTGGCTTCCTCCACCACGACGAGCGCATCCTTGGCGAGCCAGCCTCCCGCAATCAGGGAAGCAAAGGCTTGCTCAGCAAGCCCTTTGCCATAGGGCGGATCGGCAAACACCATCTGAAACGGCTGCAGGGTGCCAAGAGGCCCCATATTGGTGGCATCCCGCCTGAAAATGCGCGTGCAGCCCTGCAGGCCCAGCGCCTCGACGTTCTCGCGGATCAGCGCGCGCGCAGCCGCATCCTGCTCAACGAACAGGCAATAGGCAGCCCCACGCGAAATCGCTTCGATGCCAAGTGCGCCGGTGCCGGAAAAAAGATCGAGCACCCGGACGCCTTCCAGCGACCCGGGATAACCATGCTCAAGGATGTTGAAGAGCGACTCGCGCGCACGATCCGTCGTCGGACGAATCGCGTCCGACTTCGGCGTCGCAAGTCGCCTGCCCCTCAGCGAACCGCCAACAACCCGCATAGGCGACTACCGCTTGCCCGGAGTACGTGGCTTGCCGGGCCCGTTGCGGGGACGATCGCTGCGCGGCTTGCCGCCAGCGCCGCCCCGTCCCTCGTCACTCCGCCCGCGCGGTGCGCCGTTGCGGGACCGCTCGGTCCTGCGCTCTGAACCCTCGCGTTCCGGCTTTTCCTCGGGCTTCTTGGTGACCGGACGAGCACCCGGCGCCATCCAGACATGGGCCGTACGCGAACGTCCGTTGTTGTCCTCCCGGTCGCGACCCTGGCCGCCGGAACGTCCCGCGCCCTCGTCGCGAGAGCCGAAACGGCCACGCTCGCCGCCTTTTGCGGGGCGGTCGCCGCGGGCACCACGATCACCAGCATCCTCGGAGCGACGGCCGCGGAATGGCTTGTCGCCACCTTCCGAGCGCTCAAAGCGTGAGCCCTCGCGGCGCTCGCCGCCAAAGCGTTCGCTCTGCAACGGGCGCGGACGGCGCGATGCCCGCTCCTCACCTTCAGGACGTGGTCCACGGAACGGGCGGTCACCGCCATCCTCGTTGCGGGGCCGCGAGAAGCGGCGCTCTTCACGCCCTTCGCCGGAGAAGCGCTCACCCTGTACCGGACGCGGACGGCGAAGACCCTGCTCACCACCTTCGGGACGTGCTGCGCGCTCAGGACGCGCACCACGTTCACCGCGCGGCTTGTCAAAGCGACGCTCTTCACGACCTTCCGAGCGCTCGAAACGGCCCCTGGCAGGCCGATCGCCTGCGGCTGCACGTGGCGGACGACCTTCGCCATCGCGCTCGAAACGGCCCCTGGCGGGACGTTCGCCTGCGGCTGCACGTTGTGGACGACCTTCGCCATCGCGCTCAGGACGGCCTGGACGGGCGCCACGGGCTGGCTTGCCGTCTTCGCGGCGCGGAGCCTTCGTCTGCAGGCGCTCACGCCCTTCCTCGCGATACTCTTCGCGGGTCTTCTTGCGGGTGGTCGGCGCACGTCCCTTCGGTGCACGCTCTTTCTTGTCGTCGGTCAAATCTTCCTCGCGTTCCTCGCCGGCCCTGACCGGACGATTCGAAAATGGTATGGCGATAGGGGCCTCGAAATCGGCGCCGGAAGCTTCGACCAGGCGCGGACCCAGCTGGTCGCGCAACATACGGCCCTTCACTTCCTGCACGGCGCCCTCCGGCAGATCTCCAAGCTGGAAAGGCCCGAAGGAAACGCGGATCAGACGCGTGACCTGCAGCCCGAGCGCGCCGAGCACGTTCTTCACTTCGCGGTTCTTGCCTTCGCGGAAGGACACGGTCAGCCAGGAATTGGCGCCCTGCACACGGTCGACTGTCGCCTCAATGGAGCCGTAGAACACACCGTCTACAGCGATACCCTTCTGCAACTCGTCGAGCTGTGCCTGATCGACCTGCCCGTGAACGCGCACGCGGTAGCGGCGCAGCCAGCCGGTCGATGGCAGCTCGAGCACGCGCGACAGTCCACCGTCATTGGTGAGCAGCAGCAGGCCTTCGGTATTGATGTCCAGACGGCCGACGGAGATCAGCCTGGGCAAGCCCTTCGGCAGCACTTCGAAAATGGTTGAACGTCCTTCCGGATCGCGCGTCGTCGTGACCACGCCGGCAGGCTTGTGGAACAGGAACAGCCGGGTGCGCTCAACCTCTGGCAAGGGAGCATCGTCGACTTCAACCCGGTCACGGGGGGAGACGTTGAAAGCAGGCGTGTCGAGCACCTTGCCGTTCACCTTCACGCGGCCTTCCGCGATCATCGCTTCTGCATCGCGGCGCGAGGCGATGCCGGCGCGTGCGAGCCGCTTGGCGATCCGCTCGGATCCGGCCTGTGCGCCCGTATCTTCGGCCTGCGCATCCTTTGCGGCCCCGGAAGCCGCTGTGCGCCTGGAAGCGCCCTCAGGCTTCCTGTTTTTCTTGTCGGTGCGGCCTCCCCGGGCGGGGGCGGCTGCTGATGGTCGCTTGTTTTTCATAACGCCTTTGCCACTCAGGGCACAAAGAGAGGGTTCTGCAACAAAGTCCGCATGCGTGAATGGGGAATGCAGAGACCAGGTTATTTCCAAATCAGGGTTTAGATCATTTTGCGTCGGAGTGGAATCACCATGCTGTTCCACAGCTGCGGCAAAAACAAAGAATTGGCGGGTTCGTTGCAATGCCGCGATGGACGCGCGCTGCGTCATTGGTCTAGTTAGGCGCGGAATGCAAGCTTTCTCCGATGTCGAGAGCGAAGAACCTATGATCAGACCGGCAGGCAACTACACCAGTTTCATGGATATTGCCCTAGAAGAGGCCTCGGCTGCCGCTGCCCGCGGGGAAGTTCCCGTGGGTGCCGTGATCGTTCGCGACAACCAGATCCTTGGCCGCGCCGGCAACCGCACCCGCGAACTCTTCGATCCGACCGCCCATGCCGAGGTTCTGGCCATCCGCGAAGCCTGCAAGGCCACGGCGTCCGAACGCCTGATCGGCGCAGACCTCTACGTGACGCTGGAACCATGCGCCATGTGTGCAGGCGCGATATCGTTTGCCCGCATCAACCGGCTCTACTTCGCCGCCAGCGACGAAAAAGGCGGCGGCGTGCTGCACGGCGGCCGCTTCTTCCGCCAACCCACCTGCCATCACGTCCCGGAAGTCTATGAGGGCATCAACGCAGCTGCTGCAACGTCACTCCTGAAACGCTTCTTTACGGAGAAACGGGCTGAGGGCCAGGAGCCGGAGCTGGACTAAGCCGGAAATGCAAAGAGGGGCGCGAGCCCCTCTCAAGTGATCATCTTGGATCCGGTGATCAGAACGGCCAGAGACGTCCCAGACCACCGCCACCGCCGCCCGACTTGCGCTTTGCTTCGCGAGCCTTGCGGTCTTCATCCTTGCCGATGTCGCCCACAGGTGCAGTCTCGGATGGCTGGCGATAGGTGAGCGGCGGCTCGCTGAGGTAACGGCGCGTCGTCGGATCACCCTGGTTGTTGATCTTCCTGCGGCGCAGCACTTCAGCACGCTGCTGCTCAGGCGACAGCTGGGAGAGATCCTGCAACTCTTCCGGACCGTTTGTAACAGGCAAGTCGCGCACTACCGGCGAACGGTAGCTCGGATCGTTCTGGTTCTCGGTCGCCTCGGCGCGGATGCGTGCGAGACGCTGTTCCGGGCTCTCCGGCCAGGCCGGATTGGTGGAGGAGGACGCAATGTTCTCCTGCGGCGGAGGCAGCACAGCCGTGGTCGCTGGCTTTACCAGCGCGGGCCGCGGCTTGTAGTCGATCACTTCCTTGTCCTTGGGGCCAAGTGCGAGAACGCCGGTCACGTCCTCAAGCAGTCGCTGCTCGGAAGTCTTGCCCGTTCCATACGTGGCACCAGCGCAACCCGCCAGGGCAACAACAGACGCCGATAACACCGCATAGGCGGCTACGCGAAAAGCTCTCGCCCCGGCGAGACGCTGCGTGTTGCCAGTCCTGATGAACATCTACTCTCCTAACCCCTGCTCAAGCCGCTCTGGGGCCTGCCCTCGCCTTCTTCCCCAAGAATCCGACAAGAGAATGGCAATATAAGGCGCTTCTTATAGCAGCGGCGGCGTCTGTGCAACGCCGCCGCAATTCATAATTCGCCGCCTGCTGATTTCCACAAGGCGGAAACCTACTGTGCGAGCAGACCCTTGGCTGCCAGCTCCCGCAATGCCGCTGCATCGCGAGCGGAGACATCCGGATAGTCCGGATCGGAACCGACGTCATCCGTGTAGCGCCACGAACGCGCGCACTTCTGCCCGCTTGCGCGCTTGAACACGACCGCAACGCCCTTGACGTCCTCGCTGGTGAAGGCGTCAGCCGGAGCCTCGTCCGTCCGTACTTCCAGACCGCTGGTGATGCTGATTTCAGCCAGATCCACACCCTCCACGGCCTCGGCGAGTTCCGCGTCGGTGATGTGGACGACCGGAGCAGCCTCGAGCGAGGAACCAATGGTCTTCGCCTTGCGCTCGATCTCCAGCGCGCCGGTGACAACACGGCGAACCTTGCGGATCTTGTCCCACTTGGCTTCCAGAGCATCATCACGCCATTCCGCCGGAACATCCGGGAACTGCGCGAGATGGACGGAGACCGCATCCGGATAGCGCGACAGCCATGCCTCTTCCGTCGTGAACGGCAGCATCGGCGCAAGCCACGTGACCAGATGGTCGAACAGCTGGCGGACGACCTGAATTGCCGACTTGCGGCGCAGACTCGAAGGCGCATCGCAGTAAAGCGAATCCTTGCGGACATCGAAGTAGAACGCCGACAGTTCGACGTTCATGAAGTCGATCAGTGCGCGGGCAATGCGCTTGAAGTCGAAGTTGTCGTAGCCCTTGCGCACCAGCTCGTCGAGCTGCGAAAGCCTGTGCAGCATCAGCCGCTCCAGCTCCGGCATGTCGGCCAACGGCACGACTTCGCCATCGTCGTGGGCGAGTGTGCCCAGCATCCAGCGGATCGTGTTGCGCATCTTGCGATAGGCGTCGATGTTCGTCTGCAGCACGTTCTGGCCGAGACGCTGGTCGTCGGCGTAGTCCGTGGTCATGACCCAGAGACGCAGGATATCCGCGCCGGACTTCGCCATCACGTCCTGCGGCACAACGACGTTGCCGAGCGATTTCGACATCTTGCGCCCGTCCTCGTCCATGGTGAAGCCATGGGTGATGACGGTGTCGTAGGGAGCACGTCCACGCGTGCCGCAGCTTTCCAGCAGCGACGAGTGGAACCAGCCGCGATGCTGGTCGGAACCCTCGAGGTAGACGTCAGCCGGCCACTTGAGGTCCGGACGGTCTTCCAGCGTGAACGTGTGGGTCGAACCGGAGTCGAACCATACGTCCAGGATGTCCATCACCTGCGTCCAGCGGTCCTTGTCGTCACGGCCTTCGAGGAAGCGATCCTTCGCGCCTTCGGCGAACCATGCATCCGCGCCTTCAGCTTCGAAGGCAGCGAGGATGCGTTCGTTGACCGCCTCGTCCTTGAGCACATTGCCGTCTTCATCGACGAAGACGCAGATCGGCACTCCCCAGGCACGCTGGCGCGACAGCACCCAATCCGGACGATCTTCGATCATGGCGCGAAGACGCGCCTGACCCGCGTTCGGAACGAAGCGCGTATCATCGATGGCCTTGAGTGCACGGCTGCGCAGCGTCGTACTGTCGCCCAGGTCCTTGTCCATGTAGACGAACCACTGCGGAGTGTTGCGGAAGATCACCGGCTTCTTGGAGCGCCAGGAATGAGGGTACTGGTGCTTCAGGCGGCCGCGCGCAAACAGCATGTTGGCGCCGATCAACGCTTCGATGACGGCCTTGTTGGCGTCGCCCTTCTTGCCGTTGTCATCGATGACGCGCGCAGCTCCACCCTCGCGGTCCGGACCGAAACCCGGCGCATCCTTGGTGAAAAACCCGGCGTCATCCACGGTGAACGGGATGGCGGTGTCGATGCCACGAGTGGCGATCTCGCGACCCTTCTCCATCCAGACGTCAAAGTCTTCGCGGCCATGACCGGGCGCCGTGTGCACGAAGCCGGTACCCGCATCGTCGGTGACGTGATCGCCCGCCAGCATCGGAACGGCGAACTGATAACCGCCGCCGAAGCCCTTGAGCGGATGAGCGAGCGTGATCGCTGCCAGCTGGTCTGCGGTGAGACCTGCCAGGCGCTTGTAGCCAAGCTTTGCCTTGGCGAAGGATTCTTCTGCCAGCGCATCCGCAAAGATCAGCTTCTCGCCCGCCTGAGGTCCGAAATCGTTCTCGGCAGAGGTAACCTCGTAAAGGCCGTATTCAATGCGCGGTGAATAGCTGACCGCACGGTTGCCCGGGATTGTCCAGGGGGTCGTCGTCCAGATAACCACATGGCTGCCGGCAACCTCAGCAGGGCCTTCCACGACAGGGAACTTCACCCAGATCGTATCGCTCTCGTAGTCGTGGTACTCGACCTCGGCTTCGGCCAGTGCGGTGCGCTCGACCACCGACCACATGACCGGCTTGGAACCACGGTAGAGCTGGCCGGAGGTGGCGAACTTCAGAAGCTCGCCGGCGATGCGCGATTCCGCATGGAAGGCCATCGTCGTGTAGGGGTTCTTGAAGTCGCCTTCGACGCCCAGACGGCGGAACTCTTCGGCCTGAATACCGATCCAGCTCTTCGCGAACTCACGGCATTCCTGCCGGAATTCATTGATCGGAACTTCGTCCTTGTTCTTGCCCTTGGCGCGGTACTGTTCCTCGATCTTCCACTCGATCGGCAGGCCGTGGCAATCCCAGCCCGGAACGTAGTTGGAGTCATAGCCGCGCATCTGGAATGAGCGGGTGATGACGTCCTTCAGCACCTTGTTCAGCGCATGGCCGATGTGGATGTTGCCGTTCGCATAGGGGGGACCGTCATGGAGCACGAACTGCGGACGTCCCTTGGCGTCTTCACGCAGGCGCTCATAGAGACCCATTTCCTTCCAGCGCTGCACGAACTGCGGCTCGCGCTCAGGCAAACCCGCACGCATCGGAAAATCCGTCTGCGGCAGGTAGAGGGTCTTGGAATAGTCCAGCTTCTCGGAAGTCTCGCTCATTATTTTCGCCGTATGGATTGCGATGACCTTATGGTCCCGCTGATGGTCATATCAGGAGATGGAAGCGCTGCGAGCGCAAATATCCCGACCTTCCCGGACCTTACGCCCTGTGGAAGATCGGGCCAGTAATTCGCAAAACAAGAAGGCTCATACCGGCATGCGTCATCATGCTGGGGCTTTTAGCCGACGCCTGATCAAGAATAAAGCCTTTCTTGGGGTTTTGGTCCCCAGACCACCGCAGGGATCGTTTCCACAAACCTCCACCACGATCATGCCGAAAAATAGATCAGGCGGCCAGGCCGCGTTAGGCTTGTGGATCACAAACGGAGATGCGTGAGATGACCCAGTTCATTGCCCACACAGCAGCGAATAATCAGCGCAAGAATCTAGCCTCCCACAAAGATCCGCTGGAAGAACCAGAAATCAGGCTGACTACGCGGAAAACGCCTCAACAGATCCGAGAAATCATCGCTGTAGCTGAGAATTTCCCCCTGGATAGGATCATTAGCCGGTATATGGCGGACAAGTGTGTCGATCCCGAAGTGGCAGCTTCGCATGCGCGAGAGCTTAAGCGGTTTCTGGCCCTTTCTGCGATCTACGATGGCCCGTTAGCTATGCGTGGTCCCGTGGACGATTTTTGGCACACCTTTCTGCTGTTCACTGAACAATATCACAGCTTCTGCAATGATGTTGCCGGGACCTTCCTTCACCATGTTCCCCATGCCGATGACGCGCCATCGTGCAGAAGTGCCATAGATACAACAAGATTTAATTTGGCTTACGCTGCCACCTTTGGACAAGCGCCAGATGCTGCGCTGTGGCCTGAGGCGGGTTACTCTCCATGTTTGATATGCCTGGCACTCTGCGGTAGCCACAACTGTTCTGTAACGGCTGGTACCGCTCTTTGAACCATAGCCGTCTAAGGACGGATACGTGGACAGCAGCCTAAAACGTCAGATCCAGATCGAGCTGGGACAGCGGTCGCATGCCGGAAAGCAGCGCCCGGGCTTCCGCTTCGTCCTGCTTCATCTGCACGACCAGCGCATCGAGCCCGTCGAACTTGAGCTCCGGACGCAGGAAGCCGAAGAGCGAGACGGAGCAGACTTCGCCGTAGAGATCCCCCTCGAAATCGAACACATAGGTCTCGAGCAGCGGCTCACCGTCACTATCGACCGTGGGCCGTTTGCCGAAGTTCGCCACCCCGTCATGAACCGTGCCGTCGGGACGACGCAGGCGGACCGCGTAAATACCGTGGGCAAGCTCGACATCACCCGACAGCACCATGTTGGCCGTCGGAAAACCCAGCGTCCGGCCCAGCTTCTTGCCATGCGTGACTTCGGCTTCCACCGTGAACCGGTAGCCGAGCAGGCCTGCAGCCTCCGCCACGGAGCTTCCCGCAAGCAGCTTGCGGATGCGGCTTGAGGAAATCACCTCGCCGCCTTCGTCGGTGAAGGCGTCCACGATGCAGACATTGAAGCCCAGCCGCTGCCCGGCTTCCTTCAGTGTCTGCGAGGTACCGCCGCGGGCTTTGCCGTAGTGGAAATCATATCCGGTGACGATGCAACCGGCGCCCAGCTTTTCCGCCAGGATCTCGGTCTCGAAGACCTCCCGCGGTATGGCGGCGAAATCCCGGTCGAACTTCTGCTCAACGACCGCGTCGTACCCCAGAAGATCCAGCACCTTCGCCTTCATCGGCGCAGGCGTCAGCCGGAACAGCGGCACGTCGGGCTGGAACACCGAGCGCGGATTGGGCTCGAACGTCAACACCACAGCCGGCCTGTTATGCTCTCGCGCGATCTCCAGGGCTCGCAATAGCACCGTCTGGTGACCGCGATGAACACCATCGAAATTTCCGATGGCCACAACAGCCCCGCGCAGATGGGCGGGCAAAGCTTCAGCTCCTGAAATACGCAAGAAGTCGCTCATTGCCGTCTAACGAAGCCGCACGGTCGCAGCGACTGGCGTGAAGCCGTGCGACGCAAGGAATTTGGAAACACGCTCAGCGTCCGGCCTGCCGCCGTCGCCATATTCAGCCGCATGAATGCCATCCGTGACGAAAAGCACGTCAATCCCCATGTTTGCGGCGCCTTTTACATCGGTCATGACGCCATCGCCAATGGCTAGCGCATCCTTTGTCCCCAGCTCGCGGCCGAGAAGCTTGCTCGCGGTTGCAAGCGCCGCCTCATAGATCGGGTGATGCGGCTTGCCGGCAATCTGCGTCCGCCCGCCCAGCTGGCCGTATGCCGCCGCCAGCGCGCCTGCGCAGTAGATGATAGTGCCGCCGCGATCCACCACGATATCCGGATTGGCGCAGATCATCGGCAGGTCCCGTGCCCGCAGACGCTGCAGCATTTCCTTGTAGTCATCCGGCGTTTCCGTCCGATCGTCGTAAAGGCCGGTACAGACAATGCCGGAAGCCTCGAACTCCTCGACTACTTCAACGTCGAGCCCGTCATAGAGGCTCATGTCGCGGTCCGGACCGATGTGGAAGATTTTCCGCGGGCCAGCCGCGATCAGTTCGCGGGTCACGTCGCCGGAGGTGATGACGCAATCGTACGCATCATCGGCGACACCCAGCGAACGAAGCTGCTCCTCTACCGGCCCATGCGGACGCGGCGCATTGGTGATCAGCACCACCGCCTTGCCCTGACGCTTGACGCGCTGCAGGGCTTCCACCGCTGGCCCGAACGCCTCCACTCCATTGTGAATGACACCCCAAACGTCGCACAGAATTGCGGAATAGTTTTCCGCCAGTCCGTCCAGTCTGTCGATGATCTCGAGTGATGGCATGAATGGTCCTTGGCACTGCGTAGAGGTTTGCCCGAATTTTGGGCATGGATGTGCGGAGGCATAGCGTAACACGCCCGCACTGTCACCCGGTTTGAGCAAAACATCCTCTTCGCCGTAACCCTTCATAAACCAGTCTTTTTGACCGTTTGGCCATTTAAGGAACGTATAAGCCGTTGCTCGGGTAGCACCTTTGGCAACGGGGGCTACGCCTCAGTGAAGTAAGTGGCGGGGTAGGTACATGCTACGGAAGTTTGTCCGCGACACGCGTGGCAACTTTGCCATGCTGTTGGCGATTGCCATGGTTCCGGTTCTTGGCGCTGTGGCGCTGGCGATCGACTATACGGAGATGAGCCGTCATCGTCAGGCGACGCTCAACGCCCTTGACGCCGCCAACATGGCGACCGCCTGGCGGCTGCTCAGCGGCGAGTCCGAAACCGAGGTGCGCCGTTTCGCGCAGGACTTCTTCGAGGCCAACCTCGGACCGGTAAAGGCGAAGGATGTGGTCCTGAGCGTGGAACTGCCGGACCAGAGCGCGGGCGGCAACACAATCAAGATGTCTGCCGACCTTCACTACGATCCGCTTTTCTACGGCGCCTTCCTCGCCCTGCTTGGCAAGGAAGATACGATCAACATCAAGCTCTTCGCCGAAAACGAAGTCCGCCTCAAGAACACGCTCGAAGTCGCGCTGGTGCTCGATAATTCCGGTTCGATGGATGAAAAGGGATCGGGTTCGGGCAAGAAGCGCCTCGATCTCCTCAAGGAAGCCGCCAAGCAGCTGGTCGACACACTTGCCGCGCAGGGCACGCTGATGAAGCAGGTGGACAAGCCGGTTCAGTTTGCCGTCGTCCCCTTCGCCGCCTCGGTGAATGTCGGACCGTCACTCGCTACGGCGAGCTGGATGGACACGGAAGGCCGCTCCTCGATCCACCACGAGAACTTCGATTGGGGAACGATGTCCTCGTCCCTAAAGGTCGAAAAGGTCAATGGTGTCTACAAGAAAACGGGCACCGGTTGGGGGACGGCGCGCAACTCCATCGCGTCGCGCTTCTCTCTTTTCGATGACTTGAGGCGCAAATACTGTACGAAAAAGGACAACAAGGGAAATTGTACCACCTGGGCCGAAGCGCCGATGACGAGTTGGGCGGGGTGTGTCGAGATGCGGCCATATCCATACAACGTCGACAACACTGTGCCGACGACCAGCAACCCGGACACGCTCTTCGTTCCGATGTTTGCACCGGACGAGACTGACACGACGGCCAACGGCCGCCAGGCCTACAACAACTGGTGGTCTGACTTGCTCACGTCCGGGACCGCCGCCAATCGCCAGAAGTACATGCCCAAGTACTTCACCGCCAATGAGATCACCGGTTTCGCCGACGGTAAGGGTCCTAACCTCAGTTGCACCGTCACGCCCATCACGCCCCTCGCCGATGTAACGAAATCCTCGGGTGCCAACCAGATCAAGAACGCCATCGATGCCATGGTTTCCAACGGCGCCACCAACGTGCCTGAGGGAATTGCCTGGGGCTGGCGCGTTGTCTCCGGTTCGGAGCCCTTCACCCAGGGCCGGCCCGATCGTGAGAAAGGCAATGACAAGGTTGTTATCGTTCTCACTGACGGTGCAAACACTTACTATACAGCATCAAGCCTGGCAGCACCGAACAAGCAGGCAGCAGCCGACGAAGCGAACAACAAATCGATCTACTCGAACTATGGTTACGCCTCACGCGAGCGCATCTTCGACGGAACCAGCGTCAGCAAGACCCACAACAATTCCAATTATACGAAGGCGATGAACCAGCACATGCGCCAGGTCTGCACCAATGCGAAGCAGGCGGGCCTCATCGTGATGACCGTGTCGCTGGATCTCAGCACGTCGAAAAGCGATGAGAAGGAACAGATCAACCTTCTGGAGGAGTGCTCTTCTGAATCTCGCGTCCGCCGCGACCAGAAGCTCTTCTGGAACACGACGGGAGCCGGACTTGCCGAAACATTCCGCCAGATCGCCGACGAACTCTCAAACCTCCGCTTTGTCGGTTAACAGGCTTGATCGTGTATCTCCGCAACGCTGCGCACTTGTCGCTGCTGGCCTGATCGGTTAGGGAAACTCGCCGGATGTCGTTCATAGGGACGCATCTGGCGAAACCTCAGCATCTCAATGACTGTATCAGAGCGAAGACATGGCCGAAAAAGCAAACAAGGTGAAGGCAAGACTCCCGCGCGGGCTCGTTGACCGACACCCTGAGGACATCCGCGCCGTCGACGAGATGCTGGTGAAGATTCGCCGCGTCTATGAGCTTTATGGCTTTGAGCCCGTCGAGACGCCGCTGATCGAATACACCGACGCGCTGGGCAAGTTCCTGCCGGATCAGGACCGTCCGAACGAGGGCGTCTTCTCCTTCCAGGACGATGACGAGCAGTGGCTGTCGCTGCGCTACGATCTGACCGCACCGCTCGCCCGCTACGTCGCGGAAAACTACGAGCGTCTGCCCAAGCCCTACCGCAGCTACCGCAACGGCTGGGTATTCCGCAACGAGAAGCCCGGCCCCGGCCGTTTCCGCCAGTTCATGCAGTTCGATGCTGACACCGTTGGCGCACCGCATGTCTCGGCAGACGCCGAGATGTGCATGATGATGGCTGACGTGCTGGAAGCCCTCGGCATCGCCCGCGGCGACTATGTCATCCGCGTCAACAACCGCAAGGTTCTGGACGGCGTTCTGGAAGCCATTGGCCTCGGCGGCGACGAGAATGCCGGACGCAGGCTCACGGTTCTGCGCGCCATCGACAAGCTCGACAAGTTCGGCCCGGAAGGCGTTCGCCTGCTTCTCGGCAAGGGACGTCTGGACGAAAGCGGCGACTTCACCAAGGGCGCAGGTCTGGATGATGAAGCTATCGCCAAGGTCCTGAGCTACATCGAAACCGGCGAGATCGAAGACAACGAAGGCGTGCAGGAACTGCGCGAGATCGAAGCGCTATGCGCCGCCGCAGGCTACGACGACGGTCGCGTAAAGATCGATCCCTCCGTCGTGCGAGGACTTGAATATTACACCGGCCCGGTCTTCGAGGCGGAGCTGCTTGCCGAAATCCCGAACGAGGACGGCCAGATCGTCCGCTTCGGTTCCGTTGGCGGCGGCGGTCGTTATGACGGCCTCGTTTCCCGCTTCAAGGGCGCACCGATCCCGGCGACCGGATTCTCCATCGGTGTTTCGCGTCTCATGACGGCGCTGAAGAACCTCGGCAAGCTGCAGACGGTCGAAACCCAGGCACCCGTGGTGGTGATGGTGATGGACAAGGACATCGAAAGCCTTGGCCGCTACCAGAAGATGGTCTCCGACCTGCGTCAGGCGGGCATCCGCGCCGAGATGTACCTCGGCGGCGCCGGCATGAAGGCCCAGATGAAATATGCGGACCGTCGCGGCAGCCCCTGCGTTGTCATCCAGGGCGGCGACGAACGCGCCAATGGTGAAGTGCAGATCAAGGACCTCGTGGAAGGCATGCGTCTCTCCGAGGAGATCACCGACAACACCACATGGCGTGAAGCGCGCCCCGCGCAGTTCTCCGTGGCCGAAGGCGAGATGATCGAGGCGGTCAAGCGTGTGTTGGCAGCTCAGGCGGAAGACAGGCTCGCCTGACAATCGCCGCCCGCTACGCCATGAATTGCGTATAATCAACGGCTTGGATCATCTCGGCCCTCAAGCTGGGATGATCTGATCGAAACCATCCGGTGACGCGAAAGGCCTCCGTTCGATGAGTTCTCGCTATCCAACCTTTGCTGCGGATATTCTCACGCTGTTTGAAGCGCGGGACGTGGCGCTGACGCATGTCGACATCCTGCAGCCCGCTGATCCGTTCCTGGACATGGCAGGCGAGGACCTGCGCCGCCGGATCTATCTTACCGAAAACGAGACGGGTCAGTCGCTCTGCCTGCGTCCGGAATTCACCATTCCCGTCTGCCTCGATCACATCTCCAAGCGCGCTTCGACGCCGCGCCGTTATGGCTACCTTGGCGAAGTTTTCCGCCAGCGTCGTGAGGGTGGCACGGAGTTCTTTCAGGCGGGCATCGAGGATCTGGGTTCCGCCGACCGGCCGGAGGCTGATGCCCGTTCGCTTGCCGACGCGCATGCGCTGCTCACAGCCGTTCTGCCAACCGAACCGCTGACCGTAACTGTGGGCGATCAGGCAATTTTCGAGGCGGTTTTGTCGGCTCTCGGACTTCCCCGCGGTCTGCAGAAGCGCCTGCTCCGCGCGTTCGGTTCGCCCGAGCGTCTTGACGCCACGATCAACGAGTTCCGGACGCCGCGCACGTCGCAGCCCCTGCCGCCGGAAATCGCCGCTCTTGTACAGAAGGATGACGAGGCCGAACTCGTCGCGCACGTGGAGAGCCAGATGGTGGCGATGGGCCACTCCACCTCGGCGGGACGGCATCCGCAGGAGATCGCCCGCCGTCTGCGCGAAAAGCGGCAGCTGGACAGCCTGACGCTCTCCGAAGGCGCACTGAACGCCCTTCGCAACTTCCTTGCGCTCCGGGTCGAGATCGGCACCGCCGTCGATACGCTCGCGGCCTTCGCCAAAGACTCTGGCATCGCGATCGATCAGGCGCTGGACGAGTTTGAAAAGCGCAACAACGCAACCGTGAAGTCCGGCGTTCCACTCGACAACATTCACTACGACGCCGGCTTTGGCCGACCGCTCGACTACTACACCGGCTTCATCTTCGAGATCGGGTCGGATCGCTTGTCTCAGCCACTCGTGGGCGGCGGCCGCTACGACCGGCTGCTAACGCTGCTGGGGGCAAAGGAAACCATCCCCGGCGTCGGTTTCTCGGTCTGGCTCGATCGGGTGGAAAGCCTGCGGGAGGCGCGCCAATGACGATTACCCTCGCCCTTCCCTCCAAGGGACGCCTGAAGGACGAAGCAATCGCCCGCCTTGCCAGGGCCGGCTATGCGGTGGCCCAGCCCAAGGACGATCGCAGCTACAGCACGACGGTAGATGGTCATCTTGGCATCGACGTGAAGTTCATCTCGGCTTCCGAGATCGCTCGCGAGCTCGAGGTCGGCAACGTCGATCTCGGCGTCACCGGCGAAGACCTGATCCGGGAGACCATTCCGGAGTGGGATCAAAAGGTCGCGATCCGCGCCCGCCTCGGCTTTGGCCGCGCCGACGTGATCGTCGCCGTGCCGGAAGTCTGGTTCGACGTATCCACCATGGCCGATCTGGACGACGTGGCCGCCGACTTCCGCCAGCGTCATGGTCGCCGCCTGCGCATCGCGACCAAGTACTGGCGCCTGACGCAGCAGTTCTTCTCGCAGAAGCATGGTATTCAGGTCTACCGTATCGTCGAAAGCCTGGGCGCCACGGAAGGCGCGCCGGCTGCCGGCTCCGCCGATATCATCGTCGACATCACTTCGACCGGTTCGACCCTCAAGGCAAACCACCTGAAGATCCTGGACGACGGCGTGATCCTGCGCTCAGAAGCCTGTCTCGTGGAATCCCTGAAGGACCGTTCAGACGAAGACGCTCAGACCATCGCAGCAATGACCGCCGCGCTGAACCGGTAAACACACCGTTCGACGTTATATCGCGGGAGCCGCTCAGCGCTCCCCGCCAGCCTCTGCGTTCGAATGGAGAGCGCCCAGGCACACGTTTTGCGAGCTTGTGCTACCGCTGCGTGGTTGAGCTTCCTTAGATCATTCAGTGTTTCACAGAAACGCCAGGATGATCTAAGCCATTGTCTTAACGTAATTCCAGACGGAAAATCGGTTCCCACTTTTCCTAGAATTGCTCTAGCTTGCCAAAGGGGCGAACCGCGCGGTTCAAAGCAAACAAGCTGGAACCTTCGCGCTTTGACGGGCTCAGCATGAAGGTGGTAGCACCCGTCATCGAACCACTTTCGCTCCCGCTCCGCTCACGCACGCAACGCATCCGTGCCCCGTCACACCTAAGCCTGTTTCATCTCCCCTTATCCTTCTCCTTCTCCTCCTCTTCTGTTCCCTCCACCTATTCATCCACCACGCGAAGCCTGAGCTGACCTGACCCGAGCGGCGGGACAGATGGTTCCAGCTCCCGCTCCTCCGGTCCATCATCCTTGGCCGAGGCGGTGGGTCCAAGCTCCAGCGCCTCGATCCGGCTGCCGCGCTTGGTGATCTTGTCGGCAGAGGTGATGATCAGGTCCACGTCCTTCTGCGCGGAGAAGAAGTGCCCCTGCAGCTTGCGCACGCGATCGTCGAGTCGCGACACGTCAACCATCAGCTTTGAGACTTCCGACTGGATGAGATGCGCCTGCTCCCGCATCCGCGCATCCTTCAGTACCGACTGGATCACCTGGATCGACAGCATCAGCAGCGACGGCGAGACGATCACGACGCGAGCGCGATGCGCCCGTTGCACCAGCGCTTCGAAGTTCTCGTGGATCTCGGCGAAGATCGACTCCGACGGCACGAACATGAAGGCCAGCTCCTGCGTCTCACCATTGAGCAGGTATTTTTCGGAGATCGCCTTGATGTGGACCTCGATATCCCGGCGGAAGGCCGCCTCCGCGACACGACGCGCGTCCGTGCCTCCCTCACCCTCGGCGGCAGCCTTGATGGCGTTCCACGCTTCCAGCGGGAATTTCGCATCGATCACCAGCGGCGGTGCGCCATTCGGCATTTTGATCAGACAGTCCGGGCGGCTGCCGTTCGACAACGTCGCTTGAAACTCATAGGCGTTTGACGGCAGCCCATCGGCAACAATCGCCTCCATCCGCGCCTGGCCGAAAGCCCCGCGCGTCTGCTTGTTGGCAAGAATCTGCTGCAGCTGCACCACCTGCCCGGCGAGGGTCTGGATATTGTTCTGCGCCGTATCAATGACGGCGAGCCGCTCCTGCAGCTTAGTCAGGTTCTCATGCGTCGCCTTGGTCTGCTCGGTGATGGAGGTGCCAAGGCGATTGCTCATGCCGTCGAGGCGCTCCGACAGCGCCTTCGTCAGCTCCGCCTGCCGTGAACCGAAGATTTCGGCCATTGTCCCAAGCCGCCCGTAGAGCTCCGCCTGAGTGCGGCTGACCTCACGCATCCGCTCTTCCGTTTCACGTGCCCGTTCCGCTGCTTCTGCCGCAGCCAAGGCCCGCGAACGTGAGGCTCGCACCATCACCACGACCGTGCAGATGAGCAGCAGGAGCATGGCCGCACCCGCCACCCAGGCGATGTGCCCGACGGTCAAAGTCGCCGAGCCAAAGCGCGCGACAGGAATGGCAAATAGTGAAACGGAATCCATCATTCCCCCAACGTAGACGATTCCGAGCTCCAAGAGAAGATCAAAACGAGAACAAAATACGACAGTGCAGAACGAGTATATTGACGTCAAGAAGCGGAGCTATTACCTCACGCGCATGACCATAAGACCTCTCGTTCTTCTCCCAGATCCGTTGCTCCGTCAGGTTTCCAAGCCGGTGGAGCGTATTGACGACGAACTGCGCAAGTTCGCCGACGACATGCTTGAGACCATGTATGACGCGCCGGGCATCGGTCTGGCGGCTATCCAGGTCGGCGAGCCGTTGCGGATGCTGGTGCTGGACGTCGCGGAAAAGGACGAGCCCAAGAACCCGCAGATCTTCATCAATCCCGAGATTGTGAAGGCCAGCGAGGACGAGTTCAACGTCCACGAGGAAGGCTGCCTCTCCATTCCTGAATACTACGCGGAAGTGGAACGCCCCGCCCGCATCATGGTGAAGGCACTTGGTCTCGACGGCAAGGAAAAGCTCACGGAGGCCGACGGTCTGCTCGCGACCTGCCTGCAGCACGAGATCGACCATCTGAACGGCGTTCTCTTCATAGACCATCTGTCGAAGCTGAAGCGCGACATGGTGATCCGCAAGTTCAAGAAACTGGCGAAGGACCGTCAGGCGCCGCTGGTCGGATAATCAGCGCGAACACCGGCGTTCCGGCGGCTGGCGCAACACGGGCTCCCAAAAGGGGCCATCGATCAGATGCGCGAAACGCAAACGGAACTCCCATCGGGGAAGATGAAATGCCTTTACGCCTGATATTCATGGGAACGCCTGAATTTTCCGTGGCGACGCTGCAGGCGCTTCACGCCGCCGGGCACACCATCGTTGCCGTTTACTCCCAGCCGCCACGCCCGGCTGGTCGTCGTGGGCTGGAACTGACCAAGTCACCGGTTCATCAGGCAGCCGAGAAGCTGGGCCTTCCCGTCTTCACCCCCGTATCGCTGAAGAGCGAGGAAGAGCAGCAGAAGTTCCGCGATTTCAACGCGGATGCGGCGGTGGTTGTGGCCTATGGCCTGCTGTTGCCGAAGGCGATCCTCGAGGGAACGAAGCTTGGCGCTTACAACGGTCATGCGTCGCTGCTGCCCCGCTGGCGCGGCGCTGCTCCGATCCAGCGCGCCATTATGGCGGGCGATTCTGAAACCGGCATGATGATCATGAGAATGGACGAAGGACTGGATACCGGTCCCGTCGCGCTCACCCGCATCGTCCCCGTCGGAAAGGATACGACAGCCGGTCAGCTTCACGACAAGCTGATGGAAACTGGCGCGTCGCTCATGGTCGAGGCCATGGCAGCGCTTCGCGATGGCGAAGGCAGCCTGACGCTCACGCCACAGCCCGCGGAAGGCGCGACCTACGCCCGCAAGATCTCGAAGGAAGAGACGAGGATCGACTGGCTGCGTGATGCACGCGACGTCCACAACCACATTCGCGGCCTTTCGCCCATGCCCGGCGCCTGGTGCGAGATGGAGCTTGGCGGCAAGCTGGAGCGTGTGAAGATCCTCCGCTCGGCCCGCGTCGCTGATATGGGCGGCACGCCCGGCGAGGTTCTGGACGATCTGCTGACCATCGCCTGTGGCTCAGGCGCCGTGCGCCTGCTGGAACTGCAGCGCGCGGGCGGAAAGGTGGTAACTGCCGCTGACTTCCTGCGCGGCGCGACGGTCGACAAGGGCCACCGGGTCCAGTGAACACCTCTCAGGGATATCGCTGATCCATGCCCCGCTATCGCATAGATATTGAATACGACGGCACCCCCTATGCGGGGTGGCAGCGGCAGGCTGGACAGCCGACGGTGCAGGAGGCGATCGAGCGCGCCGTTCTCGCCTTGAGCGGCGAGGAGATTACGCTGAAGGGTGCAGGCCGCACGGACGCAGGCGTTCATGCCCTGCATCAGGTCGCGCATTTCGACCTCCTGAAGAACCTGCCTGACCGCAATATGCGCGACGGTCTCAACGCGCACCTGACACTGGCGCAGGAGACTGTGTCCATCCTCGCGGCGGCACAGGTGGATGATACATTCGACTCGCGCTTCTCCGCCAAGGCGCGCCACTATCTCTATCGCATCGGCAATCGGCGGACGCCCTTCGCGCTCGATCGCGAACGGGTCTGGCACGTCAAGAAGGAGCTTGATGTGGAGGCGATGCAGGCGGCCGCCGACCGGCTCATCGGTCATCACGATTTTACCACCTTCCGCTCGGCCCACTGCCAGTCGAAAAGCCCGCTGAAGACGCTCGACCGTCTGGATGTGACCCGCGTCGGAAATGAGATCGAGGTTCGCGCCTCGGCTCGGTCGTTCCTCCACAATCAGGTCCGCTCGCTCGTAGGCACGCTGAAGAAAGTGGGCGAAGGCAGCTGGACTCCCGACGATGTGCAAGAGGTGTTGGAAGCTTGCGATCGCACACGCTGCGGCCCGGTTGCTCCGGCACACGGCCTCTATCTGATCGGGGTAGATTACTGACGACGGGCTACAGTCCCTCGATCTGGACTCCCAGCAAAGACTGCAGGAACAGCAGGACCGTCACCGACGCGACGACCATGGCGAAGAACACGCCGGTTCCCATGGCCGGGCCCTTGCCGATTGCAGCAACGGTCACCCGCCATGACAGGAACAGAGTCACAAAGAAGAGAATGAGCGACAGCAGCACCGAGATCTCTTCCAGGTGGGGAAAAAAGATCTGCAGGAGCGTGGGTGGCAGCATCATCCATGCCACCAGCGCCGTAGCCCAATTGGTTGCCACGACATAGTGCACGTAGCGGTCGGCGATCCGAACGTAGGGAGCGACGACGCCAAGCGCCACAAGTGGAAGGACCCAGGCGCCGACGTTGGAAACAACGAGGCGGGCCAGAAAATCGAAACGCGAGCCTGGCAGAAGCATCAGCGCTTCCGCCTCGTTGGCAACGGTCAGCCAGCTGATGAGCAGGGCGGGGAGCGCGACCAGGATGGCGAAGAAAGAATTCCAGAAACCGTCAACCGAGATATCGAGCAGTCTCAGGCCATCTTGCCGGCCGGTCATCAGACGCCAGACCCCATAGAAATAGAGCTGGATGTCTGCGCCCCATGCCGTCATGCAAACCAGTCCTCAAGGAACCGCAGATAGACCTGTGTCAGAAGCTCAAGGTCGGAAACGGCGACCCGTTCGTCAACCATGTGCATCGTCTGGCCGACGAGGCCGAATTCCACGACGGGACAGTAGTTCTTGATGAAGCGCGCATCCGAGGTGCCACCTGTGGTGGAAAGCTCCGGCGTCTTGCTCGTTACTGCGGCAATGGACGAGCTCAGCGTGTTGATGAGCTTCTCATCATGCGTCACGAACACCTGGCACGGTACGCCTTTCCAGAGGAGCTGGAATTCGACCGGGTTGTCCCGGCCGGGACGTAGCGTCTTGTCCTGCGCTGCCGCATTGAGCCGCTTCTCGATCTCTGCCTTCAGCGTTTCAACCGTCCACGTGTCATTGAAGCGGATGTTGAAGACGAGTTTCGCCTGCGCGGGAATGACGTTCGATGCCGGATTGCCGACATCGATCGAGGTGATCTCAAGGTTCGTCGCAGGGAACTGCGGTGTTCCGTTGTCGAGTGGCGGGTTCATCAGCGCCGCTGCAAGCATCGTCAGCCCACGCACAGGATTGTCCGCCAGGTGCGGGTAGGCCACATGGCCCTGCCGGCCCGAGACGGTGACCTCGCCCGTGAGCGAGCCTCGCCGTCCGATCTTGATCATGTCGCCGAGTTCATTCGGGCAAGTGGGTTCACCAACTAGCGCCGCGTCCCACGCCTCGCCCTTGGTTGCAGCCCAGTCGAGAAGCTTCACCGTGCCGTTGACGGCTGGGCCTTCCTCGTCCCCGGTGATCAACAGGGAAACCGACCCTTTCGGCTGACCGTGCTTTTTCACATAGCGCGCAAGTGCCGCGACGAAACAGGCGATACCGCCTTTCATGTCGACGGCGCCGCGCCCGTAGAGCACGCCGTCAGCGATCATGCCTTCGAACGGCGGATGCGTCCATGAGGCTTCATTGCCGGGCGGCACCACGTCCGTATGACCGGCAAACATCAGGTGCGGACCTTCCGTCCCCAGCCGCGCATAGAGGTTCTCGACCGTCGCTTCGCCTGCAGCTTCAAAAACGGGGCGTTCAACCGACAGGCCGAGTGGAGCCACCATGGCTTCAAGGGCCGACAATGCGCCGCCTTCTGCCGGCGTTACCGACCGGCAACGAACGAGAGCAACGAGATTGGCAATGGGATCAATCGGAAGTGTCATTTCATATCAATTAGTTCAAAGCTGCATCGATGTCACGGGTGCCGCGCGATCGCTCTGACTACCTTCTTGAATTTGTAACGGAACCGAAACGGTTTGCTTGCCTGTCGCCCGGATAAAGGCACAGGACAAAGAATGTGATGATCGAAAGCACTGGGATAAAGAGAGCAATTGCGAAAAAGCCCTCCCTGTTGAAATCGTGCAGGCGCTTCACCGACAATGCTACATGTGGCCATAAAGATCCGGCCAGCACAAGCAGGAAGATGGCGCTCCAGGTGGCCGCAGCCTCGCTGCCTTCTGGAACCAGCAACAGCCGGTAATAGGGAAATACCTGCGCCAGGCCCACCAACAGGCTTGCAAGAAGGTAGACCCAGCGGCTGACCCGGCCGGAGAAGCTGAAGAATAGCCAGATGTAGTTGTTGCTGCTCACGACCATGTCCCTGTGCATCGGGAGGTTTAGGAGCCCGATGCACGTTCTGTATCAGAGTAGTCTCATTGCGCCCAGCCTGTGATGCCGGGATCCGGGCCGTGGGCGCCAGACCGGTCGAACTTAGTCGCGCAGCAGCTCGTTGATGGCCGTCTTGGAGCGGGTCCGCTCGTCGACACGCTTGACGATCACTGCACAATAAAGGTTTGGACCCGGCTCGCCATTGGGAAGCGGCTTGCCTGGCATCGTGCCGGGGACGACGACGGAATATTCCGGCACTTCTCCCTGGAAGACTTCGCCGGTGGTCCGGTCGATGATCTTGGTGGACTGGCCGAGGAACACGCCCATGCTGAGCACGGCGCCCTTGCGAACAATTACGCCTTCCGCGACTTCCGAACGCGCGCCGATGAAGCAGTCATCCTCGATGATGGTCGGAGAGGCCTGCATGGGCTCCAGAACGCCGCCAATGCCAACGCCACCAGAAAGGTGAACGTTCTTGCCGATCTGCGCGCAGGAACCAACGGTCGTCCAGGTATCGACCATCGTGCCCTCGCCCACATAGGCGCCGAGGTTTACAAAGGAGGGCATCAGCACCGCGCCAGGCGCGATGAAGGCCGAGCGGCGGACGACGGCGCCCGGAACTGCGCGAAGACCAGCGCGTTCGAACTCTGCAGCGCTCCAGCTATCAAACTTGGAAGGAACCTTGTCCCACCACACGGCGTCGCCGGGACCTCCCTTGATGACTTCCATCGGGTTGAGCCGGAAGGAAAGCAGCACGGCCTTCTTCAGCCATTGGTTCACGAGCCACTGGCCGTCTTCCTGGCGCTCCGCAACGCGAGCCTTGCCGCTATCCAGAAGGTTGAGTGCCTCTTCCACCGCCTCTCGCGTCTCGCCGCGCGTATCGACGGTGATCTGTTCACGTTCGTCGAAGGCTTTTTCGACGAGTTTCTCGAGTGTGGCGATATCCGATGTAGTCATTAGCGAACTGTCTCCGCTATAGGAGCTCTTGAGGCTACTATGTTTGAGTTTCTGATTGCTTGGCCGGGCCAAGCCGGCCGGACCCTATGCGAACCGCAGAACCGGGTCAATTGTGCAATGCGTTTGACCAGAGATGAATGAAGGACGGCGAAAAATGAAACCGGAAGACGACAACAACTGGACCCCGCTGCCCCACTCGGACGAAGACCTGAAGCGCGCGCGCAACGTTCCCGATACACCGCAGACGAGGTCATCGACCTACCGGCTGGCATGGGACGACGAGCACTTCATGACTCGACGCGAGCTCCGCGCCGTCCGCCTCCAGCTCGAACTGCTGAAGCCGGAGATGATGCTGACCGAGCGGGGCATCCGTTCTACTGTAATCATGTTCGGCGGCGCCCGCATCCCCGAGCCGGGTGGCGAAGCCTGGGCCGCGAAGAATGAAGTCCAGAAGAAGAACCTTGAGGCAAACAGCATCTACTATGAGGAAGCTCGGAAGTTTGCGCGACTATGTTCCGAACATTCAGCCAAGTCTTACTACCGTGAATACGTAGTAGTGACGGGCGGCGGCCCCGGCGTTATGGAAGCAGGCAATCGCGGCGCAGCGGAAGTTGGAGCACCGTCTATCGGCCTCAATATTGTACTACCGCACGAGCAGGCGCCGAACCTGTACGTTACGCCAGAGCTTTGCTTCAACTTCCACTATTTCGCAGTCCGCAAGATGCACTTCATCATGCGCGCGAAAGCGGTGGTGGTTTTCCCCGGCGGCTTCGGCACCATGGACGAACTCTTTGAAACTCTGACACTAATCCAAACGGGGAGGATGGATCGCGTGCCGGTTATCCTGTTCGGCCGCTCGTTCTGGGAGCAGGCGGTTAACATTCCTTTCCTTGCTGAACAGGGAACAATATCTCCTACCGACAGTGAACTGTTAACATTCGTGGATACAGCAGAGGAGGCATGGCGGGAGATCACGTCATTTTACGAATTATGACACATAATTCGACGCTCTCTACGTATAAATACTTATTCTAGCAAACGGGAACTGATCACAATTACTATTGCTTAATAACTTAACATTACTTATCATCAGTACACTACGGGACGGGTAGAATTTGGTTATGGTGACGCTCAGGCCACCGCAGCGTATTGCGCGCGTGTTAACCTCCTTCGACACTGCACTGATGCTTGACACGGTCCAGGAATGTCTGGAGGCAGTTATCGGGAATACTCTGCTTACGCACGTCACATTTAACATGATGGAAGCTAGAGAACAGGATCGTTCCTGCTTTCCTTATGCGTGGAGTACGTATCCAGGCAGATGGGTGACGAGATACCTGCGTGAGTCATATTTTACATATGACCCGGTCTTTCGCATCGGGGCAGCCGCCGCGAACCCCTTCTTCTGGACTGAGCTTCATCCGGACCAAAGCGGCCGCTGTGTGCTCGAGGATGCCATTCAATACGGAGTTGGTCCCTGCGGTTATACAATTCCGCACGAGGGCAGTGGCATGCGCAGCCTGCTTTCGATCACATCGAGCACGATGGATCAGGATGATTGGCACTATTTTGTTGATTGCATCCATCCCGAACTGCGGGATTTTACCAAATCACTCCATGAAAAGGCTGTCCAGGAGATCGGAACATACATCCTCCCCAGGAAGGAACATGCGCCTCCGCACCTTTCAGAGAGTCATCACAGCAGTCAGCCAGCATAACGTTAATGCATTACTATTTAAAATTACTATGATAATTTCATAGAAAAATATTCTTCTGGCGCTTGGAACTGCGAGAAAATGTGACCGGATTATTTCAGCGTTTGAAGCAAAAGCTGAAATAATCTTGTTCCGGAACATACCATAGGAAACTTCCTGCCATAGCTTGGTGGCCGGACTATCGAAGTCCACTGCAGGTACGTTCGGCGTCCGGGACAGTGAAATTATATCTGGTTTTCACGCCACAGCATTGCGGGCTGTTTACATCCCCTATGCACCAGCGCGTGACAACCGAACGTTTACCGACCATTTATCGTCTGTAGAAACACTGTGAGGTCGTCGGTGACGTAGTCGACCTCGTCTTCCCGTCCAAGGTCCCTCTCCCAGACTTCCGAATAGGTTTCCTCCAGGTTCTGCGGCACGATCAGAACGGTCTTCATCCCCAATTGCTTCGGGATGGCCAGGTTGCGCGCGAGATCCTCGAACATCACGGCGTCCGGGCCTGCGATGCCGTGTAGCGCAACAAACGCTTCGTAGCTTTCCTTGGCGGGTTTAGGGATGAGCCCGGCCGCGACAATGTCAAAGATATCCTCGAACTGATCGAGGATGCCGAGCTGGGCAGCGGCCTTTTCGGCATGGCTCCTGTTGCCGTTGGTGAAGATGAACTTCCTGCCAGGCAGCGACCGGATCGCCTCGCCAAGCGCCGGATTCGGCTTCAGCCAGCTGTAGTCGATATCATGAACCTTTTGCAAAAAGTCGTCAGGATCCACGTTGTAAAGGTCCATCAGGCCACGCAGCGTGGTTCCGTGATCGCGATAGAGATCCTTTTGCAGTTTACGGGCATCCTCGCGCGAGAGGCGCAGAAACTCCGACACATAAGTCGTCATCAACACGTCGATCTGCGAAAACAGATCAGCATCGTGAGGGTATAAAGTATTGTCGAGATCGAAGACCCAGCTTCTCACATGCTCAAATTCGGTAGGATCAGGTTTGTTCACTGTGTGTCCTTAGCGGTCTCGTCTAGCGTTTCGCTGGCTGATGCAGGAAGCATTGTACCCTTCCTCGATGATGATATTCAGGATACAAGCGCTTTCGTACGACAGTTGTCTCGGATCGTTCGACGCTGTTTGAATGACCCGGTTATCCCTCACCTACCTGCCCTGTGATCTCCGATGGAAGCCTGGATAGTAATTACGATAGTTGCTGCGTTCCTGCAGAACCTGCGTTCCGCGGCCCAGAAATATCTGAAACGCGTGATGGGCACAACCGGAGCCACATTCGTGCGCTTCGGCTTCGGTCTCCCCTTTGCGGCCCTTTACGTCCTGATCCTCCATCTGGTGATCGACTACCCCATTCCCTCGCCGACGCCGATGTTCTTCCTATGGGTAGTCATTGGCGGCGTCTCCCAGATCGCCGCGACGTTCCTGCTCGTGTACCTCTTCTCGTTCCGGAACTTTGCCGTCGGCACCGCCTATTCCCGCACCGAACCCATACAGGCAGCAATCTTCGGCCTGATCCTGCTGCATGAATCGGCTGGGGTTGGTCCCCTGTTCGCGATAGCCATCTCCGTCGTGGGCGTCATGCTGATCTCGGTTGCGCATGTGGAGATGAGCTGGCGCAATCTCTTTGCCTCTCTCGTAAGCCGCACCGCCCTCATCGGCCTGGCGTCGGGCACCTTCTTCGGCGTCTCGGCTGTGACGTACCGCGCGGCTTCGCTGTCGCTCGGCGGTCCCAATTTCATGATGCAGGCAGCGACCACCCTCCTCTACACCATCCTGCTTCAGACGCTGCTGATGCTCGGTTGGATGCTCTGGCGCGACCGCGCTGAGCTGGGGAAAATCGGCAAGGCCTGGAAGCCATCGCTCTTCGTGGGAGCCGTGGGCGCTACAGCCTCCTTCGGCTGGTTCATGGCGATGACCCTGCAGCAGGCCGCGATCGTCAAGGCGCTCGCCCAGATCGAGATGCTCTTCACCATCGCATCCTCGGTCTGGTTTTTCCGCGAACGCATCAACCGGACCGAGATCGCCGGCTGCCTGCTGATCACCGCTGGTATCATCGTGCTCGTGCTGGTGAACTAAATCGGGCGATACTGCACCACCAAAAAGAAAGCCGGAGCCGCCATGGCTCCGGCTTGTCTCTGTCTTCAAAGCAGCCAAGCACCTTACGGCACGATAAGCGTACCAGCGCCGCGCTCCGTGAACATTTCGAGCAGAACGGCGTGGGCGGTCTTTCCGTTCAGAATGACCACACCTTCAACGCCGCGCTCGATCGCCTGGATGCAGGTCTCGACCTTCGGGATCATGCCACCGGAAATCGTACCGTCCTTGATCAGCGAGCGCGCCTGGCTGACCGTCAGCTCATCGATCAGCTTGCCATCGCGATCCAGAACGCCGGGGACGTCGGTCAGGAACAGCAGCCGTGCAGCCTTGACCGCACCAGCAATCGCTCCGGCAAACGTATCCGCATTAATGTTGTACGTGTTGCCGTCTCGGCCGGGTGCGACCGGAGCAATGACCGGGATCATCTCGGAGCGCGCCAGGAGGTCGAGAAGCGTACGGTCAACTTCGACCGGCTCGCCAACGAAGCCGAGGTCAAGCACGCGCTCGATGTTGGAATCGGGATCCACCACCGTCTTGCGAGCCTGCTCGGCAAAAACCATGTTGCCGTCCTTGCCGCAGAGGCCGATGGCCCACTCGCCTTCGGCGTTGATCAGCGCGACGATCTCCTTGTTGATGGAGCCGGCAAGCACCATCTCGACGATCTCGACCGTACGCTGGTCGGTGACGCGCAGTCCGCCCTCGAACTTGGATTCGATGCCGAGGCGCTTCAGCATCTCCGCGATCTGGGGACCGCCGCCATGCACGACGATCGGATTGACGCCCGACTGCTTCAGGAGCGCGATGTCACGTGCGAATGCACGCCCGAGCTCCTGATTGCCCATTGCATGCCCGCCATATTTGATGACCACGGTCTTATTCTCGTAGCGCTGCATGAAGGGCAAAGCTGCAGAGAGAAGACTGGCTTGTGCTTCGGCATCAGAAAGAGTTGTCATATCCCATGTCCACGCTTGATCGCCTGTCTGGGCAGCGTCCCTGGAAAGTCTGAACACAACTTCCCGATAGCACGATGCCAGCCCTGAAAGTCTTTTTGCTTCCCCTTCCTCAAGGAAGCACTGATTGGTCTAATAGCGCATTCGCAACCGCTGGCAAACGAACAGTTGCGTTTTGCGCGCTCTTGTTCAGCGTGCCGGCTCGTATTCAACGGCGGTGGAAATTGCCATGCGCAGCTCGTCCAGGCCCCAGCCCTTTTCCGACGAGGTCGCCAGCACCACCGGAAAGGCTGCAGGCCGGCGCACGATCTTCTTCGCGGTCTCTTCAACAAGCTTGGTCAGCGCCGGCGCCTTGATCTTGTCTGCCTTCGTAAGCACGATCTGGTAGGACACGGCGGCCTTGTCGAGCAGGCCTAGCACCTCCTCATCGATCTCCTTCAGGCCATGGCGCGAATCAATCAACACGTAGACGCGCTTCAGCGTCACGCGTCCGCGAAGGTAATCAAAGACGAGCTTGGTCCACGCCTCAACCTGCGGCTTCGGCGCCTTGGCGAAGCCATAGCCCGGCATGTCGACGATCGCCATGGGTGGCAGATCGCCGTCCTTGCCGCTGTAGCCATCGGGAACGAAGTAGTTGAGCTCCTGCGTACGGCCGGGTGTGTTCGATGTACGCGCCAGCCCCTTGTGGCGCACCAGCGCATTGATCAGCGAAGACTTGCCCACATTCGACCGGCCCGCAAAGGCAACCTCGTGGGGCCCTTCAGGCGGCAGGAACTTCATCGAGGGCACACCACGGATGAACACGAAGCCGCGCCTGAACAGCATGTCCGTCTCGCGCGAGATTCCGGGCGCCGGGGTCTCTCCTGCCTGTTGCGTCTCGGTCTCAGCGCTCATTCAGCATTCTCCAGTCGCTCGATGTCCGCCCCGCGGATCGCATCGAGATTTCGTGTAATCTTGTCAACCGGCCAATCCCACCAGGCAACGGCCTCGAGCCGCGCAATGAGATCGTCGTCAAACCGCATCTTCACGACGCGCGCCGGATTTCCTGCCACGACGGCATAGGGCGGCACGTCCCGGCTCACCACTGCCTTGCTTGCGATAATCGCGCCGTTGCCGATCCGCACACCCGGCATGATGACAGCCTGATAGCCGATCCAGACGTCGTTTCCAACGATCGTATCGCCCTTCACGGCTTCTGCCCATGTCGAAACGTCGAAGCCCTTTTCCCAACCCTTCCCGAAGATGTTGAACGGATAGGTGGAAAAGCCGCTCATGGCGTGGTTTGCACCATTCATGATGAACTGCGTGCCTTCGGCGATGGCGCAGAAACGCCCGATGATCAGTTTGTCGCCAATGAAGGGGTAGTGGTAAAGCACGCAACGTTCGGCGAAGGTCTCCGGCCCGTTGGGATCGTCGTAATAGCTGTACTCGCCGATCTCGATGTTCGGCTGGTCCACGAAGGCCTTCAGGAAGCCCACGCGCGGAAAACCCTCCATGGGATATTTCTCGGCAGGATCCGGACCGTTCATGCTCTCTCTCCTGACTTCGCTTTCACCGCAATGACAGTTGGCCAGAGGTTGCAACAAAAGGAAAGGCCCGCCGAAGCGGGCCAATTCATGTCCGTTGGTTATTCTGCCGGCTTCGGCTTTTTGCGGAACATACCCGTGAGATTGTCCCAAAGCTCCAGCTTGGCGCCCTGGCGCTTCATGATCACACCCTGCTGGATGATCGAGAGGGTGTTGTTCCATGCCCAGTAGATGACCAGACCGGCCGGGAAGCTTGCCAGCATGAACGTGAAGATCAGCGGCATCCAGTTGAAGATCATCGCCTGGGTTGGATCGGGCGGCGTCGGGTTCATGCGCATCTGCAGGAACATCGTGATGCCCATGATCAGCGGCCATACGCCGATCAGCAGGAAGGCCGGCACGTCATAAGGCAGCAGACCGAACAGGTTGAACAGCGAGGTCGGATCCGGCGCAGCAAGGTCCTGGATCCAGCCGAAGAAAGGCGCATGACGCATCTCGATGGTGACGTACAGAACCTTGTAAAGCGCGAAGAAGACGGGGATCTGCACCAGCACTGGCCAGCAGCCTGCAACCGGATTGATCTTTTCCTTCTTGTACAGCTCCATCATGGCTTGCTGCTGCTTCATACGGTCGTCACCGTACTTCTCGCGGATCTCCATGAGGGCAGGCTGCACCTGCTTCATCTTCGCCATCGACTTGTACGACTTGTTGGCGAGCGGGAAGAAGAACGCCTTCACGATCACGGTCGTGGCGAGGATAGCGAGACCGAAGTTGCCGAGCACGCGGTAGAGCCAGTCGATGAGATAGAACATCGGCTTGGTGATGAAGTAGAACCAGCCCCAGTCGATCAGCAGTTCGAACTGGCGGATGTTCTTGGACGACTCGTAGGCGTCGATGACGTGCACTTCCTTGGCGCCCGCGAACAGCATGTTCGAGATGGTCTTCTCGCCATTGGCGGGAACCACGATCGGGTCCGTCAGGAAGTCGGCCTGGAAGCGCTCGCGACCATCGGCAAAGAAAGCGAAGCGCGGGTCGAAGGCAACACCGGCGTTCGGGATCAGCGTCACAGCCCAGTACTTGTCCGTGATGCCGAGCCAGCCGTCCTCGGACTTGCCGGGCTTGATCTGTCCATCGTCGCGTGCCGTGCTGTAGTCGATCTCCTGCAGGCCCTTCTCGCCCGTCACGCCGATCAGACCTTCGTGAAGGATGTAGAGCCCGGCGGTGGTCGGCTGACCCATGCGGGTGGTGCGACCGTAGCTGCGCAGTTCGACCGGCTGGCCGCTGGCATTGACCACAGTATCGGAGACAGTGAAGAGATAGTTGCCGTCAACGGTAATCGTGCGGCGGAAAGTGAGGCCGTTCTCGTTGGTGTAGGTGAGCGTCACCGGAGAATCAGGCGTCAGCGTCGCGCCGCTCTCTGCGGTCCAGACCGTGTCCGGACCCGGTACGGAACCGCTCGTGGCGGAGCCAACGAAACCGAACTCGGCATAATATCCGTCCGACAGGGCCGAAGGATTGAGAAGCTGGATGTTCGGGGAATTGTCATCGACGGTGACGCGATAATCCTTCAGCAGCAGATCGTCGAGACGTCCGCCAGCGAGGTTGATCGAGCCTCCGATGCGCGGCGTATCGATCCTGATGCGGTTACCCGTCGAGACTGCCGCTTCGCGCGACACCGGTGCCGGAGCAGTCGCCGAAGCGCCGGGCACTTCCGTGCCGGACGTGGCTCCGGGCGTGGGGATGGCGGCGTCGCCCTGCGTGGTGGTTCCCGGCTGCGGTGCCTGGGCAGCCTGCTGTTCAGCCTCGATACGAGCCGCTTCGCGCTGCGCCTCGACCTTCGGATTCATGTATAAAACCTGCCATCCGGTCAGGATGATCACCGAAAGCACGATGGTGATGAGCAGATTGCGATTATTTTCCATGATTTCCTCAGCCCGGTCTAACGGGTTTGTTGTCGCGCATCCGACGGGAAAGCTCTTCCTTGAGCGCATCAAATGGCACGGAAAGGATGTCCCGTCGTCCGACGATCACATAGTCACGTCCCGGCGACATGTCACCAGCAGCATGTGTGCGAATTGCCTCACGCACACGCCGGCGAATACGGTTCCGTTCAACGGAGTTGCCCACCTTCTTGGTGACCGTAATACCAAAACGCGGCAAACCCTGGTCGCCGCGTTCCAGAACTTCAAGCAGAAAGAGCGGGCCGCGACGCTTCGTTCCACGACGGACTGCAAGAAATTCGCTTCGTTTCTTGAGCCGCCCCGGTAGAGGCACTCCCGCTGCTTCCGCCAAGTCTCCTACCCTGATCTAGGGATTAAGCAGACAGGCGCTTGCGGCCACGCGCGCGACGAGCGGCGATAACCTTGCGGCCACCGGTGGTAGCCATGCGAGCCCGGAAGCCATGACGGCGCTTACGGACGAGTTTAGAGGGCTGATATGTGCGCTTCATTTATTTTAATACCGCGGAGTGCGGCCCTTCTTGGTTCTGTTGGTACAACAGGAGCTTCTGACCGTAGGCATACCAAAGGTACGCCGGAACGGTGCCCGAGCGTGCGTGGCTTATAAAAAGCCTTCTGCGGAAAGTCAACGCAGGAGCTGGAAGGCCATCCACGACTGAATGACACTTCCGTTACCAGGCAAACGGCGGGTTCTAGCCGGTGCCACTACTGCCGATCAGTATGCCTGCTCGTGGAAGATCGGGTCGATGGAACCGCCCCATCGGTTCTGGAAGGCTGATGCCATTTCCTCGGCGCTGGTGGTGCCGCGCGCCATCACCTCATCGAGGGTGCTGAGGAACACGGTCTCATCCTGACCGTCGCCGTTGAGCCGCGCCCGGTTCTTGAGGCCCAGACGCGAGATTTCCAGCACCTCGCGCGCCGTCTTCAGGAGCGGCTGGCCCCGGAACTCGGCCGAGAGGCCTGCGGCAGGCACGGAATCGCGCAGTGCCTGAACTTCGGCGAAGCTCCAGCTGCGCGTCATCTCTTCCGCTGCATTGATCGCTTCATCGTCATAGAGAAGGCCAACCCAGAAGGCAGGCAGCGCGCAGATCCGCCGCCACGGGCCACCATCCGCCCCCCGCATTTCCAGGAAGCGCTTCATGCGCACGTCCGGGAATAGGGTAGAGAGGTGATTGGTCCAGTCGCCCATGGTGGGCTCCACGCCCTGGAGCGCGCCCTCAAGGAACTGGCGGAAGGTGATGTGCGTGCAATCGCGGTACTTGCCATCGCGGATGATGAAGTACATTGGCACGTCCAGCGCCCACTCGACATAGTCGCTGAAGCCGAACGTCTCCTCGAAGGTGAACGGCAGCAGGCCGGAACGCTGGTTATCGGTGTCGCGCCAGATGTCGCCGCGCCAGGATTGCAGGCCGTTGAGCTTGCCTTCCGTGAACGGCGAATTGGCGAAGAGAGCGGTCGCCAGCGGCTGCAGGCGCATGCCGATCTGCATCTTGCGGCGCATGTCCTCTTCGGACGCAAAGTCCAGGTTCACCTGGATCGTGCAGGTCCGGTACATCATGTCGAGACCCTGCGTGCCCACCTTGGGCATGTAGGCCGTCATGATGTCGTAACGGGACTTGGGCATACGCGGCGTTTCGGCGAGCGACCACTTGGGGCTTGCTCCGAGACCGAGAAAACGAATGCCAAGCGGATCGGCGATCTTGCGCAGCTGCGCGAGGTGCGTGTTGCTCTCTCGGCATGTCTCGTGAAGGCTTTCGAGCGGCGCGCCCGAGAGCTCGAACTGCCCGCCCGGCTCAAGCGAGATGGCGCCCTGACCCGATGGCTCCGCGAGGCCGATGATGTTGCCCGCATCCACGATCGGCTCCCAGCCGAGCAGATCCCGCATGCCCTCAAGCAGCGCGCGGACGCCACGGTCACCTTCGTAAGGGACCGGCAGGTTGCCTTCTACGTAAAACGGGATCTTTTCGTGCTCGGTGCCGATGCGCCATTGGTCTTTTGGTTTGCAGCCCTTCGCGATGTAATCGACGAGATCGTCAATGGATCCGATCGGTTGGCTGTCAGTTGTGTCGCGCGCCATATCTTCCTCAGACTCGTAAGCTTGCCTGATTGGCCAAGAACATGGGGGCAATCAAGCGAATATTTCTAAACCGTGGGTTCGGCGAGCTTCACAAACTCGTCATCACGCCAGTCGCCGATTACCGATTGTATCAAGGCAAGCGCTGCTACAGCTGCAGTATCCGCCCGAAGAATGCGCGGGCCAAGAGGAATCGGCAGCACGAACGGCAGGGAGCGCAGGTAGGTTCTTTCACCTTCTGAAAAGCCGCCTTCCGGCCCGATGAGCAGCCCGCACTTGCGGCCCTTCAGCTGTTCCAGTTGGACCAGCGGATTGTTGTGCTCCACCGATTCATCGCAGAAGATCAGCGTGCGGTCGTTCTCCCAGCCGTCCAGCAGCTTTTCGAGCTTCACCGGCTCCCTGACCTCCGGCACGGAGAGGATCCCGCACTGCTCGGCAGCTTCGATGACATTGGCGCGCAGCCGGTCAGTCCCAAGCTTCGTCACCTGCGTGTGCTGCGTGAGAACGGGCTGCAGGGTGCCCGCACCCATCTCGACGGCCTTCTGCACCATGTAATCAAGTCGACCGTGCTTGATCGGCGCAAAGCAATAGATGAGGTCGGTGTCGGGTGTTTGCTGCCGGGTGAGTTCCACCAGCTGCAGCCGCACGGCCTTCTTGCTGACGCTGTCGATCCGCGCACGCCATTCGCCGTCGCGTCCGTTGAAGACAAGAAGTTCTGCCCCCTCGCCCATTCGCAACACGTTGGTGAGGTAATGTGCCTGGTCGCGTCCCACCTCTACCTGCCCATCCTGGGCAAGGTTCTCGGTCACGTACAGGCGTTGCATCTTGTAGTTGGCTCGCATGCGCGCTTGATGCGCCGCCCACAAAAATTCGTCAAGCTCAACCGCTATCCTGACGCAGGCAGAAGCGCTTGCACGCACGACTTCACCCGCCTGGGGGACAACTACCTCTTTTGGGTGTTGCGCCGACGAAACAATTCACATGGGAGTCTGACCTGCCTGCGAATTGTCCTTGCAAATTTCATGGCAAGGAGTATTGCGCTGCCCGGCCTCGCAGTTTGGAGGCCGCAACAATCCCCCTCAGCAAGATATACGGGAACCAATCGGTAACCAGATACGTCTATACGTTATCTATTGACCCGAAAGAGACGACTCGATGCGTATTGCTTTGCTTTCTTTTCTGATGCTTAGCGCAGTGCTGACCTCTGGTGCCGGCATTTATGCCGCTACCGGCAACTCTACCTACCAGACGGCCGACGGTTACGGCATCAGCGCTCAGCGCTAGCTTCCTGACACCTGGATCAGATCCTTCCGGGCTTCTTCAAATCTCATACAGCTCAGCACCCCGAATTTCACCACACCCGTGTCAAGGTTGACGCGGTTGGGGCGGATTTCGGGTGCGAGTCTGGGTGTGTGCCCGTGCACGATGAGCTTCGGATAAAGCCCGAAGTGGTCGTGGAATTCGTTCCTGATCCACAGAAGATCGTCGCGCTTCTGCTCTTCGAGCGGAATGCCCGGACGCACCCCTGCATGGCAGAAGAAAAGGTCACCGAAGCTCGCCGACACCCGAAGGTTTCGCAGGAACTCGATGTGCTTTTCGGGAACGGCCTTCTCCAGCTCAGCGGCACTCGCGAGTAATTTATCCTTCGGTGCCAGCCGCAGCTCGACCCCATAGGACTGCGCTGTCGTATCCCCGCCATAAAGCGCGAACAGCCCGTCCCGCCTCGGACGGTTGAGGAAGCTCAGCATCCCCGCATCGTGATTGCCGGCTAGCGCAATGACGCGCGGATCGGCTGCCGTCTCCGTGCTCAGGAATTCGAGGACCTGGTTCGACTCGGGTCCACGATCCACGTAGTCGCCGAGATAGATGATCCGCCAGTCGGCGGGGCTGTCGCGTTCGATCTCCGCCACGATCCGCTCATGCATTTGCGAGAGCAGATCGAAGCGGCCGTGGATGTCGCCGATCGCGTAGATGCGCATGCCCTCCGGCGCCTTCGCATCCGAGAAGGTAACGCCCTCAGTCGCCATCGACCATGATCACATGCAACGCGCGCGGCCCGTGGGCACCAAGCAGCAACGTCTGCTCGATATCGGCAGAGCGTGATGGCCCGGTGATGAAATTCAGCGTTCGCGGCATGTGTCCCTTGCCAAACGTCTGGCGCACCTGATCAAAGACAGTTTCCAGGTCTCCGACGATATCCTTCGCCCGGACCACGACAAGGTGATGTTCCGGCAGGAAATTGACCGTAGTTGGGTTGTCCTGGCCTGAGTGCAGCACCACTGTGCCGGTTTCCGCTATACCGGCAATCGCATGGCTGACGCCGGCCAGATCCTCGTCCTGTGCCCTGCCGCTGTCGATCTCAAGCGACGGCTCGGTGTTCCACGGCATCGCACCAAGTCTTGCGTCGGCACCCATTCGGACCCGCGCGGGAAGATTGCGCTGGCGCAGGTAAGCAGCAACCGCGCCTGGCACATTCGCCGAGGATCCTACCCGCTCCACCGTGGCGGAGACCTTCTGCGCCATCGCGCAGAAAAGTGTCACCCGATCATCATCCGGCAGCCGCCCACGCATTGGAACGACACCGCGCGGTGCGGCGGCGATTCTCGCCTGCACGGCCTGCTCCCGGGTTGCATCGTCCTTGCCCTCACGAAGGGCGACGCGCAAGCGGTTCAGAATAGCTTCGCGCCCGCTCATATTCTGGCTCCCTGCTTCTGCGCCTCGCGCTGCTTCCATTCCTGCATGAACGTACGGCCTTCCGGAGCGGGCATATCCCGATGCCTCGTCCATCCGCCAGCGAGTGGCAGGCTCTTGAACCGCCCTCGCCCGCCAAACAGCGACAGGACCGGAATGCCGATCGAGGTGGCAAGGCGGTAGAGCCGCGGTCGCCGCGCGAAGAAGGCCCAGGCCTTGAGGCCGTAGCGTTGCGTTGCCGGATTGAGCCTCCGCGAAAACTCGCGTTCGCGCCAGTGCCGCATCATCTTCGGCAGCGGAATGCGCACCGGACACACCGCCTCGCATCGCCCGCAGAAGGTAGAAGCGTTCGGCAGATGCCCAGCCTTGTCCACCCCGATCAGCGATGGCGTCAGTACCGACCCCATCGGGCCCGGATAGACCCACCCATACGTATGGCCGCCAACGGCATGGTAGACGGGGCAATGGTTCATGCACGCGCCGCAGCGGATGCAGCGGAGCATTTCCTGGAACTCGGTGCCGATCATCGAGGAACGGCCGTTGTCGAGCAGCACCACGTGATACTGCTCCGGTCCGTCCGGATCCCCGGCACGGCGCGGGCCGGTGGAGAGTGTCGTATAGACGCTCATGTCCTGACCCGTCGCTGAGCGCGCCAGCACGCGCAGCACCTGTGAAAGGTCTGAAAGTGTGGGCACGATCTTCTCGATCGAGGCCAGCACGATATGTACCTTGGGCAGGATCTGCGTCAGGTCGCCGTTGCCCTCGTTGGTGACGATCACCGACGTACCAGTCTCTGCCACGAGGAAGTTCGCGCCCGTGATACCGACATCCGCCTGGAAATATTTCGCGCGCAGCACCTTGCGGGCCTCGGAAAGCAGCGTCACCGGTTCTGTCAGGTCCCGATCGACGGGCAGATGCGTATGCACTCGGCGGAAGTCCGCCTCCACCTGGCTGCGCGCGAGATGCACGGCTGGCGCAATGATGTGGCTCGGATGCTCACCGCGCAGCTGGATGATGTATTCGCCGAGGTCCGTCTCGACCGGCTGTACGCCATTGCCTTCCAGGAAGTCATTGAGCTCGATCTCTTCCGAGATCATCGACTTGCCCTTGGTCACGGTCTTGGCGCCGACGGACTGGCAGATCTTCAGGATGATGTCGCGCGCATCCGCGGCCGATTCCGCCCAGTGCACATGGCCACCACTTTCGGTGACCTTCGTCTCATAGGCCTCCAGATACTTGTCGAGATTGGCGAGCGTCTCGTCCTTGATGGCCTTGCTTGAATCGCGCAGCTTCTCGAACTCGGGCAGAGCCTCCGCCGCCATCGCACGCTTTACGATAAAGCCCGATTTGACGTGCTCCAGCGCGTGGCGCAGCTGCGGATCATCAAGCGCGGCGCGAGCATTCTCCTTGAACGCAGGTGACCGGATTTCCATCAGTCTTTCCTCCTGCCAATGGCGGGTGTGTCACACATCCCCGCCAGCACTTCCGCCACGTGGCGCACTTCAACGTCGCTGCCCTGCCGCTGCAGCTTGCCCGCCATGTTCATGAGGCAGCCGAGGTCGCCCGCAAGTAGCGTCTTGGCTCCGGACTGGCGGATTGAATCCGTCTTGTCTTCCACGATGCGATTGGAGATGTCAGGATACTTCACGCAGAACGTGCCGCCGAAACCGCAGCAGACATCCGACTCCGGCATCTCCTTGATTTCCAGACCATCCACGGACTTCAGCAGCTTGCGCGGCTGCTCGCGAATGCCAAGCTCCCTGAGGCCGGAGCAGGAGTCGTGATAGGTGACGCTACCTGGATGCACCACGTCCACGTGATCCACACCGGCGACATCCGTGAGAAAGCTGGTCAGCTCATAGACCTTGGCCGAAAAGGCCTTCGCGCGCTCGGCCCAGTCGCCATCCTTGAAAAGCGCCGGGTAGTGCTTCTTCAGCATCCCGGCACACGAGCCCGACGGCGCGACGATATAATCGTAGTCCTCGAAGGTCTCGATTGTCTTGCGCGCGATGGCGATCGTGTCCTCGCGGTCACCCGAGTTATAGGCGGGCTGACCACAGCAGGTCTGCGCCATCGGCACGTCCACCGTATAGCCGGCGTCTTCGAGGAGCTTGACCGAGGCGAAGCCGATGCTGGGCCGGAACAGGTCCACGAGACAGGTGACGAAAAGGCCGACGCGGCGCGATTGTGGTGTTTGCTGGTTCAAGATTATTCCCCGTCTGCCTCGCCGCCGAGGCCTGGTGAGAGTGCTTCCGGTGCGGACGACGTCCTGCCCTGGAGGCGATGCTGCAGCCGCAGCTGGGCGACGCGTTGCCAGTCGTCAGCCCGTTCAGATTCCGCGGTTGCCTGAATGATAAAGTCGATATGCGCCATGGCTGCCTCCCGTGCCGCCGCAGCATCGCCGGCAAGGATCGCACCGGCAATGCTCCTGTGCTGGGCCAGCAGCGCTTCTCTTGCCCCGCGCAGATGATAGAGCTTCGCGCGGCTCTGGAACACTCCATCCGAAAGAAGGCGGTAGCACGAGCGCAGGCTATGCAGGAGGATGAAGTTGTGCGCGCATTCACCCACCGCGTTGTGAAACTCGACGTCGATTTCCGCCTCGGCATCGAAGTCTCCGGCTGCGTGGACCTCTTCCATGCGCTGGATGATGCTGGCGATCATCTGGCGGTCGCCGCTGGTGGAGCGGCGGGCCGCCATCTCGGCCGTGATGGCCTCGATCTCGCGGCGATATTCCAGATAGTCCGCTGTCGCCTTGGGATGAGCGGCGATCAACTCCCGCATTGGTGCGGAAAACACCTCGCCCACCACATTGGCAACATAGTTGCCGCCTCCCTGACGCGCCACGATGAGCCCGCGCGCTTCGAGTGCCTTGAGCGCCTCCCGTAACACGGGCCGTGACACATTCATGGATGCAGCAAGGTCGCGTTCACCCGGCAGCCGGTCGCCATCCCGCAAGACCCCTTCCAGGATCAGGCTCTCGATCTGGCGCACGACGGCGTCTGACGTCCGTCCGTGATCGATCGTGGTGAAAACAGGCTGCACCGTAGTAACCATTTCATGCGACAATGATGGGTACATAACGCCGTTGACGATGACTGGTCAATTGTTTTAACCAGTTGTGCGACAACCGTGCACGTGACGCGCACCAACCAAGACGAGGCTGGTTTAAATGTCCGGACTGAAGATGCCCGAGCCCCAGGCCGCTACGCTCTCGCGGCGTGCCGAGATTGTTGCGGACATGCGGATCATTGTTCCGGGCGAAGGCGTCGTCGATTCAGAAGAAGGCATGCGCGTCTTCGAGTCAGACGGTCTTACCGCCTACCGCCAGCTGCCTCTTGTCGTCGTCCTGCCCGAGACCGTCGCGCAGGTGTCGCGCATCCTGAAATATTGCCATGATCGCAACATCCGCGTGGTACCTCGTGGGTCTGGCACGTCGCTTTCCGGTGGCGCGCTGCCGCTGAAGGACGCGGTTCTGCTCGTCATGAGTCGCTTCAACCGTATCCTGGAAATCGACTACGCCAACCGCGTTGTCGTTGCCCAGCCGGGAGTGACCAACCTCGGCATCACCCATGCGGTCGAGCACCAGGGTTTTTACTACGCGCCCGATCCTTCCTCGCAGATCGCCTGCTCAATCGGCGGCAACGTGGCGGAGAATTCCGGCGGCGTGCACTGCCTGAAATACGGTCTCACAGCGAATAATGTGCTCGGCATCGAGATGGTACTGATGACCGGCGAGGTGATCCGCCTTGGCGGCAAGCATCTGGATGCCGAAGGCTATGACCTGCTGGGCCTGATGACAGGCTCGGAAGGTCTGCTCGGCGTCGTGACCGAAGTCACCGTACGCATCCTCAAGAAGCCGGAGACGGCCCGCGCCCTGCTGATCGGCTTCCCGACCAGTGAACAGGGCGGCCAGTGCGTGGCGGACATTATCGGTGCCGGGATCATTCCGGGCGGCATGGAAATGATGGACCGCCCCGCGATCCATGCAGCCGAGGCCTTCGTCCAGGTCGGCTACCCCCTGGATGTGGAGGCGCTGCTGATCGTCGAACTCGACGGCCCCATGGCCGAAGTGGACCATCTGATCGAGCGTGTAAGCGAAATCGCCGCTCAGAACGGCTGCACGACAAGCCGCATCTCGACCTCGGACGCCGAACGCCTAGCCTTCTGGGCGGGCCGCAAGGCGGCCTTCCCGGCGGTCGGCCGTATCTCGCCCGACTATTACTGCATGGACGGCACGATCCCCCGCAAGGAACTACCGCGCGTGCTGGCGGGCATGCGCGAGCTCTCCGAGAAATACGGCCTCGGTGTCGCTAACGTCTTCCATGCCGGCGACGGCAATCTGCACCCGCTCATTCTCTATGACGCGAACAAGCCGGGCGATTTGGACAAGGCCGAAGCTTTCGGTTCGGATATCCTTCGCCTTTGCGTCAAGGTCGGCGGAGTGCTGACGGGCGAGCATGGCGTAGGCGTCGAGAAGCGCGATCTCATGTCAGAAATGTTCGATGAGAGCGATCTGAACCAGCAGATCCGCGTCAAATGCGCCTTCGATCCCAGTCACCTGCTGAACCCCGGCAAGGTGTTCCCGCAACTGCACCGCTGCGCCGAGCTGGGCCGCATGCATATTCATCGGGGCCAAGTCCCCTTCCCCGAGCTTGAGCGCTTCTGATGGCTGACATCCAATCGTTTACTCCAACCACGCCAGAGGAAGTTCTGGAGACGGTTCGCTGGGCTGTCGCCGAGGAAGCGCCGCTCGAAATCGTGGGGCAGCGTTCGAAGCGCAGCATCGGCCGGCCCGTTGAAGCCAATCATCTGCTCGACCTCTCGAAGCTCACCGGCATTACGCTCTATGAGCCCGAAGAACTGGTGCTATCCGCCCGCGCCGGTACGCCCATAAGCGAGATCGAGGCGCTGCTTGGCGTCAACAACCAGCAGTTTGCTTTCGAGCCCATGGACTACGGCCCGTTGCTTGGAGCTGAGGCCGGTCGGGGCACCATTGGCGGCACGCTCAATGCCAACCTCTCGGGCCCCCGCCGCCTCAAGGCCGGTGCTGCGCGAGACCACATCCTCGGCATCTCGGCCGTTTCAGGCCGTGGCGAGACCTTCAAGTCTGGCGGTCGCGTGGTGAAGAACGTCACCGGCTATGATCTTTCCAAGGGGCTCGCCGGCTCCTGGGGCACGCTCGCCGTCGTCACCGACGTGACGTTCAAGGTCCTTCCGGCGCCCGAAACCGAGAAGACGCTGCTCCTGAACGGTCTGGACGATCATCAGGCCGCCGAAGCCATGGCTGAGGCGATGGGATCGAGCGCCGAAGTCTCTGGAGCGGCGCACCTTCCGGAAGGCGTGATCTCGAAATTTCTGGATCGCGCGCTCATCGGCGGACCTAAGACAGCTCTGCGCATCGAAGGCGTGGCTCCCTCGGTCGAGTACCGAGTCGATCACCTGACGCGCCTGCTGCGCAGTCACGGCGTAGGCGATGTTCTGGAAGCCGAGCAATCCTGCGCTCTCTGGCGCGAAATCCGCGACTGCCACCCGTTCTGCGACGCCACGCCCTCTCCCGTGTGGCGCGTGTCCGTCGCGCCCATGATGGGGCCACGTTTGGTCGATACGTTCCGCCGTGCCGCTGGGGCAAACGCCTACTATGACTGGCAAGGCGGACTGATCTGGATGCGCATGGAATCGGATCCCGAAGCTGAAGTTTTGCGCAAGCTGATCACCCACTTTGGCGGAGGGCACGCTACGCTCGTCCGGGCGCCGGAATCGCTCCGCCGTCAGGTCGATGTGTTCCATCCGCAGCCAGCGCCCCTTGCGGCACTGTCTGCCCGCTTGAAAGAACAGTTCGATCCAAGGAATATCCTGAATCCGGGGCGGATGATCCAACCGGCCTCGCCAACAACCTAGAGGGGGAGACTTTATGACTGACAATAACTATCCTCAGGGAACGCCTCCTGCCAGGCAGGCTGGCTGGTTCGATCCTGGCATTCCAAATGTCCAGCTCATCTATGTGCTCTACATCGTAAGCTTCGTGGTGGGCATCACCGGTCTGGTCGGCATTATCCTCGCCTACATCAACCGCGGGCGTTCTGAAGCTTGGGTTGAAACCCATTACACCTGGGCGATCCGCACCTTCTGGATTGGTGTGCTTTACGGCTTTATTTCGATGCTGCTGATGGTCGTCGGCATAGGCTTCCTGCTCATGTTCGTGGTCGCGATCTGGGTTGTCGTCCGCTGCGTCATCGGCCTGCAGGCGGCAAGCCGCGGCGAGCCGATCAAGAACCCCACGAGCTGGATTCTCTAAACCATGCAGACACGGTTCACGTCAGCCCAACTTGCAGATCCGGCGGTCGCGCATTCGGAAACCATTCTGCGCAAATGCGTCCACTGCGGTTTCTGCACGGCGACGTGTCCTACCTATGTCGAGCTCGGCAACGAGCTCGACAGCCCGCGCGGCCGCATCTACCTCATCAAGGAGATGCTGGAGAATGACCGGCCTGCCGACAAGGAGACGACAACGCACATTGACCGTTGCCTCTCCTGCCTCTCCTGCATGACCACCTGCCCCTCCGGCGTGAACTACATGCACCTCGTGGATCATGCCCGTGCGCATATCGAAAAGACCTACAGGCGCCCGTTCTTCGACCGGCTGAACCGTGCGCTGCTCGCCAACATCCTGCCCTACCCGAGTCGTTTCCGCGCTGCCCTGAAGCTTGCCCGCATCGGCAAGCCGTTCAGCAAGCTCTTCGGCATGAGCACGGCGCTGAAGCCTGTCGCGGCCATGCTGGAATTGGCGCCCGCCTCCCTGCCCTCGCCGCGTCCGCAGCCGTCGCAGCAGATTGCCTCTCCGCGTGGGCGCGTGGCGATCCTCGAGGGCTGCGCGCAATCCGTTCTGGACCCGGAGATCAACGCGGCCACCGTCCGCCTGCTGAACCGCCTCGGCATTGAGGTCGCTAAGCCGGAGCGGGAAGGTTGCTGCGGCGCGCTGGTCCACCACATGGGCCGTGAGGATGATGCCCTCGACTTTGCCCGCCGCAACGTGGACGGCTGGTGCCAGCTCATCGACAATGGCGGCCTCGACGCGATCATCATCACGGCTTCCGGCTGCGGCACGACGATCAAGGACTACGGCCACATGCTGCGCCTTGACCCGGCCTACGCCGAGAAAGCGGCCCGCGTGTCGGCACTTGCGAAGGACATTACCGAGTACCTCGCAAGCATCGACCTTCCCGAACCGGAGCTCACCCCGGGACTGGAAGTCGCCTACCATTCCGCCTGCTCCATGCAGCACGGGCAAAAGATTACGCGTGAACCGCGCCAGCTGTTGACCCGAGCAGGCTTCGTGGTGAAGGAGCCAGCCGAAGGCCATCTCTGCTGCGGTTCGGCCGGAACGTACAACATCCTCCAGCCGGATATCTCAAAGCGTCTGCGCGACCGCAAGGTCGGCAACCTTGAGCGCACTGGCGCCTCCATCGTCGCGACCGGCAATATTGGGTGCATGACGCAGATCGCGTCGGGCTCTAACCTGCAGGTGCTTCACACCGTGCAGCTGCTGGACTGGGCATTTGGCGGACCCAAGCCGGAAGGCCTGACTTCTATAGTCTAAAACAAAAAAGCAGCGCCTCTGTTGAAGCGCTGCCTTTGCGTGACGAGCAGCTTCCCCTCAAGCAAGCCCGTCCCCCGTAACTCTGCCGTCAGATCACGACAACGTTCGTGCCGACGCCTACTCTCTCATAAAGATCAATGACATCCTCGTTGCGCATGCGGATGCAGCCGGAAGATACGTTCTGGCCGATCGTCCACGGAGCGTTGGTGCCATGGATGCGGTAGAGCGTCGTGCCCAGATAGAGCGCACGCGCTCCCAGCGGGTTCTGCGGACCGCCCGCCATGTGAACCGGCAGGATGCGCCCTTGCCTCTTCTCGCGCTCGATCATCTCCGCAGGCGGTCGCCAGTCCGGCCACTCCCGCTTGTTGGTGATCTTGTGCGAGCCGGTCCAACCGAACCCTTCCTTGCCGACACCGACGCCATAGCGGCGCGCCTGGCCGGGTGCGGTAACGAGGTAGAGGAACTTCTGCTTCGTATCGACGACGACCGTGCCGACGGCGTGGTTCCCCTCATACTGCACCTCCTGCGGCAGGAAGCGCGGGTCGATCTGGAGGTGTGAATAGTCCTTTGGCCTGCGCCCCTGGACCTGGGGCGGTTGGTATTGTCGCATCTGCTGGGTGGCCCCAACAGGATGCACGTTAAGCCTTGGCAGGCTTTGCGGCTGCTGGGGTACGCCCCGATACTGGGGCTGCCCATATCGCGGTTGCGCCACGGTGCGCTGGTTATTCCGCAGCTGCATCACCCACGGAGCCGAAAGATCGGGACTGACGACCACGGGTGGCGGCTCTACATATCTGCCTTGTGCGCCTGCAGGTGTGACCAGAGCAGCAAAAAACAGCAGTCCGGCAGTTCGTAAAAAATACGTCATGGAACACTCTCTGTACTTAATACTCAGCAATACCCGAACCGGATTTGACAGACAGTCATCGGAGGCGCTTCAACTATCCTCAGACCGTTCATCGCCCCCGGTCATGTCAGTAGACTGCTCCGAAGAAGCAACAAAATGGTGAATAACTATTCGCCCGATGCAATACTTTAGGCGAATCTGAGTTCTTGGTTATTTTTGGGTTGAGCATCTTGGTAAACGAATTATTTGAAGTGATGATCGGGGGTCGGCATGAGTGAAAGCGGATTGATAGAGGGGCCGGATGGAAAGCTTCGATGCTTCTGGCATGGCAACCTGCCAGACTATCTCCACTACCACGATCACGAGTGGGGCCGCCCGGTCGTCGATGACATCCGCCTTTTCGAGAAGATCTGCCTTGAAGGTTTTCAGTCGGGGCTTTCCTGGCTGACCATCCTGCGCAAGCGGGAAAACTTCCGCGCGGCCTTCGCCGGCTTCGACTTCCGCAGGGTTGCGCATTTCACTGAGGATGATGTCGAGCGTCTGCTGCAAGACAAGGGCATCGTGCGCCATGGAGGAAAGATCCGCTCGGTGATCAACAACGCCCAACGCGCTATCGAACTCTGCGAACAGGAAGGCTCGCTTGCGGCTTATTTCTGGCGGCATGAGCCCCAGCTGGAGGCCCGACCTTCGCAGGTGGACCTCGCGACGTTGCGGGCAATGGCGAAAACCGAGGTCTCCACGAAGATCTCCAAGGACCTGAAGAAGCGCGGCTGGTCCTTCGTCGGCCCCACCACCGTCTACGCCTTCATGCAGGCCATGGGGCTGGTGAACGACCACCTGCACGGATGCTGCGTCCGCCACGAGGTCGAGGCTGCCCGGGCGTCGCTGAAACGCCCGGTCTAGATCACGAGGAGTTGCTCAACCCGCCGGGGTGGTGGCCGCCTGTGGGTCGGGCGGCGTTACCTGAACCGGCTGCGCACCTTGTGCAGCCTCGACCGCCTTCTGTCGTGCCACGACCCGTTCGCGGTAGACGATGTAGAGCCCCGCTCCAACGATGAGCATCATGCCCATGGCCGCCACGTCATTCGGGAATTCTGCAAAAAACAACCAGCCCATGAGCGTGGCAAAGGGGATCTCCGCATACTGGACGGGCGCGAGCGTTGCCGCCGGCGCAAGGCGCAGCGCCCAGGTCATCAGCATGTGCGCAAAGCTGCCGACGAAGGCGATGCCGAACAGGAGCCAGGCTTCGTCCACGGAAGGAACGACGATCCTGGCATCTTCGAACGAACTGCCTGCAAGGAGCGCCACCAGCACCATCATGGCCGCACCCTGCACGCCGCTGATTCCCTGGATCAGGGCAGGATCGCCCTCGCGCACGAGCTGGCGCGTGGTGAGCGAATAAAGCGCAAAGGTGAAGGCGCTTGCCAACGGGATGAGTGCGACCACACCCACTTCCGAGAAACTGGGCTGGATCACCATCATCGTCCCGATGAACCCGACACCGCAGGCCGAGATGCGCCTTGGCCCTACCTGTTCGCCAAGGAAGAACTTCCCCATCAGCATGAGCAGGAAGGGTGAGATGAAGCCGATCGCAATGGCATCGGCCAGCGGAATGTAGCGGAAAGCTATGTAGATGAGCCCCAGTGAATAGAGCTGGAGCGCGGTTCTGAAACCTGTGAGCATCCACAGGCGGCCGCTCATCTTCATGCCGTTGCGCAGAAGCGCCGGCGCGGACATGAGCGCCTGCCCCGTGAAACGGGCGAGCAGGATGGTGACGAGCGGCACCGAGCCCGTCAGGATCTTCGCGAAAACGTCGCTGAAGGGAATGATCATGCCGAAGCAGATCGTGAGGAGAACGCCCAGAAGCGGACGATCAATGGACTTACCTTGCTGCACCAATGGAGGGCACCCCTTCTTGACTCTGTCGGGCACCCTCCTTATCTCTTCGTTAGCACTCGAATTGGGGAAGTGCTAACAGAGGTCTTCCTCTGCCCGAACCGAGGAAAAGCTCATTTCAATTTGGGAATCAAGGGTTCAAGACATGGCCACAACGAATTTTCGCCCGCTTCACGACCGCGTAGTCGTTCGCCGGGTTGAGTCCGAGCAGAAGACTGCCGGCGGCATCATCATTCCGGACACCGCAAAAGAGAAGCCGCAGGAAGGCGAAGTCATCGCTGTAGGACCTGGCGTACGCGACGAGGACGGCAAGTACATCGCTCTCGACGTGAAGGCTGGTGACCGCGTTCTGTTTGGCAAGTGGTCGGGCACCGAAGTCAAGATTGATGGCGAAGACCTTCTGATCATGAAGGAATCCGACATCATGGGCATCATCGCCTAATCCACCACGGAACCAACGTTCGTCGCTCGAACATCCCGTGAGTGGTGGGCGAGCGACAGCCGAAACCCGTACGGTAAATGAAAACATCGGATCGCTTCGGCCTCGGGCTGGAATTGATCCCAGGAGAATTTGAACATGGCAGCTAAAGAAATTAAGTTTGGCCGCACCGCTCGCGAGAAGATGCTCAAGGGCGTCGACATCCTCGCTGATGCCGTGAAGGTAACGCTCGGCCCGAAGGGCCGTAACGTCATCATCGACAAGTCCTTTGGCGCTCCGCGCATCACCAAGGACGGTGTATCGGTAGCCAAGGAAATCGAACTGGACGACAAGTTCGAGAACATGGGCGCCCAGATGGTCCGCGAAGTTGCTTCGAAGACCAACGACATCGCAGGTGACGGCACCACCACTGCAACCGTTCTGGCCCAGGCGATCGTTCGCGAAGGCAACAAGGCGGTTGCTGCCGGCATGAACCCGATGGATCTGAAGCGCGGTATCGACCTCGCTGTTGCAGAAGTCGTCAAGGACCTCCAGGCCAAGGCCAAGAAGATCTCTACCTCCGCTGAAGTTGCGCAGGTCGGCACGATCTCCGCAAACGGCGACGAGCAGGTTGGCCGCGACATCGCTGAAGCAATGCAGCGCGTCGGCAACGAAGGCGTGATCACGGTTGAGGAAGCCAAGACCGCCGAGACCGAGCTCGAAGTCGTCGAAGGCATGCAGTTCGACCGCGGCTACCTGTCGCCGTACTTCGTCACCAACGCAGAGAAGATGGTCGCCGAACTGGAAGACCCGTACATTCTCCTGCACGAGAAGAAGCTTTCCAACCTGCAGGCCATGCTGCCGGTTCTGGAAGCCGTCGTTCAGTCCGGTCGTCCGCTCCTCATCATCGCTGAGGACGTGGAAGGCGAAGCTCTTGCTACGCTCGTCGTCAACAAGCTGCGTGGCGGCCTGAAGATTGCTGCCGTCAAGGCTCCGGGCTTCGGCGATCGCCGCAAGGCGATGCTCGAGGACATCGCGATCCTCACGGGCGGCCAGGTCATCTCCGAAGACCTCGGCATCAAGCTCGAGAACGTTACCCTTGAAATGCTCGGCCGTGCAAAGCGCGTTTCGATCTCCAAGGAAAACACCACCATCGTTGACGGTGCTGGCAGCAAGGACGAGATCGAAGGTCGCGTTGGCCAGATCAAGGCCCAGATCGAAGAGACCACCTCTGACTACGACCGCGAGAAGCTCCAGGAGCGTCTTGCCAAGCTCGCTGGTGGCGTTGCCGTGATCCGCGTTGGCGGCTCGACGGAAGTCGAAGTCAAGGAGCGCAAGGACCGTATCGACGACGCTCTGAACGCAACCCGCGCGGCTGTTCAGGAAGGTATCGTTCCTGGCGGTGGTACGGCTCTGCTCCGTTCGGCTCAGAAGATCACCGTCACCGGTGCAAACGACGACCAGAACGCAGGCATCAACATCATCCGCCGCGCTCTGCAGTCGCTGGTTCGCCAGATCGCTGACAACGCAGGTGATGAAGCTTCGATCGTTGTCGGCAAGGTGCTTGACGTCAACGACGACAACTTCGGCTACAACGCTCAGACGGGCGAGTACGGCGACCTGATCGCCATGGGCGTGGTTGACCCGGTCAAGGTTGTCCGCACGGCTCTGCAGAACGCAGCTTCGGTTGCTTCGCTGCTGATCACCACCGAGGCGATGGTTGCCGAGCTTCCGAAGAAGGACGCAGCTCCGGCAATGCCAGGCGGCATGGGCGGCATGGGTGGCATGGACTTCTAATCAGTCCACCCAGTGTTTACGGAAAGGGCGGCAGCGATGCCGCCCTCAGACCGCTGACAAACCCGCCGATTTTTTTTGGCGGGTTTTTCGTTTGGAGCGGGAAGGCGTCGCTGCGGGCGTTGACGCAGAGAAGATGAAGAAGGAGCCCGCGGGCTCACGCCCCGGCCATGTGTGGTTTCCGGGTGAGTGCCAGGGCGATCTTCTTCATGTTCTGGCTGGCGGCTGCCAGCAGGCATTGCCACGTTACCTTCATGAGGCCGCGGAACCGCGCATAACGGTGCCCGTGCAGCTGTTTGGCATCCGCAAACGAGCGCT
>Ga0180218_1000202_pt1 | contig 80378 bp, 74 predicted proteins | sample eDN3rd37CKraftBY_FD_151334 | JGI IMG/M metagenome (GOLD analysis project Ga0180218, IMG submission 151334) | Enriched backyard soil microbial communities from Emeryville, California, USA - eDNA 3rd pass 37_C Kraft BY (version 2) (version 2) | ecosystem: Environmental > Terrestrial > Soil >... | reverse complement strand
CTCCCGCAGATCATTCGAATAGGGTCTCGCCATCCCTGCTGGCCTCCTACCCAGCCAGCAGGTTGAATCAGAACTCCCCCAGCTTGGAAATCCCCATTCCGATTCAATCAATCAGAAATCGAGTCTAGCCCCTCCCCTTCAGGGGAGGGGTTGGGGTGGGGGCGGCGTCCAAAACCCAGCCTAAATCACGCGCTCGCGTCCACCTTCGCGGCGGGCGCCTTGGCGACACCCACCATCGCAGGGCGCAACAGCCTGTCCTTGATCATATAGCCGGGCTGCATCTCATGGACGATCGTTCCCGGCTCGCTGTCGGCCGATTCCATTTCCATGATCGCCTGATGCCGGTTGGGATCGAGCTTTTCGCCGATCGCCGCGACCTTGACGATGCCGTTGCGCTGGAACACCGTCTCAAGCTCGCGCGCGGTCATCTCTATGCCGGTGACGAAGGCCTTCAGCCCCTCGTCCTCGCGCCGTTCGGGCGGGATGGCGGCAAGCGCACGGGCGAGATTGTCCGCCACCGACAGCATGTCGCGCGCGAAACCCGTCATCGCATAGGTCGATGCCTCGGTCTTCTCGCGTTCCAGCCGGCGGCGCACATTCTGCGTCTCGGCCTGCGCGTAGAGCACCTCGTTCTTCAGCGTCTCCAGCTCTTCCTCAAGCCTGGCGAAAGGCCGGCCGTCATCCTCCTGCGCGTCCGGCGCGGGGATCTCAGGATTTTCACCGGTCATTTTATCGGTCACGCCGTCATTTCCTTCAGTTTCTTCAGTCGCGATCATACCATCAATCTCGTCAGGGCTTGCGCCGTGAAATCCACCATGGGCACGACGCGGGCATAGTTCAACCGCGTCGGCCCGATCACGCCGACGACACCCACCACCCGGCCGCTGCCATTATGATAGGGCGCGGCGATCACCGACGATCCGGACAACGAAAACAGCTTGTTTTCCGATCCGATGAAAATCTTCATCCCCTGCCCCACGCGGGCATTTTCGAGCAGGCGGCCGATTTCCTCCTTATCCTCTATCTCGTCGAGCAACTGGCGAACGCGCTCAAGATCGTCGGCGGCGTTCGCATCGATCAGATTGGCCTGTCCGCGCACGATGAGGACCGGCCGCGACGCGCCGTCGCGCGACCAGGAGGCGAGGCCCCGGGCGATCAACTCCGCCGCCGCCGCGTCGAGCGCCGCCCGACCTTCGCTTATTTCGGCACGCAGCTTTTCCTGCGCATCGCCCAGCGTCAGCCCGGTCAGCCGCTCGCTGATATAATTTCCGGCTTCGGCCAACGCCGAGGGCGACATGCCGGCGGGCAGGTTCACCACCCGATTCTCCACCGAACCGTCGCCGCCGACGAGCACCGCCACCGCCTGATCGCGCGACAGCGGCACGAAGCCGAATTGCCGGAGCACCGGCTCCCGGCGCGGGACCAGTACGATCCCCGCGCAGGACGACAGCCCCGAAAGCACGGTGCTCGCCGCCGTCAGCGCATCCTCGATATGGCCGCCCGCGCTGATCTGCGTCTCGATCGCGGCGCGTTCCTCGGCGCTCGGCTCGGACGCCTGCATCATGCCGTCGACGAACAGCCTGAGGCCCAGATGGGTCGGCATCCGCCCCGCCGACGTATGCGGCGCGGCGAGGAGGCCCAGTTCCTCCAGATCCTGCATCACGTTGCGGATCGAGGCGGGCGACAGGTTGAAACCGGCAAGCTTGGAGATCGTGCGCGATCCCACGGGCTGGCCCGTTCCCAGATAGTTTTCGACCACGACGCGGAACACATCGCGCGCGCGCGCGGACATTTCCGTAATGGGAGCGCTCATCATGAGGACGAATGTAGGCGCACGCTTCCCGAGGCTCAATCGGCTCGATAGAAGCTGTCGGCTCCAGCCCCTTCCTTTCCGGGACGTTCATGCCGCCTCGCCACATCGTCTCGCATACCGGATTGAGGGGCATCGCGGCGCTGCTGGTCGTCTTCTATCACCTCCAGTTCGGCCCAGGCCCTCGTTTCGCCTTCGAGACGGCGACGCTTTTCTTCCGGCGCGGCTATTTGTGGGTGGACCTGTTCTTCGTGCTGAGCGGCTTCATCATCAGCTACACCGCGGGCGCGGGCCGGACGAAGCCGTTCAGCCCGGCCGAGGCGGGGCGCTTCCTTGGCGCGCGTATCGCCCGCGTCTATCCGCTTCACCTCTTCACGCTCGGCGTCCTGCTATTGTTCGCGGTCCTTCTCCAGATTGGCGGGACGCTGATCGGCCATGCGCTGGCGCCCGATCCGTGGCGGCCCGAATCGATGAAGGCGCTTCTGCTCGCGCTGCCGCTGCTCCACGCCTGGGATTTCGGGCAGATCGAGGCGTGGAACATTCCCTCCTGGTCGATCAGCGCCGAGATGTTCGCCTATCTGCTGTTCCCGCTGATCGTCACGCTGCATGCCCTTGCGCCCAGGGCGACGCGCGGCGCGCTTCTGATCCTCGCAATTGCTTTCTATGTCGTGGTCGCGGCGACGGGCGGCAGCCTCGACATCGTCATGGGCTGGGCGCCGATACGCTGCCTTGCCGGCTTCTCGCTCGGCATGCTGCTCTTCTACTGGCGCGAGCCGATCGGACGGATCGGCGGCGGTATGCTGGCGCTGCTCCAGATCGGCGCGGCGGCGATGATCGTCGCGGGGCTCGCCCTGCCCTGGCCCGACGTCACGCTGGTGCCCGCCTTCGTCCTGATGGTCGCGACGACGTGGCGCGACAAGGGGCCGCTCATGCCGCTGCTCACCGCACGGCCCGCCCGCTTTCTGGGCGAGATTTCCTATTCGATCTACATGAATCACGTCTGCCTGATCGTCATCCTCGGCTTTTTCTGGGCGAGGATCGCGGCCCGGCTCGACGCGCCACCGCTGCTGCTCCGCTTCGTCTGGATGCTCCTGCTGCTGGGCGCGACACTGATCGTCTCGACGCTCACCTATCGCTATGTCGAGAAACCCGCGCGCAAATGGCTGTCGAAGCGCCTGATCGGCCGCACGCCGCGCCTGCCGACGGCGGTGCCCACCGCGCCGTGAAGCCCAAAGGGCTGGCACGCGAGCGCCGGTGAGGCTACACCGCGCGGCCTCACCCATGTTCAAGGAAAACCGCATGCGCCCTTCCGGCCGCGCCCCCGATCAGATGCGCACGATCACGATGGAGACGGGCTATACCCGCCATGCCGAGGGCAGCTGCCTCGTCGCGTTCGGCGATACGCGCGTGCTCGTCACCGCCTCGGTCGAGGAGCGCTTGCCGCCCTGGCTGCGCGGCAAGGGCAAGGGCTGGGTGACGGCCGAATATGGCATGCTCCCCCGCGCCACCCACACGCGCGGCAGCCGCGAGGCCGCCAAGGGCAAGCAATCGGGCCGGACGCAGGAAATCCAGCGCCTTATCGGACGATCCTTACGCGCCGTCGTCGATCTTGAGAAACTGGGCGAGCGGCAGATTACGCTCGATTGCGACGTGATCCAGGCCGATGGCGGCACCCGCACCGCGGCTATCTCGGGCGCGTGGGTGGCGTTGCGCCTCGCGGTCGACGGCCTCCTCGCGCAGAAACTGCTCGCCGAGGACCCGATCGTCGCGCAGGTCGCCGCCGTGTCCTGCGGCATCCATCAGGGCACGCCGGTGCTCGACCTCGATTATGACGAGGATTCGAGCGCGGATGCCGACGCGAATTTCGTCCTGCTCGACAACGGCAACATCGCCGAGGCGCAGGCCACCGCCGAGGGCGCGACCTATGACGAGGAAGGGCTGCTCCGCCTGCTCCGCCTCGCGCGGATCGGCTGCGGCGAGATATTCGCGGCGCAGCGACAGGCGACCGGGCGATGAGCGAGCAGGACATCCCGCACCGTAAGCTCGCCCCCGGCAAGCTGGTGATCGCCAGCCACAATGCCGGCAAGGTGCGCGAGATCGAGGCGCTGCTCGGCCCCTATGGCATCACGCCCGTCTCGGCGGGCGCGCTCGGCCTGCCCGAGCCGGAGGAGACGGGCACCACCTTCGCCGCCAATGCCGAGCTGAAGGCGCGCGCGGCGGCCGACCTGTCGGGCCTCCCCGCGCTGGCCGACGATTCGGGGCTGTGCGTCGAGGCGCTCAATCTGGAGCCGGGCATCTTCTCGGCGCGGTGGGCGGGGCCGACGAAGGATTTCCGCCTCGCGATGCGCCTTGTCGAGGAGCATCTGGAGCGCGCGGGGCCGGAAGCCGGGCGCGACGCCCATTTCGTCTGCGCGCTCTCGCTCTGCTGGCCCGACGGGCATGTCGAGACGTTCGAGGGTCGCGTCGACGGCCGGCTGGTCTGGCCGCCGCGCGGCGACAAGGGCTTCGGCTATGATCCGATGTTCCAGCCGCTGGGCAAGGCGGAGACGTTCGGCGAGATGGACCCCGACGCCAAGCATGCGATGAGCCACCGCGCCGACGCATTCCGCAAGCTGGTCGCCGCCTCCTTCTGACGCGCAAAGTGGCCCCGCTCGCCCTCTATATCCACTGGCCCTTCTGCGTTTCGAAATGCCCTTATTGCGACTTCAACAGCCACGTCCGGGCGGGCGTGGACGAGGCGGCGTGGCGGCGCGCGCTGCTTGCCGACCTCGCGCATGAGGCGGCGCTGACCGGCGGGCGGCCGCTCGCCTCGATCTTCTTCGGCGGGGGGACGCCTTCGCTGATGCCCCCCGCCCTCGTCGCCGCGCTGATCGAGGCGGCGGGGCGGCACTGGAGCTTCACCCCTGACATCGAGATCACGCTGGAGGCGAACCCCTCCTCGGTCGAGGCGGCGCGCTTCGCCGATCTCGCGGCGGCGGGGATCAACCGGGTGTCGCTGGGGCTGCAATCGCTCGACGACGGCGCGCTCCGCCTGCTCGGCCGCGCGCATGACGTGCAGGAAGGGCAGGCCGCGCTCGCGATCGCGCAACAAGCCTTCGCGCGCGTCAGCATCGACCTGATCTATGCGCTGCCCGGACAGACAGGGACGGCGTGGGAAAGCGAGCTGCAACGCGCGCTCGGCTTCGGCACCGGCCATCTCTCGCTCTATCAGCTCACGATCGAGCCGGGGACACGCTTCGCCACCCTCGTCCGCCGGGGCGAACTGGTCGAGGCCGACGCCGATCACGCGGCAACCCTGTTCGAGTTGACACGGGCGCTGACCGCCTCCGCCGGCCGGCCCGCTTATGAGATTTCGAACCATGCCCGCCCCGGCGAGGAGAGCCGGCATAATCTCGCTTACTGGCGCTATCGCGACTATCTGGGCGTCGGCCCCGGCGCGCACGGGCGGCGCGATGCGATGGCGACCTTCCGCCACAAAAAGCCCGAAAACTGGATGCAGGCGGTGTCGTCCCGAGGCCATGGCATCGCCACGCAGGAGACGCTCTCCCCCACCACGCGGGCGACCGAGGCGCTGCTGATGGGGCTGCGGCTGGACGAGGGGCTGGACCTTGACGTGATCGCCCGCACCACCGGCCTCCCGGCGGAGACACTGGTCGACGAAGCCGTCGTCCGCCGCCTCGCCGCGCTCGGCCTCGTCACGCGGAACGGCACGCGGCTGGGCGTCACCCAGCGCGGCATGCCGCTCCTCGACGCGATCCTCGGCGAGGTCGTCGCTTTGGCCTAGCCCTCCCCTCCGCGTCATTCCGGCGAAAGCCGGAATCCACGGACGGCGGCTCGCTCAACGATGGCCCGAGCCGAGTCCATGGGCCCCGACTTTCGTCGGGGTGACGGCAGGCTCAGTCTCCGAGGCTGCGCGGCGCGGGGGAGATGACCGTGAAGCTCCCCGCGCCGACCTGCTGGACCGCCAGCGCCCGCTCGGCCGTGCCGTCGGGCCGGAAGCGGAAGGCCCCGTCGACGCCCGCGAAGCCGCCCTTGTCGAGCAGGCGCTTCACCGGAAAGGCCGTCCCCGGCTTCCAGTCAGCGCCAATCCGCACCGCCAGCAGCACCGAATCATAGCCGAGGCTTGCCAGCCGGTAGGGCGCGCGGCCGAAGCGCGAGCGATATTTGGCGGCAAGCTGGTTGTACATGCCGTCGGGCACGCTGGCGAACCACGCGCCGCGCAAGGTGGGGCTGGCGGCCAGCGATCGTTCGGTGTTCCACAGCTCGGTGCCCAATATCTGCGCGTCGGCGCCACCGCCGTTCTTGCGGACCTGCGGCACCGCCTGCAACGCGATCCGGCCCCCGTCGGCGATCAGCAGCGCGTCATAATCCTGCCCCGCGCCGATCTTGGCGATCGCGGCCGAGAGCGATTTCGGGCTCCTGTCATAGGTGTCGAGCGAGACGACGATCGCCCCTGCTTTCTCCGTCGCCTTCAACAGCGCGTTCGACGCGCGGCGGCCATAGAGGCCAGACGGCATCAGCCCGGCAAAGCGTTTCATCCCCTTGCTCACCGCATAGCGCACGACGCGATCGATCGACTGTTCGGGCAGATAGCCGAGCAGATAGACGCCGTCGCCGGCCACATCGATATCGTTCGAGAAGCTGAGTACCGGCACATGCGCCGCACGCGCGGCGGGCGCGACCGCGCGCACGTCTTCGGACAGCAGCGGCCCCAGAATAAGACGGTTGCCGTCCGCCAGCGCGCGCGCTGCCGCCGCCTGCGCGCCGGTGGCGGTGTCATAGGTGGTGACGCGCACGTCCTTGCCGCCGGTGTCGAGGATCGCGAGATTCGCCGCATTGGCGATCGACTGGCCGACGCCGGCGTTCGGCCCGGTCAGCGGCACGAGCAGCGCCACGCGATTGCGCGCCTGATCCTCGGGCAGGGTCGATGTGCCCGGATGCGGCCGCTCGACCGGCGGGGGCGCCTTGGACGGCCCGCTCTTGGGCACCACCTGGCAGCCGGCGAGCAGCACCGCCGCCGCAAGCCCCGCAAACTTGAAGAACCACCGCGCCGGTTGCAGCGGATAGACGGCCTCTGCCATGACATGCACCTTATGAACCACACGCAACTCGATCGATTGCCTCCCGGCCTGTATATCGTCGCGACCCCGATCGGCAATCTCGGCGATCTCACCCCGCGCGCCGCCGACATATTGGCGCGCGCCGATCTTCTCGCCGTCGAGGACAGCCGCGTGACGGCGAAGCTGCTCCACCATATCGGCGTCAAGCGTCCGATGACCCCCTATCATGATCATAATGCCGATCGCGTCCGCCCCGGCCTTGTCGCGCGGCTGGGAAGCGAGGCGATCGCGTTGGTTTCCGACGCGGGCACGCCGCTTATCTCCGATCCGGGCTTCAAGCTGGTGCGCGACGCGCGCGCGGCGGGGCATGCCGTCACGACGCTTCCCGGCCCCTGCGCCGCGATCGCCGCGCTGACGCTGGCGGGGCTGCCCACCAATCGCTTTTTCTTCGCGGGCTTCCTGCCGGCGCGCGCCAAGGCGCGGGATGAGACGATCGACGAACTGGCCCGAATCAAGGCCAGCCTGATCTTCTACGAATCGGGCGCGCGGCTCGGCGCGACGCTGGCGGCGCTGGCGAACCGGCTGGGCGCGCGCGACGCGGCGGTGACGCGCGAGATCAGCAAGACGCATGAGGAATGCGTCACCGGCGCACTACCGACACTCGCCGAACTGTATGCCGACGCGCCGCCGAAGGGCGAGATCGTCCTCGTCGTCGCCCCGCCGGGCGAGGCGGCCGCGCCGGAGGAGGCTGACGTGGATTCGGCGCTGCTCGATGCGATGACGCGCCTGTCACCCGCCCGCGCGGCGAGCGAGGTGGCGAAGGCGACCGGGCTGCCCCGCCGCGATCTTTATGCCCGCGCGCTGACGCTCCGCCCGTGAGGCGCGAGGCGGCGGAGCGTCGCGGTCGCCGGGGCGAGAGGGCCGCCGCCTGGTGGCTGCGCCTCAAGGGCTGGCGCATCCTTGCGCAGCGCGTGCGGACACCGTTGGGCGAGGTCGATCTTGTTGCGCGGCGCTTCGGCGTCACCGCTTTCGTCGAGGTGAAGACGCGCGCAAGCGATGCGGAACTCGACCTCGCGATCGACCGGCGCCGCCTGAAGCGGGTGGCGGCGGCAGCCGAAATTCTGGCTCCGCGATATGCCGGACGCGGCGCGATCCGCATCGACGTGATCCTGATCGCCCCCGGCCGCCTGCCGCGTCACATCGCGAATGGCTGGCATGGGTGACAAGCCCCTGCGGCTGGCTTAGTGCACCCACACCTCAGGGAGACACCGATGCCGCTCACCGTCGCCGTGCAGATGGACCCGCTCGAATCGATCAACATCGCGGGCGATTCGACTTTCGCGATCATGCTTGCCGGGCAGGCGCGCGGGCACAGGATGTTCCATTATGAGGCCGGCGACCTCAGCTATCGTGACGGCCGTGTCACCGCGCCCGCGCGCGCCGTCACCGTGCAGCGCGTGGCGGGCGATCATCATCGCTTCGGTGAAGCGCGGACGCTCGATCTGGCCGAGGATGTCGATGTCGTCCTGATGCGGCAGGACCCGCCCTTCGATCTTGCCTACATCACCGCGACGCATCTGCTGGAGCGCATCCAGCCGCACACCTTGGTGGTGAACGATCCGGCGGCGGTGCGCAACGCGCCCGAAAAGCTGTTCGTCCTCGATTATGCCGAGTTCATGCCGCCCACGCTCATCACCCGGCGGCTGGAGGACGCGCGCGCCTTCCATGCGGAGCATGGCGAGGTGGTGGTGAAGCCGCTTTACGGCAATGCCGGATCGGCGGTGTTCCATGTCGGGCGCAATGACGCCAACCTTGCCGCACTCACAGAATTGTTCGGGCAGGTGTGGCGCGAGCCGTTCATGGTGCAGGCTTTCCTCCCCTCGGTGGCGCAAGGTGACAAGCGCATCGTGCTGGTGGACGGCAAGCCCGCCGGCGCGGTCAACCGCCTGCCGAAAAAAGGCGAGATTCGATCGAACCTCGCCGTCGGAGGCAGCGGCGCGGCGACGACGCTGACGGCGCGCGAGGAGGAAATCTGCGCGAAGCTGGGGCCGGAGCTGGCGCGGCGCGGGCTGCTGTTCGTCGGCATCGACGTGATCGGCGGTTATCTGACCGAGATCAACGTCACCTCGCCCACCGGCATCGTTTCGATCGACGCCTTCAACGGCACCGACACCCCCGCATTGATCTGGGATGCGATTGAGGCGAAAATCGCGACACGAGGGTGAAGCGATGCGGTGGTCGAATCTCGTCTTGATCTGCGCGACGGCGGGCATGGCCGCCGGCTGCGTGACGGCACAGGACAAGCGAACATCCGCCGCCGCGCAGCCGCCCGGCAAGCTGGAGCAGACGGGCCAGAAGGCGGGCGAGATCGTCACCCAGCCGGCGCGCGACGTGGGCGTTTCCAAAAAGGAAATCCCGCCGGTGCTGGTGAAGGCGAGTGAGGACCCTTACGGCCTGAAGGGGGTGAAGACCTGCAAGCAGCTCGCCGCGGCGATAACCGAACTGAACGACGTGCTCGGCCCCGATTTCCTGGCGAGCGATGAGCCCAAAAAGGAAAATCGCGCGGGCAAGCTGGCTGAGGCGGGCGGAAAGATGGTGGTGAACTCGCTCCTCCCCTTTCGTGGCCTGGTGCGTGAGATCAGCGGCGCGGCCCCCGCGCAGCGCCGCCTCAATGCCGCGATCGACGCCGGCTACGCCCGCCGCGGCTTCCTGCGCGGCGTCCACAAAGCGCGTCGCTGCAAAACCACGTTCTGAAAAATAAGCCCCTCCCCTTCAGGGGAGGGGTTTGGGGTGGGGGCTACCCACCTAAACCGACGCCCGGGGATGCGCATGCCGATACACATCCATCAGATGCGCCGCATCCACCGCCGTATAGATCTGCGTCGAGGACAGGCTGGCGTGCCCCAATAACTCCTGCAACGACCGCAGATCGGCCCCGCGCCCCAGCAGGTGCGTCGCGAAACTGTGGCGCAGCGCGTGCGGCGTCGTCCGGTCCGACAGGCCCAGCCGGGTCCGCGCGCCGCGCACCGCGCGGCGGATCAGATCAGCCGACAGCGGTCCGCCCCGCGCGCCGCGGAACAGCGGCGCGTCCGCCGTCATCGGATAGGGGCAGAGCGCCACATAGCGCGCGATCGCCTCGCGCACCGGCGCGATCAGCGGCACCACCCGCGTCTTGCCGCGCTTGCCGGTGACGCGCAGCGTCTCGCCCAGCGGCAGGCTATTGCCCGTCAGCCCCATCGCCTCGCCGACGCGCAGGCCCGCGCCGTACAGCAACAGCAGCACCGCAAAATCGCGCGCGCCGATCCAGGGCTGGCCGCCGCCCTCGCCCGCATCCTCGGCGAGCGCCACCGCCTCGTCGGGCGAGACGGGGCGCGGCACGCCCTTCTTGACGCGCGGCCCCCTTATCCGGGGCTTCGCTCCTTCCCCGCCGGCATAGACCAGAAAGCCCCGCACCGCCGACAATTCGCGCGCCGCCGAGGCGTTGGCGATCCCCTCCGCACGGCGGACGGCGAGGAAGGCGCGCAGGTCCGCCGCGTCGATCGAGCCAAGCGCGGCGGCATCGATCGCGGCGCCACGGTGCGCGCCCAGAAAGGCGATCAGCCGATGCGCGGTCGCGACATAAGCGCGCACCGTATGCGCCGAACGCCGGCGGTCCTGCGCCAGATGCTCGCCCCAGCGCGCGGCGAGCGTCTGCGCGGGATGATCGACCAGGTCTAGGGAAGCAGCCACCGCCCGACCATGCGCGAGACGACGCGGCCCAGGAAGAGGAGCAGTTCGGAGCCGTGGCGCGTATCGAGCCCCTGCGGCATCCTCTGCCCCAGCGCGAGCAGCCCGGTGGGCAGCGGCGACGGCGCGTCGAGGCGGATCAGCGCCTCGGCCCGGATCAGCGCGGAAGCCGGGCCGAACAGCGGATGCCCCCGCCCGACGCCGCGCAGCACGACGCCGTCTATCCCCTCGGTAGCGCGCTGCACTACCAGCGGCTCGACGAACTGAAGGCCCGAGGCGTCGGCGCGGATCGCCCGGTCGCCCGCGACAAGCGCCAGCGCGACCGCATCCAGCCCCAGCAGCTGCGGCCATTCCTGCGTCACGATATGGATGAGATGGTCCAGCCCCTCGGCGTCGAGCGCGACGAGAACGGCCGCATGGATCGCCTTGACCGCGCCCGAATGGCCCCGCGCGAAGGCGATGAGGTCCTGATTGGCCTCCTCCACCTCGGCGACCCGCCGCCGGAGCGACGCGAGCCCCCGCGTCTCGAAATCGATCACCTGTCCCACGGGCCGATGCTAGGCGCATGTTGGTTAAAAAGAAATGGCGGCATCGTCACCGGACGAGCAGGCTATCGTCGATCTCGCCGACCGACGTGACCCCGGTCAGCGACATCGCCACCCGCATCTCCGCCGCGAACAGATCGAGCAGATGCGTGACCCCCGCCCCGCCGCCGCCACCCAGCGCATAGGCCCAGGCGCGGCCCAGCAGGACGCCGTCCGCCCCCAGCGCCAGCATCCGCACGACATCGAGGCCGGAGCGGATGCCCCCGTCCGCGAGCACGGTCAGCCGATAGCCCACCGCCGCGCGGACGCGCGGAAGGGCGTGGCAGGAGGATGGCGCGCCGTCGAGCTGGCGGCCGCCATGGTTCGAGACGATCACGCCGTCCGCGCCTGCCGCCGCCGCGCGCACGGCATCCTCGGGATCAAGGATACCCTTGATGATGAAAGTACCGCCCCATTCGGCGCGCACCGCCTCGATCTCGCGCCATGTGACCGAGGGATCGAAATTGTCGCGCATCCAGCGCGAATAGTCGGCGAGCCCCCCGTCCCTGCCGACCAGCGTCGCGACATTGCCCAGCGCGTGCGGCCGGCCGTGCAGCCCCACATCATAGGCCCAGGCCGGCCGCGTGACCGCCTGGAACAGCCGGCGCAGGCGCCCCGCGAGCCCCGCCGCATCGGCCAGCCCCGATCGCAAGTCGCGATAGCGCGTCCCCGGCACCGGCATGTCGACGGTGAAGACGAGCGCCGCGCACCCCGCCTCGCGCGCCCGCGCCAGCATCTCGCGCAGAAAACCCCGGTCGCGCATGACATAGAGCTGGAACCAGAACGGGTCGCGAACCGCGCGCACCACCTCGCCCAGTGGACAGAGCGAGACGGTGGACAGGCAGAAGGGAATGCCCGCCCGCTCGGCCGCGCGCGCCGCCTGCGCCTCGCCCCGGCGCGCGGCGAGGCCGCCAAGACCGATCGGCCCCAGGGCGATCGGCATCGCCTGCCGGCGGCCGAACAGTTCGGCTTCGAGGCTGACCTTCGATACGTCGCGCAGCACGCGCTGCCGCAGCATCACCGACTGGAGATCGGCGATGTTGCGGCGCATCGTCGTTTCGGCGCCCGCCCCGCCGTCGATATATTCGAACAGGAATTTGGGCAGTCGCCGCCGCGCGAGGGATCGATAGTCTTCGGCCGAGGCTGCCTTCACGTCCGATCCCCCTCGCAAGTCCACCCAATAAGTCCGGCGTCACCCGATCGTCTGGCCGGTCTTGCCCCAGTCGGCGAGGAAGCCCTCGATGCCCTTGTCGGTCAGCGGATGCTTGAAGAGCTGGCGGATGACGGCGGGCGGCGCGGTCATCACGTCGGCGCCGATCTTGGCCGATTCGAGGACGTGGATCGGATGGCGAATGCTGGCGACGAGGATTTCGGTATCGAAATCATAATTGTCGTAGATGATCCTGATATCTGAGATGAGCTGCATCCCGTCGAACCCGACATCGTCATGCCGGCCGACGAAGGGCGAGATGAACGCCGCCCCCGCCTTCGCCGCGAGCAGCGCCTGATTGGCCGAGAAGCAGAGCGTGACGTTCACCATCACGCCGTCGTCCGACAGCTTCTTGCAGGTCTTGAGGCCATCGACGGTGAGCGGCACCTTGATCGCGACATTGTCGGCGATCTTCCGCAGCACGGCGGCTTCCTTCATCATCGTCTCATGGTCGAGGGCGACGACCTCGGCCGAGACGGGGCCGTCGACCAGCCCGCAAATCTCCTCGACCACCTCAAGGAACTTGCGCCCCGATTTCTGGATCAGCGAGGGATTGGTGGTGACGCCGTCGAGCAGACCCGTCGAGGCGAGGTCGGCGATCTCCTTGGTGTCGGCGGTATCGACGAAGAACTTCATGTAAGGCTGCTCCCGGCTGGCCGTCTGTTGAGGATTCGCGGCTGCTATAGCCGTTCGTTCCGGTGGGCGCACGCGGTTGACGCGCCCGGCGGCGCATCCCATCACCGGCACGTCCTGTCGTCACCGGAGCATCGAATGCCCCTCAGCCTGCGCGCCACCCTGCCCCTCCTCCTCATCGCGGCCCCGCTGCCCGCCGCCGTGCCCAACAGCATGCCGCAGCCGATCGCGGTGCCGCATGACGTGCCTGAGGCGCGCGACATCGCCTATCCGGGCACGATCCGATTGCGCGTCGACGCCACCGACACGCAGCGGCGCATCTTCCGCGTGCAAGAGGATATCCCCGTCGCGCCGGGCAAGCTCACTTTGCTCTATCCCGAATGGCTGCCCGGCCACCATTCGCCGCGCGGGCCGATCGACGATGTCGCGGGCATCCGCTTCACCGCGAACGGCAGGACGATCGCCTGGCGGCGCGATCCGGTGAACGTCTATGCCCTCCATCTCGACATTCCCGAGGGCGCGAAGGTGCTCACCGCCACGTTCGACTATCTCTCACCCACCGAGCCCGATCAGGGCCGCGTGGTGATGACCCCTGACATGCTGAACCTCCAGTGGAATCTGGTGGCGCTCTATCCGGCGGGCTATTTCACGCGCCGCATCCCGGTGGAGGCAACCGCGATCCTGCCCGCCGGCTGGCGCTACGGCACCGCGCTGGAGCCGGTGGATACGGGGGCGACCGGCATGGTCCGCTTCAAGGCCGTCGATTTCGAGACATTGGTCGATTCGCCGATGTTCGCCGGCCGCTACATGCGGCAGGAACAGCTCAGCCCCGACGTGCGGCTGACGATCGTCGCCGACACGCCGGATGAGCTGGCCGCCACGCCCGCGCAGATCGACGCGCATCGTCAACTGGTGGTGCAGGCCACGCGCCTGTTCGGCACGCAGCATTACGATCATTACGACATGCTGCTGGCGATCAGCGACAAATTGGGCGGCATCGGGCTGGAGCATCACCGATCGAGCGAGAATGGCACGCCGCCCGGCTATTTCACCGACTGGAAGGCGAATGTCGCGCGGCACAATCTGTTGCCGCACGAATATACGCATAGCTGGAACGGCAAATATCGCCGCCCCGCCGGTCTGTGGACGCCCGATTATTCGGTGCCGATGCAGAATAATCTGCTCTGGGTCTATGAAGGGCAGACGCAATATTGGGGCTATGTGCTTCAGGCGCGCTCGGGCATCGTCTCGCGTGAGGATACGCTGGCCGCCTATGCGATCATCGCCGCGCTCTATGAGAGTCGGCCGGGCCGCCAGTGGCGCCCGCTGGTGGACACCACCTACGATCCGATCATGGCCGCCCGTCGCCCCGAGCCGTGGACGAGCTGGCAGCGTTCGGAGGATTATTACAATGAGGGGCTGCTGCTGTGGCTCGACGCCGACATGCAGATACGCGCGCTGACGGGCGGCAAGCGCTCGCTCGACGATTTCGCGAAGCTCTTCTTCGGCGGGCGGGACCGCGACTGGGGGATCAAGACCTACACCTTCGATGATGTGGTGGCGGCGCTCAACAGCGTCGCGCCCTATGACTGGGCCGGCTTCCTCCACGCGCGCGTCGATGACGTGCGGCCGCACGCGCCGCTCGGCTGGCTGGAGAAGGGCGGCTACAAGCTGGTCTACACCGCGCAGCCGACCGCCTTCTGGACCGCGAACGAGAAGGCGCGCAAGATCACCGATCTCAGCTATTCGCTGGGCATCACGATCGACAGGAACGACACGCTGAGCCAGGTCATCTGGGACAGCCCCGCCTTCAAGGCCGGGTTGACGACGGGCGCGAAGCTGGTGGCGCTGGGCGGCAAGAGCTTCGATGCCGAGGCGCTCAAGAAACAGATCGGCGAGGCGGCGACATCGGGCAAGCCGGTGACGCTGCTGGTGAAGGAAGGCGACGGCTATCGCACGGTCGGGATTCCCTATAGCGGCGGGCTGCGCTATCCGCGCCTCGAACGGACGGGCAGCGGCCCGGCGGCATTGGACAAGCTGCTCGCTCCCCTGAAATAAGGGGCTCTCCATCCCCCTCGAACGACAGGATCGATGAACAAGCGCGCGCGCGTCCTTCTGCTCAATGCCGCCCTCGGTCCGCTCGACTATCGCGTCGATGCCGAGCATCCGGTGGAGCCCGGCAGCATCGTCCTTGCCCCGCTCGGCCCCCGCCAGATCGCGGGCGTGGTGTGGGAGCCGGAACATATGCCTTCCGATGCGGAAGTAGGCGACAATCGCCTGCGGCCGCTGGCGGGCGTCTATGATCTGCCGCCGGTGGGCGCGCCGCTGCGCCGGCTGATCGAATGGACCGCCAACTATTATCTGGCGCCGCCCGCCGCCGTGCTGCGGATGGCGCTCGCCTCGGCCTCGGCGCTCGACGGCGGACGGACGATCGTGGAATATCGGGCGACCGGCCATGTGCCCGATCGGCTGACGCCGCAACGCGCGCAGGCGCTCGAACGGATCGGCGAGCGGCAGGGGCTGGTGCGCGAGCTGGCGCTGATCGCCGACGTGTCCGACGGCGTGATCCGGGGGCTCGTGAAGGCCGGCGCGATCGAGCCGGTCGAGGTCGCGGTGGACGATCCCTTCCCGCCGCCCGATCCCGATCATGCGCCGCCTGAGCTTTCGCCCCAACAGGCCGAAGCCGCCGCCACGCTCGTCGCGGCGGTGCGGGCGCAGGCGCAAGCGCCCTTCCTCCTCGACGGCGTCACCGGATCGGGCAAGACCGAGGTCTATTTCGAGGCGGTGGCCGAGGCGATCCGGCAGAGCCGGCAAATACTCGTCCTGCTGCCCGAGATCGCGCTCACCGAACCCTTTCTGAAGCGCTTCGCCGCGCGTTTCGGCCATGCGCCGGTCGCCTGGCATTCGGACCTGCGCCAGTCGCAGCGGCGGCGCGCCTGGCGCGCGATCGCCAGCGGCGAGGCGAAGGTGGTGGTGGGCGCGCGATCGGCGCTCTTCCTGCCCTATCGCGCGCTCGGCCTGATCGTCGTCGACGAGGCGCATGAGACGAGCTTCAAGCAGGAAGAAGGCGTCTCCTACCACGCCCGCGACGTGGCCGTGATGCGCGGGCGGTTCGAGGGCTGCCCCGTCATCCTCGCCTCGGCGACGCCCGCGATCGAGACGCGGCATCAGGTGGCGCTCGGCCATTATGCCGCGCTCGATCTGCCCGGCCGCTACGGCGCGGCGACTTTGCCCGATATCGCCGCGATCAACCTCCTCCGGGAGCCGCCGCCGCGCGGGCGCTGGCTCGCTCCCCCGCTGGTCGCGGCGATCGGCGAGACGATCGAGCGCGGCGAGCAGAGCCTGCTCTTCCTCAACCGGCGCGGCTATGCGCCGCTGACGCTCTGCCGGCATTGCGGGCATCGTTTCCAATGCCCGAACTGCACCGCCTGGATGGTCGAGCATCGGCTGATGGCGCGCCTCGCCTGTCATCATTGCGGCCATGTCATGCCGCCGCCCCGCGCCTGCCCCGAATGTGGGGAGGAGGACGCGCTCGTCGCCTGCGGCCCCGGTGTCGAGCGGATCGCCGACGAGGTGGCGGCGCTCTTTCCCGAGGCGCGCACCGCGATCGTCACCTCCGACACGCTCTGGTCGCCGGCCAAGGCGGCCGAGTTCGTCAACCGGATGGAAGCGGGCGAGATCGACATCGTGATCGGCACCCAGCTCGTCACCAAGGGCTATCATTTCCCGAACCTCACCTTGGTCGGCGTGGTGGATGCCGACCTCGGCCTCTCCGGCGGCGACCTGCGCGCGGCCGAGCGCAGTTTCCAGCAGATCGCGCAGGTCGCTGGGCGCGCCGGGCGGGGCGAGAAGCCGGGGCGCGTCCTCGTCCAGACGCGCGAACCGGCCGCGCCGGTGATCCGGGCGCTCGTCTCGGGCGACGCCGAAAGCTTCTACGCCGCCGAAACGGAAGCGCGCCGCGCCGCCAACGCGCCGCCCTTCGGCCGCTATGCCGCGATCGTCATCTCGTCCGAAACGCTCGACGAGGCGGTCGAAACCGCGCGGCTGATCGGGCGGACCGCGCCCCGGATCGAGGGGATGCAGGTGTTCGGCCCCGCTCCCGCGCCGCTGGCGATGCTGCGCGGCCGCCACCGCCAGCGCCTGCTGGTCCATGCGCGCCGCCAGCTTGCCGTGCAGGACGTGATCCGCGACTGGCTGGGCGCGCTCGACTGGCCGAGGAGCGTGCGCGTCGCGGTGGATGTGGACCCTTATTCCTTCCTCTGACCCGCCTCGCGCGCCAGCAGCTTCTCCTTGATCGGCAAGCCATAGGCATAGCCGCCGAGGCTGCCGTCGCCGCGTTTCGCCCGGTGGCAGGGGATCAGGATCGCGACCGGGTTGGCGCCGCAGGCCGAGCCTGCCGCGCGCGCCGCGCCCGGCTTCCCCGCGCGCACCGCCAGCGCGGCATAGCTCAGCGTTTCACCTGGCGGAATACGCGCCAGCTCGCGCCAGACGGCCTCCTGAAACGCGGTGCCCTTCACATCGAGCGGCAGCGCATGCGGACGCTCCGGCGCCTCGACCGCGGCGACCGCCTTTGCGAGCAGCCCTCCCAGCCCACCAGCGTCACGCTCGATCGTCGCCTCGGGAAAATGGGCCCTGAGACCCTCCTGACCCTCCCCAAATGACAACCGGCAAATCCCCCGCGCCGTCGCCGCGACCAGCATCGGCCCGAAACTTGTCGGCGCGGACGCCCAGCGAATCACCACGCCCCGCCCGCCGTCGCGCCAGGCCGAAGGCGTCATGCCCAGCCGATCGCCCGCCTCGGCATAGAATCGTCCCGGCCCCGAATAGCCCGCCTCATACAGTGCATCCGTCACCTTCGCCTCCGCTCTCAATGCCGCCTCCGCACGCCGCGCCCGCAGGCCACGGGCATAAGCGGCGGGCGTCACCCCCGTCGCCCGGCGGAACAACCGGTGGAAATGGTGCGGCGCATAGCCCGCCGCCACCGCGACCGCCTCCAGCCGGGGCGGCTCGCGCGCCGCCTCCAGAAAGGCGATGGCCCGCGCAATCGCCGCCTCGTCGCGCGCCACCTCGTCGGGCCGGCAGCGCAGACACGGGCGAAGCCCCGCCGCTCGCGCCGCCGCGCCGTTCGCGAAGAAGCGCACGTTGGTGCGCGCCGGATGCCGCGCGGCGCAGGACGGGCGGCAGTAGATGCCCGTGGACAGGACGCCGGTGACGAAGCACCCGTCCTGAGATCGGTCGCGCCGGAGCACCGCCGCCCAGGCCAGATCGGCATCGATGAACGAATCACTTTCTGTCATGCTTCCCCATGTGGGCGCTCCAACGGCACGACGCACCCCGCCGCTTGCTTTCAAAACGGCGCGCGCGCCGCGATCTGGCCGCCACCTGCTTGCATAGTGGGATTGGCCCTGCTAACCGGCGCGCGACCCGTGCGGGGACGCCCATTCGGCGCCCCCTTTTTCGCATGGGGCCACACTCTTCTGGGGATGACGCACGCGTGGAGAATTCCGGCGGTATCCAGGCTAGCCTCGGCGGGCGCTATGCAACGGCGCTGTTCGAGCTGGCCCGCGATGAAAAGAAGCTCGATTCGGTCGAGGCGAGCCTCGCCTCACTGAAAGCGGCGCTTGCCGAGTCGGTGGATCTCGACCGGCTGATATCCAGCCCGGTGATCAGCCGCACCACCGCAGCTTCGGCGATCGCAGCGACGGCTGAGGTGATGAAGCTCGATCCGCTGACGACTCGCTTCCTGGGCGTGCTCGCGCAGAATCGCCGTCTTTCCCAGCTCCGCTCCACGATCGCGGCCTTCACGCAGCTCGCCGCTGCGCATCGCGGCGAAACTACGGCCGAGGTCGTCTCGGCCCACCCGCTCGACACCGCGCAGGTCGACGCGCTGAAAGCCCGGTTGAAGGCCCAGCTCGGCCGGGACGTGACGGTCGATCTTTCCGTCGATCCCGCGATCCTCGGTGGGCTGATCGTCAAGGTCGGCTCGCGCCAGATCGACGGATCGATCCGCACCAAATTGAACAACCTCGCGCACGCGATGAAAGGCTGAACATGGAAATCCGCGCAGCAGAAATCTCCAAGGTCATCAAGGACCAGATCGCCGCGTTCGGCACCGAAGCGCAGGTCTCAGAGGTCGGTCAGGTGCTGTCGGTGGGCGACGGCATCGCCCGCGTCCACGGGCTCGACAATGTCCAGGCCGGCGAGATGGTCGAGTTCGCCAATGGCGTCAAAGGCATGGCCCTCAACCTCGAGGCCGATAACGTCGGCGTCGTGATCTTCGGATCGGACGCCGAGATCGGCGAAGGCGATGTCGTCAAGCGCACCGGCACGATCGTCGACGTGCCCGTCGGCAAGGGCCTGCTCGGCCGCGTCGTCGATGGCCTCGGCAACCCGATCGACGGCAAAGGTCCGATCGTCGCCGAAAAGCGCAGCCGCGTCGAGGTGAAGGCGCCGGGCATCATCCCGCGCAAGTCGGTGCATGAGCCGGTGCAGACCGGCCTCAAGGCGCTCGATGCGCTCGTCCCCGTCGGCCGTGGCCAGCGCGAGCTGATCATCGGCGACCGCCAGACCGGCAAAACCGCCGTCGCGATCGACACCTTCATCAACCAGAAGCAGGCGAACGCCGGCGACGACGAATCGAAGAAGCTCTATTGCATCTACGTCGCGGTCGGACAGAAGCGTTCGACCGTGGCGCAGATCGTCCGCCAGCTCGAAGAGAATGGCGCGATGGAATATTCGATCGTGGTCGCGGCGACCGCGTCCGAGCCTGCGCCGCTCCAGTTCCTCGCGCCCTATACCGGCTGCGCGATGGGCGAATATTTCCGCGACAACGGCATGCATGCCGTCATCGTCTATGACGATCTTTCCAAGCAGGCGGTGGCCTATCGCCAGATGTCGCTGCTGCTGCGTCGCCCGCCGGGCCGCGAAGCTTATCCGGGCGACGTTTTCTATCTTCACTCACGCCTTCTGGAGCGCGCGGCGAAGATGAACGACGCAAACGGCAACGGCTCACTCACCGCGCTGCCGATCATCGAGACGCAGGCGGGCGACGTGTCGGCCTATATCCCGACCAACGTGATCTCGATCACCGACGGCCAGATCTTCCTCGAGACGGACCTGTTCTATCAGGGCATCCGCCCGGCCATCAACGTCGGCCTCTCGGTCAGCCGCGTCGGCTCCGCCGCGCAGACCAAGGCGATGAAGAAGGTCGCTGGCTCGATCAAGCTGGAGCTGGCCCAGTATCGCGAGATGGCGGCGTTCGCCCAATTCGGATCGGACCTTGACGCGGCAACGCAGAAGCTTCTCAACCGCGGCGCGCGGCTCACCGAGTTGCTGAAGCAAGCGCAATTCTCGCCGATGCCGTTCGAGGAGCAGGTCGCATCCATCTTCGCGGGCGTGAACGGCTTCATCGACGACGTGCCAGTGCAGGACGTGACCCGCTTCGAGGAAGCGCTGCTCACCAATCTGCGCGCGCACCATGCCGATGTGCTCCAAGGTATCCGCGACACTAAGGATCTGGGCGACGACCTGAAGGCGAAGCTGAAGGACGCGATCGCCGCGTTCGTGAAGACCTTTGCCTAATCCACCATCACGTCATCCCGGCGCAAGCCGGGGTGACGGACTGAAGGGTCCGTCATGCCAAGCCTAAAGAGCCTCAAGGTCCGCATCGCTTCGGTGAAGTCGACCCAGAAGATCACCAAGGCGATGAAAATGGTCGCCGCGGCGAAGCTGAAGCGCGCGCAATCGGCAGCTGAGGCCGGGCGTCCCTATGCCGAGCGGCTGAGCGACGTGATGGCGCGCCTTGCCGCCCGCGTCACCGTCGGCCCGGAAAGCCCGCGCCTGCTGACCGGCACGGGCAAGGACGAGCTGCATTATCTCGTCGTCTGCACGTCGGAGCGCGGTCTTGCGGGTGCGTTCAACACCAACATTGTGCGCGCCGCCCGGCGGAAGGCGGATGATCTGGTCGCTGCCGGCAAGCAGGTGAAATTCTACCTGGTCGGTCGCAAGGGCCGTCCGGTCATCCAGCGTTTCTATCCGGGCAAGATCGTCCATCAGGTCGACCAGAGCCAGATCAAGAATGTCGCGTTCAGCGACGCGCATGAGGTGGCGAAGGACCTGATCGCGCGTTTCGAGGCGGGCGAGTTCGATGTCGCCCACCTCTTCTACGCGCGTTTCCAGTCGGCGCTGGTGCAGGAACCGATCACGCAGCAGATCATCCCCGTCGCGCTGTCCGCCGACAAGGCGCCCGCCACCGGCGCGGCCTCCGCGGTGGAATATGAGCCGGATGAGGAAGTGATCCTCGGCGATCTTCTGCCGCGCAATATCGCGGTGCAGATTTTCCGCGCGATGCTGGAAAATGCGGCGTCCGAACAGGGAAGCCGCATGACCGCGATGGACAATGCGACGCGCAACGCCGGCGACATGATCAACCGGCTCACCATCCAGTATAACCGCACACGTCAGGCGGCTATCACGACCGAGCTGGTCGAAATCATCTCGGGCGCCGAAGCGCTCTAAGGAACCGAAGGCAAGGGAACTCAGCAATGGCTACCGCCCCCACCACCAACAATGTCGGCCGCGTGTCGCAGGTCATCGGCGCGGTCGTCGACGTGACGTTCGACGATCGCCTTCCCGCGATCCTCAATGCGCTCGAGACGACGAATAACGGCAACCGCCTCGTCCTGGAAGTCGCGCAGCATCTGGGTGAAAACACCGTCCGCACGATCGCGATGGACTCGACCGACGGCCTCACGCGTGGCCAGGACGTGACGGACACCGGATCGCAGATCCGCGTGCCTGTCGGCCCTAAGACGCTCGGCCGCATCATGAACGTGGTGGGCGAGCCGATCGACGAGCGAGGCCCCGTTGAAACCGATCTTTCGGCCCCGATTCACAATGAGGCGCCCGAGTTCGTCGACCAGGCGACCGAAACGAGCATCCTCGTCACCGGCATCAAGGTGATCGACCTGCTTGCGCCTTATGCCAAGGGCGGCAAGATCGGCCTGTTCGGCGGCGCGGGCGTCGGCAAGACCGTGCTCATCCAGGAACTCATCAACAACATCGCCAAAGGCCATGGCGGCACCTCGGTGTTCGCGGGCGTCGGCGAACGGACGCGCGAGGGCAACGACCTCTATCACGAATTCCTCGACGCGGGCGTCATCGCCAAGGATGCCGACGGCAATCCGACGAGCGAGGGATCGAAGGTGGCCTTGGTCTTCGGTCAGATGAACGAGCCGCCCGGCGCGCGCGCCCGCGTCGCCCTTTCGGGCCTGACGATCGCGGAGTATTTCCGCGATCAGGAAGGGCAGGACGTGCTGTTCTTCGTCGACAACATCTTCCGTTTCACGCAAGCGGGTTCGGAAGTGTCGGCGCTGCTCGGCCGCATCCCCTCGGCGGTGGGCTATCAGCCGACGCTGTCGACCGACATGGGCGCGTTGCAGGAGCGGATCACCTCCACCAACAAGGGGTCGATCACCTCGGTGCAGGCGATCTACGTGCCCGCCGACGACTTGACCGATCCGGCGCCGGCCACCTCTTTCGCCCACCTCGACGCGACGACGGTGCTCAGCCGCGCGATTTCGGAGCTGGGCATCTATCCGGCCGTCGACCCGCTCGACTCGACTTCACGTGTGCTCACGCCGCGCATCGTCGGTCAGGAGCATTATGAGACGGCGCGCGCGGTGCAGGAAATCCTGCAGAAGTATAAGTCGCTGCAGGACATCATCGCCATTCTCGGCATGGACGAGCTGTCCGAAGAGGATAAGCTGACCGTCAGCCGCGCGCGGAAGATCCAGCGCTTCCTCTCGCAGCCGTTCCACGTTGCCGAGGTGTTCACCGGCATTCCGGGCAAGTTCGTCCAGCTTGAAGACACGATCCGCTCGTTCAAGGCGGTCGTCGAGGGCGAATATGACCATCTGCCCGAGGCGGCCTTCTACATGGTCGGCTCGATCGACGAAGCGGTCGAGAAGGCGCAGAAGCTGGCCGAAGCCGCGTAACCCGCTCCCCCTCCCCTTCGCGGGAGGGGCCAGAGAAAGACGATATGGCAGACCTTCTCCACTTCGAACTCGTCACGCCGGAAAAGCTGCTCCGCTCGGAAGACGTGCATATGGTGGTCGTCCCCGGCACCGAGGGCGATTTCGGCGTCCTCGCCGGCCATGCGCCTTTGATGTCGGTAATCCGCCCCGGCGAGCTGACAGTCTATTCGGCGCCCGGCACCGTTGCCCGGCGCATCCACGTCGAGGGCGGTTTTGCCGAAGTGAATGAAAAGGGCCTCGCCGTCCTCGCGGAAGCGGCCAGCGAAGCCGCCTGACGGACCTCATCAAGTCAGTAATGCGCCGGGTGGCCTCGTCACCCGGCGCGTTGTCATCTTTTAGATAAAATGATCTGAAAACGATTGATGCATGCCCGCTGGTCACGTAGCGGTCGGCATGAATCGACGGTGATGCCTTAGCGTCGCTTCAGGCGGACGATCGCAGCGTCGAGCGCTTGCAGGAATGTCGATCGATCGACTTTGCTGAACGGCGCCGGGCCGCCGAGTTGATCGCCGCCGGCACGCAGGTCGGCCATGATCGCCCGTGTCGCGATCGCGCCGCCGATCGAGTTCGTCGTGAACGGCTTGCCCGTCGGCGCCAGCACGGTCGCCCCGGCCTTTAGGCAGCGATCGGCAAGCAGGATGTCGGCGGTGACGACGATGGAGTCGCTGCGAGCAGCCTCGACGATCCAGTCGTCCGCCGCATCGAAAGCATCACTCACGGTGACGCGCTCGATCAGCGGATGATCGGGAACCCGTAGCCGGCTATTGCTGACGATCGCCACCGGTACCTCGTGCCGCCACGCAACCTTGTAGACCTCGTCCTTCACCGGGCAGGCGTCGGCATCGACGAGGATACGGACGTTCATGCCGGCCCGCCCTTACGGCCGCGTGACTTGTGCGGCAGGCCCTTATGCCGAGGACCGCCGGGCCGAAATGGCCGTGGCCGATGCGGCGGTCCCGCCGGTCGTGGCCCATTGCCGCGACTGCCCCGCGGACCGTCGCTGGGGCCATCGGACGGTTCGATACGCACGTCCACCTGTTCACCCTCGCCTCCCGCCGTCCGTGTGAGTGCCGCCCGGAACTTCCCGGCAATGGCGCGAGGCACCTGGAAATGCGTCTCGGCGGCTCCGATCCGGATGGAGCCCACTTCATTGCGCGTGATGTGCCCCCGCCGGCAGAGCAGCGGCAACAGCCAGCGAGGATCGGCATTCTGTCGGCGGCCAATATCGATACGAAACCAGACGACATCCTCGAAACCGGCGCGATGCCGCTCCTGCTGCGCCGGGCGGCGCGCCTCGGATATATTCTCGATCATCTCTTCGGGCGCGGGCAGCGCGGCGCGATGGGCGCGGACCAGCGCGGCGGCGATATCCTCGGGCGAACGTTCGGCGAGCAAACGCCGCGCGAGCGCACGATCCTCTTCGTCGAACTCGACCGGAGCGAGGAGTGCGGCGAGCAGGCGCTCGCGGTCCTGCGCGCGGATCGCTTGCGGAGTCGGTGCATCGATCCACGCCGCTTCTATCCGGGCCCCGCGCAGCATCGCCTCGACCCGCCGCCGACGCGGATAGGGGACGATCAGCACCGCCGTTCCCTTATTGCCTGCGCGACCGGTGCGACCGGAGCGATGTTGCAGCGTTTCCGCGTCGCGCGGAATCTCGACATGGATGACGAGGCTCAGGCTCGGCAGATCGATCCCCCGCGCCGCGACGTCGGTGGCGACGCAGACGCGCGCGCGCCCGTCGCGCAACGCCTGGAGCGCGTGGTTCCGCTCCGACTGCGAATGCTCGCCCGACAAGGCGACGACGGTGAAGCCGCGCTCCTGGAGCATCGCGTGCAGCCGGCGGACATTGTCGCGCGTCGCGCAGAACAGGATCGCGGTTTCCGCCTCGTGGAAGCGCAGCAGGTTGACCACCGCCGCCTCGATCTCGGCGGGCGACACTGTGACGGCCTGATAGGTGATGTCGCCATGACCGCGATCTTCGCTGACGGTCGACAGACGCAAGGCGTCGCGCTGATAGCGTCGCGCCAGCGCCACAATTGGCTTGGGAATCGTCGCCGAGAACAGCAATGTCCGCCGATCGGCCGGCGTCGCGTCGAGAATTTCCTCAAGATCCTCGCGAAAACCCATGTCGAGCATCTCGTCGGCTTCGTCGAGCACCACCGCCTTCAGCGCAGAGAGGTCCAGCGCCCCACGCTCGAGATGGTCGCGCAGCCGCCCCGGCGTGCCGACAACGATATGCGCGCCGCCATGTAGCATGCGCCGTTCTTTCGACGCATCCATGCCGCCGACGCAGGTTGCGATGCGCGCGCCAGCCTTGGCATAAAGCCACATCAATTCGCGGCTGACCTGCAACGCCAGCTCGCGCGTGGGCGCGATGACCAGCGCCATCGGCGCCCCTGCGCGCGGCAACGTGCCGTCCGAATCTAGCAGGTCGCCCGCGATGGCGAGCCCGAACGCGACGGTCTTGCCCGATCCCGTCTGCGCCGAGACGATCAGGTCCCGGCCTGCCGTCTCGGTGGCGAGAACGGCGGCCTGGACGGCAGTGGGGGCCGTAAAGCCGCGCTCGGCGAGCGCCTCGGCGAGAACGGACGGAAGGGTCGAAAGAAGGCTCGAAAAAAGCATCGTACTCACATGATCGGCAAGCCGGGAGGCTGCTGGGCTAAGGTTCGGGACGAGGACATGGCGGTCTTCCGATGGAGGTCCATCGGCTTCGGAGCCATCAAGCACTCACTCGCGGCGACGTCTCGGCCGGTCACTTACAACTAGACGAGCCATTTGGCTTCCCTTGTTTTCGCCTGACCCACATCGAAGCGTAGCCCACCTCTTCAAAGCGCGGAGAGAGAGAAAACGATCCGATGACGTAGGACAGCGGCGACCGGATTGCCTTTCCGCCGCCAATTCGCTATCGGCCCCGCCGGTTGCCAATGCATTTGGCGGCAAACGGAGACATGGATTGCTGGACCTTACCGCCTGTCGGGGCGCTCGGCCCGTCGGTTTCCAGCCCTTTTCCTAAGCGTCCTACGGCGCTGTGGCAGGGCGGGATCCGCCGCTGTCGCGCCTCGATCGATCTGACATCATCGAATTGACGCCGGTGTCGTGCGCCAACGCGTGCGTCCGGCCAAGTGGGACGATCATGAACGAACATAATATTGCGCGGAGCATGCTGCTCCGGATCGGCCGCGGCATCCCCGCTGCCGCACCGCTCGCCAAGGCCGCTCTCGAATGGGCGCAGCCGCATGCCGGCTGGCTGCTCGGCACAGACGTCGGGACGCCCGGCGAACTGGCCTGGGACATGTTGCTGACCGGCGCCGAGCGGGCACCGGCGAAGGCCGAGTCTCCCCCGCGCGCGCTGCTTCTTGCCGAGGAACTTGCTGCGTTACTGGCGCTGGAACGGTTCGATGCCGCGCTACTGACCATCATGATCGCATGCGATCGCCTGCCGCGCGTGGCAGCGCTCGCCGCCGTGGCAGGCCGCCATGGACACGATCTGCCGACGTTGCTCGGTGAACTCGCCGGCGCTCACCCGCAAGAGGCGGAACGCCTTGTCCGATGCAGCCCCGTGCTACGACTGGGTCTCGTCGGGTTCGTCGCCAACCGGCAGGGCGAGGTGACCGTCGACGTGCGCTGGACGCTCGAACGCCTGCTTGATCGCGCTCCCGCGACTGGCAGCGCGATGGTCAACGCGTTGGTGGGCGTATGCCAGCCGGCATCGCTCGGCCTCGACGATTTTGCGCATGTCGAGGACGCCGATTTCCTCGTACGGTTGCTAGCCGGCGCGGTACGCGAGCGCGCGGCGGGAATCAACGTCCTCGTCCACGGTCCGCCCGGCACGGGCAAGACCGAATTCGCGCGGACCCTCGCCGCTGCCGCCGGCATCGACCTGCACGCGATCGGCGAAGCTGACGAGGATGGCGAGGAACCCTCTCGATGGGACCGCGTGAATGCGTTGGGCCTGGCGCAACGTGTGCTCGGCCCACGAGGCGGCGCGGCATTGCTGTTCGACGAGATGGAGGACATGATCGGCGGCGCGCGGCGCAGCGACGGTGACTGGTTCGCCAAGCGCGAGGGCAGCAAGGTGTTCGTCAACCGGATACTAGAAACCAATCCGGCACCAGTGATATGGACGACCAACGCGATCGGCAACATCGACGACGCGATCCTGAGGCGGATGAGCTTCATCCTGAAGCTCGACCTGCCGCCGCGCAGCGCCGCGCTCCGCATGCTTGATCGCATTGCACGCGACGAAGAGGTCGCGGCGCATGCCGATCTCGTTCGGCTTATTGATCGCGCGCCCGAAACGGCAACCGTGCTTCGCATCGTCGCTCGGGCGTCGCGACTAGCGGGTGATCAAGCCACAAGCATCCAACCAGCGGAATCGCTCGTCCGCGCACTGCGTGGCGGCGACATGCCGGTCGAAGGCCCGGATGCGCTCGACCTCGATCTGTTCGAAACCGACGTTCCGCTCGCTCCCCTGTTCGCGGCCATGCGGGAGAGCGAGCACAGCGATGTCTCGCTGCTGCTCACCGGCGCGCCCGGCACCGGCAAAACGGCGCTCGCTCACTATTGCGCCCGCGCGCTGGACCGTCCGTTGATCGTCAAACGCGCGTCCGATCTCCTATCCAAATGGGTCGGCGAAACCGAAGCACGGATTGCCGACGCGTTCCGCGAAGCACGCCATCGTGGCGGCGTGCTGCTGCTCGACGAAGTGGACTCGCTGCTGCTCGATCGCACCACGGCCAAGACGAGCTGGGAGATTACGCAGGTCAATGAGTTACTGACGTGGCTCGACCGCCATCCGCTCCCGGTAATTGCGGCGACGAACCATCCCGACAAGCTCGATCCGGCGACGCTCCGCCGGTTCGTGTTCAAGCTACGCCTGCGACCATTAGGATCAGAACGCGCCGCGCGCGCCTTCGCCCGCTTCTTCGGTGGCAAAGCACCAGCAACTCTGGCCAGCCTCACCAATTTGACGCCTGGCGATTTCGCCGTGGTGGCGCGGCAGATGCGCCACCTACCCGCGCGGACGCCTCATGAGATTATCGATCGCCTGGAAGGCGAATGCGCGGCAAAGCCCGGCCAATTGGGCAAGATCGGATTCTGATGTCCTTGGCGAAGATCTCGTGCCAGCAGCGGAGAGCTAGGTCGTTTCCGCGTCTTCGCTGATGCGGAAAGCCTGCCGACGCCGGATTGGCAGGCCCCCCCGGTCCTGACCTCGGTCATTGTACGCCGAAGTCGCTCGCATCAATCTTACCAACACCGCGACAGAACCGCTGGCCGATCAGGCGTCCGACACTCCATTATGAGGCGTCACCAGCAGCGACGTCTCGCTTCCGGGTGTCGATGCGGCACGGCCGGCGTGGACGAGGGCCGACTACGCTCACGGTGGCGGTCACAAGTTGGCCCCAAAAAGGATCACGCATCGAGGGTTAATTTAAATAAGCTATTGATTTTATGAGTTTTAATTGGCTGGGGCGGCAGGATTCGAACCTGCGAATGGCGGCACCAAAAGCCGCTGCCTTACCACTTGGCGACGCCCCAATCGGCGACGGCTTATAGCCGGGCTGACGCGGGATGGAAGGGTGTGTGTGGCGTTTAGAACAGACGCTCCACCCAGCCATGCTCGTCGGGCGCGGCGCCGCGCTGGATGTTGACCAGCGAGGTGCGCAGCTTCTCGGTGAGGAGGCCAGGGCCGCCATTGCCGATCGTGAAATCATAATCAGGCCCGCGCACCGTGCCGATCGGCGTCACCACCGCGGCGGTGCCGCAGGCGAACGCCTCGCGTAGCTGGCCGCTCGCCGCATCGGCACGCCACTGGTCAATCCCGTAGCGTTCCTCGCGGACGGTGAGCCCCATGCCTTTCGCCAGCGTCAGCAGCGAATCGCGGGTGATCCCGGGCAGGATCGTGCCGCCCAGTGGAGGCGTCGCGATCGATCCGTCGTCGAACACGAAGAAGACGTTCATGCCGCCCAGTTCCTCGACCCAGCGATGCTCGGCGGCATCGAGGAAGACGACCTGATCGCAGCCATGGCGCGTCGCTTCGGCCTGGGCGACCAGGCTGGACGCGTAATTGCCGCCGCATTTGGCGGCACCCGTGCCGCCCGGGGCTGATCGGCTATACTCTTGCGACACCCAGAGCGAGACTGCCGGCGCACCCCCCTTGAAATAGGCGCCCACCGACGAGGCGATCACCATATAGAGATATTCCGACGACGGCTTGACGCCTAGGAACACCTCGTTCGCGAACATGAAGGGCCGCAGATAGAGCGAGCCGCCCTCGATCTCGGGAATCCAGTCGCGATCGATCCGGACGAGCTGGCGCACCGATTCGAGGAACAGCCCCTCGGGCAGCAAGGGCATTGCCATCCGCTCGGCCGATTCGCGAAAACGGCGGGCATTGGCCTCGGGCCGGAACAGCACCGTCCCGCCATCGGCGACGCGATAGGCCTTCAAGCCCTCGAAAATCTCCTGCGCATAATGGAGGACGGCGGTGGCCGGATCCAACTGGATCGGCCCGCGTGCATGAACGCGCGCACTATGCCAGCCCTGCCCCTCACTATAGCGGATCGTCACCATATGATCGGTGAACACCCGGCCGAAACCGGGATTCGCAAGCAGCCCGGCGCGCGTCTCGGCCGCCACGGGATTGGCGTGAGGCTCCAACTCGAAGGGCAGGCTCGTCGCGTCGTCCATCTTTTTCCTTCCGATCCCGGCTGCCGCGCGGAGAAGCGGGCCGGGCGACATCTCCAAGGTTGCGGTGGATTAAACCCTCTGCCAAAATGGGTCAACATGGCTGTCCCATCCGCCTCCCCCCTTTTTCTTCGCGAGCCCGAACTGCGGCGCGGCATTGAGCTGCTCTATTTCGGCTATAGCCACCTCTATCGGGGCATCGACGAAGGGCTGGCGAAACAGGGGCTGGGCCGTGCGCATCACCGCTCGCTCTATTTCATCGCGCGCCAGCCCGATCTGACGGTGAGCGAATTGCTCAAGCTGCTCGGCATCACCAAGCAATCGCTGGGTCGGGTGCTCAATGAATTGAGCGCGCGCGGGCTCGTCTCCTCGCGTACCGGCCCGAACGACCGGCGGCAACGGCTGCTGCGCCTCACCGAGGCCGGCGCAGCGCTGGAGGCGCAGCTTTTCGATGTCCTGCGCGAGAAACTATCAAAGGCCTATGCACAGGCGGGCCAGGGCGCCGTGACGGGTTTCTGGGCGGTGCTGGAAGGGCTGGTGCCGCCCGAGGAGCGCAGTCGCGTCGCGGGCTTGCAACGCAGCGATTAGGGCGCATGCTGTCGGCACCATGACGCGGGAGATAGACATGCCGAGTCTCTATGATTTCACCGCGAAGACGATCGACGGCCACGAGGTGTCGCTGGGCAACTGGCGGGGCAAGGTACTGCTGATCGTCAATACCGCCAGCAAATGTGGTTTCACCCCGCAATATGAGGGGCTAGAAAAACTGCACGAGGACTATGCCGCGCGCGGGCTGGCAGTGCTCGGTTTCCCGTGCAACCAGTTCGGTGGACAGGAGCCGGGAGACGAGGCGGAGATCGCCAGTTTCTGTTCGCTCACCTATGACGTGAAATTTCCGATGTTCGCCAAGGTGGACGTGAATGGCGACACCGCGCACCCACTCTTCCTCTATCTGAAGAAGGAGGCCAAGGGCGTGCTCGGGACCGAGGCGATCAAATGGAATTTCACCAAATTCCTCGTCGATCGCGACGGCACGGTCGTGGACCGCTTCGCCCCCACCGAAAAGCCCGAGGCGTTGCGAGAGCGCATAGAGGCGCTGCTGTAAGAAGGTGGACAGAGACGACTCACTTCGCCCCCTCTCCGCTTTAGGCTCTCGCCGGGGCGAAACGGGCCGCCGCGCGCGATAGCAGATATTGCGTGCAGCGGTGACTGGCCTATGTAAAAGCAGGAAGCGAACTGCTGTTGCCTGCGGGCAATAATCGATGGGAGCGATCAGAATGGATAGAAACTACAAGCTGCTCGTCGGCGGGGAGCTGGTGCCGGGTGTTTCCTCGTTTGACGTGGTCGATCCGGCCACCGGCCGGGCTTTCGCGCAATGCCCTAAAGCCGATGAGAAAATGCTCAATGCGGCCGTCGCCGCGGCTCGGAAAGCCTTCGAGACATGGTCGACGATCGACGTGGAGGACCGCGCCAAGCTTATTGGAACGCTTGCCGATCGGCTCGAAGCACGCGCCGAGGAATTTGCCAGATCGCTGACCGCCGAGCAGGGCAAGCCGATCGCCCAAGCAATGGGCGAGATTATCGGTAGCGTCTACATCTTGCGCGCCTTCCAGAAGCGCCGGCTCGAGCCGAAAGTGCTGCGTGACGAGGGCGGCAACCGTGTCATCGAACATCGCACCCCGCTGGGCGTATGCGCGACGATAACGCCGTGGAATTTCCCGGTGATCCTGCTGATCAACAAGCTGGCGCCGGCGCTCCTCGCGGGCAATACGATCGTGGCGAAGCCTGCACCGACCACGCCGCTCACCACCCTCCTTTTCGGGGAGATTTGCGCCGAGGTCTTGCCCGCGGGCGTGGTCAACATCGTCTGCGACGAGAATGAGCTGGGCGCGCTGATCACGAGCCATCCCGACATCGACAAGGTCGCCTTCACCGGCTCGACCGCGACCGGCAAGAAGGTCATGGCCTCGGCCGCCGGCGGCGTGAAGCGCGTCACGCTCGAATTGGGGGGGAATGACGCGGCGATCGTGCTCGACGATGTCGATCCGAAGCTCGCGGCGAAAAAGGTCTATGATGGCGCAATGGCCAATGCCGGCCAGATCTGCGTCGCCGTCAAGCGCGCCTATGTGCCGAGCAGCATGTACGACGAATTCTGCAAGGAAATCGCCGAGCTTGCGCGCGAGGCGATCGTCGACGACGGCACCAAGCAGGGCACGACCGTCGGCCCGATTCAGAACCGGACGCAGTTCGATCGCGTCTGCGAACTGATCGAGGACGCAAAGCAGCACGGCACCGTCATCGCCGGCGGTGCGCCGCTGGACCGGGAGGGCTATTTCATCCCGCCAACGATCGTTCGCGACCTGCCTGACAATGCCAGGCTCGTAGTCGAGGAGCAGTTCGGGCCGGTTCTGCCGGTGCTGAAATATGACGATCTCGACGATGTCGTGAGCCGCGCCAACGCCTCCGAATTCGGGCTGGGCGGAACGGTGTGGGGTGCCGACGTCGAACGGGCGACGCGGATCGCGATGGAGATCGATTCGGGCACTGTCTGGGTGAACCAGCATCTCGCGATCGATCCCGACATTCCGTTCCGTGGCGCGAAGCAGTCGGGCCTCGGCGCCGAACTCGGTGAGGCCGGCCTTCACGAATATACACAGGCGCACGTCGTCAACGCGGTCGAGCTCGCCTGACATACTAGCTGCCGACTGAGGTCCGATCGTGGAAGGCGTGTGATCTGCGTGATCACCGTCTTCCACAATTTTAATCAACGCCCGGATGAACCTTATGCCCCTCGGCTGAGCGATCTCGCCGAGCCATGTCTTTTGCGTACACGCCCGCGATCCCGTGATGAGGCGGATCGCGCCGCCGCTATATGCCTCCATACGTTATATCCATTATGGATGAATCGTCTCGTCGGTCCGCGCAAAAATGGAGAAACTTCTTCTATATCCCTCTGATTTCATGCCCAAAATAAGCTCGTATGATTTTCGATCGGACGATGAGACGCCCCCGCTTCATGCGCAGCAGCGATGCGGCGGCTTTCTTTGCACCCGGCTTCGCGCATATGCGGCGCGAGGCGTTGCGCGTCGCTCACCTCGATTGCCGGCGCCGGCTGATCGGAGTCAGGTTGCTTTATTCCGATCAGCCCGATGCGCTCGATTTCCCGCTGCGGACGATCATCGCCGACGCGCTCGCGCTCGAATCGGATGGGCTGATCCTCGCTCACAACCATCCGAGCGGCAACGCCATGCCCAGCCCTGCCGACATCGATGCCACGCGCACCCTCGCCGATCTTGCGCAGCCGCTTGGCATCCGGCTGTTCGATCATCTGATCTTCGGCTGTGAAAGCTACAGGAGCCTGCGTGCGATGGGCCTGCTATGATGCCTCAGGCAGGCGTCGAAAACAGGTCAAAAAACTCCGGTCCCACCCAGCCCTCGACATAATTGATATAGAAGATCGCACACAACACGGCGGAGACGATCGTCGTCCACAGCGCGGTGCGCTTTACGCTGAAATTGGGCGGCGCGCTCTCCGCCTGCCCGGGCACAAGCTGGTCTTCGGCCGCCCCGTTCTTCAGCCGGAAGGGAAGGACCAGGAATATGCTGAAAATCCAGAACAGCACATAGATGGCAAGGAGCGAGGTCAGCTTCATGGGTTCGGCTTGGCATTCCGTTCGGCCGGTCGCCCCCCGCCCGGAGGGCGGGAAACCCGGCCGACCTGCTTCTAGACCCGGATGATCGAAACTTCCACTATCGGCTTCTTGCCCGTCCACTGCGTCGCGCGCCGCCGCACGCCAAGGCGGATAGCCTCACGCAGCTTGGTCTCGTCGGCCGCTCCGGCGGAAGCGGCCTCCGCCGCTGCCTCGCGCGCTTCCGCGAGGAAGGCCTCGCGATCCTCCTCCACCGGCAGGCCCTGCAGCGTCACAGCCACCTCACCGCGCAACCGGCCCTTCGCGTCGAGCGCGACCGTCACCGCGATCAGCCCATATAGGCCAAGCTTACGGCGCTCGGTCATCGTCGCGCCGTCCGCCGGCAGGATCACATCGCCGTCGAGGATCAGCCGCCCCGCGCGCTCATGCCCCACCACCTCGGGGCCGTCGGGCGCCAGCCGGATCACGGTGCCGTTCTGCTGGACGATCTGGCGCGGGATGCCTTGCGCCGCGCTGAAGCGCGCCTGCTCCGCCATGTGACGCATCTCGCCATGAACTGGCAGCAGAATTTCGGGCCGGATCCAGCGATACATCTCGGCCAGTTCGGGCCGTCCCGGATGGCCCGAGACGTGAACGAAGGCCTGTCGGTCCGTCACCATCGCGATATTGCGCGCGGCCAGGGCGTTCTGGATGCGCCCGATCGCCATCTCGTTGCCGGGTATCTGCTTGGAAGAGAAAACGACCAGATCGCCTTCGGACAGTTTGATCGGGTGGGCGTCGAAGGCGATCCGCGCCAGCGCCGCACGCGCTTCGCCCTGCCCGCCGGTGGCGATGATCATCACGTCGCGCGGCGGCAGTGCCATCGCGGTTTCGAAATCGATCGTTTCGGGAAAATCCTTCAGATAGCCGGTCGCCTTCGCCACCTTGACGATCCGGTCGAGCGAACGTCCGGCCACGCAGAGCTGCCGCCCCGTGTCTCGCGCTACCTCGCCCAGCGTCTGGACCCGCGCCGCGTTCGACGCGAAGGTGGTGACGAGCACGCGTCCTCGCGCCTCGCCGATCACTTCGTCAAGTCCTTCGCGTACCGCCGCTTCGGAGCCCGACGCCTGCTCGTTGAACACATTGGTCGAATCACAGACGAGCGCCAGCACGCCTTTGTCGCCGATCGCCTTCAATTCGGCGGCGGTGGAGGGCTCACCCAGCAGTGGCGCCTCATCCAGCTTCCAGTCGCCAGTGTGGAAAATCCGGCCATAGGGCGTATCGATCAGCAGCGCGTTACCCTCGGGTATCGAATGGGCGAGCGGTACATAGGTGAAGCCGAACGGCCCCAGATCGAAACTGCCGCTGTTAGGGATGATGCGCAGCGTCACGCGATTGCCCAGCCCCTCTTCGTCGAGTTTGCCGCGGATCAACCCCGCGGTGAACGGCGTCGCATAGAGTGGCACGCCCAGATCGGCGGCGAGATAGGGAATCGCGCCGATATGGTCCTCATGCCCATGGGTGAGGACGATGCCGAGCAGGTCGTCGCGCCGCTCCTCGATAAACTCGAGATCGGGCAGGATCAGGTCTACGCCGGGATAAGCGGGATCAGCAAAAGTGAGGCCGAGATCGACCATCACCCATTTTCCCCGCGTGCCGTAGAGATTGACGTTCATGCCAATCTCCCCCGATCCGCCGAGGGCGAGGAAGAGCAATTCATTACCGGGTTTAGTCACGTCTTTTATATACTTTCTTGTATGTCTTTGTCCGCCGGCGGAATGCCGGCAGCCTCGGGTCATCGCATCGCCGTCCGTTCGTAGAGCAGGCCCAACCCCTGAATGGTCAGATCGGGCTCTATCACATCGAAAAAATCGCTCCGCTGCGCGAAGAGCGTGGCGAGGCCGCCGGTGGAAATCACCTTCACCGGCCGGCCAATCTCGGCCTTCGTCCGCCGGATCAGCCCCTCGATCATAGCAATATAGCCCCAGAAGATGCCGATCTGCATCTGGTCTTCGGTCGTGCGCCCGATCACGCCGGTCGCCTGTGGCACGGCGATCGCGATGCGCGGTAGCTTCGCCGCCGCCGCAAACAGCGCGTCGAGCGACAGGTTGATGCCCGGCGCGATGATGCCGCCCTTGTACGCGCCGGTATAATCAACCACCTCGAACGTCGTCGCCGTGCCGAAATCGACGATGATGAGGTCACCCGAATGTGCGGCATGCGCGGCGATCACGTTCAGCACCCGGTCCGCGCCAACCGTCGCCGGCTCGGCCACGTCCAGTTCGATGTCCCAGGCGAGCGCGCCCTGCCCCGCGACCAGCGGCTCCACGCCGAAATATTTCGATGCCAGCACCTCAAGATTATGCAGCGCGCGCGGTACCACTGTGCCGATGATCACCGCATCCACGTCCTCGCGCGCATAGCCTTCCAACGCGAGCAACTGGTGGAGCCACACCGCATATTCGTCAGCCGTTCGGCGGGGATCGGTGGCGATGCGCCAGCGCGTCCGTATCTCGCCGCCGGGGGCGACGAGCGCCATCACCACGTTGGTATTGCCGGCGTCGATTGCAAGCAGCATGGGTGCGCCTTCAGATCAGATCGATGTCGCCGGCGTGCATGACATGCACCGCGCCATCCGCCAAGCGCAGCCGCAGCGCGCCCGAAGGATCGAGGCCGTCGAACAGCCCCTCGATCCGGCTGCCGTCGGGTGCGGTCGTCGCCAGTGGCGTGCCGATCGGGTGCGCTCGCTCCAGCCAGCGGCTGCGGATCGGCTCCAGCCCGACGCCGCGCCAGCGCGCCAGCCATTCCCCGAATGCCTCTGCAAGATCGGTGGCGAACAGCGCAGGATCAGGAGGATCGATCCCCGCCGCAGCAAGGCTCATCGTCGTCCGGCCGATCCCTTCGGGATGATGCGCCAGATTGACGCCGAAGCCGATCACCACCGCCCCGGCGACGCCTTCCAGCAGAATGCCCGACAACTTGGCGCCGTCGAGCAACACGTCGTTCGGCCATTTCAGCCGCAGCTGCGCCTCGCCTGCATAGGCCGAGACGAGTTGATCGAGCGCGACGCCGGCGACCAGCGCCAGCGTTGCCGGGGAGGGATCGCCCGCTCGCGGCCGCACCAGCGTGCTTGCGTAGAGATTGCCCGGCCCCGCTTCCCAGCGCCGGCCATGGCGGCCGCGCCCGCCCGTTTGCTGTTCCGCCCGCAGCCACAAGCCCTCGCCCGCACCGGCGCGGGCAAGGGCCGCAACGTCGTCATTGGTGGAGGTCGTCGCCGCGACCGTCCGTATGTCGTGGCCGGTCAGAACAACGCCTTTGCCGCCGCCATGCTCGCAACGCCGAGCGCCGGCACCGCGAGATAACCGAGCGGCGAGACGGCGAGCGCCGACAAGGCGATCAGCCCGCCTTCGATCCGGTTCGTCGGCGTGGCATAGGGTGCGGCCGGCTCGTCAAAATACATCGTCTTGACGATCTTGAGATAATAGACCGCGCCCAGCACGGAGGTTGCGATACCCACCGCCGCGATCGGCGCGAGGTTCACCTTCACCAGCGCATCGAACACCAGCAGTTTCGGCCAGAGGCCGAGCAGCGGCGGAATGCCCGCCAGCGAGAACATGAAGATCGCGAAGGCGGCGGCGAGGCCAGGACGCGTACGCGACATGCCCGACATGCTGGCGATACTCTGCACATTGTTGCCGTCCGCGTCACGCATCCGCAGCACGCAGATGAAGCTGCCCATCGTCATTGCGATATAGACGGCAAGATAGGTCATCGTCGCTGCGACCCCCGCTTCCGTTCCCGCCGCGAGGCCGAACAGCGCGAAGCCCGCATTGTTGATCGACGAATAAGCGAGCAGCCGCTTGATGTTGGTCTGCACGATCGCCGCGACCGCGCCCAAGATCGTCGAGGCGAGCGCCGCGAACAGGATCACCTGCCGCCACGCTTCGGTCTGTGAGCCGAGCGCCACCACGCAGACGCGGACCAAGAGTGCCATCGCGGCGACCTTGTACATGGTCGCGAACATCGCCGTCACCGGCGTCGGCGCGCCTTCATAGACGTCGGGCGCCCACATATGAAACGGCACCGCGCTGATCTTGAAGGCAAGGCCGGCGATAACGAACACCATGCCGAAGATATGACCGATCGACAATCCGTCGCGCATCGAGGCGGCAATGCCTGTAAAGACGGTCGTGCCCGAAAAGCCATAGAGCAGGGTGATGCCGTAGAGCAGAATGCCCGATGCGAGCGCGCCGAGTACGAAATATTTCAGCCCCGCCTCGGCCGAGCGCATGTCGCGCCGCATGAAGCTCGCCAACACATAAGCCGCCAGATTCTGCAGTTCGAAGCCGACATAGAGCGTCAGCATGTCGCCTGCCGACACCATCATGCCCATGCCGACGCCGGCGAGCAGGATCAGCACCGGATATTCGGCACGGGTCGATCCGCCGCGCTCGAAATAATCAGGGGCGATCAGGATTGAGGCAGCCGCCGCGACATAGATCAATATCTTTGCAAACACCGCGAAGCTGTCGCCATGATAAAGGCCGTCGAACGCCGGCTGGCTGCTCACGACCGCCACAGCCGCGACACCCGCCACGGCGAACAGCGCTACCGCCAACCAGCCGATCAGCCGCGCCATCCGGTCGCCGCCGAAGGCGGACACCATCAGCAACGCGAGCGCGCCCACCGTCAGGATCACCTCAGGCAGCGCGGAAAGAAGCGAGGCAGTATAAGACATCAGTGCGCCTCCGTCCGCGTCGCGACCGGCCGGGCGGCAGGCGCTCCGGCGGCGATCTGCGCGTCACTCGGTGGGGTCGCGCGATCGATCCGCTCCATCAGCAGGCCAATGTCGTTGCGCATCGGCGCGAGGAAACTTTCGGGATAGATGCCCATCCACAGCACGGCGAGGCCGAGCGAGCCGAGCATCACGATCTCGCGCGGCGACAGGTCGGGCATCGCCTTCACGTCGGGCTTATCGAGCGAGCCAAAGACGACGCGACGATAGAGGTAGAGCATATAGGCAGCGCCTAGAATGATGCCGGTCGTACAGCCGAAGGCGACGATGCTCGAAATCTGATAGGCCCCGATCAGACTCAGGAACTCGCCCACGAAGCCCGACGTACCCGGCAGGCCGATCGAGGCCATCGTGAACAGCAGGAAGAACAAGGCGTAGCGCGGCATATTGGTCGCCAGCCCGCCGTAGCGATCGATATCACGGGTATGCAACCGGTCGTAGATCACCCCGACGCACAGGAAAAGCGCGCCCGAAACAAGGCCGTGGCTCAGCATCACCATCATTGAGCCCTCAAGGCCCTGGCGGTTGAACGCGAACAGGCCGATCGTGACGAACGCCATATGCGCGACCGACGAATAGGCGATCAGCTTCTTCATGTCGGTTTGCACCAGCGCGACGAGCGAGGTGTAGATCACCGCGACGATCGAGAGGCCCCAGATCAGCCAGACGAGATCGGCGCTCCCCTCGGGAAACATCGGCAGCGCGTAACGGATGAAGCCGTAACCGCCCATCTTCAGCATCACGCCCGCCAGGATCACCGAACCCGCCGTCGGCGCCTGCACGTGCGCGTCGGGCAGCCAGGTATGGACCGGCCACATCGGCATCTTCACCGCGAAGGAGGCGAAGAAGGCAAGGAACAGCCATATCTGCGCATGCTCCGGAAAATCGGTCGCCATCAGCGTCGGAACGTAGGTGGTGCCCGCATAACTCGCGATCCACAACATCGCGATCAGCATCAGCACCGAGCCGAGCAGCGTGTAGAGGAAGAACTTATAGCTGGCGTAGACCCGTTCCGCGCCGCCCCAGATACCGATGATGAGATACATCGGAATGAGGCCGCCTTCGAAGAAGATGTAGAAGAGGATCAGGTCCTGCGCCGCGAAGACGCCGAGAATCAGCGTCTCCATCAGCAGGAAGGCCGCCATATATTCGGGAACGCGCCGCTGGATAGCCTCCCAGGAGGCGCCGATGCAGATCGGCATCAGGAAGACCGACAGCATGATCAGCATCAGCGCGATGCCGTCGATACCGAGCGACCAGCCGAAGCGCCCGAACAGGCCGACATGCTCGACGAACTGCCATTGCGGCCCGCCGATATCATAGGTTGCCCACAACAGGATACCGAGTGCGAGATCGATGAGCGTCGCGCCGAGCGCCACCCAGCGCGCCTGCACAGCACGCGCCTGCTCCTCGCCGGGCGCGAGTAGACACCAGAGGGCCGCCACGAAGGGCAGCGCGATCATGATCGTGAGGATGGGGAAGCCGAGTTGGTTCATGTCAGCGCGTCACCGCCCAGGTCGCCGCGGCGGCAAGGCCAAGCAGCATCACCAGCGCATAGGTATAGAGATAGCCGTTCTGCATCTTGCGGGCGAGCAAGCCACTCCCCGCAACGAGGCGCGAAACGCCGTCGGGGCCGAAGCGGTCGATCGTGCCCTGATCGCCCCGCTTCCAGAAGAAGCGCCCGATCGCGAAGGCCGGCACGACGAACAGCACATGATAGAGTTCGTCGAAATACCACTTCTTCAGCAGGAAGATGTAAAGCGGCTCAATATGCTCGACGACCCGCGCCGGCAGGCTGGTATCGAGGATGTATGCCCAGAGTGCTATCAGGAAGCCGATGATCATCGCGATCGTCGTCGACAGCTTCGCCCAGAGCGGGATCTCATGCATCGCGTGCATCAGATGCGTGTCGAACACGAGCGACCCCTGCCAGAAGCCGGCGCCCTGCTCGGGATCGATGAAGAAGCCGGTGAAGACGAAACCGGCGGCCACCGCGCCCACCGACAGCAGCAGCAACGGCACGAGCATCGCCCAGCCGCTCTCATGCGGATGATAGCCGCCGGTGCCGCGCGGCAGCGCATCGACCGAGGGGGCGTGCGGATCGGGCTCGCCACCCGCGCCTTCCTGCGAAGGCGGATTCTCGCCCGAATGCGCCTGATCGAGGCCGTGGTGATGGCCGTGCGCGTCCTGGACGGCATGGGCGATATGCTCCGATCCCGCCCAGCGGGCCTGACCGAAAAAGGTGAGGAAGACGAGCCGCCACGAATAGAAGGTCGTCAGCAGCGCGGCGAACACGCCCACGGCAAATGCAACCTCGCCCGCCTGCGAACCCGAGGCGAGCGCCGCCTCGATGATCGCGTCCTTCGAATGGAAACCCGCGAAGCCGATCGCAGGCAGCACGCCCGGGATCGCCATGATGCCGACGCCGGTGATGGCGAGCGTGCCCGCCGTCATCGTCCAGAAGGTGATCGGAATATGCTTCCGGAGCGCGCCATAGAAGCGCATGTCCTGCTCATGATGCATCGCATGGATCACCGAGCCCGCGCACAGGAACAGCAGCGCCTTGAAGAACGCATGAGTGAACAGGTGGAACATCGCCGCGCCATAAGCGCCGACACCGGCCGCAAAGAACATGTAGCCGAGCTGCGAGCAGGTCGAATAGGCGATCACGCGTTTGATGTCGGTCTGCACCGTCGCGACCGTCGCCGCGAACAAGGCGGTCGCCGCGCCGATATAGATGACGACATGCTGGGCGACCTCGCTCGTCGCGAACATCGGCGACAGGCGGCAGACCATGAACACGCCCGCCGTCACCATCGTCGCGGCGTGGATCAGCGCGGAGACCGGCGTCGGGCCTTCCATCGCATCGGGTAGCCAGGTGTGCAGGCCGAGCTGGGCCGACTTGCCCATCGCGCCGATGAACAGCAGCAGGCAGAGCAGCGTCATCACATCAACGCGCCCGCCTAGGAAACCGACCGTCGATCCCACCATGCCGGGGGCAGCGGCGAGGATCGCGGGGATCGACACCGTGCCGAAGACGAGGAAGGTACCGAAGATGCCCAGCGAGAAACCGAAATCGCCGACGCGGTTGACGACGAACGCCTTGATCGCCGCAGCGTTGGCCGAAGGCCGCGTGTACCAGAAGCCGATCAGCAGGTAGGAAGCAAGCCCCACGCCTTCCCAGCCGAAGAACATCTGGACGAGGCTGTCCGCCGTCACCAGCATCAGCATCGCGAAGGTGAAGAGCGACAGATAGGCGAAGAAGCGCGGCTGGCTGTCGTCCTCCGCCATATAGCCCCAGCTATAGAGGTGAACGAGACTCGACACCGTCGTCACCACCACCAGCATCACCGCCGTCAGGGTGTCGACGCGCAGCGACCATTGTACCTGGAGATCGCCCGACTTGATCCAGTCGAGCACGGGGACGACCTGCGCGGTCGCCTCCCCGCCGAGGAAATGGAGGAAGATCGGCCAGGACAGCGCGCAGGAAATGAACAGCGCGCCCGTCGTCACGAGCTTCGCGACCGTGTTGCCGATCAGCCGGTTGCCCAGGCCCGCGACGATCGCGGCGGCCAGCGGCAGGAAGACGATAAGCTGGATCATGCGAGAACCGTCAGCCTCGCGAAAGCCCGAACCATGCTCACCCCTTCATTCGATTGACGTCGTCGACCGCGATCGTGCCCCGGCCACGGAAATAGATGACGAGAATCGCCAGCCCCACCGCCGCCTCACCCGCCGCGACTGTCAGCACAAACATCGCGAACACCTGTCCGACGAGATCGTGGAGATAGGCCGAGAAGGCGACGAGGTTGAGGTTCACCGCGAGCAGAATCAGCTCGATCGCCATCAGCATGATGATGACGTTCTTGCGGTTGAGGAAGATGCCGAACATCCCCGTCACGAACAGGGCCGCCGAAACAGCCAGATAATGTTGAAGCCCGATCACAGCTCCACCCCCTGCCCCACCGGCTGATCGACGCGGCGTACCGCCTCTTCGGGCCGGCGCCGGTTCTGTTCCGAAATTTTCTGCGGCCGCGTGCCGCCGCGCTTGCGATGCGTCAGCACGATCGCGCCGATCATCGCGACGAGCAGGACGAGGCCCGCGCCCTCGAACACGAACAAGTAGCGCGTATAGAGCACTGTGCCGATCGCCGAGATATTCGACACGCCCTCGGGCGTTGGCGCCGCGCTGGCGTTAATCGAGATGCCTCCCGCTTCCCAGGCGCCCACCGCGAAGACCATCTCGGCCAGCAGGACGAGTGCCACGAGCACGCCGAACGGCAGATAGCGCGCGAAGCCGCTCCTCAGTTCGGCGAAATCGATGTCGAGCATCATCACCACGAACAGGAAGAGCACCGCGACCGCGCCGACATAGACGATGACGAGCAGCATCGCGATGAACTCCGCCCCCACCAGCACCATCAGCGCCGCGGCGTTGAAGAAGGCCATGATGAGCCACAGCACGCTGTGCACCGGATTGCGCGCGATCACGGTGAGCCCGCCCGAAACGAGCATCAGCGTGGCGAACAGATAGAAGGCGATCGTCTGGATCAACGGATCATCTCAGTCCCGTTAGTCCCGAACCCGGTCGAGGGACGGTTTACGAATACATGTTGCGAACCGTTCGGAAGCCCGAACGGAATCGCAACGTGCGGGGCATTACCGATAGGGCGCATCGGCGGCAAGGTTTGCGGCGATCGTGCGTTCCCAACGATCTCCGTTTGCGAGCAGCTTGGCCTTGTCATAGATCAGCTCCTCGCGGGTTTCGGTGGAAAATTCGAAATTCGGCCCTTCGACGACGGCATCTACCGGGCAGGCTTCCTGGCAGAAGCCGCAATAGATGCATTTCGTCATGTCGATGTCATAGCGCGTCGTGCGGCGCGACCCGTCGTCGCGCGGCTCGGCCTCGATCGTGATCGCCTGCGCCGGACAGATCGCCTCGCACAGCTTGCATGCGATGCACCGTTCCTCGCCGCTCGGATAGCGGCGCAGCACATGTTCACCGCGGAAGCGCGGGCTGATCGGGTTCTTCTCGAACGGGTAGTTGATCGTCGCCTTGCGCTTGAAGAAATATTTCAGGGTCAGCCAGTGCGCGCCGATGAATTCCCACAGCGTGAACGATTTGATGATGTAGGCGAGGCTCATGAGCCCACTCCATAGCGGGTGAGCATCAGCCACCCGGAAATGAGGAACACCCAGAAGAGCGACAGTGGCAGGAATATCTTCCACCCCAGCCGCATGAGCTGGTCATAGCGGTAACGCGGCACCGTCGCCTTCACCCAGGAGAAGACGAAGAAGAAGAACAGGATCTTGCCGAAGAACCAGAAGATGCCCGGCACATAATAAAGCGGCGCCCAGTCCACCGGCGGCAGCCAGCCGCCCCAGAAGAGCACGGCGTTCAGGCCGCACATCAGGATCACATTGCCATATTCGCCGAGCCAGAAGAGCGCGAAGCTCATCGACGAATATTCGGTCTGGTATCCGGCGACCAGCTCGCTCTCCGCTTCGGTGAGGTCGAACGGGGTACGCGCGGTTTCCGCCATCGACGAGATCAGGAACACCACGGCCATCGGGAAGAGCAACGGATTGAAGCCGAACCCGTTCAGGAAACCGAGGATATGCGCGCGCTGTGCCTCGATAATCGCCGAGAGGTTGAAGCTGTCGGCATAGAGCACCACCGCGATCAGCACGAAGCCGATCGAGACTTCGTAGCTCACCATCTGCGCGGCCGCGCGCAGCGCCGAATAGAAGGGATATTTGGAGTTGGACGCCCAGCCCGCGATGATGACGCCGTAGACGCTCAAGGACGAGGCCGCGAGGATATAGAGCAGGCCGACATTGATGTCGGCGAGCACCATGCCCGGCCCGAACGGGATCACCGCCCAGACGATCAGCGCCACGGTGAAGGTCAGGATCGGCGCAATCAGGAACAGCCCCCGGTTCGCCGAGGACGGGATGATCGTTTCCTTGAGAAACACCTTCGCGCCGTCCGCGAAAGACTGGAGCAGGCCGAACGGCCCGACGACATTGGGTCCGCGCCGCAGCGCCATCGCCGCCCAGATCTTGCGGTCGGCATAGATGATCATCGCCACCGCCAACATCAGCGGCAGCGCGATCAGCAGGATGCAGATCAGCGTGGCGACAAACCAGCCGCCGTCATATCCCAGATATTGGGCGAAGAAGTCCGTCATTCGGCGGCCTCCGCGAAAGTCTCATTGTGGAGAAGCTCGGCCGAGCAACGCTGCATCGTCTCGCTCGCCCGCGCAATCGGGTTGGTGAGGTAGAAGTCCGCGAATGGATAGGCGATCGAGCCCGACACCGCCGGCGCCGCGCCCGCATCGCCCAATGGCGCAACCTCGCTCAGGCCTTCCTCCGCCAGATGCGGATGGCATTCGCCAAGCTGCGCACGCAGCCCGTCGAGGCTGTCGAACGGCAGGGTCCGGCCCAGCACATCGGACAGCGCGCGCAGGATCGTCCAGTCCTCGCGCGCGTCACCCGGCGGGAACACCGCGCGCTGCCCGCGCTGGACGCGGCCTTCCATATTCACCCAGGTCCCCGGCTTTTCGGCATAGGATGCGCCCGGCAGGATTACATCGGCGACGCCGACGCCCCGGTCGCCATGCGTGCCGATATAGATCGTGAAGGTATCGGCGAAGGCGGATAGGTCCGTCTCGTCGACACCCAGCAGGAACAGCGCCTTGAGATCGCCCGCTTTCGCGCGGATCGCCTCGATCCCGCCCTCGGCCGCAAAGCCCAGATCGAGCGCGCCGACACGCGACGCGGCGGTGTGGAGCAGCGAGAAGCTCGCCCCCGGCCCGGCCGCAACGGCCCGCGCGGCGGCATAGGCCCCGTCGGTCGCCAGCGCCCCCATCCCGACGATCACCGCGCCCTTGTCCTTTAGCGCCCCGGCCACCGCCTCGGGCAGTTTGCCAAGCACCGCCAGATCGTCGCCCAGCCATTCGACCGGATAGGTCAGATCGATTTCCGGCCCGATCGCAAAGACTTTCGCGCCGGCTTTCACGGCCTTTCTGATGCGCGTGTTGACGAGCGGCGCCTCCCAGCGCGGGTTGGCGCCCACCAGCAGGATCGCGCGCGCTTCCTCCAGCCCAGCGATAGTCGCGTTAAAGCGATAGTCCGCCGGCACGGCGCCCGGATAAAGCGCGCCGTCGACGCGCGCCTCGGCCAGCGTCGACCCATAGCTTTCCAGCAGCAGCTTCGTCGCGAAAAGGCTCTCCAGATCGGCCAGATCGCCCGCCAGCGCCGCCACCTGATCGCCGGACGCGCCCGCCAGCGCGTCGGCGATCGCCGCGAACGCCTCGACCCATGTCGCCTCGACCAGCTTGCCGCCCTTACGGACATAGGGCTTGTCGAGCCGCCGACGGACAAGCCCGTCCACGGCATGGCGCGTCTTGTCCGACGCCCATTCCTCGTTCACGTCCTCGTTGATCCGAGGCAGCACGCGCAGCACCTGCCGCCCGCGCGAATCGAGGCGGATATTGGTGCCCACCGCATCCATCACGTCGATGCCGGGCGTCTTCTTCAACTCCCACGGCCGCGCCTCGAACGCATAGGGTTTCGAGGTGAGCGCGCCGACCGGACAGAGGTCCACCACATTGCCCGAAAGTTCGGACGTCACCGCCCGCTCCAGATAGGAGGTGATCTGCATATTCTCGCCGCGCCCGATCGCGCCGATCTCCTCGACGCCCGCGACTTCCTCGGCAAAACGGATGCAGCGCGTGCACTGGATGCAGCGCGTCATGATTGTCTTGACGATCGGACCCATATATTTCTCGGTGACCGCCCGCTTATTCTCGGCAAAGCGCGAATGGCCCTTGCCATAGGCGATCGACTGGTCCTGCAGGTCGCATTCACCGCCCTGGTCGCAGATCGGGCAATCGAGCGGATGGTTGATGAGCAGGAACTCCATCACCCCTTCGCGCGCCTTCTTCACCATCGGCGAATCAGTGCGGATTTCCTGATTGTCGGCGGCGGGCAGCGCGCAGGACGCCTGCGGCTTGGGCGGCCCCGGCTTCACCTCGACAAGGCACATGCGGCAATTGCCCGCGATTGACAGCCGCTCATGATAGCAGAAGCGCGGAATCTCCTTCCCCGCGGCCTCGCATGCCTGAAGCACGGTGGCGCCGGCGGGAACCTCGACCTCGATCCCATCCACAGTGAGTTTGGGCATCGTCCTGCTACTCCGCCGCCACCGCGAGGGTGGCATTCCTCTTTTCGTTGATCCGCCGCTCGATCTCCGGGCGGAAATGGCGGATCAGGCCCTGGATCGGCCAGGCCGCCGCGTCGCCCAGCGCGCAGATGGTGTGGCCCTCGACCTGCGTCGTCACCTCCAGCAGCGCGTCGATCTCGTGGATCTCGGCATTGCCTTCGCGCAGCCGCTCCATCACCCGCCACATCCAGCCGGTGCCCTCGCGGCACGGCGTGCATTGGCCGCAGCTTTCATGCTTGTAGAAATAGGAGATGCGGCTGATCGCGCGGACGATGTCGGTGGACTTGTCCATCACGATCACCGCCGCCGTGCCAAGGCCTGATTTCAGCTCCTTCAGCCCGTCGAAATCCATCGGCGCGTCCATGATCTCGGCCGCGGGCACCACCGGCACCGACGAGCCGCCGGGAATCACCGCGAGCAGATTGTCCCAGCCGCCTCGCACGCCGCCGGCATGCTTCTCGATCAGTTCGCGGAAGGGAATGCCCATCGCCTCCTCGACGACGCAGGGTGTGTTCACATGACCCGAAATCTGGAAGAGCTTGGTGCCCTCATTCTTCGGCCGGCCGATCCCCGCGAACCAGCTTGCCCCCCGCCGCAGGATCGTCGGCACGACCGCGATCGATTCGACATTGTTCACCGTCGTCGGGCAGCCATAGAGACCTGCCCCCGCCGGGAAAGGCGGCTTCAGGCGCGGCTGGCCCTTCTTGCCTTCGAGGCTTTCGATCTGGGCGGTTTCCTCGCCGCAGATATAGGCGCCCGCGCCGCGATGGACGAACACGTCGAAATCATAGCCCGATCCGGCCGCGTTCTTGCCGAGCAGGCCGCGATCATAGGCCTCGGCGACGGCGGCGAACAGCGTCTCCGCCTCGCGGATGAACTCGCCGCGAATGTAGATATAGGCCGCCCGCGCGCGCATCGCGAAGCCTGCGATCAGCGCGCCTTCGATCAGCTTGTGCGGATCGTGGCGGATGATCTCGCGGTCCTTGCACGAACCCGGTTCGGACTCGTCGGCGTTGATGACAAGGAAGCTCGGTCGGCCCTCGCGCGGTTCCTTGGGCATGAAGCTCCACTTCATGCCGGTCGGGAAGCCCGCGCCGCCCCGGCCGCGCAGCCCGCTGGCCTTGATGTCCTCGATAATCTGATCCTGCCCGCGCGCCATCAGACCCTTGGTGTCGTCCCAGTCGCCGCGTTTGATCGCCGCGTCGAGGTTCCACGGCTGGAAACCGTAGAGATTGGTGAAGATGCGATCCTTGTCGTCAAGCATTCATCGACCCTTTCCGACAAGCTTCTCGGCCAGGAAATAAGCGGCGACGGCCAGCGCCACACCGATCAGCACGGCGATCAGCTTCAGCGCCACGCCCAGCAGCGCGATCAGCAGCCAGATCGAGAAGATGGCGACCGCGAGAGCGAAGAGACATGACGTCATCCCGCATTTTCCGCCATATATTTGAGCGTGGTCGGCCCACCTGCGGGGCAGGACGCCTGCCGGTCGATCTGCGGGCCGGGCTTCGGCGTGCCGCCGGTGGCCAGCGCTTCGAGGACGGCCGACATGCTGTCGTAGGTCAAATCCTCATAATTATCGTCGTTGATCTGCACCATCGGCGCATTCGCGCAGGCGCCGAGGCATTCCACCTCGGTCAGCGTGAACAGCCCATCAGGCGTCGTCCCGCCCTTAATGAGGCCGCGATTGGCGCAGGCCAGCATCACATCGTCGGAGCCGCGCAGCATGCATGGCGTCGTCCCGCACACCTGCACATGATAGCGGCCGACCGGCGCCATATTGTACATGGTGTAGAAGCTCACGACCTCATAAGCGCGCATGTACGGCATGTTCACCGCCTTCGCGACATATTCGATCACCGGCACCGGCAGCCAGCCTTGCGTGTTCGTCTCCGCGCCCACTTGCCGCTGCGCGAGATCGAGCAACGGCATGATCGCCGAATGCTCGCGCCCCGGCGGATAGCGGGCGATGATTTCCTTCGCCTTGGCCGCATTCTCCTCGCTCCAGGCGAAATCACCCCAGCGCGCGCGGACCTCGGCTTCGTCGGGAATATGCTGCGCGTCGGACATCAGCGGTCCACCTCCCCGAACACGACGTCGATAGCGGAAAGAACGGCGGTGGTATCGGCGAGCATGTGCCCCTTCATCATGAAGTCCATCGCCTGCAGGTGCGAGAAGCCGGTCGGCCGGATCTTGCAGCGATAGGGCTTGTTGGTGCCGTCGGACACCAGATAGACGCCGAACTCGCCCTTCGGGCTCTCGGTCGCGACATAGACTTCGCCAGCCGGCACATGGAAGCCCTCGGTATAGAGCTTGAAATGGTGGATCAGCGCTTCCATCGACTGTTTCATCTCGCCGCGCCGGGGCGGGACGACCTTGCGATCGAGCGAGGCGGACGGCCCTTCGGGCATCTGCTGGAGGCACTGACGCATGATCCGCGCCGACTGGCGGACCTCCTCGCAGCGCACCATGAAGCGGTCGTAGCAATCGCCCTTCGTGCCGACCGGCACGTCGAATTCCATTCGGTCGTAGACGTCGTAGGGCTGCGCCTTGCGAATATCCCACGGCACGCCCGCCGCGCGAATCATCGGGCCGGAAAAGCCCCACGCGATCGCGTCGTCGCGTGAAACTGTGCCAATATCGACGTTACGCTGCTTGAAGATGCGGTTATCGGCGACGAGCGCGATCGCATCCTCGAACAGGCGCGGCAGGCGATTGTCAAGCCAGTCGCCAATATCGGTCAGCAGCTTGAGCGGCACGTCCTGATGCACGCCGCCGGGACGGAACCAGGCCATGTGCATCCGCGCTCCCGATGCGCGCTCGAAAAAGCCGTAGCAATCCTCCCGAATTTCGAACAGCCACAGATTGGGCGTCATCGCGCCCACGTCCATGACGTGCGAGCCCAGGTTCAGCATGTGGTTGCAGATGCGCGACAGTTCCGCGAACAGCACGCGCAGATATTGCGCGCGCAGCGGCACCTCCAGCCCCAGCAGCTTCTCGATCGCGAGCACATAGCTGTGCTCCATGTTGAGCGGCGAGCAGTAATCAAGCCGGTCAAAATAAGGCAGCGCCTGCAAATAGGTCTTATATTCGATCAGCTTCTCGGTGCCGCGATGGAGCAGGCCGACATGCGGATCGACGCGCTCGACGATCTCGCCGTCCAGCTCCATCACCATGCGCAGCACGCCATGCGCGGCGGGATGCTGCGGGCCGAAATTGAGCGTGTAATTCTGGATCTCGACGTCGCCGGGCGCGGGATCGGCGGGCGTCGTGAATGCGCCGGGATCGGCGGGCGGCGCGTGCGGATCGGCGATGATGACCTCGGGGTCGCTCATTTCTTCACCTCGTCGGCCTTCAGCGGGCTGGGCGCGCCGGGCGCCTCCGGCTGGGCCTTCTCGTCGCCGGGGAGGACATATTCGGCGCCTTCCCACGGGCTCGTGAAATCGAACGTGCGGAAATCCTGCGCGAGGCGGACCGGCTCATAGATGACGCGCTTATGCTCTTCGGAATAGCGCAGCTCGACATAGCCGGTGAGTGGAAAATCCTTGCGCTGCGGATGGCCGCGAAAGCCATAGTCGGTGAGGATTCGCCGCAGGTCCGCATTGCCTTCGAACAGCACGCCGTACATGTCGTATACTTCGCGTTCGAGCCAGCCCGCGACCGGCCACAGCCCCGTCACGCTCGGGATCGGCTCGCCCTCATTGGTCGACACATGGACGCGCAGGCGGTGATTCTTCGTCAGGCTGAGCAGGCAGTAGACCGCCTCGAACCGCTCTTCGCGATCGGGCCAGTCGACGCCGGCAATCTCCATCAACTGCTGATAGTGAAGCTGGTCACGCAGGATACGCATCGCGTCCACCAGCCCGTCGCGCCGGATGTGCAGCGCCACCTCACCCACTTCCTCGCGCGCGTGGAGCAGCAGGTCGCCCAGCGCGGCGGCCGCGCCGTCGATCACGCCTCCATTGCTGGCATATTTCGGGCAGGGCGCGTTCATCGCTCGATCGTCCCGACGCGGCGGATCTTCCGCTGCAACTGCATGATCCCGTAGAGCAAAGCCTCGGCGGTCGGCGGGCAGCCCGGCACATAAATGTCGACCGGCACGATCCGGTCGCAGCCGCGCACCACCGAATAGCTGTAATGATAATAGCCGCCACCATTGGCGCAGCTACCCATCGAGATGACGTAGCGCGGCTCGCTCATCTGATCATAAACGCGGCGCAGTGCGGGGGCCATCTTGTTGCAGAGCGTGCCCGCGACGATCATCACGTCCGACTGGCGCGGGGATGCGCGCGGCGCGGCGCCGAACCGTTCGAGGTCGTAGCGCGGCATGTTCACATGAATCATCTCGACCGCGCAGCAGGCGAGGCCGAACGTCATCCACCATAGCGAGCCGGTGCGCGCCCACTGGAACAACTCCTCGGTCGAGGTGATGAGGAAGCCCTTATCCTGCACCTCATTCTGGAGGTCGAGGAAATAGCCCTGATCGGGGAGCGTATTCTCCGGAGGAGCCGTGACGCCCGGCTGTGCGCTCAATTCTACTCCCATTCGAGCGCTCCTTTCTTCCATGCGTAGACGAGGCCCAGAGCGAGTTCGATGAGAAAGATCATCATCGCCAGCCAGCCCGCGAAGCCGACGGCACCCAGCGAAACCGCCCATGGATAGAGGAAGGCGGCTTCGAGATCGAAGACGATGAACAGGATCGCGACGAGATAGAAACGCACGTCGAATTGCGCCCGGCTGTCCTCGAACGCGGGAAAGCCGCATTCATATTCGGTCAGCTTATCAGGATAGGGATTCGCCGATCCGGTGAGCCGCGATACGATCATCGGCAGCACGACGAATGCGCCCGACAGCAGCAGCGCCACGATCAGGAACAGCAAAATCGGCAGATACCCAGCGGCGACCGTCGCCATCTTTCGTTTCTCCGCTTCGGGTGAGCCGGAATCCGGCCTTCGCGGCGGCTTCTAGGACCGCAATTCCCACTAGGCAAGGCTCGGGGCCATGAGAATGATTCGCAACGGCCCCGCTTTGTTCCTGCGCGCCCGTTCAGCGCAGGGCGCCGGCCACCAGCTTGTGCAATCGGGAATGGAGCTGATCGTTTGCGGCGAGGAATTCGTTGCGCTCCATCGCCCGGTCGCCGCCGCGGAAGTCGGTAACGAAGCCGCCCGCCTCCCGCACCAGCAGCACGCCCGCCGCCACGTCCCACGGCTGGAGATCGCTTTCCCAGAAGGCATCGTAGCGCCCCGCCGCGACCCAGGCGAGGTCGAGCGCGGCCGATCCGAAGCGCCGGATGCCCGCGACCTGCGGCGCGATCGCCGCGAAGATCGCGCTCCATGTCTTGAAATCGCCATGGCCGAGGAAGGGAATGCCGGTCGCGATCAGCGAATCGGCCAGCTCGCGCCGCGCCGACACGCGCAGCCGCCGGTCCTGCAACCAGGCCCCCCTGCCCTTTTCCGCCCAGAAGCTCTCATCGGTCAGCGGCTGATAGATCAGCCCCTGCGTCACCTCGCCCCGGCCGCCGCCGGGACGCGGCTCCTCCACCGCGATAGAGATCGCGAAATGGGGGATGCCGTGGAGAAAGTTCGACGTGCCGTCGAGCGGATCGACGATCCAGCGCGGCTTGGCAGGATCACCCTCCACCTCGCCGCGTTCCTCCATCAGGAAGCCCCAGTCGGGGCGTGCCTTGCGCAGTTCCTCGAACAACGTCTCTTCCGCACGGCGATCGGCCATCGACACGAAGTCGGCCGGCCCCTTGCGGCTCACCTGAAGGTGCTGGACCTCGTTGAAATCCCGTCTGAGGCGCGGCGCTGCCTTGCGCGCGGCGCGCTCCATGACGGTGATGAGGCCCGAATGCGATACCATGCCGATCAGTCCGCGCGCTTCACATATTCCTGATTGTAGACGTCGACGACGATCCGCGTCCCCGCCGAGATGTGCGGCGGCACCATCACTCGCACACCATTGTCGAGGATCGCCGGCTTGAACGAGGAGGAGGCGGTCTGCCCCTTCACCACCGCGTCGGCTTCGACGATCGTCGCCTCGATCGTATCGGGCAACTGCACCGAGATCGGCTTCTCGTCATACAGCTCCATCACCACGTCCATCCCGTCCTGCAGGAAGGCGGCGGCGTCGCCCAGCATGTCGCGCTGCAACGACACCTGATCGTAGGTTTCCTTGTCCATGAAGGTCAGCTGGTCGCCTTCGGCGAACAGGAACTGGAAATCCTTGGTGTCGAGCCGCACGCGCTCCACCGTCTCGGCCGACCGGAAGCGGACATTGGTCTTGCGGCCGTCTACGAGGTTTTTCATCTCGACCTGCATATAGGCGCCGCCCTTGCCCGGCTGGGTATGCTGGATCTTCGCAGCGCGCCACAGCCCGCCTTCATACTCGATAATATTGCCGGGACGGATGTCCACGCCGCTGATCTTCATGGAGTCACCTGGATTGGAAGGAAAGAGCCGGGCCGTGCCCATAGAGCATGATCCCAAGACTTTCCAGTCCATCCCGCGTGCCCGTATTCCGCTTTGATTGCCCCCGCTGCAGACAAAAAGGCTAGCCCTGCCGCGCGGACGCTGGAAATGACCCTCTGCTACATGGCCGGACGAATCCGTGAGAAGCGTCCCGCTTCGTCGAAACCATAGAGAACGAAGGTCGTCACGACATAGACGTCGCCGCGCGCAGCGGCATGGCCTTGAAATTTGGATGATCGCGTTTCGCGGTGAGGCGCTCTGTATGCTTGCCGCATAGCTACTGGCGTTGGTCGAAGTCGGCAGATAGGCTATCCGGGTATCTGGGCCGTACGCCATCGGCTGCCAGTTATGCGCGCCGGCGACCCCGGCATATTGATGAACGGCGCATGGACATAGCGGGCGCCCGGATCCTCTACCGGCCGCCAGTTCTTCGAATCAGTCCGCGACGCCCAGCGGGGATATGAACGAACGGCTCGGCGGGAATTGGCTGGCCGGCCTTGTTGCGACTGATCTGGATCGCCGTGTCGCGCGGCGGCCGGCGTGACTATGGAAAATGCGCTGCCGCTCAGGATCGCTGCGAGGTCACTTGATCGATCCCGCCGCCGCCAGCGTCTCCCTGCGCCGGATCGGACACCGGGAGGGGCAGCGGCGTGCCTGTGACGGGGTGGGGCGTGCGGAACGCGTTGAATTGACGCCCCAGCCGCTCGACCACCGGCTGGCTCGGGGCATCGGGCGGCACATCGGCGCTGGGCGGCGCGGACGGAAACCAGATCTTCGCCCGCTCCAGCGCGGCATAGAAGGTCATCGTCACCCGGATGCCCTGTATCTTCCAGCGCCCGTCCTCCTTCACATAGTCATTCTCGTAGATGCCGTCGGCGAACAGGAAGGTCGGCGTGTCGGGCGGCGAATTGCCCTGGACTTCGGCGCGGGCGCGAGCATGCGCGTGCCGGCGATCCTCGTCGACGGTGATGAGAAGCTGCTGCTGAACGTGGTTGATGACTTCATTGCGCACCAATCCCCAGCGCCCACCGCCCAGAACCTCGAGCAGAAAGCGGTGGATATTCTCCTTGCCATAATAGCGGCCGCGCTCGCCAATCTCGATCCATGCGCCCTCGTCGGCGAACAGATCGGCCATTTCGCGGAACATGCGATTATCGATCAGGAAGCCGTATATATATTGCAGCCGCTCGATCTCATTCTTGTCCTCGAGCAGGCCGATGGCGTGGCGTGCCGCCTTCAATTCGGCGGCCTGATCTTCGACGAGCGCGCGAAGCGCTCTCACCTCCTCTTCGACGGTCATGACGCGAAGGCCCGATAGGACATCATCCCGCCCATCGGAATCGTCGGCGGATTCTTGCCCTGCTGGCGCAGGAGATCGGGATATTCCCTCAGCACGCTCTCGGCATCGGTAACGCCGATTATCGCCCGGTTCGTATCGAGGTGCAGCATCGCGCCGTACATTATGAACAGCACGTCGGTGGGCCCTTCGACATGATCGGCGACCTTCAGCGTATGGGTGCTGCCCGGCGGCTCGAACAGATAGGAGCCCGCGCGATTGGGCGGACTGTCGGGATATTCGAGATAAGCCCATTCGCCGGCGAAGGTGAACGCATGGATTTCGCCGGAATGCTTGTGCGGCGCGACTTCCAGTCCCGGTTCGAACAGCATGCGCACGGCATAACGTCCGCCCTCGATATCGGCCATCAGCAGCTTCAGCTTGATGCCCGGATCGCCGGCCCAATTGTCGGCCCAGGGAAGATCGTCCGACGCCGCATGGAAGGATTCAGGAATGATCATAGCACCCTCTCGCTGTGGGCGAAGCGTGTTCGCCCGCCGCTGCCATAGAGCCAGAAGCGCGCGCCGTCGGCAACAGTTGCCGGCGATGGGCTCTCCCTGCAGGCCACCATTGCAACTCCGTATCGCCTGCTGAGAGCCTTTCCCCTTTCTTCCTCCTCAGACCCCTCCAATCTCCTCCTATTGACGATTTTTGAAACACTGTTACGGTTATTGAAAAATGAAGGCAGCCGACATTCAGTCCGGAACGTCATGGGGAGGGGTGCAGATGAAGCGGAGCTTCTTGGGAGTCGCGTCGTCTTTCGCGATCATGGCCGGCCTTGCGGCGCCGGCGCTTGCGCAGGACGGGGCGCCGACACAGACGCAGGGCAGCCAGGTCAACACGGTTCAGGAAATCGTCGTCACCGCCGAGTTTCGCGAAGCCCGGCTGCAGGACACGCCGATCGCGATCACGGCGGTGAACTCCGCGATGCTCGAAGCGCGCGGACAGACCGATATCGCGCAGATCGCCTCGCAGGCGCCGAACGTTACGCTGAGGCCGCAGGGCCAGATCAACGGTTCGGGGCTGATCGCCTATATTCGGGGCGTCGGGCAGAATAATTACAGCCTCGCGCTCGAACCCGGCGTCGGCATGTATATCGACGACGTCTATTTCCCGACCGTCACCGGCTCGCTGCTCGACCTGACCGATATCGATCGGGTCGAAGTGCTGCGCGGGCCGCAGGGCACGCTGGCCGGCAAGAATACGATCGGCGGCGCGATCAAGATCTTCAGCAAGAAGCCGGACGGCTCCAACACGGGCTCGCTCCAGGCCACCTATGGCTCGTACAACCGCATCGATCTGCGTGGCTCGGCCGACTTTACGTTATCGGATGATCTGTTTGTCCGCATCGCCGGCGTCAGCAAGAATCGCGACGGCTATGTCACCCGCCTCGATTATGCGCTGACCCACCTGGGATCGACGGTGCCGTCGCTCAATCGCGGCAACGATGCCAAGCTGGGCACGCTGGGCGGCCAATCGATGGCGGCAGGCCGGCTGAGCCTGCGCTGGAAGCCCCGCGCCGATTTCGAGATCAACGTCTCGGGCGATTATACGCAGGACCGGTCCGAGGCCGGCGCGTCGGTGATCCGTTATGCGAACGGCGTCTATACCACTCCGGACGGCCGCCCTTTCCTGACGGGGACGGACGGCAATCCGGTGCCCTTCGACTGCCGCTTCGTGCCCTATGGGCAGAGCAGTTGCGATACGCTGACGGGCTATAACCGCAAATATGTGAGCTACGCGACCTTTCTGGATCCGATGCAGCCGAGCGACCAACTACCCTACAAGCCCTTTTCGGTTGACCCGATCCAGCATTATCGCGGCGGCGGCATCCAGGGGACGATCGACTGGTCGCTGTCCGATGATTTCCAGTTGAAATCGATCACCGCCTATCGCCGCTATACGTCGAGTTGGGCAACAGACTCCGACGGATCACCCATCCCCAGCCAGCAGCAGTTGAATACGCTGCGCTTCCATTATTTCAGCCAGGAATTACGGCTCAACGGCACCGTCGCCGATGGTTTCGCCGACTTCACCGTTGGCGGCTTCTATTCCGATCAAAAGGGCTCGCTGCGCGCGCGCGTCGACCTCAATTATTCGGGCATCGATTTCATCAACGGCCCCGATACCACGCCGGCCTCGTCCAAAGCGGGCTTCCTCAACGTGACGCTTCATCCGCTGGATGGCCTCAATCTCACCGGCGGCCTGCGTTATTCGAAGGACAAGAAATCCTACACCTATTTCCGCAGCAACCCGGACGGCACGCTGCCGCCCGCGTGCAACTTCGCCGCGCCGGGCGGGCCGCTGGGCAACAACAACCCGCCCAATTGCCTGTTGGTCGGCATCAATAACATCACCGGCACCTATAGCGGCGATCGCTGGGATTACCGCCTCGTCGCCGACTATCGCATCTCGCCGGCCTTGCTGGTCTATGCCTCGCTGGCGACGGGCTATCAGGGCGGCGGCGTGAACCCCTATCCTTATTATGGCCCGGCGACGGGCGAATGTTCGGACCTGCCGCCGGGATCAACCGCGCCTTGCAATCAGCTCACATCCTTCCAGCCGCAGACGCTGACGACCTACGAGGCGGGCTTCAAGGCCGACCTGTTCGATCGCCACCTGCGGCTGAACGCGGCGGCCTTCTATAACCGGTTCAACAATATCATCCTCAATCTCAATGCGTGTCCCGGCCGCCCCTGCGCCGAGCCGGCGAATATCGGCAGCGCCGACGTCAAGGGCTTCGAGGTTGAAGTGCAGGCGCACCCAATCGCGGGCCTGTCGCTCGACGGATCGCTCAGCTATCTGGATTTCCAATATAAGAAGATCACCGGGCCGACCACCGTCACGCTCGACATGACGACGCCCTATACGCCCGAATGGACCTACAGCTTCGGCGTGCAATATGATTATGAAACCGACATCGGGACGCTCAGCGCACGCTTCGACGGTTCCTATCAGTCACACGTCTATGCCAATGCCGTGAACGACGATTTCTTCGATCGTATCAACGGCTATTTCCTTGGCAACGCCCGCGTATCCTGGACCGCGCCAAGCAAGAACTGGCAGCTTTCGTTCGAAGTGCAGAACGTCTTCAACAAATATTATTACCTCACCCTGCTCGATCAGGGCGCGGCCAGCGCCGGCCAGGTCGCCGCGCAGCCCGGCCTGCCCCGTATTTGGGCGGTATCGTTGAAGCGGAATTTCTGATCGGGCCCTGGCGGAGGACAGGCTCAGGCGGCGCTGTCCTCCAAGCTGCTCGGCAGGTGGCCCAGCGCGCCTTCGTCGATCTCGATGCCCGTCACCGCGATCAGCCGCGCGATCGCCATGTAGCAGCCGATCGTCAGCACGACGTTGACGACGATCTGGTCGGACGCGATGGCACGCAAGCCTTCCAGCGCTTCGTCCGAAGGCGATATCCGCGTCACCACCTCGTCGGTAAAGCGCGCCGCGGCGGCGAGCAGCGGATCGAGCGCGGCATAGTCGCGATTCCCCAGCGCCGCGATTTCAGCCTCGCTCAGGCCGATCGAACGGCCGATCGACAGATGGTGATGCAGTTCGTAGGCGCTGTTCGACAGATGAGCGACGCGCAGGATCACCGCCTCACGCAGCCGGGGATCGAGCACCGAAGGATCGGCGATCGCATAGCCCAGCCGCCCCTGCGCCTCGAACAAGGCGGGCGACGCATGAGCGCCGATCCGCACGACGTTGAGCGGCGTGCCCGCCAGCATCTGCTGCATAATATCCGGCAGCGTGCTGATGTCGGGATAGGGGATGCGCGGCATAGACCTTCCTCCATTGTATCGCTAGTCGCAACGACTGATTCGTTTTTATCGACCCTTTGTCGCGGATGGCACCGCCAAAGGCAAGAAAGGTCGCGGCCATGATGACGGAGGGGCGGGTGCTTTTCGATACCCATGCGCACGTGCTGTCGGCGGATCGGCAGCGTTATCCCTATGGCACGCTTCGTGGCGGCGCGAAGCCGCCGGTGACGCCGGTTGTCTTCACCATCGACGATCTGGCGCGGAATATGGACGCATGTGGCGTCGCCCATGCCTGCATCGTGCAGCGCGCCACGCTTTACGGCTATGACAACAGCTATGCGCTCGACGCGGCGGCCGCCTATCCCCGCCATTTCGTGCCGATCATTGTCCTTGACGCGCAAGACCCGGCCGCGCCGGACGCGTTGCGCGATCTCGCCAGCCGTCATCGCCTCGGTGGGCTGCGCATCGTCGCACCGGGCCTATCGGAAAGCGATACCGAATGGCTTGCCGGCGAAGAGGCGCTGGCGCTCTGGGGGGCCGCGGCCGATCTCTGCCTCCCCGTTACGGTCATCCTCTATCGGCGCAACAATGAGGCGGGGCTGGCCGCGCTGCTCGACGTCGCACGGCGGTTTCGCGATCTGCCGATCCTGATCGACCATGTCGGCGTGCCCCACGCCTCGACGCCAGAAACGCGTTTCTCGGCGTCGCAGGGGATCGACTATGTCGTTCCGCCTCCGCCCGGCTTCGGTATCACGGAAAGCCTCGCTGCCTTCGGCGAACTGGGGCATGTTTATTTCAAGGTGACGGACATCAACTTCGACAGGCTGGAGGAGGCCGGTTTCGACAGCGCCGCCTTCGTCCGCGCGCTGGCGGATCGCTTCGGGGTGGAGCGGCTGCTCTGGGGTTCGGATGTCGGACAGAGCTCGGCGCCCTATGCCGAGAAGATCGAGCGGCTGCACGCCTCGGCCCGTCTGCTGGACGAAGGGGAACGCGCTCACTTCTTCGGCGGCACCGCCTTTGCCCTCTACGGCCCCACATTCGGCTGAAACGCGATGGCGATACAGGATGACACGGCGGAAGGCCCGCTGATCGACTGCCACGCCCATGTCTGGGGACCCGGCATGCCCTTCGTCAGCACCGCCTGGGTGCGGCCCGATTATGTCTATTCGGCGGAGGATTTGCTTGCCGATCTCGACGCGCACGGCGTGCGCTACGGCGTCATCGCGGCGGCCAGCCTGTTCGGCACCTATAACGATTATTCGATCCGCGCCCTGCGCGCCCACAAACGGCTGCGCGCGACCGCGAATGTCGATCCGACGGTGGATTTCCATACGTTGGAAGCGATGCGCGCTGACGGGATCGTCGGGGTACGGCTGCAATGGTTTGGCCTCGATCCGTTGCCCGATATTGGGGGAGACGATTTCCAGCGGCTCTGCTGCCGGCTGCGCGACCTTGGCATGCACATCCATCTCAATATCGAGGGCGATCGCCTGGTGGAGGTCGCCAGCCGGCTGATCGATACCGGTGTCAGGCTGGTGATTGACCATTTCGGCTGGCACGATCCCGCGCCCCGCCTGGCCGCGCCCAGCTATCAGGGCATGGTGCGGCTGCTCGATCGCGGCAATGTCTGGGTCAAGATGACATCGGCCTTCCGCCATCCCGACGCCAAGTGCCCGGATCGGGACCTGCCCGCCGAATATGCGCGGGATCTGCTGCGCCGCTTCGGTCCCGAAAAACTGTTCTGGGGGAGCGATGCCCCTTTCATCCGCCATGAAGATGTCGCGAGCTACGGCATGGCGATCGATATGCTGAACCATATCGTCCCCGATGCCGCGACGCGCCGCGCGATCGGCGAAAACGGCTACCGTTTCTATTTCGGGGATTGATGATGGACGGGCCGCATTTCTCCAACGCATGCGCCAGCGCCGCCCGCGCGCGGGCGATCGACTATTCCATGCCCGACGAGTTCATGGCAGAGGGCGTCGATGGCAAGTAACAAAACAAAATCAGGCAGGGACGATGCACAGGCGAACCTGGGCGGCGTCATGGCCATACGCCTGGTCCTCAAGATTCTCGAGGCGCTGGCGACGCGTCCGTCGGTCGGCGTGACCGAATTGTCGAAGGAACTCGATACCACCAAGGCGCGCGTTTTCCGGCATTTGCGCACGCTGGTCGATCAGCGTTACGCCGTGCAGGACGAGGGCAGCGAGCGTTATGCGGCGGGCGCCCGCCTGATCGCGCTGTCACGCGTCGCGGCACTCACCCCTTATGAAGGGCTGGTGCGCCTTGCCCGGCCGACGATGAACCGGCTCCGCGACGAGTTCGGTCATACGGTCAATCTCTCGCTCGTCTATGGCGACAGCGTGTCGATCGTCGAAACGCTGGAGGGCAATGCCGTTATCGGCGTCGTGATCCGTACTCATGCCGGCATGCCGCTGCATTCGACAGCGGCCGGCAAGCTGCTCCTCGCCGATCGACTGGCGCGGGAGGGTAAGATAGCCGACGAGCCGCTCGAAAAGCTTACCGAAAACACCATTGTCGATCCGGAATCGCTGCGGATGGAATTGCTCCGCGTCCAGGAGCAGGGTTGGGCCGCCGCACCGGAGGAAACCGTGCTCGGCATCAACGCGCTGAGTGCGCCGATCCGCGATCATCGTAACGAGCTGGTCGCGATGATTTCGATGCTGAGCGCGATCCAGTTCATCTCGCGCCAGCCTTCGCGCGAGCTGATCAACGCCACCAAGGCCGCGGCGGAGGAAATCTCGAGCGCGCTAAAGCTTTGAAGCGACGGCGCCTCAGCCGAGATGGCGCAGGAGGAAGGCGTTCAGGTCACGGGTGAAACGCCGGCTGACCGCCGCATCGGTCATCCGATCGAAACCGTGAATGGCGCCGGGGAAGAGGTGCGCCTCCACCGAACATCCCGCCGCGAGCAACCTGCCCGCATAGGCAAGATCGTCATACACGAAGAGGTCAAGCTCGCCGACCGCCAGAAAGGCCGGCGGCAGACCGGCAAGGTCAGGCGCGATGCCGGCGACGGTGGCGGGGTCCGCAGGCTGGCCGGAGAGATAGGCGGACCAGGCATAATCGTTCGATGCGCGCGTCCAGATATAATGGCCCGTGCGCGGATCTGGCGCAGCCGCATCGCGCGATTGGTCGGGCGGAACGAGCATCGGATAGATCAGCGCCTGACAGGCCAGCGCCACCGAGCCCCTGTCCCGCGCCAATAGCGCCAGCGCCGCCGCCAGCCCGCCGCCCGCGCTTTCGCCGATCAGCCCGATACGGCCGGGCGTCCCCTGCCCAGCCAGCCAGGCGAGCGCGGCGTGACAATCCTCCAGCCCCGCCGGATGCGGATTCTCGGGCGCCAGACGATAATCGACCGACAGGATCGTGCAGCCGATCGCGCGGGCAAGCTCGATATTGCGGATCGCGTCCATCTCCGGCGCCCCCATCACGAAGCCGCCGCCGTGGATGTGCAGCAATGCCCCGGCCGATCCGCGTTCCACCGGCCGGTAGAACAGGCCTCTCACCGTCTCCGCCGCCGCTCCTCCGCCGGGGATCATCACCTCTTCGATCCGGATATCGGGATGGGACGTGGGGTCGGGCAGGACGGCCATGTCCACCATGGCGGCGCGGAAACCGGTCAGCGTCACCGCACCCACATCGATCGGCGGAAAGCCCTCCACTAGTGGCCAGAGCGCCGCGTCCACGCCTCGATCCTCCGGTGTCGCCACGGCCCTCTCCTTCATCCACCATAATGCGTTGGACACCCCTATCAGTGTTTTGTATGTCGAAACAAGATATCGAAAATGCGCGCAGGGAGAGGGCGTTGCTGTCGAACGAAAGGCATGAAGCGCGCGTCCGCGCGCCGATCGGCGTGGGTCCGGCCTGATGGCCGAAACCGCGGTCGCGGACATCCCCGCCCCTTCCTGGATCGGCGAAGTGCTGGACGGCGGGGGCGCCTGGTCGCTGCGCGCCAAGGTTCCCTATCTGCTCGGCCTCTTGATGCTGTGCGACTCGTGGGACAGCGTGGTAATCGCCTATACGCTGCCCGTGCTTGTCAGCGAATGGCACCTGTCGGCGCTGCAAGGCGGCTGGCTCATCTCCGCGGGTTATGGCGGCCAGTTTATCGGCGCGATCGTCTTCGGTTCGCTCGCCGAACGCTATGGCCGCCTTCCCGTTTTCAAGCTGCTCGTGCTGGTGATGAGCCTGCTCGCGCTCGGCTGCGCCGCGGCCCGCAATTATGAGCAACTCATCATCCTGCGCGCCGCGCAGGGTCTTGCGATCGGCGGCGCCTTGCCTATTTCGATCTGCTATATCAATGAGATAGCACCGACGGCGACACGCGGTCGCTTCTTCGGCACATTCCAGTTCCTGATGACGATCGGGTTCGGCCTCGCGGCCTTGTCGAGCGCGTGGCTGATCCCCGCTTTCGGCTGGCGCATCATGTTTGCGCTGGGCGCGGCGCCGCTCTTCCTGCTGCCCTTCACACAGGTCCTGCCCGAATCGCCGCGCTGGCTCGCTAGGCGAGGGGAAGCGGACCGGGCGGCCGCCTCGCTCAAGCGGCTGGGCGGCAGCGAGATACCGGGTCCCGACGCCCGCCCACCCATTCCCGGCGGCGGCACGCGCGTGCCTTTCGCGATGCTGCTCGCACCAGAGGTACGGAAAATCTCGATCGTCACCGCGCTGCTCTGGTTCCTCACCTCGCTCGTGTCCTTCGGGCTGGTCACATGGATTCCGTCGATCTTCGTCAGCATGTTCAAGATCCCCGTGGCCGACGCGCTGCGCTACAACGCCATCGTTGCGATCAGCATCTTCTTCCTCCCGCTCCTGCTTCGCCAGACGATCGACCATATCGGCCGGCGGCCGCCTGCGATCATCGGCCCCGGCGTGGGCGGAATCGCGCTGCTCATCATGCTTTTCCTCAATCTCGATGCGCGGCTTTGGCTCGTCGGGCTCGCCATCATCGGGCAAATCGGCATTTCGGTCGGATCGATGCTGCTCTGGCCCTACACCGCCGAAACCTATGCGACACGCATCCGCTCGCTCGCGCTCGGCACGTCGAGCAGCATCGCGCGTGGCGCGTCGATGCTCACGCCGCTGCTCGTCGGCGGGGTGCTGGAAATGACGGGATCGATCACGCTGATCTTCCTCGTCTTCGGGCTGGCGTCGCTCGCGGTCGCGCTGCTCTGGCTGTTCGGTGTTGCGGAAACCGCCGGGCGCGAGATGGTTGACTGACCCGCAACCCATCGACTCATTGTATCACAGAACGAAACCTCGTATCGCTATTTTGCGATCAGGTTCAAGCCTGACAATCAACGGAGAGCCCGGAGACACCATGTTCAGGGAAGCATCGATCGGCCGCTATTATGCTGAGGCGCCACAGCTTACGAACGAGGGCGTCCGCACCTGGATCACGCGCGCGGCCAATTTCGCGATCGTCTGTAATGTGGGCGAGGCCGGCGCGACGCTCGACGGCACCGCGAAGGACGAGCAGTTCGTCTATGCGCTCGAAGGCGGCGTCACCGTGACCGCCGGCGGGGAAAGCGAGACGCTGGAGGCCGAGGACCTCGCCATCCTGCCGCCGGGGGATTGGACCATTCGATTCGATCGCCCGGGACATGTCGTCCAACTCGTCACCGCTGAGGAGAAGCTGGCCCAGCACGCGGCCAATGCCACTCTTTATGCGGAGGGCGCACCCGAAGTCGCCCCGATCACGCCCTGGCCCGAGCCAGTCGACGGCTATCGCCTGCGCCGCTATTCGACGCTGGAGGGCTATGCACGCGGCGGAATGGTGCATGCCTATCGCACGCGCAAGCTGATGATGGTGCCCTATTCCCGCTTCCTCGAGCCGCGCGACGAAACCAATCTGTCACCCCATTCACACGCCGATTTCGAACAGGGCTCGGTTGCGCTCGAAGGGTCCTGGGTTCATTTTCTGCGCGTGCCGTGGGGGCCGAACCGGCAGCATTGGCGGCCCGATCAGGAACTGGAGATAGACAGTCCATCGACGACGATCATCCCGGCGGGCGTCATCCACACCTCGCAGGGCCTTGCGGGCGAAGGCATGCGGCTGATCGACGTCTTCGCGCCGCCCCGGCTCGATTTCTCGCGGCGCGGCTGGGTCGACAATGCGGCGGACTATCCGATGCCGGAGGAAACCGCCGCCGCCGGCTGACCGATCAAGAGGAACGGACCTATGGTGACATCGTCAGGCACAACGCCCGTGCAGGATTGGCTCGCGCGTTTCGCGGCCGCGCTGGCGGCGCCGTCGCGCGCGGACTGGGGCACCCTGTTCGCCGAGGAATGCTATTGGCGCGATCTGCTGGCCTTCACCTGGGACATCGTCACGCTGGAGGGGCAAGAGGCGATCGCGGCCATGGCGCGCCAACAGTCCGGCCTGACCGACCCGACCGGCTTCGCGACGGACGATCCCGCGCTGCCGATGACCGATGATACGCAAGGCTGGTTCACCTTCAAGACGGCGGCCGCACGCTGCCGGGGGCATGTCCAGCTTCGCGACGGCCGGGCTTATGTCCTGCTCACCGCAGCCGTCGAGCTGATCGGCCATGAGGAGACAGGCGGCCCGCGCCGTCCCGACGGGATCGAGCATCGCGCCCGGAAGGGTCGCCAGACCTGGCGTGACGAGCGCGAAGAGGTCGCCCGCACGCTCGGCCACAGCGTCCAGCCTTATTGCCTGATCGTCGGCGGCGGCCAGAACGGGCTGATGCTGGCGGCGCGTCTCAAGCGGCTGGGCGTGCCGGCGCTGGTGGTCGATGCGCTGGAACGGCCCGGCGATTGCTGGCGTGCACGGTACGATTCGCTCTATCTGCACGATCCCATCTTCCTCGATCATTTCCCCTATCTGCCTTTTCCCGATCACTGGCCGCTCTACAGTTCGAAGGACAAGATCGCCGATTGGCTGGAAATCTATGCCAAGGCGATGGAGATCGACATCTGGAACAGCACGCGCTGCACCGCCGCGACCTATGACGAGGAAGCCGGCGAATGGCTGGTCACGGTCGAGCGCAATGGCGAGACGCTGATGCTGCGGCCGAAGCAACTCATTCTCGCCACCGGCCTCTCGGGCGCGAAACATATCCCTGCCATCGCCGGCGCGGAGCATTTCAGGGGCCAGCAATATCATTCGGCGGATCATCGCAACGGCGCCGGCCTGGCGGGCAAGCGCTGTCTCGTCATCGGATCGAACAATTCGGCGCACGACATCTGCGTCGATCTGTGGGAGCATGGTGCGCAGGTGACGATGATCCAGCGCTCGCCCACCGTCGTGGTGCGTGCGGATACGATGCGCGATATCACCAAGGGCATCTATTATGCCGAGCCCGGCGCGGACATCGGTCTCGCCGATCTGATGGGCGCCACGATGCCCTTCCGCCCGCGCACCGTGTTCGAGAAAGGCTTTACCGATCACCTCCGGCAGGTCGATGCCGATTTCTACGAACGACTGGACAAGAGCGGCTTCCAGCTCTGGCATGGCGAAGACGAAACCGGCTTCTTCATGGCCTATTATCGCCGCGCGGCGGGTTATTATATCGATGTCGGCGGCTCCGACCTGATCGCCGCCGGCGAGATTGCCGTGCAGCATGGCGAGATCGCCGAGATCGTCGAGGATGGCCTGCGCATGGCCGACGGCACCTTCCTGCCTGCCGACCTTATCGTCTATGCGACGGGATACCGGCCGATGAGTGAGTGGGTAGGCCAGCTCATTTCGCCCGAGGTCGAGCGCAAGGTCGGCCCCTGCTGGGGCCTCGGATCGGGCACCGAGGGCGACCCCGGCCCGTGGGAAGGCGAATTGCGCAACATGTGGAAGCCGACCGCGCAGGAAGGGCTCTGGTTCCAGGGCGGCAACCTCATGCAGTGCCGCTTCCATTCGCTGCATCTCGCCCTACAACTCAAGGCGCATATGGAGGGCCTGCCGATGCCGGTCTATCGGGCGAAGCGGGAGAAGATAACCGAAGACGCCTGATCGGATCGCCGCGATACGAACGAAAACAATCGAGAGGATATTGTCATGGCACGCCATTCCGACCGATCGATCATCGTCACCGGCGCCGCTGGCGCGATCGGCTTCGCCACCTGCGAGATATTGGCGCGCGAAGGCGCGAAACTGCTGCTGGTCGACATAAATGGAGACCGGCTTGCCGAACGGGCCGAGGCCCTGCGATCGCAGGGCGCCCACGTCGAGACTTGCGTCGCCGATTGCGGCGAGGAGAGCGAGGTTCAGCGCTACGCCCAGGCCGCGATCGATGCCTTTGGGCGGATCGACGGTTTCTTCAACAATGCCGGCGTCGAAGGGCATCTCGCCCCCACCTACGAATATGACGTGGCGGAATTTGATCGGCTGACACGCGTCAATCAGCGCGGCATCTTCCTGGGGCTGCGCTACGTATTGCCGCATATGGTGCGGCAAGACTCAGGCGCGGTCGTCAATACCGCCTCGATTGGCAGCGAGCGGGGATTGGCGGGCGGCTGCGCCTACAACGCCACAAAGCATGCCGTGGTCGGCCTGACGCGCACCGCCGCGAGCGAGGTGGCGCAGAAGGGCGTCCGCGTGAACTGCGTCATGCCCGGCGTGATCGAAACACCCCTGTTGGTCGAGGTGATCGAGCAGATGTTTGCGGGCGACGTCCAGAAGGGGCTCGACACGCTCGGCCAGGTCGCGACGCTCAACCGCTGCGGCAAGCCCGAGGAGGTGGGCAACGTCGTTTCCTTCCTGCTTTCCGACGAGGCGAGCTATGTGAACGGCGCGAAGTGGGAGATAGATGGCGGCGCGCTTGCCACCATACGCAATGATCTGCACTGAGCGCGGAGGAACAGAAAAGGAAGAAGCCGCATCGGCCAAGCTCCGCCTCAGGACGCAAAGTCGCCCTCCGACCTGATCGATGAAAGGATCGCCACGCTGGGCGACTGGCGGGGCGAAACGCTGTCGCGGCTTCGCACCCTTATCAAGGAGGCCGATCCAGAAGTCGTCGAGGAGTGGAAATGGAGGGGCGTTCCCGTCTGGTATCATGACGGGATGATCTGCACCGGCGAAACCTACAAGAGCGCCGTGAAGATGACTTTCGCCAAAGGCGCGGCGCTGGAAGACCCGGCCGGCCTGTTCAACGCAAGCCTAGAAGGCAACACCCGCCGCGCCATCGACTTCCACAAAGGCGATCCGATCGACAAGGAAGCGCTGAAGGCGCTCATCCGTGCCGCCATAAAGCTGAACATGTCGCGGAGCCGCGGCTGAGAACTTGATACCAGGCGCGAGATAAGTCCTCACCGGGATTACGCGCCCGGTTTGGCCGCCTTCGCTGCTTCGCCCTGCACCGACAGGCCGTAGCCCTCAAACTCCTCACGCACATGCGGATTGTAATTGAGCGCAGCACCCACGTCTCGGGCAGAGCCCTCCATATCCCCCTTGCGCGCCTTGGCGACAGCACGGCCGTAGAGTGACGACGATAAGGCCGGAATTTTGGCGAGCACCTTGTCATACAAGGCCACTGCTTCGTCGATCCGACCAAGCCGAAGCAGAACTAACGCGCGACTGTCCTGAATGAGGCTGTTGTCCGGCGAAAGGGCGAGCGCCGCATCGCAATCCGCAAGCGCGCTATCAAGCGCCACACCCTCGCTAGCCTTCACCCAGCAGAGATGGTTCATCGCCGGCGCCGTCTTCGCGGCCGCACGGACCACGGCAAAATCCTTGTCGGCGAGCACCTGATCACCCATTTTGGCATAAGCCACGCCACGTTTGGTCAGCAGCGAGATGTCCGCGGGCCTGCTCGCGATCAGATCGGTCAGTATCGCGACAACGCCGCGCCAATCGTGACGCAGGCCCAGGATAACGGCGTTCAGCTCGGGCACCTCCGGCGATTTCGGATCGAGTTTGATCGCCGCGTCGAGGTCGGCTTGGCGGCCCGCCACATCCAACGGCGGACGGACATGGAAGCGGTTGATATAGATATAGGCTTCAGGCTTGATCGCGATCGCGGCGGTAAATGCGGCCATCGCCTTGTCCTGCCGATCGACCGCCGCATAGATTCTGCCGGCCGTGACGAGCGAAAGGACATCCTTCGGATTGGTCGCGACAAGCGCATCCGCTTGCTCAGCCACCCCCTTCGTATCGCCCTTGCCACGCAGGATATTGGCGCGGAGCAAATATAGCTGCGCCTGCGACGGATCTCGCGCGAGGATAGTCGTGGTATCAGCGAAGGCCCGATCATATTGGCCGACGGCATAATAGGCCTCGGCGCGATGGGCCAATGTGAACAGATCGCCAGGCGCGATATCGAGGGCGGCGGTCAGGAGGTCGATTCCTTCCTGAAAATGACCGGCATGTTGGGCCACCAGCCCACGAGCGCGAAGGACGACGGCATCCCGAGGGGCGAGCGCTTGCGCCGCATCAAGATCGGCCGTGCCACCCGCCGTGTCGCCGGCATAGGTTCGCGCGATCCCCCGGCCGGCAAGCGCGGATACATTCTTGGGTTCGCGGGCAATAACTTTTGTGAAGCGTTCGACGGCTTGATCATATCGCCGCGTATGGATCAGCACGAGTGCCTGATCGAGCATACCTGCCGTGGTGGTTGGCATTCCGGTTAATCGGGCCGCGATGTCGGCTTGCGTTCCAAGATAGTAGGATGGCCGATTGAGGAAGACGCTCTTTTTGGCAAGCGTGCGCAACATCTCCTGGGCGGCGGGCGCCTCGGCCGCGGGGAATTCGGGCGCAAGGCTTCGATCGCTTGTCTCGACGATGAAGCGATTGCCCTCGATTCTGGCGCGTCGGTGATATTCGCTGCCCGCAACCGTCTGATCGACGTCCGAACCGGGGGTGATGGTAAAAGTACCCCTGCCCGCCGGCAGCAAGATGGTTTCTGTGACGTGCGTGTAACGGGGATAAGCGATCGCATAAGGCGCGTTCTTGTCAGGCCCCGGATCGCGACCGAAATCCGCTTTGTAGCCGACCCAGACGTGATCGGCTTCGTACCAGCCCTCATTCCAGTCCATCTTGGTGGTGCCGTCCATCACCAGCTTGAATTCACGCTTGATCGGATCGAAGCTGGACGTGACGGTCTTTGGTTCGGCGAAATCGTAATTTTGCTTCCAAAACTGGCGCAGCGCCCGGTCCCGCACATCACCGACGGCATTGGCCAAAGCGAGATTGGTGGCGATCGCTTCGTCGCCCCTTACTGTCCGCTCGATATGAATCGGCGCCGGCGGCGTAAGGCCACCGGTCGCGTCGATGAGGATCGAAACGTCGGTTTGCGGTTTATCATAAGGTGGCGGCACCATCGCAACCAGCGCCGTACTGCCCGGGACGAGCGGCAATCCCCAGCGCCAGTTGGGCGTTTCGATGCCTTCGAGAGAACGATCGCCCACGCGCGTGCCGTCAAGCCAATAGGTACGGCCGCCGATCGTCGCGCGCACCAGCACATGATCGAACAGGGCGATCACCGGCAGTCGTTTTTCAAGCCCATCGCCGAGGGCCGAACTCACCAGCACCGGATGCGCCTCGATGCCGAGCGCGTGCAGCATCGCCAGCAACAGCACCGTCTTTCCCTTGCAGTCACCGAAACGGCGGGACCAGGTCGCCTCCGCATCAGCCGGAACGAGGCCGCCGTCATTCATGCCGAGAAAGACGTAACGGATGCGATCCTGTACGAGCGCAAGCGCCGCCTCAGCGCGCGCTTTGGGATCGGGCGAAGCCGCCCTGATCTTCGCAATCTGGACGGCGCCATCGGCCGGCAACTGCTCCGCTTTGGCATAAAGCGGCGCCATCAGCGCGACGATCCCGTCCCATGATGCCAGATCGGTCATCTCGAGCAGGCGGCCATATTGGTAACGCGGCGGCGCGCCCTTGGGCAGCACCAGCGGTTGTATATTGTCCATCGAAAGTTCGATGCTCGACAGGCCATTCCGGCGCACGACTTTGGGCAAGGCGAGCCCCCCATTGGCCTGAAGACGCATCGGCACCGAAGAAGGCCATTGTGTACGCAGGTGCGCACGCGCAATCGGAACCCCGTTCCACATCGCCCCGATCTGCTCGACATGGTTCCCGACCGCCGGATCGCTGGTGATGATCGACACCGAAAAATCGATAATGTCCCCCACCTGCAATCCCTCTGGCTGGATCGAGGCGGTAAGCTGGCCGTCAAGTACGGCATTCTCGAGGTTCGTCTCGCGGCGTATCACTGTAAAATTCTGGCCCGAGGCGAGCACATCGATTATTTGCGCGCCGCGCCGAAGCTGAAGCTTGTGTACGGTCGCGCTCTGGCTATCCGGATTCCAGGTGAACGAGACTGCCCCGGCCGACAAACCCTGCGGCGTCTGTACCTTGATAATACCTTCGGAATAGCGGGTGATCTTGCCGGGACTGAGATCAACCTGTTCATCACGCAACAGCACCTTCACCGGCGCACCGTCGCCTTTGCCATCATCCGTCGGTGTCGCAACCGGCACTACCCAGAAAGGCGGCGGCGTAACCGCCAGCTTGTCCGCCGCCAGCACCGGGCAAGCCGCCGCCGCGACAATGATCCCGACCAAGGCGCCCATGAGAGCCGCCCGCCATGCCTTGTACATTCCCGTCGCCCCATCCCCCTGAGGAACACGACGTTAGCCATTCGCGCCGGCCATGCAACGATCCGCCATTTCTCGGACTGATTTAATTATGAAAAGGCATCCCGGCGGCTTTCATCGACCCTCTCCCGATGGATGGCGCCATAGGGCTTCATGGCCCGCCACAGGAAGAACAGGGCCGCGGGGCCGAAGAGCAGCTTGATCGCCACCAGCGCATAACGGATATCCGCTTCGGACGTGACGAAATGGTCGGTGAAAAGGCCGGTCAGCGTCGGCCCCAGCGATCCGCCGATCACGTTCACAAGCGTGGCGTACAGCACGTTGACCTGGCCGCGCATCTCGTTGGGCGTTGCGATCTGGAGCGCGGAGACGAAGGCGGGGCCACCCATCACGCCCAGCGCCCCGCCGACGCCGCCAAAGGCCAGCGCCAGCCAGGGGCTGGGCATCAATGGCCCCGCCAATGTCAACGGCAGGGCCAGCGCCTGCGACAGGACGAGGACACGCACATTGGCGTCGTCGCGGCGCTTGCCGAACCACTCGGCCAGCCATGCGCCGGAGACGAGGCCGACCACCGCTCCCCCGAGCGACACCATCCCGAGCAGCGGGCCGGATATGGCGGGCCCCCACCCATAAGTGCGCTCGTAAAAAGCGGGCATCCAGGCGCCAAGGGCCTGATTCACCACCGAGAGGAGGACCATGCCCGTCAGCAGATTGAGATGAAGAGCGCGCTGGCCGACGATCGAGCCGAACACTTCGCGCAGCGGATAACCTTTCGGCTGACTGCCGCCCCTCCGCAAGGGTTCGGGCACGGTGACGACGATCAACGCGGCGACGAGCAGGCCGGGAATGCCGACGATCATGAACACCAGATGCCAGCTATGCAGCACGCCGATGCCCGACAGCTCGATCGAGGGAATGTCGGCCAGCAGGCCCATCAGCACGCCGCCGATCAGCAACGCCAGTGCGCTTCCGGCGGTGATGCCGCCATTGTAGATCGCATAAGCGCGCGGCAGCCGTTCGGGCGGAATGGCGTCGGCGATCAGCGAGATCGCGGCGGGCGTCACCACCGATTCGCTGCTCCCCACCACCGCCCGGCCGACGAAGAGCGACCAGAAATTCTGGGCGAGCCCGCACAGGGCCGTGGTCAGGCTCCACAGGGCAAGGCTGCCCACGACCAGATATTTGCGAACGCCCCGATCGACGATGCGGGACATCGGCAGGCCGACGACGACATAAGGGAAGGTGAATGCAAAGCCGAGGAGGACGCTCACCTCCGTATCGGTGAGGCCGAGGTCCCGCTTCATCGGCTGGACGAAAAGCGCGATGACACCGCGATCGATATAAGCGAGCATCATCACGGCCGACAGCAGGACGACGGTGTACCAGCCCCGCGACCCCGCTTTGCCGGCCGTGCCGTCGGCATCCGCGCGCGCATCGATCACCCTGCTGGCATTGGCCGCCGTCATTCCATCACCTCTCCGGCGTCGATGCGCTGTCGATAGGTTCTTGCGTAAGGGGCGAGCGATTTCCAGAGGAGGAGCAGGGCAACGGGCGCGATCAGCAGGTTGACGCCCACCAGCACGTAGCGAAGGTCCGCCTCGGACGGGGCGACGAAATCGGTGAGCACCCCAACCAGCGTCGGCCCCAGCGATCCGCCGATCGTGTTCATGCTGGCCGCGTACAGGACATTGATCTGCCCACGCATCTCGTTCGGCGTCGTGAGCTGGAGCGCGGCATAGAAGCCGGGCCCGCCCATCACCCCGAAAATGCCGGCGATCGCGTTGCAGCCGAGCGCCAGCCACGGGCTTGGCATCAGCGGCCCGATCACATGCAGCGGCAGCGCCAGCCCATGTGCCAGCAGAAGCACGCGCAGATTGGCGTCGTCATGGGTTCGCGCCAGCAGTTCGGCGAGCCGCGCACCGACGAACAGCCCGATCAGCGATCCGACCAGCGAGACGATGCCCATCAACGGCCCGGCCACTTCGGGGCCCCAGCCATAGGTGCGCTGATAGAAAGCCGGCGACCAGGCTCCAAGCCCGTAATTCAGCATCGACAGGAGAACGATGCCACCCAGCAAAGGCAGATGGAGCGCGCGCAGGCCGCCGACGAAGCCGAACACCTGACGCAGAGGATAACCGCCTGGCCTCGTCCCGCCCTTCCGGCCCGGCTCGGGCACGGTGAACATCATCAGGCCGGCAAGCAACAGCCCCGGAATGCCGACGATCATGAACACGAGTTGCCAGTTATAGATCACGCCGATGCCCGCCAGATGGATCGGCGGCACGTGGATCAGGAGGCCGAACAGCAAGCCGCCGATCAGCAGGGACAAGGCGGCCCCTGTCGACACGCCGGCGGCCTGAATAGCGAAGGCGCGCGGCAGACGATCCCGCCGGATCGCGTCGGCAATAACGGAGAGGGCGGCGGCCGTGTTCACCGACTCCGCACCGCCCGTCACCGCGCGGCAGACGAAAAGCGTCCAGAAATTCTGGGCGATGCCGCACAAGGCGGTGGCGAAGCTCCACGCCGCGAGGCAGGCCGCGATCAGCGTGCGCCGCACGCCGCGATCGATCAGGCGCGACATCGGGAAACCGAACAGGACGTAAGGCAAGGTGAAGGCGAGGCCGAGGAGGAAGCTCACCTCGGTATCGGAGAGGCCGAAATCGCGTTTCAGGGGCTGCACGAACAGCGCCATGACGCCGCGGTCCATATAGGACAGCATGGCCACCGTCCCCAATATGAAGACGGTGTACCAGCCGCGCGGGCTTGATTGGTCCGCCATGCCAGCCGCCGCCGCATGCCTCATGAGAGCCTCGCCGGGCGGTTCAACACCGGTGGCATCGGCCTCTTCCATCAATCCGGCCTTACCGGACCTCTCCTCTCGGAACCGGGATGCCGGGAATGTCCAGCCTGATGCGATTGATCGTGAAGGCGCCCGCGAAATAGAGCGTCGACCAATCCTCGTCGCCCCAACCCATGTTGACGGGAATATTGTCGCTCAAGATCGTACCAATATGAAGCCCGTCTGGGTTTATCACCCAGATTCCGCCGGGTCCGGTGCAATAGATATTGCCTTCGACATCACATTTCATGCCGTCTGGGATACCACGGCGATTGTCACCCCGCATATCGCAGAACAACCGCTCGCTGCCGAGGTCGAGCATGCCGTTGCCCTCGACATCATAGGCCATGATCAGCTTTCGATGAATATTGCTGTCGTTGATGTAGAGGATCTTCTCATCGGGCGAGAAGCACAAGCCATTGGGATTGACGAAGCTGCCGACCACCCTGTTGATCTGCTTCAGATCGGGCGAGACGCGATAGACGCCCGCCACGTCGAGTTCGGGTGTATGTTCGGGCGGCGTCAGCGGCGGCCGGGGCGGCGGATCGGTGAAGTAGATGCTGCCGTCGGATTTGACCACCACATCGTTGGGCCGGTTGAGTTTCAGTCCCCGATAGCTGTCCGCAATCACCGTGACGCTGCCGTCGGCCTCCTCACGATCGACGCAGCGGCTGAAATGATGGCAGACGACCAGCCGGCCGAGCCGGTCGCGCGTCTGGCCGTTGCCGTTCGCGGTGCCCTCCTTGTCGACCGTCACGCCCTCGCCCGGCGCCCAGCGCATGCGGCGATTGCCGTGGATGTCGCTGAACAGAAGATGCCCCTTTTCATGAATCCACACAGGCCCTTCTGTGGGGCCGGTCGGCCCGCCATAGCCTTCGCCAAGCTGTTCGGGCGCGCGATCCTCCGACGCGATCCGGCGCATGCTCTCATGAAGTATCTCGACTGCCATTGTCCGTTCTCTCCGATGCGCGCGGCTATTTCCACAAGGCTTTGGTGGCGAGTGCGGCCCCTTCCGCAAGCGCGCGGAGCTTCGCCCATTGCACCTCCTCATGAACGCGCATCATCGTCCAGCCTTGCGAGAAGCCGCAATCGGTTCCGGCGATGACGCGATCGCGGCCGAGCACACTCGCATAATTCTGGATACGCCAGGAAACGAGTTCAGGATGCTCCACCACATTGGTCTGGTGACTGACGACGCCCGGGACCAGCACCTTGTCTTCGGGTAACTTCACATCCTTCCACACCATCCATTCATGTTCGTGGCGGGGATTGGCGCCTTCGATCACATAATATTTGGCGTTGATCTTCAGAATCAGATCAATGACTTCCCTGAGCGGCACGTCGGTGGTGTGCGGCGTGTTCATGCTGCCCCAGCACATGTGGTAGCGCACGCGCTCGGTCGGGATGCCGCGCAGTGCATGATTATAGGCCTCTACCTGCAATTCGGAAGCGCGCCGCAGATCATCGAGCGATGGATGGCGCTTGCCCGGCAGCACCTGATTGCGCGACGGCAGGCCGAGATCGAGCTGGACCATATAGCCCGCATCGACGATCGCCTTATACTCCTCGTGCATCGCATCGGCGAGCGCGTAGAGATAATCCTTCTCCGAAGCATAGATATCGCCGGGGAAAGCGTCGTAGCGCGATGGGGTGGCCGAAGGGACGAAAGCATCGGCGAAATCATGGCCAGCGAGCGCCGCACTGAAACTGTCCAGATCACGTTGCAGTTCGGCCTGGCCCTCATAGGTTATCGGGCGTGTTACGGTCGTTCTGGGAATAGCGACCTTCAACGCCGCCTCGATCTTTTCACGCGGGATTTCGGGCGGCAGCCACATCGTGCGATACATATCGCCATATTGCTTCATGAATTTCGGAAATTCTTCCGCCAGCTTGGGATAGTACATGGCGTTGGTGCTGGTTTCCGGCGGCCGCACTTCCAATCCGCCAAGGCGCTTGATGATGTAATTGTGAAAATCGGGCTTGGAGAATTCGCCATCGCTTGGAATATCGACGCCGACGTCGGCCTGCTTGGCGACGACATCCTTCACGCTGCTTGCAACCAGCGCATCGAACGCCGCCTGATCGACCGGATTGCCCGCGACGCCATCGATGATCATTTCCAGCAGCGCGGCGGGACGAACCAGGCTCCCGACATGCGTCGTCAGAATACGCTCACCCAAAGCTTTCATTCCATCATCTCCAGTAAAATCTTCAGCAATAGATCCTCACGCCCAATCAGGCGGACCCCTGAAAAAGAACCCCACAGTGCAATCAACTTGCCTTGGCTGCACCGTGGGGGCAGGTTGGGAAGAGCATGGGTCAGAACTTGCGGCGCAGGGTGAGCTTGAACTCACGGGGCGGCGCAACGCGGGCATAAGTATCGATCGTGCCCGTATAGACCTGATAATGATACCATTTGTCGGCCAGATTCGTGACCTGAAGCGCCGCCTGCCAGTCGCCACCCGGCGCCTGATAAGCAATCTGCGCATTCCAGATCGAATAAGGACGAATGACATAGGTCGGATCGGGCCGGCCGGTCTGCGGCGTCGGATCGTAATCCTGCTGCGACTGCCAGCTCCAGTCCAGCCGTGGGATGAACGTGCCGATCGACGTGTCGATGTCATAGGAGACATCGGCGTGCATGTTCCATTCGGGCTGGCGATGATTGCCGGGCGCGTAATAACCCGGCGCCCCTACAGCCGCGCCGGATTTGAACTTGTTATATCCGCCCGACCAGTCGAGGCGCAGTCCGTCGATCGGAACCGCGGTGACCTCCCACTCAAATCCTTTGACCTTGGCCGGAATGCCGAAGCTCTTGATGAAGGCGATCGGATCGGGATCACCCGGGAATTGCGAGCATTCCACGATCGCTTCCGGGTCCGATTGATCCACGCCGATCCAGGTCGCGACGTCGCCCGGCTGGTTGCGGCATTCGATGCCGCGCACCGCGGTCGAAAGCTTGCGGTAATCCATATAGAAGCCCGTCAGGTTCGCCCGCAGGCGGCGATCGAACAGCTCGGTCTTCACGCCGGCTTCATAATTGATCAGGTCCTCGCCGGGCGTGGGCTGCAACTGGCGCGGCGTGGCGACGATCGTGGTCAAGCCCGGCGGACGCGAGCCCGAGGAGGCCGACGCATAGACGAGAACATCGTCGGTGATCTTGTAGTCCGTCGAGATCAACCAGTCCCAACGATGCTGAACCGAACTGACGGGATCGAGGACGGAAACGGCCTGCGGATTGTTGATCGTGATGGCGATCTTGCTGTCGGTATAGCGCGCGCCGCCGGATATCCGCCACCGGTCCGTCAGATTATAGTCAAGGTGGAAGAAGCCGGACTGGCTGTCATTCTTTCCCAGAACCTTCGAATTCTGATAGATATTGACGAAGCTGATCATGTTGTCCTGATGCCCCGTCAGACGCATCAGGAAGCCGCCGACAACCCATTGCAGCCTGTCGTTGAATAATGTGCCGTTGAAGCGCAGCTCGCCCGACCATTGCTTGTCGCGATTATGGAAGTGCGAGATGACGGGGCCAAGCGGCGACGCATCGCCATTCTGCGTGAATTCATTGGCATAATTCGTATAGCCGACGATCGCCGTCATATTGACGTTGTCTGCAAGCCGCGCGTTCATCTTGCCCGACAAAAGCGTATTCCGCGCCGTCTTCCCCTGATCGAAGCAGAAGCCGTCGGGATAACCCGCCGGGAATCCTCCGCCCGACTTGTCGAGCACGGGGCGGCAATTCGTCGCATAGGTATCGTATAGGCCGCCGCTCCGTTCGGGTGTCACGAACCAGGGGCCCATGACTATGCCGAACGTATTATAGGTCGCCCGGTGATAGGCCTGCGCGCCGGCGCTTACCTTGCAATCGGGGGTATCGAAGCATCCGGGGTTGAAGCCGAAGGCGACTTCGGGCGTCTCCTCCAGATCCTCCTGCCGATGCCGGGCGGTCAGAATGATGTCGATGTCCGATGTCGGGCGCCAGCGCAGCTTCACCTGCCCGACGGCGGTGGTGCCGCCGCCGGTATGGCCGATGACGCAACCATGATCCGGCGAACTGGGATCGAACAGCGGCAATGTCCCCGCAAGTTCCGGCGTGCCCTGCTTCTGCATCATGCAGGTGAAGTCGAGGCGGTTGCCGAAACCGTCCTGCCGCTCGAAATGGCCCGACGCGCGGATCGCCAGCGTCGGCGACAAGCCCAGATCGATCGCGCCGCTCATGCCCAGCAGCTTGCGGGAACCGACCTCGCCTTCCAGGAAACCCGAGCCGTCGCCCTTCGGGTCCACGGTATGAAGCTTGATCGACCCCGCGATGCTGGCGTTGCCCGACAAGGTGCTTTGCGGCCCGCGATTCACCTCGACGCGATCGACGTCTGTGAAGTCCAGTTCGGAGCCTGCCGTGGTGCCGTGGTAAATATCGTCGGTATAGATCGCGACCGCCGGCGGCACGGCGATGCTGGACGTCGTGCCCTGCAATACGCCGCGCATCACGATGACGGGTGTACCGGCCGATTGCGAATCGCCCGGCATCGTCAGGAGGTTCGGCACCACGGCACCGAGCTTGCCGATATTGGTGACGTTCGCCGCTTTCAACTGCACGTCGGTCTGCGCGGTGATCGCGATCGGCGTGTCCTGGATATTTTCGCTGACGTAGCGCGCGGTGACGATGATGTCTTCGATTCCACCCTTGGCGGGTTGCTGCGCCGTCGCCGCGTTCTGGGCAAGCACCGGCCCCGGCAAACCGGCCAATATTGCGAGGCAGCTACCGGCGAGCAGGCGCCGGCTCGTACCGGCCATCAAACGAGATCGTCCGCTCCACGTCATTGTCTATCCCCTCCTTCATCGCGTATCGAGGCCGCTTTTTTTTGCGGCTCCCAGTTGCCTCACGCCATGCGACTGAACCAAAAACTGAACGTGATAATGGTTCACATGATAAATTTTCCGAAGCAACGTTGCAGGCGCTTATACGATGTCATAAGCAGTTACCTGTATGTCGGAGACGGATGCCCTGCTGAGGGTGGTGGAGGACGTTACCTTCGCCCAGTTGCGCACTTTTGCCTGCGCTGCCCGTTCCGGCAGCTTCGCGAGAGCCGCGGAGCAGCTCGACATCTCCCAGCCCGCGGTCAGCGAGCAGATCAAGACGCTGGAAGAACGCCTCGGCCGCCAGTTGTTCGAACGGCGCCGGGGGACGACGCCCGTCCTGACGAGGGAAGGCGAAGAAGCGTTCGAGGTCGTCCAGACGATCCTCGCGGTCAGCAGCGGCCTGTTCGAAAACACGCGAAAGCCGACTGAAAAAGTCGTGCTCAGGATCAGCGTCGGGCCGTTCGTGCGGGAAAATTATCTAAGACCGCTGATACCGCGCATCTATCGGGAGCATCCGGATGTCGAGCTTGACCTCCGCCCCACCGGCCCTTCGGCCGAAGTCGTGCGCCAGATCGAGGAAGGCGAATTCGATCTCGCCATCTTCTCGATACCGTTCGACGCGGAGACGCCGCTGGATACGCGCCAGATATGCGAACTTCCGCTGGTGATGATCGCGCAGCCCGGCACACGCGCGCGGCTGGCGGCGGGAGAATGTTCGTTGGAGGATTTACAATATATCTTTCCCGGCCGCCGGGAAACCCACGCGCGCTGGGCAAGGAAGATATTGCGCGATGTAGGTCTTGCTCCCCGCACACAGCCTCTTTTCATCGAATTTGTCGACGCGCTCATCGAAATGGTGGAGGACGGCCACGGCGTCGGCCATCTGCTCGCCTATACCGTCGCCGACAGGATTGCCGCCGGACGGCTCGAGGCGCTGGATATACATCTTGCGCCGATGCGACGGCTTATCGGCCGCTCCCGCTACGCGCCCGCCATGACGCCGGCGATCGAGGAAATGTTGTGCGAGGCGCTGTCGGCCCATCCGTAAAGCGGCTGTCGCCCTGCCCTCTCACCCCATCGACTTTGCCCGGAAAGCTGGTGTAACCTGCCGCCGCATATCCCGGGTCAGCAGGCCGGCAACAGGCAATGATCTCAACCGCTTCTTTTTAATGAAAGGGGGCGGACGGGGCCTTGCCGATGCTGGTAGTCGATCCGATCCAAAGCAAAGGAAGCCTCCTTGGGTAATGCACGCGCGACCGACGACGACTATATCCCGTCGCTGGAGAAGGGGCTCGCGGTGATCGAGCTGTTCAACTCCAGAAATCCCGAATGGACGCTCAGCCAGATTTCGCGTCAGCTTGACCTGACGCCCGGCAGCACGCGGCGGGTGCTGCGAACATTGGAGGTGCTGGGTTATGCCGTCGCCAACGAGGGCCGCTTCCGGCTTACGTCGCGCGTATTGAATCTCGGCTTCGCTTACCTGTCCTCGCAGCCCTTTTCGGATACGGCGCGGCCCCTGCTGCGCGAACTGGCGACCAGGCTCAGCATCACCTGCTCGATCGCGGTGCTCGACGAACGCGAAGTCGTCTATATCGCTCGGGCCACCTATGAGCAGTTCGAACCCTTTTACGTGCATGTCGGCGCCCGATTCCCCGCTTATGCGACCTCGCCCGGCAAGGTTCTGCTGGCCTCCCTGCCCCCCGAGGAACTCGATCGTCGATTGAAGGGATGGAAACTGGAGGCGTTCACGCCCAATACCGTGTCGTCGCTCGCCGATCTGCGCAAACAGCTCGCGGAGACACGAAAGCAAGGCTGGGCGATCAACGATCAGGAAATCTTCCTCGGCCAGCGATCGATCGCCATCCCGCTGGCGATCGGCGGCGCGCGGACCGCGGCGATCGTCGCGGCGACCTCGGTCAGCCGCGTTTCGGCCGCGGGGCTCCTTTCGGAACTGCTGCCGCCGCTTCAGGCCGCGGCGGACGAGATTCAGCAGGTCGCCTCGACCCTGCTCTAGACTCGTTTCCACTTAGGTTGAAGCGTAGCCCGAGTTTCTGAGGTAGTTGGCGCATTCGTGTGGTGGGAAGGCGTCGAGCAGGGTGCCGATGCGACGCCAAGTTGCCTCGACGGATCGTTCGGCTGCC